>CAAGKR010435117.1_pt1 | contig 10690 bp, 14 predicted proteins | sample 2556971 | NCBI WGS metagenome assembly CAAGKR01 (sample SAMEA5207829, study PRJEB30636) | soil metagenome | biome: forest; feature: boreal; material: soil | place: USA | collected 2011-09 | depth 1 m
CGCGGGTGACGCTGTTACGCAAAAGTTATGGACCCGGAGCGGGTTTTGGGCGCCCTAAGGTCAATGATTCCGCACAAAACACTTGCATCGCGTTGGGCCACAACCTCTGTTTCCCCCAACGGGCGGTCCCGCTTCGCAGGAATCGAAGGTTTATGGCCCCGAGAAGAACGGTCTTCACGCTGGCGGTCGTCGCGGCGATGGCCCTCGCCAGCTGTTCGAGTTCGAAGAAAACCGCTCGTGCGCCGAGCAGTGCGCCGGCTGCCACGACCGCTGTAGCTGCTTCGACCAGCGCCGTAACTCCTTCGGCCAGCGCTCCCGCTGCGTCGACCACCACTGCGGCTCCGTTGACCACCGCAGCGGCACCTGCCCCGAGCGAATCGCCGGTAGTTGCGAGCGGTCCGCATTGGACGGCGCTAGCACCCATGCCGACACCACGGGGCGCGTTGGCCAGCGCCACACTGGGCGGCCTGATCTACGTGCTCGGCGGTCTCTCCAGCGGCGAAGCGGCGGCATTGAATACGGCGGAGGTCTACGACCCGGCCAAGAACAGCTGGCGCACGCTGCCGCCTATGTCGGTCGATCGCGCGATGTTCGGCGCCGCGAGCATCGATGGTCAGATCTACGCGATCGGCGGCTACGACACGGCGGACCTCGACCTGGCTACGGCTACGGTTGAGTCGTACAACCCGACGACAAACCTCTGGCACACCGATGCGCCTCTTCCGATGGCGGCCGGCGGGCTTGACGCGGTAGCCGGCGGAAACCGGATCTATGCCGTGGGCGGCGATCTCGCCACGCTCGAGATCTATGACCCAACGAGCAATAGCTGGACCAGCGGCCCCGCGATGCCGACGGCACGCGCTTTGGCTCAGCTCGCTTGGTCCGGTGGGCAGCTTTATGCGATCGGAGGGTACGTCTCTCACCCCATCCCAACAGACGCCGTTGAGTCCTACGATCCCAAGACCAATAAATGGAAGACCGACGCCCCGATTCCGACCGCTCGGATGCATCCAGCCGTGGGCACGCTGACCAACGGCAAGATCATCGCGGCGGGCGGAGGCCTCATGACACACGATCCTCTCGCCGACGTGGAGCAGTACGACCCGTCTACCAATACGTGGCAGGCGCTTCCGCCGATCCTGCAGGCGAGCGCCGGCGGCCCGACCGGCGTCGCCTTGGGCGATAAGTTCTTCGTCATCGGCGGGTACACCGGTGGGGACGCCTTGGACGCGAGCAACTTCGTCGAAGCGATCACCTTGCCCTGATGGTTGACTAGGCGTCTGGCGGGGCCGAACGGACCTGCTCACCCCTCCGAGCGCTGATGACACGGTAGCGATGGCTGCCATCGACAAGGCGAACCGCGATGCCCCATTCCTGCGCCCGCGCGAACGGCCGGTCCGTGCACGTCGTACCGCCCCGCTATCGACATGGCGTGATTTTAGGCAGTGCCGTCACCAAATGGCGGGAGCGCACGCAAAACCGGGCACGTACGGAAACGACCGCATCTGCCGCGTTGACGGTCGCTCTGCAAGCACTGGTGGGTTGATCTCCTCCTGCAGCAACTGGGACCATAACTGGCACAGCCGGGGAGGTGGAATGAACGGTCCACAGGTAACGCTCAACGCGTTGCTGAGCGCGCTGAACGCCCACGACCTCGATGCGGCGTCAGCCTTGGCTCCCGATAACGAGCGCTTTGGCGAGTCAATGCGCCGGATGTTGACGGCGTTTCCCGATGTGCACATCGACGCCGAGTGGACCGTTGCTGACGCACACAAGGCAGTCGCTTGGGGACACATAATCGGAACCCAGCTCGGCGAGTGGCGCGGAATCGGACCTACAGCACGTGCAATCGACGTACGGGGCATGATCGCACTCGACGTTGATCCTGATGGTTGCGTCACAGACTTCTGGCTGTTGAACGACTGGCTCGGCATCGCAACGCAAATCGGCGCGACGCTCTCGCCTCCGCCCGTCTAAGCCGCAGTCTCGCCACCATCCGCATCTGCCGCGAGCAGTGCGTGTTCCGGCAGGACAGATCCGTGGCAGAAATGACTGCTCGCCTCCGTCGGCGCATCGACTTCGACTTCCCGAGTCCCGGAAGCAGCACCGAGGTCGCGCGGATCGTTGCCGAGACCAGCGACGGCGAACGCGTGCAGTCAGCCATTGTGCTGTGCGCCGCCGGCGACTTGGAGCGGCTCCGCTATGCGGTTCGGCTGGCCATCTCGGATTGGCGCGAGGTGCTCGTAAGTGGTGGTCTAGCCGACGACGACTGGCCGGAGCGGCTCGAGGCCGAACTTGGAGCACAGACCTAAGACTGAGAAACACACTCTTCTGCCGCGGACGGTGTATCGGTCGGCTGCCTCGGCGGTGCTTCGCGTGGCGGTTCAGTCGGAGCGGAGTGGCTCACCGTTGGCGCCGATGACGTCAAGGCGGTGGATGTCGAGGTGGCGGGGGTAGACAAGCACCCCGATGCGGGCACCGAGTTCGCTGATGTCGCCGTGCAGTTGCAGATCTTCGCCTGTGCCGTCGGACAAGGTGACGATCAGGGCGCGTACGTCGGCGGTGACGCGTGCGATGAATGTCCGGGGCCCGAAGTCGGCGGCGCCGCTGTAAGTGGAGATGTGTCGTCCTGGCGGTACCGGCGGACCAGCGCAGCCTCCACCCCAGGGACGTGACCCATCGGGAAGCTCGATCACGACGTGGGTGGCCAACTCACCGGTGTCGCGGTCGACTGCCGCGTCGAGGTGCCAGATGTCGCCGTCGGCCGAGTACCCCTTGGCGATCACCGACATGGACGCAGTGTGTCAGTCCGAGCACGGCCGATCTCAGAGTTGCTTGCCAACCGTGCCGGCCACGGAACACGTCCGCCTCTGCCGCAGGTCGCGCTAGGTCGCTTCGGCGCTGTCGGCCGACCAATACACGGACCCCGACCACCACGGGCCGTCGCCCGTGATTTCGCTAGCAATCGTCACGTCGAGGATGTCCATGGGCGAGATCTCACGCCGTTCGATCTCCGCAGCGATCCGCCTGAGCAACTCAAGGAGATTGCTCGTTGAATCGTTGCGCGCGTTGGAAATCGAGAAGTGGCTGCACGACCACTGATCACTCATAGACGACATCATCTCGGACGCCAGCGGGCCCACGCACCCCACGCGACCGAGCGGGGTCTCGCTCCGGACGCGGGAACCATCCGACTCTGCCGCTGACACGCTCGCTCGCCCAGTCGGTCAGCCGAGATCCGGTTGCGCGCACATTTTGTCGGGGTACCGACGGCATCTTGGATGCCCGGTGCCGTCCGCCGACGATTGGTTCGAGACGTGGCGCTACGCCGAGGCCATCAATCCAGACTCGATCATCTAGCCGCGAAGGCTGCTGCGCACCGTGCTCAAGCGTCAGTGGTGTCTGACCCGGACCGGCATGCCCATCACCAGCATGCGGCCAAGACATTTGAGCGGTCGTTGAGGATAGCGCGCGCGTTCCCCATCCAAGTCTGACTGTGGGGCGCCGCGGTCTGAGCCGCCCCGGTGTTTCCGGAGGCTTTCCGGTCCGGGGTTCGCGGGCATACCCTGCGGCCAGCGAAAGACTCACCACCGTTGGGAGACACCAGATGGCGCAGTTCATGGACGTACACACCACCATGGTCGGAGTCACGAGCGAGGCGCTGGCGGAAGCTCACCAGTCCGATCTAAACATCCAGGGCGAAGAGGGAGTCACCTTCCATCAGGCCTGGGCCGACCCGAAGACGGGCCACGTCTTCTGCCTGTCGGATGCCCCCAGTGCCGAGGCCGTCCAACGTATTCACGAACGCGCCGGGCACCCGGCGGACGAGATCCACGAGATCACCGTCACGGCCTGACGACGGAACTGCCCGTCGGCCCCGGGTTGGTCGGGGCGACGACAAGCTGACGCTCCCTGCACGCCGTCTCCACGGGAACCGACGAGGGGTTCGGTACCGCATGAGCCGACGTAACACACGGTTGACGAGCCGGATCCCTCAGGTGTCTTGGGGTCCAACCCGATGCCCCGTTCAGTGGGTAATTCGACAACGGCCTAGGAGTCGACGCATGTCGGATGCGCGCACCGAGATCCACAGCGCAAACATCGTGAGCGATGCCTGCCCCGTGCCAGAACCCGTCGCGGCGGTACGCGAGCCTCGGGTACGCCGTGGCGCTTCGTCGCCTGAAACAGATTGCACCCAGGACGTGACGCGATCGGCGTCCGGGCCGATCGCTCACCAAGCGGGCTGCCCACCTCGGACAGCCGACACACCCGAACCGTCTGCGCGGCAACAGGCATACATCTCGCCGGCTCAGATGGAACGCATGCCGTCGCCAGCAACGCGATCATTTGCCGCGATTACGGTCGTGCGGTCGGGCCTAAGTCACGCAGGAGTTGTAGTCGATGGCCGTTTGTTGTGACGGCGCGAATCCTGTCCACAGTTGGGGTAGGTAGCGGCGATCGGTAGGCGTGTCGAGGATCAGGGTCACGTCGTGCGCACTCGCAACGGGTTGTTCGACGTCGGCGCCGCCGATGAAGGCTTCGGTGACTTTGGACCCGGCTGCGGGTGTGGTGATCGTTGTCGTTGTAACGGGGTTGGCGGCCCAGTGGACGGCGTAACCGGCGGCGGCCAGTTTGGTGGCGGCGATCTGTGGGTCAACGCCGGAGAGTCGGTCGCAAAACAGCAGGCCACCGGGCGCCAGAGCGTTGCGCAGGCCGGCGACTTGCACCGTTTCACCGGGACGGGTGGCGCGTCCGACCCCAAGAGTGATGCGGCCGGGGAAGGACGCGCTGATGTCGATGGTGGACACGTACCCGTGTTCCTGAGCGGCGATTGACGACGCGAGTGTGCTCGGAACCGCCGCGGTGAACGATGCGTACACCCAGGTGCCCACGAGTTGGGGTGTGGAGGGCACCGCAGTGATGGTGATGCTCAGCCCTTGTTTATGCAGCTGGGCTGTCATCTGCTTGGCGGTCGCGGTGTTGTTCACGACCTTGATCGCGACAGCTCCCTCCGGTAGCTGGGTCACCGCGAAGGCAGTCGGGCCGAGTCCGGCCGGACCACCGGTCGTGGACAGCCCGACGAATGTCGCGCCTGTGACGGCGGCGGCGACCGCACCAGCCACCAGCAGTCGGCGGCGAGGTGTGAAACGTCGCGCCGGTCGGGCAACGGTTGGCTGCTCGCTGGCCAGGGTGGTGAGCTCGCTCATCAGGTGCTCCCGGAGCCGGGCACGGCGGTCCGGGTGCAATGCGATGTCGCGGGTCGTCATCGGATCCACGACGTGCTCGCCTTCCGGGCCGAAGCACCAATCAGGTGCTCACCTAACCCATGTCCGGTCGCGGCGTCTGGGTCGGTCAGCGCCTCGAGTTCACCCGAACGCAGTAACGAGCGCAGCCGAACCCGGGCGCCAGCCAGCCGCGACTTCACGGTCCCTTCCGGGATCCCGAGTATCTGCGCGGCCGCCGCGGTGGACAGTTCCTCGACAAGACAAAGCTCGACCACATTGCGCTGCTTTCCCGTGAGGTCTGCCATCGCCGCAATCAACACCCGCCGCAATCCGGTCGCCTGATCCGTTGCGGCAGTGACCTTTGCGGGATCATCACCGCCCGGCTCAATCTGCCCACCGTGCAGCCGATCGACCGCCGCACGGTAGCGACGCAACGAACGATTGGAGTTCCGCACCACGTTGCGCGCGATTGCCAGCAACCACGCTCGCAGCGACCCATCGACCAGAATCACCCGGTCACGAAGCCGCCACGCCTCCAAGAAGGCGACCGAGGTCAGGTCTTCTGCGGCTGCCAGGTCAACGCTTCGACGCGCACAGAAACGGTGAACGACGTCAACGTGGCGGTCGAACATGGCACCGAACGCTGCCGGGTCGCCGAACCGGATTCCGGCGACCAACGAAGCCTCCGGCGCCATTGACCGATCGGGGTCCACCCCAGCAACCTCGACAGGACACCTTGTCAGGTTGACGGTTCTGGCGCCCTAGTGCCGACGAACTCATTTGCCGCGAGCCGCGCCATCCAGCCGACCGTCGATTGGTTGCGCGGCAGCTGTGGTTGTCCAGTTAGATCCCGGGCACGATGCGCAGGTCGCGCACCGCGCCACCGTCGAGTGCAGCAAGGGCTTGCTGATAGGCGGCACTGTCGTGCGCGGCCCGCGCCGCCTCGACGGAGGCGAATTCGATCACCACAACACGGGTCATCTTGCCGTCTTCGTACACCAACTCCGGGAGCCCCCGCGCGACGAAGGTGCCGCCTGCCGCCTCGAGCGCAGGTTTGGATAGCTTCGCGTACGCCGCGAACTTGGCCTGGTCGATGTCCTCGGGGTAGATGCTGATCCAGTAAGCCGTCATGCATCCATATTGCCCGATGTGCGCGTCAAGCTTCGTCACAGTCTCGGCTTCGCTCGCCTCGTACATCACGTCGTTTGAAACGCGATCATCTGCCGCTGACACGGTCGTTTCGCCTCGGGCAGGCTCGTGGTGGCTGTGGGGCTGTGCGGCTGTTTGGTGGTGGTCCGGTCTAGAGCTGGAGTCTTTCAAGTGCACCTGAGCGACGATGTTCTCCATGTCTCCCCGTGTGCGAGCCTGTCTGCCATGAAGTGGGTAGGCGATGGACCGGAGCTGTTCAGCGTCCGCGTTGATGTGATCGCGCCTGATGACGACAGCCGGTGGGTCAAGCTCATTGCCGCAGCACTAAATACTCGGTTGCCGTTTCACGACCCTGCTGTCGTGGGCGGACCTGGGGGTGACCAGGGACGCGGTCACGAGAGCTCTTCCGTGGTGGGCCTGACCTTCATGGTGCGGGCATCGAACTTTGGTGACGCAGCCCAACTCGCCGTCGAGACCGCCCTCGACGCCGCGTCGGACGTCGGGGTGCAGGGCCCGGTGTACGACGTCGTGCTCGTTCCTGAGAACCCGCGGACCTTGGGGAAAGCGGAGCGGTTCATCCCGAACCCAAACTACTGATCGCTCCTGCGGCCCTTCCTGCAGGTTCCGGCCAGAGCGCCGCGGAGCACCTCGTCTGCGAGGCCGAGATCTCTCAATGTTCTGACCCTGCCGCGGCGCGGAGCGGCCGATTCGTGCGGCTTTGGCTCTGAGCGCACCCGTAGCCGAGCACGCCATGCACTGGATGACACCATTAGCGTGATCCAGTGCCATCGGTGGAACGCGCACATTTGCCGCAGTGACGGTCGTTCCGGCGGGCCCGGTCGTGCCGAGGTGCCGGTGCCGGTTACGGGAGGCGTTTGCCGATCCATCGGATCGGTCCGCCGACGAGTGGACTCTTGTGCCAGCCGTGTCTAATGACAGCACGACGCAGCGCGCGGAACTGGTCACGGGCCATCACGAGCGGGCCGGTCTTGGCCCGGTCCTCGATCTCCCACGCCCACTTGCTGACCGAATGCGCGCAGCGAACGCATAGTCCAACCTCCGGGTGATTACCGAGATGGACCAGCCGGGTCGGGTCCTCAACGGTGCCGCAACACCAGCACTGCGACGGGGAGATCTCGGCATCCTTAGCGCCGGCACGGTTCGCGCTCATCAGGTCTCACCTTGCTTGGAAGGACATGGCGTGTCGGCGTAGGAGCAGAACACGCAGCAGTCACCGTCACGGGGTTTCAACATCTCACCGCACGCAGTGCAACGGTAGAAGTGCTGGCAGGCATCCTGCAGCATCGTTTCCCGCGCCGTCGTTGCACACACCGGACACGTGATCACTGACTCCAACATGGTTAGAGCGTGCCACGATCCAAATCAACCGGTTTTGCCGCGAAGACGGTCGTTCGTATTGTCGGACGGCATACAACGGATACTAGTTTGTATACAATGAGGTTATGGAGTCTCGCGAACGTGTGATGACGGTGTCTCGCAACGGTCAGGTGTCGATCCCGGCAGAAACCCGAGCGAGGTGGAACACCCGGCAGGTTGTGGTTGTGGACCTCGGCGACCGGGTGGTGATGCGGCCGATATCTGAGGATCCGGTCACCGCGCTGAAAGGCAAGTACGCCGATCGGGGACCCTCGGCTGACGCGGCCCGCACCAAGGAGCGCCAAGCGACCCGGGCCCGTGAGCGCACTTGATCGTGCTCGATGCCTATGCGGTTATCGCTTTCTTGCGGGACGAACCCGCCGCCGATAACGTCGCCGCGTTGATGCGATCCGACGATGTGTCGTTGACCGCAGCTGGGCTGGGTGAAGTCGTCGACCATCTCATCCGGCTGGCCGGAGTCGACGAAGACGTCGTGTTCCTTGACCTGGCCGAACTGGGGCTGCGCGACGGGTTCCCGATCGACGCCCAAGCAGCCGGCCGGGCCGGTCGACTACGGGCGCGTTACTACCACCGGACCCGGTGCGCCGTGAGCATGGCCGACTGCCTCGCCGCCGCAGCAGCCCGCGACCGCGCCGTACCGCTGGCCACCTCCGACCCGCACCTGCTTGACCTTTGTCACGCCGAAAGCATCGACACGATCGTGCTACCCCGCACGAACGGGACAAGGTGGAGCCCGTCGAGCTAGCAACGCCGGACAGGCCGCCAACCAATGCGCGCTCATGCCGCGATGACGGTCGTTTGACGATCGCCATCATCCTGCCGAACTTGTGCTGCCGAAACCACCTGTTGCCGTGGTGGGCGAGGCCGTGCCCACACGCGAGGCTTCGGCCGCCGCGATTTCGTGCACCTTCGGACGGCTGCGGTTGTTGTGGCGACGCGAATCCGTCGATGGGTCGGGCACTGAGGGGTCTCCCGCGGCCCATGGTTCGGGCGCCGAGTAATCTCCGGCGCGGGTTACGTCGTCCGGTACCGTTACGAGCATGGCTCCCCAGCATCCGGCCGCACCGGCCCCACCGTTTGGGCGCGTGCTCACGGCGATGGTGACGCCCTTCACGTCCGACGGTGGCCTCGACCTCGACGGCGCGCAGCAACTCGCGGTCTACCTGGCCGACCACGGCAACGACGGCCTTGTCATCAACGGCACGACCGGAGAATCGCCGACGACTACTGACGACGAGAAGGAGCGGTTGCTGCGCGCCGTCCTTGAAGCTGTTGGCGACCGGGTGAAGGTCGTGGCCGGCGTCGGCACTAGCGATACCCGACACACGATCGAACTCGCGCACGCCGCCGAGAAGGCTGGCGCTCACGGGCTGCTAGTCGTCACTCCGTACTACTCCAAGCCACCCCAGGCCGGGCTGCTCGCCCACTTCCGGCAGATCGCCGACGCCACCGGGCTCCCGAACATGCTCTACGACATCCCCGCGCGCACGGCGACGCCGATCGAGACCGACACGCTCGTGCGGCTCGCCGAGCACGACAAGATCGTCGCGGTGAAAGATGCCAAGGGTGACCTCGAGGGCACTTCGTGGGTCTTGCGCCGCACCGATCTCGCCTACTACTCAGGCGACGACAAGCTGACGCTCCCGCTGCTGTCTGTCGGCGCGGTCGGCGTAGTCGGCGTCCCGACCCATCTGTTCGGCGTCGAGACGGCCGCGATGATCGCTGCCTACCTGCGCGGTGACGTCGCCGGCGCGCTGGCGCTGCATCGCCAACTGCTGCCGGTGTTCTGCGGCTTCTTCCGTACCCAGGGCGTCATCTTGACGAAGGCGGCGTTGCGGCTGGCCGGCCTGCCCGGCGGCCCGGTGCGGCCCCCGCTCGTCGATGCCACCGACGAACAGATCGAGCAGCTGCGACGTGACGCGGCTGATGCCGGGACCGCCTTGTGAGCTACCCGCACGCCGGGCTGGCAGCGCCAGGTCCGCTCGCCGAAAACGGCCTTCGGATCGTCGCCCTAGGCGGACTGGGCGAGGTCGGTCGCAACATGACCGTCTTCGAGTACGGCGGCCGGCTGCTCATCGTCGACTGCGGTGTGTTGTTCCCCGATCCCGAACAGCCCGGCATCGATTTGATCCTGCCCGACTTCGACTACATCAGGGCGCGCCTCGACAAGGTCGAGGCGATCGTGCTCACACACGCGCACGAAGACCACATCGGCGCGATCCCCTACCTGCTGCGCGAACGGCCCGACATTCCCCTTGTCGGCTCCGACCTCACGCTCGCATTCATCGAAGCAAAGCTCGTCGAGCACCGCATCAAGCCGTATTCGCTTGCGGTGAAGGAAGGGCAGCACGAGCGTCTCGGTTCGTTCGACTGCGAGTTCCTCGCGGTGAACCACTCGATCCCCGATGCCCTCGCGGTCGCGATCCGCACTCCCGCAGGACTGGTGCTGCACACCGGCGACTTCAAGATGGACCAGCTGCCCCTCGACGGAAGGCTTACCGACCTCGGTGGCTTCGCGCGGCTCGGCGCCGAGGGCATCGACCTGCTCATGTCGGATTCGACCAACGCCGAGGTTCCCGGGTTCGTCACCTCCGAACGTGAGATCACGCCGGTGCTGCGTCGGGTGTTCGAGGGCGCCAAGCGCCGCGTTATCGTCGCGTGCTTCGCAAGCCATGTGCACCGCGTGCAGCAGGTTCTCGACGTTGCCGTAGAGAACCGCAGGAAAGTGGCGTTCGTCGGTCGATCGATGGTGCGCAACATGGGGGTTGCCCGCGACCTCGGATACCTGCGCGTGCCCGCCGACCTCATCGTCGACGCACGCGAGATCGATGCGCTGCCACCCGAGCAGGTTGTGCTCATCTCTACTGGCTCGCAAGGCGAGCCGTTGTCGGCACTGTCACGCATGGCGGGGGGGGACC
>CAAGKR010107315.1_pt1 | contig 10686 bp, 8 predicted proteins | sample 2556971 | NCBI WGS metagenome assembly CAAGKR01 (sample SAMEA5207829, study PRJEB30636) | soil metagenome | biome: forest; feature: boreal; material: soil | place: USA | collected 2011-09 | depth 1 m
ACAGGTTCCTTCGCTTTCATTCGTCCACCTCCGAACGGAGCTCTCTCGTCATGAGGGCAGCGATTGCGCTGCGCGCCGGCTGACCCTCGAAGAGTACGCGATTCACAGTATCCACTATCGGCATCTCCACTCCTTTCCGCGCCGCGAGCTCGCGAGCACTCTGCGCCGTGACAACTCCTTCCGCCACTGTCTCCGTCTCGCGCAGTATTTCGTCAAGCTTTCTTCCCTTCCCCAGCTCGAGTCCCACCGCCCTGTTTCTGCTCAAGGATCCTGTACACGTCAATACTAGATCGCCCAGTCCGGCGAGCCCCGCAAAGGTGCTTTGTTCCGCCCCCAATGCAGTGCCGAGCCTCGTCATCTCAGCCAGGCCCCGGGTGATCAGCGCGGCTCTGGCGTTGAAGCCGAGACCGAGACCTTCAGCGATTCCCGTGGCGATTGCCATTACGTTCTTGAGGGCGCCACCAAGCTCGACACCGATGACGTCCGTGTGGGTGTACGCCCGGAAATAGGGCGAGCTGAACGCGCGCTGCGCAATGGCCGCGGCATCCGGCTTCTCCGAAGCAACGACGACCGCGGTTGGCTGGCACCTCACCACTTCCGCTGCGAAGCTCGGCCCCGAAAGGGCGACCACCGTTCCGTCAGGAATTTCCTCCTGAGCAACTTCCGTCATGAGCGAGAGAGTCTCACGTTCGAGTCCTTTGCTTGCGACGACTATCGGCGTCTTGCTCCGAAGCGAGCCTCGCGCCAACCTGACGATTGGGCGCAACACCTGAGAGGGAGTCGCGAGAGTTACCAGCTCTGCCCCATCGACGGCTTTCTGGAGATCGCCGACCGCGGTCAGAGTGGGGGCGAGCTGGTGACCGGCAAGGAAGCGAACGTTCTCGTGCTTCTCATTGATTGCCTGAACGACGTCGGGCTCGTACGCCCATAGAGTCACCTGATGTCCGTTGCGCGCGAGCAGATCAGCGAGGGCGGTTCCCCACGCACCCGCTCCAACGACTGCGCAACGCATCAGCTCGCTCTCTCCTTCTTCACGAAGCGATGTTCTTCACCCCGCCGCAGGCGACCGATGTTGGCGCGATGCGTCCAGAACACGAACGCTGCTATGATCAGGCTGGCGATGAAAACCGGTGATCGAGGATCGCGCGACCAGACGAGGATCGCTATCGGCAGCACTGCTGCCCCCAGCAATGATGCGAGGCTCACGTAGCGCGTGAAATAGAAGGCGACGATCCACACCGCCTCCGCGATCAGCATTGGAACGAATGCGAGCGCGAGGAATACTCCGCTCGCGGTCGCCACGCCCTTCCCTCCGCCTTTGCCGAGAAGGAAGATGGGTTTGACGTGACCGAGGATCGCAGCGGCCCCGTACACGAGAGCCCAGAGCTCTGGTTGGAGCGTTTCCGTGTGCCTCGGCAGGAAATACACGGGAAGAAATCCCTTCAGCAGATCGGCGAGAAACACGACTGCGCCAATTCTGGGTCCGAGTACCCTGACTACATTGGTGGCGCCAAGGTTGCCGGAGCCGTGCTTTCGCAGATCGACGCCGCGGAATTTCCCGGCGAGATACGCCGACGGAACGGAGCCGGCGAGATACGAGAGAAGGACGCCGACTATCGGCGACATCTACGCAGACTTTCTACGCATGATGATCCGAAGGGGGTTGCCGCGGAACCCCCACGCTTCCCGAAATTCGTTGTGCAGATAGCGGACGTAGTGATCCTGAACGAGATCGGGATTGTTTCCAAATACGGCGATCACCGGCGGTGCCGTTTCGACCTGCGTCGCGTAATTCAGCTTGATCTCCCTCCCAGCGGCCTGCGGGGGCTGCCGCCGGCCAACGATCTCTGTCAGAGTCGTGTTGACCTGCGAGGTGCTGATTCTCTTGTGCCGCTCGGCGTCCACCTCGAGCAGAAGATCGAGAATCCGGGTCACACGCTGTCCGCTAAGAGCGGAAGTGAACACAAACGGGACGAACTTGAGGAAGGGAGCTTTCTCCTGCGCCTCCTTCTCGAAGGTGGCGGCGGTGTTGTTCTCTTTTTCCTTTAGATCCCATTTGTTGACGACGACGATGAGTCCGCGCCCACTTTCCCACGCGAGCGCCGCGATCTTGAGATCCTGGTTGTGCAGCCCCTCGACGGCATCGAGCACCAGAATGCAGATGTCGGATCGCTCGATCGCGCGACGAGTCCGCAGCGCGGAGTAGAATTCGATTCCGTCTTCGATCTTGGCCTGGCGCCGAAGCCCGGCCGTGTCGACGAAAATTAGTTCACGCCCGTGGTAAGCCATTGGGGTATCGATCGCATCGCGGGTCGTACCGGCTTCATCGTTGACGACCAGCCGCTCTTCACCGAGCAGGCGGTTGATGATCGACGACTTGCCCACATTCGGACGCCCAACCACCGCCACGCGAAGAGCCTCGGGCGCTTCCTCCGCCGCGATCGGAATTCGCTCGACGAGAACGTCGAGCATGTCGCCCGAGTTCTTACCGTTGAGCGCTGATACCGGCACAGGGTCGCCGGCACCAAGCTCATAGAACTCGTAAAAGTCGGTCGTGCTCGGATCGTCGACTTTGTTGGCGACGAGCACCCATGGCTTCCGCGCCTCGCGCAGCAGGTCGACCACGCGGCTGTCGCTCGGATGCAGGCCGGTCTTCGCGTCGACAACCAGCATAAGCAGGTCGGATTCGGCAATCGCCTGGAGCACCTGCCGCTTGATCTCGACATCCATCGGGATGTGCGGGTCGTCGGTCAGTCCACCGGTATCCACCAGCCAGAACTGCCGGCCATTCCAATCCGCGCGCGCAAAATGCCGATCGCGCGTCGTTCCCGCTTCGTCGCTGACGATCGCGCTGTGGTCACCAATGATGCGGTTGAAGAGGGCGGACTTTCCCACGTTGGGACGTCCGATCAGCGCAATCACCGGAAGGTTCACGCTGCCACCCCGCACTCTTCGGATTCCAGCACATCGATGAAGTCGTACGACGGAAAGATCGGCATGGGCAGCGACGCTCTTACTCCAGCGAGCGTGTAATCGTCGAGAAAAACGCTGTCCTCATTGATCGTCTCGGCGGGAATGAGCGCGATGTCCAGATCGTGACGGCTCTCGAGCGCACGCAGAATATCCTTGCCGACCAGCAATCCAGCGGTCGTGATAGTGGGGCCAAACAGCGAATTCTCGGCCACGATCAGCTCGAACTCGGCGCCACTGACTTCGCGCATTCTATCCAGCAGCGGCTGCATCAAGGCGGCCATCGCCAGACCCGTGACCACTCCGATCCGCTGACCATCGCGACGCGGCAATCGCTCGAGCCCCGCCGCCACGCGCATGCGCAGCGACGTCACTGCGCCTACACCGTTCTCGATCTGGGCAAATTCGCCGTAATGCGCAACGCCAGGCAGCTCACGCTCGGCGAGCATGTACAGCTCGTCCGAGCCGAAAACCCAGGTTTCGCCCCGCTCCGTCATCCCGCGCTCACCCCATTTCTCGACCCGGCGGAGAATCGCGCGCGCGGCGTCGCGATCCATCGTCTTACCCGAGTACAGATGCGAGAACTGGGTGAGACCAACAGGGACGACCGCGGCCGACAGTACCGCTTCGCCCATGCTCCAAAGATCGGCCAACGATTCCTCCAGGACTCCCTCGTCGTTGAGACCAGGAACGATCACCATCTGGCAGTGGAACTGTATTCCTCCCTCTGCAAGACGTGAGAGCTGAGCCTTGATGTCCGGCACCCGTGTGTTGTTGAGGAGGACTTTTCTCGCCTCGTGGTTCGTGGCGTGAACCGAGACGTAGAGCGGAGACAGCCGGTACTCGAGAATCCGGGCGATGTCGCGCTCCTTCACGTTCGATAGCGTCGCAAAATTTCCGTACGCAAAGGAGAGCCGGTAGTCGTCGTCCCGGATGTAGAGGGGTTTTCTCAAGCCAGCGGGAAGCCCTTCAATGAAGCAGAACTCGCATCGGTTGGCGCAGCGCCGAACGGTAGGCGGCTCGAGCGAGATGCCGAGCGGCTCGCCGTCGAGGCGTTCGAGCTCATAAATGATCTGCTCGCCATCGGGCTGACGCGCTTCGATCGCCAGCTCTTCGTCGGCGGTGAGAAATTCCCAGTCGAGGAAGTCGGCGAGAGGTCTCCCATTCACCGTCAGCAGCTCAGTGCCAGGCTGGATGCCGAGCGCGGCGGCGATGCTGTTTTTGTCGATTCGGGAGACTTTTACCATAGCTCAAGTAATTTAGAGCTATATGGGGCGAAATCAAGGAACGAACGGACTTTAGCTCCCGTCTCTCAAGCCCAAAGGACGGTCGAACGGCGCTAGACTAGGGATGTCGCGGCTAACGACTCCAGAAGCTTGCGGGCGCGCTCAGGGTTGAAGCCAGGGAGCTTGGCAATGGCCTCTTCGCCAGCCTCCCGAACACCCTGGACGCTCCCGAATTCCTGTAGAAGCTGGCGCCGCTTCACGGGACCGATACCCGGCACCTTGAGGAGCTCGGACGTCACGGTACGCATGGACCGCCGCTTCCGGTTGTACGTCACGGCGAAGCGATGCGCCTCATCTCGTGCCTGCTGAAGGAGGCGCAGCGCCGGCGACCGGCGTGAGAGCTTTAGCGCCTCCTCGCGGCCCCAGATGAATATCTCCTCTTCCCGCTTGGCGAGGCTGATGAGGGGCCGGTCGGTGATCCCTACCTCGGCAAGCGCAGCGTGGGCGGCGGACAGCTGCCCTTTACCCCCGTCGATGACGATCAGGTCGGGGAGAGGCTTTTCGTCCCTGATGCGCCGCTCGAAATAACGGTGAACCACTTCGTGCATCGATGCGAAATCGTCCGTGCCTTCGACTGTTTTCACCTTGAACTTTCTGTATTCCGCGCGCTTCGGCCGGCCGTTCTCAAACCATACGCAGGAGCCTACCGTGTCGGTGCCCTGAGTCGTTGAGATGTCAAAGCAGACCAGCGACCGTGGGAGACGCTGAAGGCCCAGCTCTCTGCCCAGCTCGTAAACGGGATCGCCCGCCCGCTCGTCCGCCTCCATGGAAGACAGCTTCAGCTCCTCCAGCAGGTGACGCGCATTTTGCTCCGCAAGCGCGATGAGGTCGCGACGTGGGCCGCGTTGCGGAATCAGGATCTTGCTGTCCGGCAGCGCCTGTTCGATCAACTCCCGATCCGGAAAGTCGAATGGCAGCAGCAGCTGGCGAGCTTTTTCCTGCATGCTCACATAGCTCCCGGCGAGAAAGATCGGCATGACGTCGTTGTCCTCCTCCCCGTCGAGATTCTCGAGGAAGCGCTGCTCGCGGGACAGAAGCTTGCCCCCGCGGATCCTCAAGACTGTGACGCACGCGTCGTCTCCGTCGCGCGCGTACCCGATCACGTCGCGATCACCGCCCTCCACCTCGAGAACGACGGTGGGTTCCTCCATGCCTTCCAGATGGTGCAGCACGTCGCGCAGCTCGGCGGCACGCTCGAAATCCAGCTGCTCCGCCGCGAGATCCATGCGCTCCTTGACGCGACGGATCACTTCGTCTGGTCTTCCCGAGAGGAAGAGCACCACCTCGTCGATCATCGCGCGGTAGTCGTGCTGCGATTGCGCCAGAATGCACGGCGCCTTGCACCGCTTGATGTAATAGTCGAGGCAGGGACGTTCCGGCATTTGCGCCGGCATGTCGTAGTTGCAGCTCCGAACAGTGAAAATTCGCTTCACCACGTTCAGCGAGCGACGCATCGCGCCGACGTCGGTGTAGGGACCGAAGTAGCTCGCACCGTCGTCCTCGAGGCGTCGCGTTACGAAGACGCGTGGAAAGGGCTCCTGCACCGTGACCTTGATGTAGGGGTACGACTTGTCATCGCGCAGCGCGATGTTGAAGCGCGGCCGGTACTCCTTGATCAGGTTCGCTTCGAGAATGAGCGCGTGTGCCTCGCTGGGCACGACTATAGTGTCGAGATCGGCTATGAGGCCGACGAGGTGCCGGGTCTTTGGACTCTCAAGCTGATCGTTCGCGAAGTAGCTTCGCACACGCGAACGGAGGCGCTTGGCCTTCCCTACATAGAGGGTAGTCCCGTCCCTTCCCTTCCAGAGATAGACACCAGGTCCCTCGGGAAGATGAGGCAGCTTTGCGGCAACAGCGTCGGGCACGGGAAGCATGTGTAATTATACCACGCGCGAAAAGACACGTTCACCGCGTGCGAAACGGAATTCGCGCCAATCTCCGGCCTCGATCGATGACGTTCCTGGCCTCCGGAATTCCAAACGCCGCGGTTATGCCGACGTAGATAAGTCCGTAGACCGCCAGCAGAATGAGCGCCATCAGCTTAGAGGGGACGGCGTTCTCGTGCGCCGAGAGGATGGGTGCTGCGCGGTCAGTGATGAGCTTGTACGCCCACGGGACCGCGGCGCCAACGAAAGCCGCTCCCCACAGACGCGACATTCGAGATGGGATAAGGCGCGTCCTCCCGATCCGCTTGTCCATCTCGCGACGGAGGAGATAGAACTCGACCCATCCTGCCAGCCCCGCCGACGCCGTAAGCCCAGCGGCGCCGAGCTTCCTGTCCAGTCCGAGCAAGCCAGGCAGAACCAGCGCGAACAGATAACCCAGCACGGTGGTGAGAATGACTCGGACCACGGCATAGCGCAGCGGCGTCTTCGTGTCGCGCATCGCGTAAAACGTCGATGAATACAGCCGGCCCATCGTCGACGCGAGAATTCCGACCGTTGAACCTATCAGTATCTGCCAAACCCAAATCGTCTCGCCCTGCCTGAACCTGCCGCCCTGAAACAGCAGATGCACGATGAGATCGCCAAGTGCGAACAGCGCGACCGCGCTCGGAACGATGAAGTAGGCGATGCGATCGAGTCCATCGCTCAGACGTCCGCGAAGATAGGCGCCGATCTCGGCGGTCGTCCCCACGGCTCGCGACATCGCCGGCAGCTCGGCCGCCGAGATCGCCATACCGAAAAGACTTATCGGCAGAACGTAGATGGCCTGCGCGTAGGTGAACGAGGAGACCGCTCCATCGCCGAGATAGCTGGCGAGCCACGCATCGACATACGCGCTGAGCTGTACCACCCCTCTGCCCACGAATGCGGGGACGAAATTGCGGAATACGTTCCGGACGCTTTCGGCCTCAGCGGTGAGCCGCGGCCTGACTCCGTGCGCGTATTTGAGAACCTGCGGAAGCTGCACCGCGAACTGAAGCCCGCTCCCCAGTACAGACCCGTAGGCGAGATAGACCGCCAACTGAATCTGCGTGTGTCCGTTGTGCAGGAACACGAGCGTCGCGACCATCGCCAGATTCCAGAGTACCGGCGCGGTGTACGACATGAAGAAGCGTCGGTGGCTGTTGAGAATTCCCAGACACCACGCCGAGAAGACAAGCAGGCCGGCGCCCGGGAACAGAATCCGCGTCAGACGCACCGTCAGCTCGCGTTTCTCGCCCGTGAATCCGTTCGCGATGATTGCGACGAGCCACGGAGCGGTGAGAACTCCGAGCAGAACAATGATCGCCGCGACGAGCGCGAGCATCCCGGCGACCGCGCCGGCAAGCCTCGTTGCTTCTTCCTCTTCTCCTCTGCCGAGCAGGCCCGCGTACTCGGGAATGAAGGACGCTGAGAGGACTCCCTCTCCGAATAGATTCTGAAGCATGTTCGGTATTCTGAAGGCGGCGTTGAACGCGTCGGCGGCCAGGTCCGCGCCGAGGTAGCGCGCCATCATCGTCTGGCGGATCAGGCCAGCCAGCCGACTCAACAGAATTCCTGTTCCTACCAGGACCGCCGCTCCTCTGGATCGATCGAAGGCGGCGCTCGTGCTTCGTGGCGTCGCCCGTCGCTCGATCGGCGGTGCCGCCTCGGTTACTTCGTCGGCCTCCGGGGAAAGAAACTCGGGAAGCGGACGGCTCTCGGGTTCAACCGGCTCTTCGTCGTTCACGACCGTCCACGCGCCGACGCTCGCTCCTTGAGGGAGCGCGAACTTCCCTTTCTCTCTCCCGTGAGTTGTCGCGCGTGCTCCCTCGCCTCAGCCAGCATCTCCTCCTTCAGGATGGGACCGTACCGCGCGAGGAGCGGCACGACGTTGAGGCTCCGCTCCTGCGCCTTCCCCAGCGGAAACAGTGAACCGCGCGCGGTCGCAATGTCGCGCATGAGGTCGGCGTGCTCCCGTTTCGCCGCGGCAATCAAGCGTCGTTCAAAACGGTCCAGGCGTCGCAGGAGATTCGCGCGCAGCCCAGCCGTCACAGCTGCACCGACGGGCGCCTGTTCCTCGGCAACGGTGTCACTGAGTGCATCGAGGCGGTCGTTGAGTGCGGCGCGCGTGACGTTCAATTCCTCGATGACGCGCTTCGGCAAACGCGCACGCGCCACCTGTGCTTCGACCTCGTGGGGATCTCGAAGGTCTTCGGGCAGCAGGTAAAGTTTTTCCAGAATCTTCTCGACGTGGGGCTCGATGATCAGGCACGACCACCGCGGTAGAATCGCAGGCCGTGCGACCCCAAGGGCCTCGGCAATCGGGCCGATCTGCGCAAAGTAAGCGATCTCGGCCGGCCCGCCGATGTAGCTCGCAGTCGGAAGAATCGACCGTTCCACGACTGGCCGCAGCAATACGTTCGGTCCGAGGTCGTCTGAGATCGGTTGCTTCGCCGCGGCTTTGATCGGAATCCTCTTGCGACTGCCGCCCGACGAATTGAACACCAACGACAGTCCGAGAACGTCCTGTACCTGCGGAGTAAACCCCGCTGCTTCGATCTCGTGATTGCGCGCGCGCACGGCGTCAGCGATCCTGCTCGCTCGCTCGAGAGCTCTGGTCATGACAGGTTTTGCAGCGGCTCGAGTCGCCGGGTGCGAGGCGTCGATCACCGCTATTCCGAGCGGCGCGAACAACGCGCGAAGGAACGCAACGTAGGCCGACCCGACAGTCGCGCCCGACGTGTAGAATCGCTCCAGGAGCTCGATCGGCGTGTGATCCACGGCGGAACCCACGGAGCGCTTCAGAGCTTCGAGCTGCGCGGACAGGTCCCCGAGCGGCATTGCAGCCATCGGAATACCGAGCGGCTCCGTGTGATCGATGCGCAGGAGCTGTGCCCCTCCCGGAACAGACACGACAGTACCACTCGCCTCCCGAAAGTCGGTGTCATCAGTCGCGGCCCAGAACACTGGCGCGACCGGAATGCCCGTAGCCTCCTGGAGGGCGTCCGCGAGAGTAAGCGCGCTCAGGGCTTTTGAGAGAGTGTATATCGGTCCGCCAAATAGTCCCGGCTGCTGGCCAGTCGTCACGAGCCCGCCTCGTCCCTTCGCCGCGGCTTCGAGCCGTTCCCCGGCTTTTCCGGTGGCGTCGAATGCGGGAGATAATTTCTCCAGCCAATCGTCGCCGAATTCCGATCGCACCGATTGCAGCCGATCTCTCCACGACTCCGCGTCGCGCGGCAGCGGCTCATACCATCCGTCCGGCGCCGTGCCGGCAATTGCCGCGGTGGCGAGCGGATTTCCGGAGAGGGGCTGAGTGACTACGCGTGGGGCGCTCATCGCCGACTCGCGAAAAGAATCGTGCGTGGCGAAGTTGCCGACCACGGCGCGCCCGCGTAGTCCCCTATGCGAGCCACGACGGCAAATCCGGCGACTTCGAGCATTCGTTCGAGATCCCGCGGAGTCAGGAGCCGCACCCGTTCAATGTATTCCTTGCCCCGTTCGCGCAGCCTGATCGTTTTCTCGACGAACCGGTCGTCAGGGCTGATCGCACGTGTCTGCTCGATGGTAACTCCGTGTTCAACACGCTCGTCGTATGGCACCAGGCCGGCGCGCACCTGGGATGCATTCAGGAAGTCGATGACCAAAGTTCCACCGCGACGGAGCGCATCGCAAACGCGTACCAGCACGCGCTCGTTCTCTCTATCATCTTCGAAGTAGCCGAAGCTCGTGAACAGGTTGACCACGAGATCGAAGCTCTCTGGCGCGAAGGGCAGCTCGCGCATGTCGGCTCTGACATAGGGAGCGTCCGGCATTTCGCGTCTGGCGATCTTGAGCAGGGCCGCCGACAGATCGAGTCCAACGGTCCACCACCGCTCGCACAAAGCCCTCGAGTGACGGCCGGCACCACAGCCGAGGTCGAGAACGGAGCGGACGTCGTGCCCTTCCAGAAACCGGGCGATCAGGTCGACGACGTGTTCGGCTTCCGTCTCATCGCGGTGCTGGTAGATCCTAAGATAATCCTCCCCGAACCACGCCTCGAACCAGTCCGCCTCCTCCGATCCCGAGCGCTGCAAACCCCGACCCGTCTCAGTGCTCATCACTTGTGATATGGCTCACCGCGCACGATCGTGCCGGCGCGATAGATCTGCTCAACGAGCACCAGGCGAGCTAACTCGTGGGGGAGTGTCCACGGAGCGAGTGAGAGCTTGAGGGTGGCCCGGGCCGAGACGTCGGTCGTGAGGCCGAATGCGCCTCCGATCAGAAACGCCAGGTCTCGATCGTCATCGCGCGCACGCCGCAACAGCTCCGCAAACTGGGCTGAGTCGAGCGCTCTGCCGCCCTGCTCGCACGCGACAGTCTGGGCAGAGTCCGGGATTCGCTCCGACAGTCGTGCCCCTTCTTTCTCCTTCACCCTCTCGATTGAGCTGCCGGAAGCTCGCTCTTCGCGCACCTCATGAACGTCGAGCGGCCAGTACCGCGCCGCTCGTGTCTCATAATCCCTGATGGCCTCGCCGAGCGCCGGA
>CAAGKR010346051.1_pt1 | contig 10686 bp, 7 predicted proteins | sample 2556971 | NCBI WGS metagenome assembly CAAGKR01 (sample SAMEA5207829, study PRJEB30636) | soil metagenome | biome: forest; feature: boreal; material: soil | place: USA | collected 2011-09 | depth 1 m
GGTCAAGGATACCAATGCGCCAAACCCATTTCGAGGGATGTCCACGACCTCTCCCTCCCCCGCTTGCGGCGGAGGGCAGGGTGGGGGCAAAGAAGGAGAGCCCGTTTCCGGGCTCTCTCAATTCGAACCGCTACCTGGAGCTGGTGCTACTGGTACCAGCCGACGACATCGACGACGATCTGCGTGGTGCCAGCTGCGTTATAGATGTCGACCTGGCCACCGGTGCCGATCTTGACGACCGTTAGATTCGCAATCGTGAGTCCGTTGTTGAAGTTCACGTCAGATGCCAACGGCCGCGTGTTGCCCGTGGGCCAGAGGGTGAGGTAGCTGCTAGGATTCCCCCCCGCCGGGTTGGTGACGGTGACATTGAGAACGACCGAATGGGCGCCGGCAGGGACCCCGCCTTGGCCGATCACGTTCATGTGGATGGTGGACGCTGGTCCGGCTGGCGCGCCGCCAAGGCGCGTGTCCATGATCCGGCTGGGCGACGTTCCAGTGAAGATGTCACCGCTGGCATTACTGGTGGTCCCATCGGTGAACCAGCCGTTTACATCCGCAACCAGGTTCACACTCCCCGCGGCGTTGTAGAGGCTGACCTTTCCGCCGCTACTGACCTTCGCGACCACTCGATTCGGGACGGTCTGCCCGGCTACGACATTAAGGTTGGACGCAAAGGGCCGAGTCGCGCCCGTCGGCCACGCGACGACATAGCTGCCGGTGCCGGCGGCCGTGGCATCGGTTGCGGTGACGTTCAGGACTACCGCTTCAACTCCGGTGCTGGGCACGCCTCCCGCGCCGGTGATCTGAAGGTCAATGCTCGATCCGGCGCCTACCTTTGCTGCGGTTCCTCCGATTCCGGTTCCGTCCCGCGTATCCAGGACGCGGGCAGGAACCAGCGCATTGAACAGCCCGTCGGCTCCCGGGGTGCCCGTCGGTGTCGACCAGTAACCTTGGACGTCAAAGATCACTTGGGTGTTGCCCTGTGCGTTGTAGACCGTCACCTTTCCCCCGGTACCCAGAGCCATTTTCACAAGGTTCGGCACCGTCTTTCCAGCAAGGAAGTTCAAGTTGGAGGTACCGGGACGGGTCGATCCCGTCGGATAGACCGTCAGATAGCTTTCTGCTGTTGCGTCCGTTGCCGTGACATTGATGGCGGCTGCCGTCACTCCAGTGAGTGGAACGCCGCCCTGACCAGTCACCTGGACATCGAGCGATTGGCCAGCCCCAAGGGGAGCTCCGCCAAGCCGCGTGTCCATAATCCGCGCCGGCGTCAGCGGGTGATATTGGACGGGCGGTGCCAGGAAACCGCCACCAGTCCCATACCCATAACCGTACGTAAGCAACTTGTACGGTCCGAGGGGGGATGAATGCGGTAGCGCGAAACTCGCGATCAGGACGCCCGCTACAAGCGCACCTGGGATGAACTTAAATGCCTGCGACTTCAAGAATGCCTTCACGGCGCCCCTCCTTGTTCACCGAATCGGACTTCCAACAGCTCGACAGGTGGCATGGTCACGAAAGTACCTCGGCCACTCGCCGTCAGCGGTCTTAACTTCTAACCCATTCCGACCGCGATGTCAACCAAATGCGCATTTGACCGCAGACCGTAATGAATTTTGCGCCCTGCGTGATGACATCCACAACCTGTGAGGGAATTGCCTAAGTTCGCGCAAGCTGTTGCGTTTATCGCACGCGCCGACATAGACTGTCTGGACTAAACGAGGGGGCTTCCGGATATTGCGGACGGTGGCCCAGAACATAACCCATGCGGGAGGGCTAACTGATGAATTGGCGGGGCAAACGTGTTTTGGTGACCGGGGGAGCGTCCTTCATCGGATCTCATCTGGTGGACTTGCTCGTGGAAAAGGGCGCATCACGCATTCGTGTCGTTGATGATTTGAGCAGCGGACGAGCGCAAAACATAGCTGGCCACGTCGACACGCACCGTGCTGACTTGATCAAGGCAGACCTGCTGATGCCCGGCGTGGCCGACATCGCCGTAGGCGACATCGATGTCGTCTTTCACCTGGCGGCCATCCACGGGGGCCGCGGCTATCTCGAGCTACACCAAGCCGAATGCGCACGAAATCTGACGATGGATGGTCTCCTCATCCACGCTGCTTATCGGGCCGGCGTCGAGAAGTTTGTCTTCGCCTCGTCAGGTTGCGTATACCCGAACGACATCCAGCAGGACGTCACGAGGGAGCTCTATCTCACTGAAGACCTTGTTAAGCCGCCCTATGACGCAGACAACCTATATGGCTGGGCCAAGCTAATGGCCGAGTTGACGCTTCAGGCGTACTTCCGCGATCACGGGTTCAAGTCAGCGTCCTGTCGCTTCTTCACCGTGTACGGCGAGCGAAGCAATGAAGACCATGCCGTGACTGCTATGATCGCGCGCGCCTTTATCGGCCAGGACCCATTTGAGGTGTGGGGCGATGGCACGCAGATCCGGAACTGGACCCACGTCAGCGATATCGTGAGTGGACTGGTTCTCGCAGCCGAGAAGATCGACGACGCCACCCCGGTAAACCTCGGCACCATGGAACGGACGCGCGTGATCGATGCCGTGCACGAAATCCTGCGGTACGCGGGCCGAACTGCGCGGATCAAGCTGCGGCCGGACATGCCTACCGGACCCTTGAACCGGGTCGCCAGCAACGAAAGAGCCGCTCGTTTGTTGGGCTGGCGTCCACAGGTCTCCTTCGTCGAAGGCGTGCATCGCACGGCTGACTGGTACTTCGCCACAAAAGATCCCGCCCAAGTCGCCGGAATCGTGGAAGGCAAGCTCACGGAGCGTCAGGATCTTCAGGAGCTGGAGCCCGTGACCGCCTACCAACCGGTTGGTGCCGTCCAGTAAGCAAACTGATCAACAGAAGGTAATCCACACTTGGAGGACGCACTCTCGCGTCGTGTCGACGTCGCGCCCGCAAGCCGTGCCGTCATGACCTCAGAGCCGATCGAACTTGTGCTTCCCGCTCACAATGAGGGCGCAGGGATCGGACTCACCTTGCGCGAGTTCCACCAGGTCGTTGACCTGGAGGCCGGTCTTCCAATCAAGTTTCTGGTCTGCGAGGACGGATCCACGGATAACACCTGCGATGTCGTGCGCGAGGTCGCGCGTGACATACCGGTCCGCCTGCTTTCGTTCGGAGAGCGCAAGGGCTACTCGAGGGCCGTTGTCGATGGGTTCCGGGCGACGACCGCCCCACTCGTTGGGTTTATCGATAGCGACGGGCAATGCGATCCCAAAGACTTCAAGTCATTGGTTGAAGCGCTGGACGGGAATGACATGGTCATCGGTTATAGGAATCCACGGATGGACTCGGCCTTTAGGAAGGTCATTTCGGGAGCCTTTGGCACCGTCTACCGAAGGCTTTTTCCCGTCCGTCTGAAGGATCCGTCGTGCCCTTACCTGGTAGTCCGGCGGGAGGCGCTGATGCGTATTCTGCAGGGGAATCCTGGGATCTTGCGTCAGGGATTCTGGTGGGAGTTCAATGCGCGCTCCCAAGCCGCAGGTCTGCGAATCGTGCAGCGGCCGGTCTCACATCGGGCCCGTACGGCCGGAACCACCCAGGTATATAAGTTAAGCAAGATCCCCGGCATTGCCGCCGAGCATCTTCGCGGATTGTTCGCGTTGCGGACCGAGCTTCGCCAACTGTACGGCAAGAAGTAAAATATCGCGTGGATAACGGGAGCCGACCGGCGCGCTTCGCGGGCGCGCAGGTAGTCACGTGGCTCGCGCTGGCCCTTCTCATTGGCTCGATGGTCTACTTTCTCAACGCCAACGCTGCGTGGCTTAAACCCTTCGGTCGAGATCTTCTCCATTGGCTCGGCACCCCCAGCTTGTCCGGCGGCCCGAGCGTACCCTTCGGCTGGCCGCTTTGGCTAGGATCGGTCGCTCTGGCCGGCCTGGCCGCTTGGGCAGCAGCAACGACGTCGCTCCGCGGCACGCCCTTAGCAGACGACCTGGCAGCACGACTTGGCACCGCGATTATCTTGGGGGTCGCGCTTCTCGGGTACGCGAGCACCGTGGCGGTCGTCTTTGGGCGACTGGAAAGCTGGATCCTCTGGTCAATCCTCGCTGTGGCGGCCATTTCGGCAGGCGCCGCATGGAGGCTGTTGCATTCGCCAAAAGATGACCCCTCACCAATGCTCACCCAACCCGCCGCATACGGACGGCCGGTGTCCCGAGCCCTACCGTGGCTTGGGTGGTCCTTGGCAATCGGGGTTGTGCTCTTCTCGATCGTGCATGCCGTGATGGCACCGGTAACGGAGTGGGATGCCACCATCTACCACGCTGCCACGGCCCAATCGTGGTTCGCGAACCGCCCCGACCCTCCACTTATCTTTGGCCCGTCAGTCGGGCGGGAGATCAGCGCAAACTTTCCGCCCCTGTTTCCCGCGGTCGGGGCTACTGCCTACACCATCATCGGCCATTTCGATGACTTCTATCTTCGCATCGTTTCGCCGGTGGTGGCCGTTGGATTCCTGCTGGTGACCTTTGCCTATGCCCGCCTACACTCGGGAGCCACGGTCGCGTGGTGGGTCGTCATTCTCGCCCTCGGTTCGCCATTGCTCGTCTTGTACACCGTCTGGCCGACAAATTACCTTTTGCTGGCAGCGCTCACCTTGCTGGTCCTCTTGTTCTGCGAACTCGGAGCCACGTCGGGTCGAACTTTGCCGTGGGCCAGCGCAGGCGCATTTGCGGGTCTTGCCATCCTGACCAACTTCTACGGTTTGCTCACCCTTGGCTTCGCGGCGCTGGCCGCATTAGTTTGGCGTCGCTCCTGGCGAGGAGTGCAGGCGGTGGCAATCTTTGGCGTCGTTGCCGGGGTGGTTAGCGCGCCATGGCTCATTCGCAACTGGGTGCGACTGGGGGATCCGCTTTATCCACTCGGCAGCCCCATATTTCACGGCATCGGCCTGATACAACCACTCTGGAGCGCGGCCCAGGCGGAGATCAGGCAAAACGCCATCGGGCAACAGTTCGGCGACGCACATGGGGTGACGCTGTCGCTGGTCGAACTCGGGACAGCTCTCGAATCGCACTATTTGCTCCCGTGCGGGTTGGTGCTCGGATTGATCATCGGGCTGTGGCGCGCGCGGCTCAATGACAGCAGAGCCGCTTATCTCACGGCCGCGGTAGTCCTGATGATTGCCGCCATCATGATTCCGGGGTGGTACTGGCTGCGGGCGCTGCTCCCAGTTCTGCCGGTCGCCGCCTTGTTGACCGGCTTGGCCCTTGAATTTCCGAGTCGGTGGTCACAACGAGTCGACGAGAAGCCGGGCGGGATCGTAGCATTCGGCCGTAGCCTATGGACTCCGGCACTTATCGCAGCCGCTCTAGTCTCCGTCATCACCGGGCTGTCGCTTTCGATCGCCGGGCCTAGCCAGGGCGTCTGGACGACCCGGCTCGACGCCTCTTCGGACTTGATGCGATCCGTACGTAATCTGGGCTCGAACGAGGCTCAGCTGCTCACGGACTTCGGCGGCGACTACCTCGCCTGGCAATGGCTCAATTCACATTTAGGTTCGAGCGACAAGGTCGCGACCTTCGAAATCCGCACCTACTACATCAATCGGCCCGCTAACCTCTTTTATCTCGATGGCCTGGAGGCAGAGCCTCTGCTGCACTTAAAGACCCAGGCTGAGGTGCGCGAGTACCTCATTGCGCGCAGCGTGCGCTTCATCATGATCCCGCGGTGGGTAATGCCCCCGACCGTGACGCGCCATCCCGCAGTCGATTTACTACCGCTGATGAACATGTTGGGGAAGCCGGGCGGCTTTCCGACTCTGGCTACGTTCAAGTCGACGACCGTATATGGCCTCCCTTCGGACACGGGAGGGTCCTGAGTGGCGCTGCCGGTTCGATTGCCCATCGGCAGCCTGGCGCACTATCGACGCCCTATCCGCTTCGGAATGGTGGGCGTTGTCGGCGCCACGATAAACAGTGCCCTGCTATTCACCCTCATCACGTGGGGGAGATTGAATCCAGTCCTTGCTGGAGCGTTTGCGACCGAGTTGGCAATCCTCTGTAACTTTGCTCTTAACGACCGTTGGACCTTTGCCGGGAAGGTATATCGACGGCCCTGGCTGGAGCGAGCCGTGCGTTATAACGCGATTGCCCTGGGGGGCCTGGCCGTTTCCGTTGGAACGTTGGCGACTTTGATCCGATTCGCAGGAATGTACCCGATGATCGCAAATATCTTCGCCATGATGGCATCCTTCGCGCTCAACTACACGGCCAACAAGCGATTCACTTTTGTGGGGAGCGATTCGCTTTTGGTTGAACTGCCGTAAGCGACCTGATCAATATTGGCAACCATGTGCAGTCGAATCGCAACTCCTCTGCCGCGGTGCGGCCTGACCATACCGTTGCACCGGTCCCGCGGCAACTGAGACGTCGCGCAACAGAAGAGCTCCGCTATACGCGACGGGGCCGATCTGAACAATTCGAGCCGGAACTGGGGTGAGCGAAAGCGACACGGTCTTTAGCGATCTCCGACCCGCGCGCCTCACGACTGGCCCGAACTGCCAACGCGGCCCATTCGCTGGATCGAGCAAGTTGAGCCCAAACGATCCGGCCGTGTCGACGAACCGCACGGTGACCACGGCTGCACGCCCATCTCGCATTGGTATCAGGATTCGCCATCCCTCGCCGCCCTTTGGAATCACATAATCAGAGCCGGGTTCACGGGCAATGGGCGAAACGACCATCAAACCGCCAGAAACCGTCACGTCCCGGATGTCAAGGTTGGGCCCGTTGTCAAATACTGCGTACTCACTGAATGGGCCCGAAACAAACTGATTCGGTAGGGGGCTCGCGAAGGTCAACCAATCACCCTTATCCGCCGTAGGCGACGTGGCGATGGTACGCCAGCCGCCCGTTGCAACGTCGTGGTAATTGAGGTCGAAATAGCCGGTGCCATGGGCACGATATTGCAAAGACAGAATGGTGGGTTCGTCGATAACGCCCGGAACCATGATGCGGTTGAGTACGTCCTTTCCGGCCAAAGTGTAGGAGCCGTCCGCTTGGTTGCTTCCGCGCCCAACCGAAACTATCGGGCTCATCGAGCGGCTCACCGTGAAATTCTGGACTTCAACGTCTCCGCCAGAAGCATATAGGCCGAAGAGCACATAACCAGACGTAACGGGCAGCGTGAGTTGGACCCGTTGCCACAACCCAACAGGTGCGACGCTATGGAACACCCCGTAGACCCAGAGTGCTCGCGAAGGATCCCACCGATTTACGATGAGCGTGCCGGGGCGACGAAGCAGATATTCAAATGTCAGCAACGTCGGGCTGCCGTTCAAGGCGGGAACGACCACTCGCGGTGACGTGTCACCCTCGCCTAACACGAACGTCTTGGTGGAGGAGGATTGGATGCCCGCCTTAACGCCAGGGAATATGCCGGCTTGAACCGGCGCCACATATTGACCCACGGCATAGATGAGGGTCGGCTCCGGATAGGTGCCGACGAACGCCGCCGCAATCGGGAAGTTCTGATCCCCCAGCATCCCAATCAGCGGCAGGAGGTCCATCGCGGGATGACGCGCAGGGCCTGTCGAGGCGGCCCAGCCGGGGATTAGAACGAAGCTGACACCATGGCTCGCAAGAAACGCCTTGGCCACGTCGGGACGGTTGAAGTTGAGCAACGGACCGGCCTCGGACCCGTCCAAATAGAAGATGTCCTGCGGCCTATCAAAGTAGTACTGGCGATTATCCAACGTGGCAACGCGTCGACCATCCCGCAGATTGGCGTTCAACCATGACCACGACAGGTAGTCACCGCGGTACACGTTGTACAGTGCAAGGCTATCTGAGCCCAGAGTGCGAACCGGTGCCATCAAGTCGTGCTGGCTTGTGTCGAGGAGCGTAGTCCAACTCTCCTGATTCGGACCCGCAATGGCCAGCGAGACTCCGACTACGGATGAGATGGCGAAGATCGCCAATTGCGAGGCGCCCATAGCTGCCTTCCAGACGGGCCATCGACGTGGACGCAACGCAAGCTCGCCACGATCGAGAAGAACGATCCCCCGTGCGGTTAGTAGGGCGGCAAACGGGACAGTCAGGATCAATACACGGAGCCAGAACCAACCGGGCGCCAGAATAGATCCGAGGAGAACCGCAATTATTGCGAGCAAGTAGAGGGACCATCGGTCGGCTCGCAACGCTTGCCAAGCGGCGACCGCAATGCCGAACAGAACGCCTACAGCCAGAAGATGCCTGTCAGCTAGTGCTGTCATCAACTGCTGGCCGAGAAGGACCCAGCCAGTGCCCGGCCATTGACCCAGGGCGTTATTGCGGATTTCGGCCTGAGTGGCGCTCCAAAGGGGCTCTGCTAGTCCGATCGGATGGAAGAATGGAAGCGGGACGGGAAACAAAGGGTCGTGCAGAAGAAGGATGTTTCGAATGAGCCACGGCGACGCAACAAGTAAGGCCGTGCAGAGAAAGACTGCCGCGCCGATGAAATTCCTGCGCGATGGACGGCCTAGCAGCAACGCAAGTAATCCCACAGCAAGCACAGGCAGCCCGTAGAAGTGGGTCAGTATCGCAAGCCCGGCTAGGCCACCGGCGTACGCCCACGACTTGAGCTTACTGGTCGTTCCCGCTACATCGCAGAGCACGACAACGCAGAGCCAAAGTGCAGCCAGAAGCATGTATCCAGTCGCCCATGTCCCATAGAGGACCATGATCGGCGCGCCCGCGACCAAGGTCACCGCCCAAGCCGCGCCACTGGAGCTCATCCGCTGACGAGCGTAACCATGGACCATTAGCAATAGGGCCGCAAGGATGAATGGTGATGCCAGACGTAGGTAGATGTCCTGGTAGTTTCCAATTACGGTATCAACCGCTACGCCGATAGATGGGAAAAGCGGCGGATAGTTACCACTGATCTCGATTCCAACAGACGGTCCATATATCAATGCTGGGTTAGGGGCCTCTAGGAACCATAGCTTTGCTGCTGCAGCGTGATAGACGACCGCGTCCCACTCAGTGACAGGTGACAGCGCAGCGTGAAGGGCCACGAACGCTACCACGGTCGACGCAACGCCCAGGCTCGCGACCGTCAGTGGGCTCGGCCTACCAAACTTGAGTCGAACGCCCAGCGTGCGGTGGATGCTTCCGTTGAGGGTCAGAAGCACGGCAACCACCAACCCGATGACTGCTGCGAACATCAGCAGGAATGTCCGCTCGAGCCGGCCAGCCACTAGGCCGACCATTCCACAATAACCGACTATGCAGATCGCAAGAACTATCGCGAAGCCGATCCGGAACGCTGGATTCCCGTGGAACTCGGAATTGGCCAGGATCAGGCTGGCGATGCACCATCCCAGCGCGCTCGAGACAACGAGAATCCCAATACCGACTCCAAGATTCGTCGGCATAGTGAAGCCTCCCGCGACCTCGGGGTGACCTAACCAGCGGATGAAATCCCGCGAAAAGGGTAAAAGCCAGCTGGAGTTCCCCCGCAATATGGCAGCCAAGGGGATAATCAACAGGAGCCACAAGGCCAAGGCCAGCACTCGGATGCGCCATACGTGCCCGGATCGAGCAACCCTCTCGCGGGCACCAACCCGAGACTCTGTTGCTGCTAAACCCATGGAGTCCCCCGCACAGAGTTTCAAGGCTATCGCAACCGAGGCCCAGCGGCACAGGATCGTCGAGGAATCTTGAGACTCGCGGCGGTGGGTATTGAAAGAGACTCGGAGGCATGATCGACGATACGGAGTCGAGCAAGGAGCATGACTTGGGGTGCAAATCCTACCGGGACTCGCAGCGAGCGGTAGCCGACTGCCCTTTTGGATCGCGCTCGCGGCGACCTTCCTTCTGAGGCTTGTCTCGTTCCTTCTTCTAAATGTCGTTCCGAGCGTCAGGAGCAGGCGGTCTCCAGTTCGGTTTCCTGCATTACTTCAAGGTCTGGTTCCCCATCTGGGGGATCCTCGCCGCCTACGGCATCGCACGCCTACTCGATCGATTTAACGGTGCCAGGGCGGCGGGAGCCTTCGCTCTTCGAGCTAGCGGTAATACCCGACGACGTCGAGGATGATGTCGGTTGAGCCGGCAGCGTTGTAGATGTCGAGCTTGCCATTTGCACCCAGCGCGACCACCACCAGGTTGGGCACCGTTTGTCCCGACCCCCAGTTCAGGTCGGACGCTGTGGGGCGGGTGGCCAGGTCGGGCCACGCCGTCAGGTAGCTCGAGCCGGTCGTGTCAGTCACCGTGAGATTGGCAACAATCGCTAAGGCTGAGCTCAGTATGCCGTTGGTCCCGCTCACCTGAAGCGCGAGGCTGCCGCCCGTACCCAGCTGACCTCGAATTCCGCCGGTGCCATCACGGGTATCGAGGATTCGCATCGGCTGGATGCCCTGGAATTTGAACCCCGCCCCGCCCGTGGTGTCGGTAAAACTACCGTTCAGGTCGGCGATGACGTTCACCGAACCCGCGGCATTAAAAACGTCGACCTTGCCATTGCTTCCGACTTTGACCGCCACCCGGTTGGCTACGGTCTGCCCGGCCTTGAAATTGAGGTTCGACACCACCGGCTGGGGAGTGCCATCCGGCCATACGGTCAGATAGCTGGCGGCTGTCGGGTTGGTGACCGTGACGTTCAGAACGACGGCCTCTTGCCCGGCCTGCGCGACCGGCACCGCGATGACGTTGATGGCGCCGGGACCGAC
>CAAGKR010102209.1_pt1 | contig 10682 bp, 12 predicted proteins | sample 2556971 | NCBI WGS metagenome assembly CAAGKR01 (sample SAMEA5207829, study PRJEB30636) | soil metagenome | biome: forest; feature: boreal; material: soil | place: USA | collected 2011-09 | depth 1 m
CTGCGGGTCATGATCGTCGACGATCACGAGGTGGTCCGCAACGGGATCAAGGCCATGCTGGCGGAGGAGGGCATTACCGTCGCCGCCGAAGCCGGAGGGGTGCGTGAGGCCATCGAGCGGGCGGAGTGGGCGCGGCCCGATGTCGTGGTGATGGACATCCGCCTTCCGGATGGGAGCGGGATTGACGCCACCCGGGAAATCCGCGCCCGCCTCCCCAACACCCAGGTGCTGATGCTCACCACTTATGCGGATGACGAGGCGCTGTTTGCGTCGATCATGGCCGGGGCGGCCGGCTACGTGCTCAAGCAAGTGAAGGGCGGTGACCTGGTCCGGGCGATTCGAGCGGTCGGGGCGGGTCAGAACCTGCTCGACCCCAAGGTGACAAAAGGCGTCCTCGACCGGCTTCGCAAGGGCAAACACCTGCTCGGGGACGAACGCCTTTCCCGGCTGTCGGCCCAGGAGGAGCGCATCCTCGGCGAGGTGGCGGCCGGCAAGACGAACCGGCAGATCGGAGCAAACTTGAAACTCGCCGAGAAGACGGTCAAGAACTACGTGTCGAGCATCCTCTCCAAGCTGGAGGTGGCGCGCCGCGCTGAGGCGGCGGCGTATCTCGCGCGGCATACCCAACCATTCGGATGAAAACAATGGCCAACACATCCGTACGGGTCCTCGGCGCATCCCGTTCTGTCCCACGCGGCCGGAGCATGGCGCTGGCACCGTCAACCTACTGGCTGTCCGGAGCGCTGGCGCTGGTTGCGGCAGCAGCCGCGGCGGCGACCTTCGTCATCCCCGGCGTACTGCGCGGGCCGGCGGTGATGAACGGATCCGCGCGGGGGACCGCGCTGGTGGCCCTCGTAGTCGCGGTTCCAGCACTAATCCTCGCGATGCGGTCGGCGGCTGCCGGATCAGTCCGCGCGGTCATCGTATGGCTCGGGGCGATCGCCTACCTCGCGTACAACGCCGTCCTGTTCGCGTTCGCCACTCCCTTCAACCAGCTGTTCCTGCTCTACGTGGCAATGCTTTCGCTCTCCTTCTGGTCGGTCACGGCCATCCTTCACCAGATTGATATGGAGTCCCTGTGCGCGCGGTTCTCGCCCAAGCTGCCAGTCCGCGGGATCGGGGCGTATGTGCTCGTCATCGTCCTGCTCAACGCCCTCGCCTGGTTGCGCAACGTTGTCCCGGGCGTATTGAGCAGCACGCCTCCGTCGTGGCTCGATGGAACGGGGCTTGGCACGAGCCCCATCTATGTCCAGGACCTGGCCTTCTGGCTCCCCCTGATGGCTGTCGCCGCGGTCTGGCTCTGGCGCCGCCGTCCGTGGGGATACCTCGTCGTGGGATCGGTGCTCACCACGTGGGTCATCGAAAGCGTTGGCGTCGCGGTCGACCAGTGGTTTGGACATGCGGCCGACCCCTCGTCCACGGTGGCGTCGGCGGCGATGGTGCCGGTCTTCGGTGCGCTGGCGCTGGTCGGCCTGATACCCCTCTACTTCTACTTCCACAATCTCGACAGAGTGGCTCCATAGCCAACACAGGAGGCAACTAATGAACGCGCTTGTCTATCACGGTCCCGGAAAGAAGAGTTGGGACGCGGTGCCCGACCCGGTCATTCAAAAGGCGACGGATGCGATTGTCAGCATCGACACCGCGACCATCTGCGGCACAGACCTGCACATCCTGAAGGGTGACGTCCCCGAGACCAAGCGCGGCACGGTCCTTGGACACGAGGCCGTCGGCACCATCGTGGAGGTCGGATCGGCCGTCACCACCCTGAAGAAAGGTGACCATGTGCTCCTGTCCTGCATCAGTGCCTGCGGTCGCTGCGAGTACTGCAAGCAGGGTCGCTACGGCGCCTGCACCGGCGGAGGCGGATGGATCTTCGGACATACGATCAACGGGACCCAGGCCGACTATGTGCGTGTCCCGTTCGCGGATAACTCGGTCTACAAGATCCCCGAGGGACTGACCGATGAGCAGGTCCTGTTCCTGTCCGACATCCTGCCAACTTCCTTTGAAGTCGGCGTGCTCAACGGTAAGGTATCACCCGGCGACACGATCGCCGTCGTCGGCGCCGGTCCGATCGGCCTGGCCGTGATCCTGACCGCGCGCCTCTTCTCGCCAGGGAAAATCATTGCGATCGATCTCGCCCAATCGCGGCTCGAGCGGGCGACGGCGTTCGGCGCTGACGTGACCATCAACAATGGCACGACCGATCCGGTCGCGGCGATCATGGCAATGACAGACGGCCTTGGCGTGGATGTCGCGATCGAGGCAGTTGGCGTGCCAGCAACCTTCGAGCTGTGTACCGACCTGGTCAAGCCGGGAGGCCGCGTGGCCAACGTCGGGGTGCACGGACATCCCGCAACGCTCCATCTGGAGAAGCTCTGGAGTCGAGACGTTACCATCACAACGGGCCTGGTTGATACCTACACGATTCCGCGGCTGCTAAACCTGATCAAGGGGGGCCGGCTGGATTCGACCGTTCTTGTGACGCATCGCTTCGCGCTGGCCGATGTGATGGCGGGTTACGACGCCTTCGCGGCGGCAGCGACGACGGGCGCGCTCAAAGTAACCCTAAAGCGAGCCGCGATCGTGCTACAACCGGTCAAGAAGGAACGGGTCGGCGCCGGGGCTCGGTAGATCTAAGGGGCAGCGCTCGCTGCGCCGCCCTCTTCCTCAGACGAGGGGCCTATAGCTCGTTGATCCAGGCTGCAGGACAGCGGCCAGGCACCATCTCATCGACAGAGAACGACAGTCCATCATGCCCAGTCCCGCGGGCAGCCACGACGCGCAGGCCCTGGCACACGTAGGGCGGCTTCTCGGCAATCGGGCACCGTCCGTCTGCCGTGGCGCCTGAACAGACCCAGAGCATCTGGTCCGTCGCCGGGTCGGTCATCACGAACGTTCGCCCTGGTTCCATACCCCTAGCATCCACCTGGCGCGGATTCGAGATCAGGGCCGAACGTCCCGGGAACTTCCGCCGCCCGGCCTATTTGATAGCGGCGGCCAGACCCGTCCAAGGCGCTAGACGTTCCAGCACGCGCGCCGATCGCAGTTGTTTCGCGACCGTCCTCCTGGCGGTTGCGAACACAAACGGGCCGCGCTTCCGGTTCATCAGATTGAGGCCCATCGCCGCCAGGTCTTCCGGGCTCGGCTCGATCAGCACCACCGGCGTCCCCGATGCGCTACTCTGCGATGGCCGCACGCTCAAGCTCGGCGTCCTGCTCGACCAACGGGAAGATCGTGGCCGCCTCGCCACCGAGCATCTGATCGGCCCTGACCCTGAGGGATTCACTCTGGCTGGTTGCGAAGACGATCAGGTCGTGGGTCAAGACCTCCGGATCGACCCGGCAACCGAGGTGGCCGCGCCCCGCGTTCGCCCGCTCGATCAGCATTGGCCCACCTCCTCAGCCCGATGATTCGCTCCGGCGGGCTGGCCGCCATCGCCATCAGGCCCGGGTCGAAAGGGACTGCCGTCAATCAAGGATGCTCCGGCTAGAGTGAGGCCAAGGAGCCAGAAGCGACCGGAAGAGTGACCGAAGCCCAGAAGTGGGATAGCGTCGGCCCGCTCCAGGAATGCGTGGACGGGCTCGGGCACCTCGCCCCGCGATGCATGGAGTAGCAAGGTCGCACTGAGAATGGTGGTCAACGTGGCCGCTTCAGCCGCCAGCTGCTGCGCCGCGCCATTCCTGCCGTGGAGAAGCACCAGGCCCGCCAGATAGCCGGCGAGCAGGTCGTCCCCTGCCGGGGTCAGCCCAGGCCCCCGCCCGACCAGGTCCAGTAATCCATCTGCCGGTGACGGTTGTCTGGCCGTTAGCGCCGGCCGTGGAATCGGATCCCATGTCGGGCCGGGCGTGATCGTGACCTGGCCGATCGTGATCCTCCCCTTGCCGACTTCGGCGTGCTCTCCTGCGGTCGTCCTGACATCGACCTCGATCCCGTTCGGCATTCGCGGGCCGCCTGGCCGCGTGAGGCTGATCACATAACCCTCGACATCAAGGTGATTGCGTCCGAGGGCGAGCGTGTGGCGGAGCGGCCCATCGATCACCGGGCGGAGTGCGGCGCTGGTCGAGAGCGCCGTCACATTCATTTGGCGGTTCCTCCGAAGACCTCGCGCAGCCCCATTGGCACCGCGAACGCCTTGGGTCGTCCGAAGATCAACACCACGAGCAACGTCAGCACGTAGGGCAGCATGTCCAGCACGAAGGGCGAGACGGGAATGCCGCGCACCTGGAGCTGGAGGCCAAGCGCGATGGCGCCCCCGAAAAGGAGCGCCCCAAGGATCGCCCGCAGCGGCCGCCACATCGCGAAGATCACGATGATGACCGCCACGAAACCACGTCCTGCCGTCATGCCTTCCTGCCAGGTCTTGGTGTAGGCGAGCGCGAGCTGCGCACCCCCCAGGCCATAGAGCGTGCCGGCGATCGCGAGCGCCTGGTACTGCAGCCGGTCTGGATTGAGCCCCGCCGCGAAGGCGGACATCCGGTCCTCGCCGACCGCGCGCAGGTGCAGGCCCCACCGCGTTTGCCAGAGCAACCAGGTCACCGCCAGAGCGGCGGGAAGCGCGAGATAAACTAAGACGTCCTGGTCGATGACCCGTTGCCAGGGGCCGGGGAGCAGCGTGCTCCCCGGCAGGTGCACTTCTCCCAGCCCGACGATGTTCGTTCCCGTGTACTGCAGTCCGATCAAGATGCTGGCGCCCGCACCGAGAAGCCACAGCGCGAGGCCGCTTGCGAGCTGGTTCGTGCGCCGGGTTACGACAAGTAGGCCCAGAATGAGGTTGAAGGCGAGCCCGGCGACGGCCCCCGCGGCAAGGCCGAGTAGGACGTTCCCCGTGATGGCAGTGACCGCGAAGGACGAGGCGGCGCCCACTAGCATGACGCCCTCGATCCCGAGGTTCACGATGCCAGACCGCTGGCCGATGACCTCGCCCAGAGCCGCATAGAACACGGAGGCTCCCGACGCCAGCGTGCCGGCGACAACGCCGAGGATGATGGTTGTTGTCATCGGGCTCTCACTCTCTTGGCGCGGGCCGCGAGGACCACGAACAGGATCAGCGCCATCAGTAAGGTCACGGCGCCATAGGGGAGCGCTTGCGTGATCTGCAAGATGTCACCGCCGGACGCGAGCACGGCCATCACGAAGGCCATGACCGGGATCAGTCCGGGCCGGTGCCCTGCGAGCCAACTCACCAGGAAGCCCGTGTATCCATACGAGGATGAGACCCCCGGGTTGAGACGGTGATGCAGGCCTGCCACCTCGCCCATCCCCGCCAGGCCCGCGAGGCCGCCGCCGATCATCATGAGCAGGACGAGATACCTGGTGACCGCGATCCCGGTGCGACGAGCGGCCTCGGGATTGCCGCCCATCGCCCGGATCTCCAGTCCCCAGCGCGTCTTCCTCAGCACGAACGCAAACAGGGCGATGCCGACGATGGCGACAAACACGAAGACGGTCACCCGCGTGCTACCGAGCGTCGGTAGCCAGCCGGCGAGCGGGAACAGGCGGCTCTGTGGGTAATTGGCGCTCGTCGGGTCGCGCCACGGCCCGAAGATCAGGTAGCTGACGATCAGCACGGCGAGGTAGTTAAAAATCATGGTGGAGAAGACCTCGTTCAGCCAGTTCCGCGACCTCAAGAACCCGCATATCCCCGCCCAGGCCGCCCCGCCCGCAAATCCAACGGCGGCTGATGCCGGGAGCAGGAGCCAGACCGGAAGTCCGGCCAGCGCGAGGGTCACCCAGGTTGCTGCCGCCGCGCCCAGGAACAGCTGGCCCTCCGCGCCGACATTGACGAGGCCGATCCGGGCGGGCACTGCGACCGCCAGCCCACACAGCACCAGCGGAATCATCTTCACGACCACTTCGGAGAGGCCGTAGCTTGAGCCAAGCGTGCTCGACAGAATGTCGGCGTAGGCGCGCAGCGGATCGCGTCCGTAGAGCAGCAGGAGGACGGTGTAGACGGCCAGGGCAAGCGCGACCCAGCCCAACCAACGCAGCGCTTCACGGAGTGAAGCTGGGACGCGCGCATAGCGGTCAGTCAGCGGCCGTGGCCAGTTGAGAGCGGCGTTGGCCATCTCAGTCTCCTCCCGTCATCAGCCGGCCAACCTCAACGGGCGTTGTGTCCGCGGGTCGACAGGATCCCACGATTCGGCCGGAACGGAGGATCACGAGGCGATCGCTCAGGGCGAACAGCTCGGAGAGTTCCTGGGAGATCATCAGAACCCCGACGCCCGAGCCGCGCGCGCGGAGCATGAGGTTCTGCGCATGCGCGGTCGTAATCGCGTCAAGACCGCGCGTGGGATAGAGGGCGATCATCAGCCGCGGTGATCGGCCGAGCTCGCGAGCGACGCTGAACCGCTGCAGGTTCCCCCCCGACAGCGAACCCGCGGTCGCCTGGGCGTCCGGCGGATCCAACTCCAGGGTGCGGTAGGCGGATGAAAGATCCGCTCGCACACGGCTCCAGTCCATACCCAAGCCGCCAGCACGCTCGTATGTGCGCAGGGAGGCGAGCGCAAAGTTCTCAAGCAGCGTCATCCCCGGAACGACCGCCATGTAGATGGGGTTTTCCGGCACGAAGGCGACCCCCGCTTCCCGGATTCTCTCCACGCTCCAGCGCGTGGCGTCCTCGCCAAACAGCCACCGTCGACCTGTGATGATTTGGAGCAAGCCGAGGGCGACGTCGCCGAGCTCGCGCTGACCGTTCCCCGAGATCCCGGCGACGCCGACGATCTCCCCGGGCCGGATCTCCAGCTCCACATCCCGGAGTGGTAACCTCGCACCGCCACTCGTGACGTGCTCGAGATGCAACGCGGGGGCCTGGGTGGTTGCCGGCTGGGCGGTCGTTCGCTCGCCATGGTCGGCAGTGCCAGTACGGCCGAACATGAGCTCCAGCAGCCGCTCCTCGGTAGCGCGCTCGCGCGGCAGGGTCGCGGTCACGACGCCTCTCCGCATCACGGTGATGCGGTCAGCGCACTGCAGCACCTCATGCAGCTTGTGTGTGATGAACACCACGGCATAGCCAGATGCCTTCAGTCGGGTGAAGACCTGGAAGAGGCTGTCGATCTCATGCGGGGGCAGCACGCTCGTCGGCTCGTCGAAGATCAGCACCCGGGCGCCGCCCATCAAGAGCTTCAGGATCTCGACCTTCTGCTGCTCGCCCGCTGAAAGCATCCCGGCGATGGCCAAAGGCTCGATGTGAAATCCGAAGCGTTCCGCTCGCGCGTCGATATCTCGCTCGATCGCCGATTTGTCAGGCAAGGCCGCGAGATCAGGCAAGTAGAGAGAGATGTTCTCAGCTACGGTGAAGGCGGGGATCAGCGCGAAGCTCTGAAACACCATGCCGATGCCGAGACGGCGGGCGTCCCGTGGACTCTTGATATCGACAAGCTTGGAGCCCAGCCGGATTTCACCGGAATCGAGCGAGTAATAGCCGTAGGCAAGTTTCATCAAGGTGCTCTTTCCAGCGCCGTTCTCCCCGAGCAGCGCGTGGACCTCGCCGGGGAACGCGTCGAAGTCGACGCGATCGTTGGCGGCGACGCCCGGAAACCGCTTGGTGACCTGGCGAAGCGACAGGAGCGGCTCCGTCATAGGAGCTTCTCCAGGAGGGCCGCCATTTCTGCATCAGGCGTGACAGGAGGCCGCCAATCGATCTCCACCACCGAAACCTCTTGCGACTTCAGGTTCTCTGCGAAATCGCGGGCGCCGATGTTGATCACTGCGGGGCCGTTCCGGAGGAGGTCGGCGAGGCGCATCATACGATGACCTGGGCTGCGTAGCGAGCCGCTCCCGCGCTAGTGGGCAACATGGTCACTCCTGCCGCGCGCAGGATTTCCTCCTGGCGCCGGCGGTCTTGTGGGTCGTCGTCGGTCCCACACACGGATGCGACGACCGCGACATCGGAACCGCGCGCGAGCGCGGCGGCCTTGGCGGCCCGGATGGAGGGCACCAGGTCACCAGCCGGATCGAGGGCAGCGCCGCGCCCCAATACGATGTCGAGTAGCAGGACCCCTACGGATGGGTCCGCGCCGACGGCAGCGATCCGCTGGCTGCGTGGACCGGGGTCGATCATCGGATGTGGCCTTCCGCGGGTCAGCTCCTCGGAGCCCATGTCGACGAGCTCATAGGAACTGGGCGGCAGTCCCGCGGCCACCAGCACGCCGCGCGCCTCGAGCAGGAGGCTGCCACCGGCAAACAACCCGAGGATGCGACCGCTCCGGTGTGTGGTTGGAGGGGATGGCTCGACCACCCGTGACACTAACGATCCCCCGGCCATCGCGACCGCATGTGTCGCCACCTCCTCCAGCGTCGAGAACGCGCCGTTAGTCGCTTCCCCGAGAAAGCAGCTGAGGAGTGGCTTCGACGCTGCCGCCGCCGTCTCCGTCAGGAGCGCGAGGGTTCGCGGTCCCGGCGTCTTCGAGACCAGCACGACGACACGCGTGTCGGGGTCGTCCAACAGCGCCGACAGGGCCGCGACCGTCGAAATGCCGCCCACCTCGTCGCTCGGGTCCCGACTGCCGGTACCAAGCGCCTGCGAGACGCCAGAACCGGCCTGGTGAATCAGGCAACTGACCGCCTGGATCCCGGTGCCGGAGGCGCCCACGATTCCGATCGGCCCCCGGCGCACCACGTTGGCAAAGCCGATCCCCTTGCCACCGATGATGGCGGTGCCGCAATCGGGACCCATCAGCAGCAGGCCCAACGAAACGGCGCGCCGCTTCAGCTCGATCTCGTCCTCGAGCGGGACGTTGGAGCTGAAACAGAAGACGTGCAGACCATGCTCGAGTGCCTGCCGAATCTCCGCGGCGGCGTACTCACCCGGTACCGAAATGACGGCCAGGTTGGCGCCGGGAAGCGCCGCGAGCGCCTCCGTCAGCGACGACAGCAGTCGCCGTTGGCCGTCCTTGAATTCCGGCGATAGCAACGCGTCCAGGTCCTCGAGCGCGGCGCGCGCCAGTGCCTCGCTGGCACCTGTGACCCCGATCACCAGATCGTCTGCCGCCGCTGATTCGAGCTGCGGGCCCTGATAGCCCGCCGCCCGTAATGTTTCCTTGTTTGCCGGTGTCGCCATCAGCGCGGCGGCCTGCGCCACCCCCGGCCGCTCGGAGAGGCTCCGGGCCACACGCATAAGAAGGATGGAGTCCAGGTAGGTCCGTCGCCGGACCGCGTAGGCTGTAGCGCTCACGCCGCACCGGTCCTCCGAGCGAACTCACGCAGGGCGTCGCGGAAGCACGCCATGGGCGCCCGGACCAGCCCACCCCCGATCTTGGGGTGCCCGGCTTCCCGGTGCGCGATGGCGGTGTCGATGACTGGTTCGATTCCGGTGGCGACAACCTTTCGGAGGTCGATGCCGACCGAGGTACCGGCAAAGCCCAGGATCGGCATGCGGTAGTCGGGGCTGACACCGGTGGTGATCTGGTGCATTCGGCGGCTGATGGCAAGCGCCTCATCGGGTGTGCCCCCGACCAGGGCGAGGATGCCGGTCGCTCCGCCCAGCACAAATCCACCCCAGCCCACCGTCTCGGTGATGGCCGAATCACCCATGTCGAGTCCCGGGTCCGCGGCACTGTATCCAGGAAGCAGCAGCCCGTCGACGGTTGGCGCCGGAGCGGTGAACCACCGGTCGGGCATCCCGCTCACACGGATGCCGAACTCCACACCGTTGCGGGCCATGGCCGTCACCACGGTGCTGTTTTCGACGCCCTCAGCGGGCTCAGCGGCACTCTTGGCGGCGGCCATCGACAGGCCCAGGAACAGAAACTCGTTGCCAGCGAGATAGCCGAGCGTCGCCAGCAGGTGGTCCTTGGCAACGTCCGCCTCCACCATCGCCGGTGCCATCACGCCGTTGAAGAGACTGGAGGCCGCGTTGGTACGGTTGTGCAACTCGTCGCCCATCTGCAGGGCACGGGCGATGATGCTCTTGAGCGGCACCGGTCCTCGCTTGCGCAGCCCGGCCCGAATCGACGGCGCCCACACGTCCCGCCACCGGGTCAGCCCGGCCAGCGCGTCAGACGAGTAGTCGCCGAACTGCTGACGGTCTTCAGCAAGCCGGCAGAAGGCGCGGTTACCAAACGTGCGGTTCTCCACCACCCATACCGGCAAGGAGGGCGATGTCGTCCCCGCCATCGGACCCACGCCGTGATGATGATGGTTGGGCTCGAGCCGGATGTCGCCAGCGGTGAGCATCCGCTCCGCCTCCCCCGCCGTCCTGGCCCATCCTTCCCAGAGCACGAGTCCGATCAGGGAACCGCGCATCGCTCCGCACATCCGGCTCCACTCGATGGGCGGGCCCGCGTGCAGGATCATCCGGCCGCGCAGCCCTTCCACCACCTCGCCCGCCGGCGCGACATCGACCAGAACCGGATCGGCCGAGGTCAGCCGGGTGAAGGCCGCCGCGTTGGCGGCCTCAATCCGCTGCTTGATGTCGACCGTGACTGCGCTCACTTGGGCTGGCCCACGATGCCCTGCGCGAACCAGTCAACGGTGTTGACGAAGTTCCAGTCGGGAATCTCGCCGGCCTTGATCCGGAGCTTTCCGGATTGGTCGTAGACAGGCCCGACGAAGGGGCTCTTGAGCGTGCCGTCCTTGAACTGTTGCTCCACCGCCACCACCTTCTGCTTCACGGTGTTCGGTACGTTTTTGCCGAACGAGGCCAGCTTGACCATGCCGCTCGACAGCGGACCGATGTA
>CAAGKR010005895.1_pt1 | contig 10679 bp, 7 predicted proteins | sample 2556971 | NCBI WGS metagenome assembly CAAGKR01 (sample SAMEA5207829, study PRJEB30636) | soil metagenome | biome: forest; feature: boreal; material: soil | place: USA | collected 2011-09 | depth 1 m
CCATCTCAGCGTACACATATTAAGGATACGGCGACTTGACCAACGGACAATGAATCCGTTGGTTTAGGGCCAATCTTCGCGATTCGGCTGCCTTTTGAGAGGTGGGCGTAGTCTTCCAACTAATTCCAAGACCTAAGAGCGCTACCTAAATTAAGGTAGAGGTCAACTTGCTCTTAGCCCGCCGATTTTGCAGTTCACGTCGTTGGAGAGTCTGCGCGCGAGGACACACACCTTGGTGTTTAGGCGGAATCGGTCCCCCTTACGAACGCGCAAACCGGTCCGTTTTAGAGAGCGTCGGGTCGACCTTCGCCCAAATATTTGTCGATGAAGGAACGAAGCGAAGCGTTGCGAATCCTGGCGGGCCCACCAAAGTTTCTCGAAATGCAGGCGCGACGGAAGGCTTCAACTCGACGGTGTGCTGGATTTTCCCCCTGCAGCTCATCTTAATATAAACCTATTGCTTTTTCTCTCAGCTAGCGATAAGTCTTAGCCGACCCCGGTACCCATCCATGATTCGCTTCTTAACAAATCTGAAGCTCCGTCGAAAACTGTTACTCGCGATGCTGCCTCTCGCTCTAATGGTGCTCGTCGCCGGGCTATATGCATCGATGGAAATCAAAAAAATTGACACCCGCTACAGCGCCCTCATTGATCAGGATGTTCGTACCTTACAAGATTTAACTAAGGCTAAGGCGCAAGCAGCCTTGTTCGGTCAGCTCTTGTACGAAGAGATTGCTGAGTTGGACCTGGATAAGATGCACGTGATTGACGGCAAATTAGAACAGGTCAATTTGGAATTTCAGGCTCTCATTACTGAATCACTTCGCAACATGCCCTACCGTGCAAAAGAGATAGAGTCCTCAGCTGCCGCGTTCAGCCAAGTATCGTCTGACTCGCGCGCGGTGCGAGCCGCCACGTTGGCGAACGATAATACAAAGGCAATGAACCTGATGCGTGGAGGAGTCGATGCCGAGCTACAACGAGCTTCGCAGGCTCTTGCCGACATCAATCTGGAAATACGCCAATCGGTTGACCAGCAGTCTGACGAATTAACAAAGCAAACCCATCGCGCCATTTTTTTTACCTGGTTGGTCATCGGCTTTGGCCTTCTGGCTTCCTCCGCTCTGGCCGTCTATATAGTGCAACGTGAAGTCGTGCAGGAAATGTGGGGCTTGCGCGACAGCATAAAAGACCTTGCGGAAGGCAATCTTTATCAGCCCATACCTTTTCTCGATCGCACCAACGAAATAGGTCAGATTAGCCACGCTCTGCAAACCCTGCAACTTGGCGCTCGAGACCGCGAGATACAAGGTTGGGTGAAGGCCGAAGTCTCCTCAACTTTAGTTCGACTCCAGGCTGTCGAGGATTTCAGCGCATTCGCAAAGACATTGTTGTCGCGCATAGCGGAATGCATTCCACTTCTCTATGGCGCATTGTATCTTGGCGATGACCAAGGTCAACAATTCAGCCGAATCGGTACGTTTGCACTTAATAGTTTAGAGACTCCCAAGCAGTTCGCTCTCGGCGAAGGACTTGTAGGGCAAGCCGCAGTCGAGCGGCGTCCGTTGACAGTCCTGGCCACCGGTCAGATAAAGATCAGCGCTGGAGTGTCTAACGTTATGCCGGGCAGCCTTCTTTTTCTTCCCGTGACGAATAAAGAGGTTGTTACCGCGGTTCTGGAATTGGCACCTCTGTCCGCTATCGCCGACCGCCAACAAGCCTTCCTCGATGCACTGTTACCTTCGCTTGCCCTCAGTGCGGAAATCCTGTCGGGTAACATCGAGACCAGATTGCTGCTCGAGCAGACCCGTGCTCAAGCCGAAGCTTTAGCTGCCTCAGAGCGCCAGATTACCACTCGCAAAGAAGAACTTGAGGCCATCAACCAGGCCCTTAAGTCTTCGGAAGTGGAACTCCGCCGCGCCAAGGAAGTGGCGGAAGAGGCTACCAAAATCAAGGCCGATTTCCTGGCCAACATGAGTCATGAAATCCGCACTCCGATGAACGCCATCATCGGCATGTCTCATTTGACCTTGAGGACCGAACTTAATCCACGGCAAAAAGATTACGTTCGCAAGATTCAATCCGCAGGCCAGCATTTGCTGGGCATCATCAACGATATTCTGGATTTTTCCAAGATCGAAGCTGGTAAATTGTCCGTCGAGAATATCGACTTCGACCTGGAGAAGGTTCTTGATAACGTAAGCAATCTGATTTCCGAGAAAGCCACGACCAAGGGCTTGGAACTGATCTTTGATATTGCTTCCTCAGTCCCAACTCAGCTTAAGGGTGACCCGCTTCGTTTGGGCCAAATTCTGATTAATTTCTGTAATAACGCCGTTAAATTTACGGAAAGCGGCGAGATCGTCGTCAAGGCCAGCATTCAGGAGAAATTTGAAGACGGACAGTTGGTATGTTTTTCCGTCAGCGATACCGGCATTGGTCTGACTCCTGAGCAGATGGGGCGTTTGTTCCAGGCGTTTGAACAAGCCGATGCGTCCACAACGCGTCAACACGGCGGTACCGGCTTGGGCCTGGCGATTTCTAAACGACTGGCGCAGCTAATGGGTGGTGATGTTGGTGTGACCAGCGTAATGGGCAAAGGCAGCTCATTCTGGTTCACCGCCCGTCTTGGTAATGGCGCCTTGCCCGCCCGAAGCGGTCCCCGGCCTGACCTGCGCGGTCGCCGAGTCCTCATTATCGATGATAATCCGCAAGCTCGAGCGGTATTGGCAAGCATGCTGGTCAGCATGACCTTTGTAGTGCATGAGGCTCCATCTGGGCTGGAAGGAATCGAAATGATCCGACAGGCTGCGCAAGCCGGCGAACCGTATGAGATCGCGTTTATCGACTGGCAGATGCCAGGTATCGATGGTATCGAAACCGGCAAGCGCATCCGCGCTCTTCCCGGCCTCGCTCACCTGCCGCATCTAGTGATGGTGACTGCGTACGGACGCGAAGAGGTTTTGAAACAAGCGGAGGATAATGCCTTCGCTAACGTTTTGATTAAGCCAGTCACGGCGTCCATGCTTTTCGACTCTGCCATCGCAGTTCTGGGTGTAAGTCCGGAGAATGTGTCCGAAACGCCGGGCACTACCACCCACGATCTTTCTCGATTGCGCGGCGCCCGAATCTTATTGGTAGAGGACAATGAACTCAATCGAGAGGTTGCGCTCGGTCTGCTCGAGGATGCTCATCTATCGATCGATCAAGCTGAGAATGGCGAGGTTGCTGTCCGGATGGTTTCAGAACGCTCCTACGAAATTGTGCTCATGGACATGCAGATGCCCGTGATGGATGGCATCACCGCGACGAAAGCGATTCGCTCTAATTCAAAATTTGCAAGCCTCCCCATTGTTGCGATGACCGCCAATGTAATGGCCACGGACCGCGAAAAATGTATCGAGGCGGGAATGAATGATCATGTTTCCAAGCCCATCGATCCCGAAGAGCTTTTTAAAACGCTGCTGCGCTGGATTAAGCCAAGCGAGGCGGGGAGTTTGATCGAGGAGAGTTCGCTCAAGGCAATGGAAGTCCCCCAAACAGCGCCAATTACCTCCTCGGAGCCTTTGAAGATTTCCGGAATCGATACTACCTCCGCCCTGAAACGCACTGGGGGGAATCCTAAGCGCTATGAGTCGCTCTTACGGAAGTTTGCTCAATCCTCTAAGGGAACAGTACAGCAAATTCGTACCGCTCTGACCGCCGGCGACTCTTCAACAGCCGTACGTGCCGCACACTCTTTGAAAGGCTCCGCCGCCAATCTTGGCGCCGCTTCATTGGCGGAGGTTGCCGCAAAAGCTGAAGCGGCGCTAACTACAGGAGCGGGTATTGAGGGTACCCTCGATGAAGTTGCGACTTTGCTGGAGGCGACAGTGGACGCAATCCAATCCGCGTTACCACCCGAAGAATTGGCCAGTGGAACTGGGGCCGATCCGCTTACACTGTTGAAGCCCCTGACCCAGTTGAAACAATTGTTAAAGAATGACGATGGCGAAGCATCTGATTTCATCATTGAATCTCGACCCGTCCTTTCGAAGGTTCTGACCGAAACTGAGCTGAATACCCTCAGCGATCACGTTGGCAATTTCGATTTCGCGGGTGCACTCAAGTCTGTTTCAGACATTTCCGCCCGCCTGTCCCTAAAATTGGAGTGAAACGATGCCGCAAGCGGAACCGCAAAAAACGATTTTGATTGTTGACGATACCCCTATCAATCTTGGCGTCATTTCAGGCGCCTTGAAGGACCGGTACAAAACAAAGGTAGCCACCAACGGTGAAAAGGCCTTGGCCATCGCCGCGGGAGTGGACAAGCCCGACCTGATTCTGCTCGATGTGATGATGCCGGAAATGGATGGGTACGAAGTTTGCCGCCGTTTAAAAGCCGATCCGGCGACCAGGGATATTCCCGTTCTTTTCTTGACCGGACAAACTGGCACGGAAGACGAGACGAAGGGATTTGAAGTCGGCGCTGTGGACTACATTCACAAACCATTCTCCGAACCAGTGGTGAAGGCACGCGTGCATACGCACTTGATGCTTCGCGAAGCCCATGAACAGATTGCCAAACAGTTGTTGGCAATTAATGTTGAGTTGGAAATGGCCCGGCAAATTCAATTATCCATCCTGCCGCGCGACACCCCAAAATTGAATGGTCTCCAAATCGCGGCTCGCTATATTCCAATGACTTCCGTAGCCGGGGACTTCTATGACTTCATCATCGTCGACGATAAACATGTGGGCATTCTTATTGCCGACGTATCGGGACACGGCCTTCCCTCCGCATTAATTGCTTCCATGTTGCAAGTAGCGCTGACGGCGCAAGCTGCCCATGCCTCGGATCCTGCGCGAGTTTTGTCGGGCTTGAATCAGGCCCTCTGCGGCAAGTTCGAGCGCAATTTCGTGACCGCTGCGTACGTGTATGTCGACATGGAAAAGAAAATGATGACCTATGCAGGCGCCGGGCACCCACCCATTCTTTTCTGGCGCAATTCTCCTGGAAAAGTCAGCGAGGTGGTGGAGAACGGATTATTTCTCGGCATGTTCCCAGAAGCGACTTATGCTTCTCTACAATTACCTGTAGCGCCGAGTGATCGCGTCGTCCTCTATACAGACGGAATTCCAGAAACGAAAAGTCCTTCGGAACAGGAATTTGGTACCGCACGGTTCATGAAATTTATGGATAACAACCAGACACTGGCAATCGATCGCTTTGCGGATGGGCTGCTCGATGAGTTGGCTCGATGGTCAGGACAGCCACGCGGGCAAGGGCAACAGGACGACATCACGGTGCTGACCATAGACTTCAATGCGATCTAATCGTTTCGTTGCAGATACCGTCAAAATGTCCACCCCATGCCTGTGCTCAGACCTTGCGCGTTCTTCTTGGCGTTCAAGGGCGGCCGGCTATCGAAATTGTCCCAGAACGAGAAATTCCAGCGGAATTTGTTAGAGAGCTTGATGCTGAGAACGTCATTCGTCGTCAGTCGAACGCGACCCAAATCCGATAATCCCGGGAATGCCAAGAACTGAGATTGCAATGTGTAACGATCGAAATGGAAGACCTCATACTCGGCGCCGAGCAACAGTTCGGCATTCTGTTGAGTCGGCTGGTTAAGGCCAGATTGATAACTGGCTCGCGTATAGTCTGCGCCAATCAACCACTTGAGTTCATTTTGATTGTTCCGAATGAAGTAACGGCCATATGCGCCGCCCAGGGTGGTGCGCAGGTTAAGATCCTGTTGGGAACTGTGGAGGAAGTCGGATAAACCGACGAGGAAGGAATTGCGGTTAAGAAAGCGTTGCCCAAAAGATTGCACTTCAAAAAGGTTGGTCGTGGCCCCGCCGGTTTGACCGCTGAAGGCCGCGGTGTAGGAACTGCCAGCGGCCCAGTGTGTGGCGTCGTATTGTGCGCTCGCTGATGAGTTCAGAGAAGACTGGCTGTTGCCGCTGGTATAGTTATATCCAAGATCGATGCTGCCCTTCAGTTGCCGCCAAAAGTTTTGTTTCTGGGATTCGATTTCGACAACATCCGCGGATGGGACCGGAATTGGCGCTTCGACCCCTTCCGCGCTGACAATGAGGTCCTTACCCGGAGCGGTCGCTGCTTCGACTTTTGAAATTGCTCCGGTCAGACGTTTACCATCGCTCAAGACAATCTGGAAAGTCGCCTTGCTATCCACTTTTTCGACCTGCAGCCAGTCAACTCCAACGGAACCGGAGAAATAATCTGTCTCTACATAGAGGATACCCTGTTCCAATCTTTTTACCTCGCCCGTGAGACGATCGCCATTCTTCATAACGATGGTGTCGTGACGTTTGACCGTAGCGAGGCAGAGGCCGCCGCTGAACGTGGACGGAAAGCCAAAGATCATGAAGACAAATGCAACTCTAACTTTGAGTGACATTGGTTAGCGCTCCTGGTTCTCGGCAATCCCTACAACGCTGAACTACAGTGCTCGGTCGATTATTTACTGCTTAATTTGAGACACAGCGGAAGCCGAGGTGATTGGTTCCGGTGCTTACTTCGCCCTTGCCGCGCGTTCCCACCAAATAGCGTGAACAATACTGGTCGGTGCACAGGAAGGAACCGCCGCGATGCACTTTTTTCCTTTCGTTGGGTTCGGCTGGATCGAATGGATGGTCCGGGCCTTTCGGGTTGCGTGCCACTCCACCGGCCTGAGCGAGTTCAGCATAATAGTCCGGTCGATACCAGTCTGAAGTCCACTGCCACACGTTTCCTGCCATGTCGTAAAGTCCGTATTGATTGGGCGCGAATTGTGTGACCGGAGACAATCCCACGAATCCGTCCGCCCCAGTGTCTTGGTTGGGGAAATGCCCCTGATACGTGTTCGCCATCCACTTTCCGTTGGGCCTGAATTTTTCGCCCCAAACGTAGGGTTTTCCTGCGAGCCCACCGCGCGCAGCGAATTCCCATTCCGCTTCGGTGGGAATGCGCTGGTGGGCCCACTTGGCATAGGCTTCGGCATCGGGGTAAGCCACTTGCACGACGGGATAGTTCTCTTTTCCTTGAATCGAACTCTTGGGTCCAGATGGATGGCGCCAGTTGGCACCCTTTACGTAGCTCCACCATAGGAAGTGGTCGTTCAGGCTAACCTGATGGTCTGGCGGAGAAAACACAACGCTTCCGGCGATGAGGTTTTCTGGCGGAGCGCCCGGAAACTCTTCTTGGGTCGGAGTTTTTTCGGCAATGGTGATGTAACCGGTGGCTTTGACGAACTGGGCGAACTGCGCGTTGGTTACGTCCGTCTTGTCCATGAAAAAGCCGTCCACAAAGACCCGATGTATGGGCCGGGAGTCCTTGGTAGCCTGCATTCCGACCATGTCCATGTCCGGTGGATCCTGTGCGCCCATGGAGAATTCGCCGCCAGGAATCCACACCATGCCCTTCGGAGCCGGCCCCGGAGGTGCTTGAGTATTTGGTACGGTCGGGCCGAATGCAACGCCAGCACTTCCGAGAGGCTTGGACCCAGCCTCCACGGCAGTAGACAGAAAGTCGCAAGCAGTGAAGCAGAAGACGACGGATACGACTAGCAAGAAGGCAAGCTGGATCCGGTACAACGCCGAATCGTTCCGCAAAACCACTTTCTGGCATTCATTTTGATTGCGAATGAAGTTTCTATCTTTCACGGGGCCACCTCCTGAACGACATACGCCATCCTGCTAGTCGGCTGTTCCGTAGGTTCGTCGCCGCGAACTCGTCGCTCTTATTGCTTCCCTACGGAGAAATAAATATACAACGCCAACCCAACATAATTCTGCTGTGTGTTCGGGTGCTTGCCTGTGTCGTTCTCGTGCTCATAGTAGGCGTTGAACTCGAAGCGTTTTCCGACCGGGAACAAGCAACCCGCATAGAGATCCGTGGTGGCCCATTTGTTGTACTGGCTCAGGTAAAAGGATTCGGCGGCAACATACGGAATGAGATGATAGGACCTAATCGCAAAGGTATGCTCGAGAGACAATCTGTTGCGATATCGCCAGGCGAAATCACCGTTCTTCCAGTCTAGATCGAAACGATTGCGATCCGAGAGGTGAAAACCAGCCGGCAAGGGAAAGTTCGCAGTCGCAGCTGTTAGCATACGATTTTCGGGTGGCGCATCCGGCGCAGTGATATACCGATATCCACCTTCTAGAACCAGGAACCTTGACTTCGAATCATCCAGATCGAAAGCCGTGACATCCTTGAGCTTTATAAATGGCTTAAGATAGAACTGAATGCTGGGGCCAAACGTAAATTGAGTCGGGTCGCCGCCGTCTCGATCGTCCTTGGCCTCGAGATACGTCCGAAAACTAGAATTCAATTTCAGATGCGCGTCCACTTCCGGTAGAAACTGAGGTTCCTGAGCGTGAACGGACAGGTAGGCAAACCACATCAGCAGCGCCAATCTCCATCTCATCTTCCGCATCCCATTCCGGCCCATTATCTTTTCGAACGACCTCTCATTCAAACCGCTACAAATCTCGTGAATTCTATTTTGGCCAGCCTATCCAGGAATACTGCCACGCCACGGAAACGTTCTGATAATTGCCACCGTAATTGATGTAGGCGCCATTGTTGTAGCTAACCTTTAGCGATTGGTGCTTGGTGATCGGAATCGCGGCAGTCACCCCAATCCGAGAACTCCGTTGGTCCGTAATCGGATTCGAGACGCCATTCAAGCTTGTTTCTCCTCCATGCCAGAAATTGGCGTCAAACGAGATCCAGAGCCGTGGCTTGAAGTCGTAGCTGAGATGCCCTTCAAACGCCACAACGGGACTTTCGGATTGAGTTTGTAAGCCCGGGAAATACTGGTTGTACGAGAAGAATTCCTGATTCGTCGTGAAGAACCAAGCGGCAGCGTATGCGTCGACAACCCAGTGCCCCCATCGTTGGGAATAACCGAGTTCCGGTTTGAACGCCCAACGATTATTCCCCCAATTTATGAGCTTGGTTGGATCGTATTGACCGGTAGGGGCCACAACCTTCAGGCTCGCCCCGATCAACATTTTCTGCCGCCACTTCGAATACTGTGCGGGTGGTAACGCGGGCCCGCCCTTCAGGTTCACCGAAAAGCGGTAGAACGAATCCAGTAATCCGGATCGGTACTGGTGCGCTGGCGCGCCAAACGTCGTGCCTTTAAAATTTCCTACGCCATACGGCAAGGAAACAGCGATGTTTGCCGAACGCCCGAAGAAGTTAAGCGAGTGGTAGTAGCTGAAGATTGGAACATTTATCTGTGCGGTGGCGCCGGTAATCGGCACGGCCCCATCGAACAAGAGATTTCCGCCGTTAAAGGAGTAGGTCAGAATAACCGAGTTCAAATGGAGCGGCGTGATTACATATGCGCGGGGCGCAAGGTCTTGCGCCCCCGCGATTGCTATCGTGCAAAGTTGGAGCGCGGCGGCGATCGAAAACCTTGCTAGCGTTGCCATCCATTGACCCGGGTCTGCTTAGGTTCCGGCAATACCTTTATTCTGCAGGATCCGGACCACAACCCTGCGGTTCTCGGCCTGGCCCTCCGTTGTTGCGTTGGGTGCCACCTGATCGGAGGTACCCATGGCCCCCGGCGCGAGGATGTTCGTGAGCGGAATTTTGCCGTCCTGTTCCAGATAGGCCAAAACGTTGTTCGCGCGCTCCATGCTGAGCTTCTGGTTCAGCGCTGCCGATCCGACCGCCGAGGCATACCCTTGCACCTGAACGATGTAGGCGGTGATCGTCTGTGCTTTGGTCGCGAGAGCCAGCAGTTGTGGTTTGTACGAAGGATCCAACGCGACTTTTCCGTTTGCAAAAAGGACCGTCACTTCGCCCAGAATGTTGTATTCCCCGAGCTCCCCAAAGCGTTTGTTGGCTGCAGCAATCTCGGCTTTATTTGTCGCAATCTTCGCCTGGTTGGCTGCAATCTCTTGCTGATGCGCTGCGGAGACCTTCGCGGCTTCTTGGATTTGTGCTTGATTTGCCGCAATTTCCGCTTGGTTTGCCTGCACTTGCGCTTCGGTCGGGGCCAGCCCAGCCTGGATATCCTGGGCGGTCTTGAGGTCTGAGCCTTTGAACTTGACGGTGTCCGCTACCAACTGGTGCTGGCCATTCATCACACCTTTGACTTGAACCGAAAGGCCAGGAATCAGAGCCGTCATGCCCAGCTCTTTCTTGCGCATCTTGAGCGCACCTTGTACTTCCTGCACCTGTGTGTCGGCAGTGAGCGCAACAACAATGGTCTCATTATCCGAAGTCTTGACCGTCATCGTTGCACCGCTGCGACCGGTGATGAGACCTTGAATCTGGGACTGTGCACTGGCAACGCCAGCGATCAACAAAAATACTGCACAGGCCAGAACTACTCGAAATGGACTTCTCAATCGTGTGTTCATAGATCCTCTGTGATTCCCTCAGTCTTGCTGTCAATGCCAAACTTCTTCACGAATAGACCTGAATTACATTTTTTGGTAGTTGGAATTGGTGGTAGTCACGACCAGTTGTTTCGCGGTGGCGTTAAGGACACTCTGTTCGGTGTAATTCGTGCCATCGGGGAGGCTGGCCATCTGTACTTGAAGAGTCACAGCATCCTTCTCTTCCCCCAGATAGGTATTGATGTTCATTGAAATGATCTTATGCGCAGCCGTATCGAAAGTGATGGTCATCTGATCGCCGGGCAGCGAATAATCCTTGAAGATCAGATTGACCA
>CAAGKR010439024.1_pt1 | contig 10678 bp, 13 predicted proteins | sample 2556971 | NCBI WGS metagenome assembly CAAGKR01 (sample SAMEA5207829, study PRJEB30636) | soil metagenome | biome: forest; feature: boreal; material: soil | place: USA | collected 2011-09 | depth 1 m
ACCGGGCCGACCAACTCCGGCTTCTCCCAATTCTGCAACGCGCAGTAGCGTGAGCGGCTGACGCCGCTGCCCTCGGATCCCGTCTGGGTCCGAGGGCTTTCAACTTGTGGCGTTCATTCAGGGCAAAAAATGGGAAGCGCTGCTAGGCAGCGATTAATGGCGATAGCCTCTGCATTCGACCTCAGCGGAGCACCGATTGGGAAATGGTCCTCCAGCACTTCCTTGGTAAGGAAAAGGTCCCCGGTTCGAATCCGGGCGTGGGCTCCACGACCTCCACGGCAAATGCCAGCTTCTACGTCGTACACGAGTAGCGCCAAGGAGTGTTGGTAGAACCAGAAGGACGACCCAAGGGCAGCATGGTGCCGCAGGGATGCTACGGTTTGGGGCGTGTCGCGAACCGAGAATGCGGTTGGCTCCGACATCCAGCGGATAAAGAGTGACCGCCTAGTTTTCGACCCGCTTAATCCGCGGCTACCGCGTGCGATAGACAGCCACTCCAAGAGCGCAGTTTTGAACCGACATACGTCGATGACGTGGTGCGCGCCCTTGTCACGCCACAAGGCGAACCAGATGCCCGGGCCCGAGCACGGTTCTTCGAAAAGCTCGAGGCCCGCGGCTACCACGAGGCACACCGAGCCCTCTACGACGTAGGACCCGGACTAATGATTAACGGCGCCCTGCCAGCACGCCTCTTCCGAGCAAGTGACCTCGACTACCTTCGAATTGGCAGCTTCAAGAACGAGATACTGCCGTCGATGGTTCGCAATATCGGCTACGACCTAGAGCTACCTGATGGCCTGGCACAAGGTGTAGATGAGCAGGCGGTCTTCCGTGGGCTCATTTCGTCCAACCCCGTTTGATAGAAGCGAGAAGAGTCAAGCCAACACCTGCGGATCAGGCGATGCAAATGTAAGAGCGGGCCGACAATCTGCCGGCCCGCTCTCCTTAGTACTTGGGTTTCTAGCTCGGCTGGTCCATCTTCAGCAGGCCGAACGCTGCTCCCTGTGGGTCGCTCACGATTGCGAAGCGGCCGCCTGGCATGTTCTGCGGCGCCAGCATCTCCTTGTCGCCCCCTTCCATTGCCTTCTTGAACGCCTTGTCGACGTCGTCGACGTTGAAGTACACCATCCAGTAGCTCGGCACCTCGGCCGGGACCATCGGGTTCATCTCCATCCCGCCGGCGATGCTGTCGCCCTTGAGCTGGAAATCTGTGTACTGCCCGTCCTGGCCTTCGCTCATCTGGCTCTTGTTCTCACCCCAGCCGAACACCTTTTTGTAGAAGGGGACCGTCTTCTCGATACCGCGCAAGTGGAGCTCGGCCCAACCCACGGTGGCACGTCTGGTTCTGCGGGCGACTGCGACAGAGCCTCCAGTCGTCCACCTGCATGTCAACGGTGCACTCATTGTGAGTCCCCGACTGGATCGCCAGCCACGGAAACGGGACCGACCACGCCCTTGACCACGCGAATTGTCGACGTGGCATTCTGAATGGAATCCATCGCGCCATCATCGTCGAGGACCCGGACCGGTAGCTCGCGCCTGGTCGCTGCCTCGGCGGCCTCGGCCGGCCGTGCCCGGTTAGCCTGAGCGGGTGAGCGCCGACGTCGAGCGCGTTCCCTGGACACCGCAGCTGGTGCGCGTGATGGCCGGCCTCATGGTCTCGCTCTTTGTCGCGGCCATGGACGCAACGGTCGTCGGCACCGCCCTGCCCACCATCGCCCGCGACCTCGGCAGCTTCGAGCTCTATCCCTGGATCGTCAGCGGCTACCTCATCACCGCCACCACCACCGTGCCCATCTGGGGCCGCCTCGCCGATCTCCGCGGCCGCCGCCGCGTCCTGCTCGTCGGGATGATCGTGTTCATCCTCGCCTCCGCCCTATGCGCGGCGAGCCCATCCATGGGCTGGCTCATCGCCTTCCGCACCCTCCAGGGAATCGGCGCGGGTTGCATCCAGCCCGTGGTCTTCACGATCGTCGGCGACATCTTCCCGCTCAAGCAGCGCGCCCGCCTCCAGGGCTTCTTCAGCAGCGCTTGGGCGGTCGCGGCGATCATCGGCCCCGCCCTGGGCGCTCTGTTCGTGTCCACCATCGGCTGGCGCTGGATCTTCACCATCAACGTCCCGATCGGCCTGGTGGCGGCCGCGCTGGTGTGGGGCTACAAGGAACACCGGCCAGAGCATCCTGTCGCCCGGTCGCTTGACGTCCGTGGCGCGCTGCTGCTCACCACCGGCGTGGTCCTTCTCCTCCTCGGGCTCGGGGCCGGCAGCCAGACCGCCACCACGAACTGGCTGCTCGTCGCCGCTGCCGTCGTTGTCTTGGCCGCGTTCGCACGCGTGGAGTGGGGGAGCGCCAACCCCACAGTGCCTCTCGACCTGCTGCGCCACCGCATCATCGGCCCCGCCATCGCCGTGGGCGCCGTGGCCGGCACGATCATGTTCGGCGTCACCGCCTACGTGCCGCTGTGGGTGCAGGAGGTGCAGGGCGGCTCGCCTTACGACGCGGGGGTGGCAGTGGGCGCGATGTCGATCGGCTGGCCTGTCATGTCAGCCCTGTCGGGATGGTTCATGGTGCGCATCGGCTATCCGCGCCTCGTGGTAGCCGGGTCGCTGGCCCTGCTCGCGGGTAGCCTCATGCTCGCCCTCGGATCGCCAGATCGAGGCGTGGTGTGGACGGGAGCGGCCTCCCTCGTGATCGGAGCCGGCATGGGCACGTTCACGGCGCCGCTTCTCATCGTGATTCAGTCGATAGTCGACTGGAGCCGCCGCGGCGCCGCCACCGCCCTGAACCAGTTCTCGCGCACCATCGGTGGCGCCGTCGGCGTCTCGTTGATGGGCGTGCTGCTGCAGAGATACCTCAACGAGGCGCGAGATCCGCTGAGCGCTCGCCCGCAGCTGCAGGCCGGTCTTCATGCGGACTTCATGGTTCTCGTCGTGCTCGCAGCGCTCGTGGTGGCGATCGCCACCGCCATACTGGCGGTGTCTCGACGTGCTGAAAAAGAAAAGGGGCCGGCTGCGGCAGCCGGCCCGCTTTCATCGGTAACTGATACCTAGCTCGGTCGCTCGTCCATCTTGAGCAGGCCGAATGTTGCTCCCTGTGGGTCGCTCACGATTGCGAAGCGGCCGCCAGGCATGTCCTGCGGCGCCAGCATCTCCTTGCCGCCCGTCTCGGTTGCCTTCTTGAACGCCTTGTCGACGTCGTCCACGTTGAAGTACACCATCCAGTAGCTCGGCACCTCGGCCGGGACCATCGGGTTCATCTCCATCCCGCCCGCGATGCTATTGCCGCTCAGCTGGAACTCCGTGTACTGGCCCATGCCTTCGCCCATGTCGCTCTTCTTCTCGCCCCAGCCGAACACCTTCTTGTAGAAGGGCAGCGCCTTCTCGATGCCGCGCGAATTGAGCTCGGCCCAGCCCATCGTGTTCGCGGTGCCCACCAGCTGCGCGCCCGTCATGTTCTTCGGCTGCCACACCGAGATGGACGCGCCGGTCGGGTCCTGGAACACCGCCATGCGGCCCTGGTCCAGGACGTCGAACGGAGGCGCGATGACGTTGCCTCCCGCGGCCTGCACCTTCTTGGCCGTGTCCTCGGCGTCGTGGGTGCCGATGTACACCATCCACGCCGACGGTCCTTCCGGCGATTGCTTCGGACCGATGCCGGCCACGTCCTTGTCGCCGATCCTGGCCAGCGAATATCCGCCCGCCTCCGGGCCCAGGACCTCGACCTTCCAGCCGAAGAGCTTCGCGTAATAGTCTCGGGCCGCGGCCGGATCACTGGTCGACAGGTCGACCCATGTCGGCTTGTGCGCTACTTCGGTTTTGGCTTCTGCCATATCTCAGCCTCCTTGAACCCCGTGGTTACTGCCGATCCCATTTTGGTACCGCCTGGTGAACGATGGGTTAAGGCCCGCAGAACGTACTGCCCGAGACTAGCTTTGGATCAAGAAACGTGACATTTGGCTCCTGGGCTTGGCTCAAGATACAGTCGGGAGGTGAGCATGCTGGACACTGCTTTCACACGACTGGTCGGATGCCAGGTGCCCATCCAATTGGCGGGCATGGGCAGCATCCTCTCGCCCCAACTGGCCGCGGCCGTGTCGGAGGCCGGGGCCCTGGGGCAGATGACCTTCGCCGGCATCGAGGTGGAAGACGCAAAGCAGCGATTAGAAGAGCTTGGCTCTATGACCTCCAGGCCGTTTGGAGTGAACCTGCTGATCCCGTACCTGGACAGAGCGATCCTCGAGCTGGCCGTCCGCAAGGCGAGGGTGATCGATTTCTTCTGGGGCGACCCGGACCCCGACCTGGTTCGCTTCGTACACGACGCCGGCGCGCTCGCCTCCTGGCAGGTCGGCTCGGTGGCCGAGGCGGTGGCCGCGGAAAAGGCCGGCTGCGACTTCATCATCGCCCAGGGCATCGAGGCCGGCGGCCACATCAGGGGCACCCTCGGGTTGCTCCCACTGCTGACTCAGGTGCTCGACAAGGTCTCGATACCGGTGCTCGGCGCGGGTGGAATCGGCAGCGGCCGAGGCATCGCGGCGGTGCTGGCCGCGGGAGCGTCCGGGGTTCGGATGGGGACCAGGTTCATCGCTGCGAAAGAGTCGAACGCGCACCCGGACTACGTGAGGGCCCTGATCTCCGCCCAGGCAGAAGACAGCGTCCGCACCACCCGCTTCGAGGTTGAGTGCCCATTGTGTCCCTCCACTCACGGCGTCTTGAGATCGGCGCTCGAGGCCGCCGACGAATTCCAGGGTGCGTTTGTGGCCGAGTTCTCCGGCGAACCGATCGCCCGCTTTCGGGGCGTCCCGCCTTACAAAGGCTTCACCGGCAATATCGGGGCGATGGCGTGTTACGCGGGGCAATCGGTGGGTGACGTGCGGGGGGTCCAACCGGCCGCGGAGATAGTGGCCGAGCTGGTAAAGGACGCGGAGAAGCTCCTCAAACGCACGGCATAAACCAGCGGCTGGCCGCCTTGTCGATGAGGGGAACCTCCATCGTTGCTGAGGGAGCGGTCAGTACGTACAGGTCGACCGTGCCGATGTTGCGATCGGGGTATGGTCAAGCAATATGTCAGGGCTGATATAATCGGTCCAATGAACGCAGAGCGCTTGGGGATCGAGTTAAGAGCTCGACGGCTGTGCGCTGGGCTGACCCAGCAGGCGCTGGCGGGCAGAATGGCGACCAACCAGCCGGCCGTTGCGCGGGTGGAGGCGGGCAGGGTCCTTCCGGCACTTCCGTTCATTGAGCGGTGGATGCTGGCCACCGGGTCGACGCTGACCCTTCCTCTTGGTGTCGGACTGAAGCGTCTCTCTGCACGTGCCAAGAGCCAGTTGGCCCGTCAGGCCACGCAACCTCCCGATCCATGGGCCCGATTGTCGGAAAAGCGGCGGCGAGGGCTGGACACCGCGGTGGAGGCTCGCTATCTCCGCTCGATGAGGATCCCGAAACGGAGCCGCCAGTCGGTGGAGACGCTACAGGCCGAGGTCCAGATGATCGGAGTGGACGACCTCTTCCTCGACCGGCTGAGTCAGGCGACGGCAACGATGAACGTGCGAGACATGCACTTCGACAGCCTAGTTGCCGTCGCCGTAACCAACTGGGACGACCTGGACCGTGGGTACATCACGAGCCGCATCCGCGAGATCGAGTTGCAGAATCCCATTCTGGGGTCGGCGATGAGATTACTTCAGCGTCGCTGCGCGAGAAGGGTTCGCGATCTGCGCGCACGGCAACGCGCGACGGACCTGCGGTCGCGCTGACCCGGCGCCCTCAAACCAGGCGCCCGCCTCGTGGGCGAGCGAAAGCCGTCCGTCCAGTGCTGCGCGGGCACATACTGGAGGGGAGATGAGCAAGGGATTCGGGGAATCGGACTTCGCCCAGGTCTTGGGCGACCGCGCCAACAGCGAGCCGATCAAGCGTGTTCTCGAGCAAGACCGTGAGCAGACCGAGCGAGCGTATGAACGGCTCGCCAAGGGTGCCTACGGCGTTTGCGAGGACTGCGGCGAAAAGATCGCCGCGATGCGGCTCGAGGCTCTTCCCGACTCGACCCGCTGCGTCAAATGCCAGGTTGAGTGGGAGCGCGGCAACCGCCTGTAGAGGAAGAAGGGGGGCTGCATCTGGCTTTGGGCGTTGGTTGCCCGCTTGGGTCTCCCCACCCGCGCAAAGCGGAACTGTCTTGATTTTATGCGCGTCCTCCCCGTCAAGCGGGGAGGTGAGTCCTAACGAGCGTCCTCACTGGCAAGCGGGGAGGGGTGTACTCGGGCGTCCCCACCCGACCTACGTGACAGAAAAGGCTGGTCTTCTTTCGTCGGATAGAACGGACCCTCCTTCTGGAAGTACCGCTTGGCTCGGCGCAGCACATCAGAGACTCGCCACGCCCGCACCTCCGGACTCTTGGCCCCTGCGATGAACCTCAGGGCGGTCCGGTGGTGCCCAGATTGAAGGTGAGCCCACCAAATCTGGGCTTCGGGTTCGCTGGCCAGCGCTCGCGCCAACTCGGGCGGCATGACATCGTTTTCGGCAAGCGCTCGCCGGCGAATGATGAACTCCAGGCGATCACCTTCCGAGATCGCGAGCCGCCGTCGCACCTTGGTATTCAAATTCAGGAAGTGAGTGCCATCGGACGTAGGAAAAGCCAGACCGTCGAAGGGATGCCCGTTGACCGTTCCCTCGACGCTGACCTGTGCGTTGGTGCCGAAGAACTCAACGGAGCCGGGAGGCAGCTCGACCCCAAGGAAGTCCCGGAAGCCGCGAACAAGGAGACCGCCACCGGCCAAGGAGCGGCCGGCCCGGTCGCCACCTGTGAGAACGACGCCCGGCGGCCGGGAGGAGACTTGTCGACTCAACTTGTGATCCGTACAGACTAGTCGGCCTCAGACGCCGTCCAGGGCCACCTCGATGAGCGGGCTCTGGCGGACCATGGTCTCAACGTCCTTGCGCTTCCAGATCTTCGCGATCGGCGCCATGACGGTGCGTCGTTCAGCCTCGTCGGTGATGATCCGCGCATGCGCCGGCAGGTCTGCGCTGAACCCGCCCTTGAGGTGGAAGGTGAAGCGCGGGTTTGCGTCGAGGTTCGCCAGCCAGCTGCGGCGGTTCTCGAATGGCATCCCGCTGATGTAGATCCTGTCCCCGATGTTGTGGAAGACGATCTCGATCCGGCGAGGCTCGCCGCTCGTCCGGCCGACCGTCGTGATGTCGATGGTGCCGCCGCGAGAGAGGGCTTGACGGAGCTTCGGGTCCAGTGTTGCGTTCTTGTTCACATCTCCTAGAACTTGGATTTGGGGGCGGTCCATACCAGCAATCTTGGGTCTCCCCTCCCGCGCAAAGCGGTAGGGATTTGATTAATGCGCGCCTCCCCGCCAAGCGGGGAGGTGACTACGGGTTTGGAATAAAGCTGAATCAGGTAATATTGAACAACTTCAGATATGCACCCAAAGTTAGAACCCTTTATCGAGACGGACGAAACCGGCTGTCTTTACGACCGCCGCGCTCGTGAGCACCTCAAGCGCGATGTGCCGGAGTCCGAGGTTGCCGCCACCGAAGCGCTGGCCGCGCTGCGCGTGGCGTCACACGGTTTCCGGACCATGATGGACCGCTGGCTGGAGCGCCATAACCTCAGCGAGGGCCGGATGAGCGTCCTGCTACGCCTGCGAGTCAAGGGCCCGATGACGCTCGGCGACCTCGCGGAGTCACTGGATGTCAGCCCGCGCAACATCACCGGCCTGGTCGACCACCTCGAGCGGGACGCGCTCGTGGAGCGCTTCCCGGACCCCGAGGACCGCCGAGTGGTTCACGTCCGGCTCGCGCCGGCCGGGAAGCAAAAGCTTTCCGATATCAAGAGGGAGATGGGCAGCTCACGCCATGGAGTGGTCGCCGGATTCACCGAAGAAGAGTTGAAGCAGCTCCGGCACCTCCTTCTGAAGTTGGTTCAGAACATGCCGGCGAACAGGGAGTTGGAGAAGGTATGAGCGAAAACGGCGCCCCCGCAACGAGCGCAAAACGTATGACCCAGCAAGGCACGGGCGTGATGGCGATGCCTCGCAACCAATTGATCCTGGTGACCGTCGGCGTCATGCTGGCGCTCCTGCTGGCCGCCCTCGACCAGACCATCGTCGGCACCGCGATGCCGCGGATCATCGCCGAGCTGAACGGCTTCGACCGCTACGCGTGGGTCACCACCGCTTACCTGTTGACTTCGACGATCACGGTCCCGATCGCCGGCAAGCTGGGCGACCTCTTCGGCCGCAAGCCCTTCATCCTCGCCGGGATGGCCGGCTTCATGGCCATGAGCTGGCTGTGCGGTTTCAGCCAGAACATGACCGAGCTGATCATCTTCCGAGGCCTCCAGGGCCTGTTCGGCGGAGTCCTCTTCGCCTCGGTCTTCACCGTTCTGGCCGACATCTTCACGCCACAGACCAGGGCCCGGATGCAGGGCGTCTTCGGTGGCGTTTTCGGCCTCGCGTCGATCATCGGCCCGACCGCCGGCGGCTTCATCACCGACAACTGGGGCTGGCGCTGGGTGTTCTACGTGAACATCCCCGTTGGCGTCCTCGGCATCGCACTGCTCGCGGCCTTCCTGCCCTTCGTGCGGACCAAGGCCTCGTGGCGCCACATCGACTTCGCCGGCGCTGGCCTCCTGGCGCTGGGCCTGACCCCGATCCTGCTCGCGCTTTCCAGCACCACGACCTACGGGTGGACCGGCTGGCAGACCCTGGTGCCGCTGATCGGCGGCATCGCCGTACTTGTCGGCTTCGTGTTCGTCGAGCACTTCGAGAAGGAGCCGATCGTCCCGATCTACCTCTTCAGGAACCGGGCCTACGCGGTCTCGATCCTGGTCGGGTTCATCATGTCCTTCGGGATGTTCGGCACGATCATCTTCGTGCCGCTGATTTACCAGGGCGTCCTTGGTATCAGCGCCACGAACTCCGGAGCCCTGATCACGCCACTGATGTTCGGCCTGATCGGAGCCAGCATCGCGACTGGCCAACTCATGGTCCGTATCAAGCGGTACCAGTACCTGGGGACCCTCGGCGCAGCAGTTACGGCGGTCGGGATGTTCCTGCTCTCGGAAGTCTCGGTTCACTCGACCCAGCTCGAGGTGACCGCTTCGCTGGTCTTCGTTGGAATCGGCCTCGGGGTGACGATGCCGCTGTACATCCAGGCGGTCCAGAGCGCGGTCGATCGGAAGTTCCTCGGCGTCGTGACCAGCAACATCCAATTCTTCCGGAACGTGGGTGGAACGATCGCGACCGCCATCTTCGGCTCGATCCTGGCCAGCCGGCTGGGCCCGAACATCCAGGCCCAGGTCGCCGCCCTCCACCTGCCAGCGTCGTTCGCGAGCCAGTTCAAGGTCGGCGGCGGCAGCGGCAGCGCCCAGCAGATCTTCAACCCCGCCAACCTGGCTGCCGCGCGCGAGGCGCTGCCCGCAGCGGCCCGGCCGCTCTTCGACCAGGCGATCGTCGCGGTCAAAGCGGGCCTGGCTGTGACGCTGCATGAGATGTTCCTGATCGGCGTGGTGGCGATCCTCATCTCGCTCGTGGTCTCGGTCTTCATGCCCACCGTGCCGCTCCTGGCGGCCAAGAAGCAGCCGGGCGCGAACATGGGCGAGGGATCGCCAGTCCCCGAACCGGTGGAGCCGCCAGAGGCGGCGGAGCTGGAGCCCGCGAACGCTTAGTAGATTCGCTCTCCGCGCTGCAGCCGTTCAACGGGTACCCCGCTCCACCTGATCTAGGCCGTGCCCGTCTAGCCGCCCGGTCGTAGAGTCCTGAGGGTCGAGTAACGATGAACGGCCACTCCAGCCCAGACAATTTCCACCACGCCAAAAGGCCAGGCGCCGGACAGGAATCCGTAAACGCTCGACAGAAGGCAGCCCAGCGCGAAGCGAGCACAAATCCTGTGTGCCGGCGCTCGAGGGCGTACATGACCATCATGAATGTGACCGAGATCATTCCGAACACCGTGACGCTCGAGTTGTTCATTGATACCTCCCGCCAGACACTAATCCCTCGCTAATGTTTACCGACAACTGATGTCCAGCCCGCCCCCCAGCCCGGCGAGTCCACCGAAAGCGGCCAAACCGGCGCCGCCGAACCCCATGCGCTCGACCCGCTTGTGGGTGACCCTGGCCGTCATCCTGCTGGCCAACATCTTCATCACCAACGTGCTGTTCGCGCCGGCGCAGCCCACGACGGTCACGTTGCCCTACGACGTGTTCAAGCAGCAGGTCTCCGCCGACAACGTGATCAGCGTGACCTCCACCGGCGACGCGATCACGGGCGTGACCAAGACCCCGGTCAAAGATTCGCCCCCCAGCACGACCAGCGCAACTCACTTCACGACGCAGCGTCCTACCTTCGCCGACTCCAGCCTGGAGCCGCTGCTCGAGCAACATGGCGTGACCATCAATGCCAAGCCGGAGACCCCGCCGCTCCCGTTGTGGGAGACGCTGCTCCTGAGCTTCGGTCCCACGCTGCTGATCGTCGTCGGAGTCCTGTACTTCCTCCGGCGGGCCCAACGGGCCGGTGGTGCCGGCGGGCTGCTCGGCTCCTTTGGCCAGAGCAAGGCGCGGCTCTATGACTCCGAGCGGCCGGGGACGACGTTTGCGGACGTCGCCGGCATCGATGAGGTGAAGTCGGAGCTGGAGGAGCTGGTCGATTTCCTACGTGAGCCGCAGAAGTACGAGCGACT
>CAAGKR010256947.1_pt1 | contig 10676 bp, 8 predicted proteins | sample 2556971 | NCBI WGS metagenome assembly CAAGKR01 (sample SAMEA5207829, study PRJEB30636) | soil metagenome | biome: forest; feature: boreal; material: soil | place: USA | collected 2011-09 | depth 1 m
CTCTTGCTCTGGTACGACGACCCTCACCTCGCTGGGTACCGCCGCACCTTCGCTCAGTCCCCGGACGTGGGCAAAAAGGAGCGCGCCGGGCCCGAGCCTGACCTGTCCAAGGACGTAGGGAATCTCCATGCCCTGTCGGGCGACCCATACCCGCGTGTAGGACAGCAGTGTGCCAACCTGCGGGAGGTCCGCAGCCGCCAGGTCTGGACTACCGCACCGGTTGCACACGGCGCGCGCCGGCCATGACATCGTCCCGCAAGCCGGGCATTGAGAGCCGACCAGGGTTGCATGTGCCTGGTCATAGCGCGGCCTGTTCTTGACCAGGGGTACGCCTGTCGAACTCAATCCCACGAAGGCACCCTCTCCAGCACGTGGACGTTGCATGCGGCTGGTTCGCCCTCAAGCCAGCCGCCGCTGTTTTGCGCCAGGGCCAGACGGGGACGATCGACCTGCCGTGGCCCAGCGTCGCCGCGCAGCTGCCAGGTCAACTCGGCCAGTTGTGCGATCCCGGTGGCGCCGATTGGGTGCCCGCGCGAGCAGAGGCCGCCGCTTGGGTTCACGGGCATCCGACCCGTGAGCATCGTGTCTCCACTGTCCAGCAGCTCGCCCGCACCCCCCGGGGCGCAGAGCCCCAGCTGCTCGTAGTACAGAAGCTCGCCGGGCGCCATGGCGTCGTGGACCTCGACAACATCCATGTCTTGCGGACCGGCGCCGGCCTCGGCGTAGGCCTGTTCGGCCACGATCGTGGCGGTTGACTTCTCATCGTCAGACAACGGCGTGAAGCCTGAGCCCGAAGCCGACGCCCGGACCCTGATCTCGGGATGCCGATCCAATGCGGGGTGACCTGCGCGGACCAGGACCGCGGCGGCGGCGCCGTCACAGATCGAGCTACACATCAGCAGCGTGAGCGGCTCAGCGATCATCCTCGAGTCCGCAACCTCGCTTGCGGTGACTTCCTTCTGGAACTGGGCATTGGGGTTCAACCTGCCATTGTGGTGGCTCTTAACGGTGACGTCGACGAGGTGCCGAGGCTCCAGCAGGCCGGCGTCAAGGCGGCGCTTGAGGCGCATCGCATAGATGGCGGTGAACTGCAGGCCGAGCCCTGCCACGACATCGAGATCGGCTGCGCTCTCGAGCGCGTCGAGAGACCGATCGCGGTCGTCGACGAACATCTTCTCGAATCCCACAGCCAGGGCGACGTCGACCGCACCTGCTCGGATGGCCATGATCGCCTCTCGGAAGGCGGTCGAGGCGCTGGCGCAGGCGTTCTCGATGTTGACCACCGGTACGCGCTCTATTCCCACCTCGCGCAAGACACTCTGGCCGCGGATCTGCTCTTGGCCCTGCAGCACCCCGGCCACCGCATTGGCCGAGTACACCGCCTGGACATCTTTAACCCCCAGGCCGGCGTCGTCGAGTGCTCGGAGGATTGCTACCCGAGCAAGATCCTTGAGACTCGCGTCGGGGAATCGTCCAAACGGGTGCATTCCGATTCCCGCAACCGAGACCTGGTCCACTGCCGGCATCAGTCGAGCTCGGCCTCGAAGGCCGCGGTGACGGCCTTGCGATCAACCTTGCCATAGGCGTTGCGCGGTACGGAGTCCAGGATGACGATCCGCCGCGGGGTCCGGAAACCGAGTCGCGGCTTCAGCTTCGCGATCAGGTCAGTCGGGGTGGATGTGACGCCCTCGACGAGCTGAACCGCCGCCGCCACCGCGGTTCCCCATCGCTCGTCGGGCAAACCGAGCGCCACGCACTCAGCGATCTCGGGAAACTCAAGGATGGCGCTCTCGACCTCGCGTGGAGACAGGTTGTAACCCCCTGAGATGATCATCTCGTCGCTACGCCCAAGCAGCGTGATAAAGCCGCGTTCGTCTTGCGTGCCGATGTCCTTGGTCCAGACCCAGCCATCCCGAAAGACCGCGGTGGTGGCATCCTCGAGCCCGTGGTACCGCGTCATCAGGTGGTGCCCGCGGACCGTGACCTCGCCCGTCTCGCCGATCGGTGCCACCGAGCCGTCAGGCAGCCGCACCTCGACTGCCACCGGCCTGAACGGTCGGCCAGCAGTATGCCGATGCTCTTCGACCTGATGGTCTTTTTTGGTCAGGCAGGTGATCGTCACCGGCGCTTCGGATTGACCGTAAACCTGCACCAGCACTGGACCAAAGCGATCCAGCGCGGCCTCGAGTACCGGTGGCGAGATATGCGAAGCGCCGTAGCAAATGGTGGAGTACGGCAGTGGACGATTCAGCTCAAGAAGCGGCGGGAGCATCGCCGGCACGATCTTCAGCGTTCGCGCCTCAGGACGCGCCGACACCGCTTCCACCTCCTCCGGGTCGAATTTGCGCAGGATATAGAGTCCGCAACCGGACATCAGCCATGGAAGCACGAAATACCCGGCCCCATGAGACAGCGCCTGGGTGAGGACGATCAGTTCACCAGGGCCGCCTGGTCCCAGCTCCAGCAGGAGGTTCATGCCCACCTCGCGAACCGACCGGTGGCTGAGGACTACACCTCGCGGCCGCCCGGTGGTACCTGAGGTATAGGTGATCCACGCCGGGTCCTCGTCATCGCCCCCACGGTGGACCGGGGTGGGCGAGGCGCGCGACAAGAGCTCCTCATATGAGTGACCTCCCGCAATTTCACCATCCAACCCGATGGCGACAAGCCCCAGGTCGCTGCTCAGAGCCTCAGCTTCAGCTCCAAACTCGTTCGAGTAGATAAGCACGCGGGCCTCCGCGTCCTCGAGCGCATAGTGAAAGTCTTCTAGGCTCAAGCGGGCATTGAGCGCAACCCTTACCCGCCGGCCAAGGGCGATCCCGAGGTCGACCTCTGGGTATTCCGCACGGTTACCCGACAGGACGCCGACCGCACTTCCAGGCTCCACTCCCAGCCCGTCAAGGGCGTTGGCGAACCGTTCGGCGCGCGCGACGAGGGCACCAAGTGTTCTCGTGACCCGCCCGTCGTCCACCGCCAGCTGCTGGGCATGGGTAGCCACCGCCCGGCGGATGAGATACGGAACGTCCATCAGCCCGGGTGGCCCCGCCCTGAGTCCATTAGATGGAATCATAATGCCACTGAGTGAAACTTTGCCAGTTTCACAGGGGCACAGACCCCTGCTAATCGGCCTGCTGCCGGCGCAGCGACCACATCTGGATTCCTGTCTCGAGTTCAAGCGCCGCCGGCCACGTGGACATCGGGGGCCCCATCTCAAGGCGGAAGCTCCTTGCTGCCGCTCGCGCCAACTCAGGGTCGGACGCGACCGTCTCGGCGATCCGGATCGCTTGCGGCTCCACGTCCTGGTCGGCGTATGCGGCCCAGGCGATGCCCAGCTGAACCGCCCGCAGTCCATCCACGGGCTGTCCGAACAGGCTCATTCCTGCCGTGGCCTCACGACCCCCCAATCTGCCCATCAGGGTGAAATGCCCGCCACCCGGGTGAAGCCCAATCGGCAAGAATCCCGCCGTGATCTGCGCCTTCTCACCCACGATTCGCAGATCTGTGGAAAGCATGAGGTTCACCCCAGCGCCAACCGCATGGCCGCGCACTGCCGACACCGTCGGCGGGCTGAGGCTGGCAACCCGCGTGAAGGCTCGGTAGATGAAAGTGAGGCGGGAGAAATTGTCAGCTCGCGCCGGATCGCGCGCCGCCTCGGCCAGTATCGCCCGATGAGCGCCGGCACAAAAGGACTGTCCTAGCGCTCGTACCACCACCGCACCCACGTCCGCGTTGGCATCGACCTCATCACACGCGCTGAGCAACTCCTCAACCATCGTCGGGATCAGCGCATTTCGTCGTTCAGGGGCGGCCAGGGTGATGATCGCGACGTGCCCTTGAATGTCGAGGTTGACCTCGCTCACCTGTGACCCTCGGTGGCAGCCGAAGCATCTTGGGCTCGCACCACCCCGCGCTCGGCCCAGTCATCGATCTCTTCGGTGGAATAGCCGAGCTGTCGGAGTACCTCGGTCGTGTGCTGACCGAGAAGGGGGCTCGAGGTGTGAATGCGGCCGGGGGTGTCTGATAACCGAATCGTGGGGCCAAGGTGACGCGTGAGGCCGGCAACGGGGTGCGGCAACTCCTGGATGACCTCAGCCGATTGAACCTGGGGATGATTCAGTATTTCCGAGAAACTGAGCACCGGTGCGAACAGCGCGCTGGCCGCCTCAAAGCGCTCATCCCAATGCGCAGTGGTGTGTTCGACAAAGATGCCCTCCAGCGCCTCGATCAATTCATCTCGATGCTCCACCCGGTCTGGGTTGGTGGCGAAGCGTGGGTCGGTCTCCAGGCCAGGGACCCCCGCCGCCTCACAGAAGCGCCCCCAGCCTTCCTGGGCCCAGACTCCCGCGACGGCATAGCCGTCAGCTGTCTTGAATACCTGGTAGGGCACGACGACGCTGTGTGCCCCGCCATACCGGACCGGGTCGCGGTCGGTCGTCCAATAGCTGGCCAATCGCGTGGTCAGTGCCGACAACAGGGCGAAGAGCAACGAGACTTCGACCCGTTGGCCTCTCCCGGTCCGATGTCGTGCCTCGAGCGCGAGGAGTATCCCCTGCACGCACTGCATCGCTCCTGCGAAATCGCCCACCGGCACGCCCACCAGAATCGGAGCACCATCGCGCTCACCCGTGACTGACATGACGCCAGACATGGCCTGGGCTGCCGGGTCGGTGCCCGGGCGCGCCGCCCACGGTCCTTGAGAACCAAAGGCGGAAACAGAGCAGTAGATCAGGCGCGGATTAATCGCGGACATCGCGTCGTATCCAATCCCCATGCGTTCGGCGACACCCGGGCGAAAGCTCTCCATCAGGACATCCGCGTCCTCAACCAGGCGACGGAAGATTCGTAAGCCGTCGTCGCTTCGCATATCCAGTGCGATGTCCCGCTTGCCCCGGTTCCACATCAGGAACACAGCGCTCTCGCCGTTGATGAAATCGACGCCAATGTCGCGGGAGGTGTCGCCGCGGGGTAGCGGCTCAACCTTGATCACATCAGCGCCGAAGTCGGACAGAAGGGCGGATGCGTAGGGTCCGGCCATGTGTCGCGTGATGTCGATCACCCGGATACCCGAGAGTGCGTCGGTCACGCGAGTTCTTCGGCCAGGTCAGGTAGGCCCAACTCTTCGAGGATCTCTCGGTTGTGCTGACCGACTTCGGGCAGAGACAGCGGAGCTGCGGGCGCCGGTGGCGCACTACCGTGCGCCTGGATGTCGATGGGCAGCCTCGCAATTGGCACCACGGCGTCGTCAACGATCACGGACCGCATCACGTGGTTCGCGTGCGCATGCTCGCTGCTCATTGCCTCCCGCCAATCCAACAACGGACCGAACGGGATGCTTGTTTGCTCCAACCGCGCTACCCAGGTCGAGAGCGGCTCCGTGGCCATGAGTCGGGCGATCTCCGTCCGCTCGTCTTCATATTTCTCGCCGAAATCCATCCCGCTGCCCGACCAGTCTCCCCGCTGACGCCAATCATCCGGCAGTCCCACGAGGTCACAGAATTCCGCCCAGAACTTCTGCTCCGCAGGGCAGAGGAGAATGGCGCGCTGATCGGACGTGAGGTAGGTCCCATATCGCGAACCCAGGTCCTCGTACGCCGGCCACGGGTGTTCCAGGCTCGCCCAGGTATCCAGGTGCCGCCAGTTCCACCACATGGCAGCGCCCCAGCTGGAAACATGAACGTAGCTGCCTCCTTCCCCGCGGTCCCGGCGATACAGCGCGGCCATGATTCCCAGCGCCGCCTGCAACGCCGCGGTCGTGGTGCCAACCGTGAGATATGAGCGTGGCACGACCGCCCGGTCGCCTTCGATTCTCCACGGAACAACCCCCGCAAGCCCATCCATGTTGAGGCCGTGTCCCGTGTACTTGCTCCAGGGTCCGCGTTCACCGTATCCGGTCAGGGCGCAGTAGACCAGGTTGTGGTTCTGCTCGAACATCCGGTCCCGCCCCAGGCCGCGGGAGTTCGCGTCATCAGGATGCAACCCCACGATTACGGCGTCGGCCCACCTGGCGCACGCGTCGACCACCGAGCTCCACGATGACGATCGACGGTCAACCGCGAGGCTGCGAGCGCCTGAGTTCAAGGCAATGTGGAACATGCCGACTCCATCGATCAGAGGGGCGAAGCCACGGTTGTTGTCACCCGCGCCGGGGCGCTCGACGCGGATTACGTTGGCTCCAAGCTCTGACAGTATGTGGCTGGCCATCGGACCGCTCAAGTGAGAGCTGAAGTCGACGATCCGCGGCTCCGACATCAAGGCGCGCCTGTTGTTAATTGGGAGCATACCGGCCGACTATGCGCGCACACAGGTCAGCTCTCCGATGTCACCCACCAAACCAAACCAACCACCAGGGATATAGATCGTCGAGTCCTCCTCGTAGACCACCGCAGGTCCTTGCACAGACCGGCCTGCCTCCAGGTTGGGACGTGCGTAGACGCGCACGAGATCGTCGACGCCAAGCACATGTGTCGTTCCCATGTCCGCAGCACCCTGCGCCGCGTGCATCCCCGGGATCGTGGTCTGCGCGAGCTTGCGCGTGACGGTGACTCCGAGGGCGACGGTTTCGATGGGATCGCCGAGTCTTGTGCCAAACATGCGCTCATGTGCCCGCTCGAATTCAGTCGGTACCGCGGCCCAGCCCCCTTCCGGGAAGGGGATGGTCAGCTCATGGCTCTGGCCCAGGTAGCGGAGATGGCAGTAGCGTTGCTCCTCGATCGCCGATGAGTCCATCGGCTGATCCAGCCCGTCAACTGCCCGCTGGTGCAGTTGACGGAAGATCTGTTCGGCCGCCTCGGTGCCGTCCGGTAGGACGTGCATGAATGCCATACGTTCGCTGGCCTTGAGATTTGCGGTGAGCAGCCCGAATGCCGAGAACGTGCTTCCGAACGGCGGGAAGATCACCCGATCGATCTCCATCTCGTCAGCGACGTCGATGGCGAACTGTCCTCCCGCGCCGCCGAAAGCGACCAGGGTGAACCCACGAGGATCTATCCCCTTCTGGACTGTGATGGCTCGAACCGCCTGGGCCATGTTGGCGACGGCAATCCGGCGGGCGCCTCCCGCAACCTCGCCGACGCTCGAGCCGAACTCGGCAGCCAGGGGTGCGAAGGCCGCTTCCGATGCCGCCCGATCAAGGGGCATTCGGCCTCCCAGGAACCGGTCAGCATCGAGGATCCCTAGGATCAGGTTGGCATCCGTGATGGTCGGGGCTTCTCCGCCAAGTCCATAGCACGCCGGGCCCGGGTTGCCGCCCGCGCTCCGTGGTCCTACCCGCATCGCGCCGCCTTCGTCCGACCACGCAATCGAGCCCCCGCCCGCGCCAACTGACGTCACGTCGATTGCACGTACGCGCAGGGGAACACCCCATTCGATTTCGATCTCGTCGCGTTCCTGGAGCTGCCCGTCCTGGATCAGGCAGACGTCACACGAAGTCCCGCCGATGTCAAAGGTGATGATGTCGGGAATTCCGAGATGGGCCCCGAGGTGGGCGGCGGCAATTGCCCCAGCGCTGGGACCAGAGGAAACCAGCTCCACCGGGCGAGCGGCCGCACGAGACGGCGGCACGACTCCCCCGCCGGAGTGCATGTAGAACATTCCCTCCGAGGGGGTGGATAGTTCCGCGCTGAGTCTCTCCGCATACGCGCGCATGGCGGGCCTGGCATAGGTGTTCAGCACCGTGGTCGTTGTTCGCTCGTACTCGCGTGCCTGGGGATCGACCTCCGATGAAATCGAAACATCCAAGTCCGGGAATGCCTCGTTGATGATGTCGCGGGCCTGCATCTCGTGAGCTGGATTGGCGTATGAGTGCAGGAAGACGATTGCGATGGCCTCCACCCCGGCCGAGACCAGGGCCTCGACCTCGACCACGAGTTCGGCGGTGTCAAGCGGCTCCACGACGGTACCGTCTGGCGCAACCCGCTCGACCACGTCTCGACGCAGTGGCCGCTCGACCAAAGGTGGGGCCTTCTCCCACTGCAAGTCGTATGGGTCTGGTCGGAAAGAAAGGCCGATCTCGAGAACGTCGCGGAAACCGGTGGTGGTCAGCAGTCCCACTCGGGCACCTCGTCGTTCGATGATCAGGTTGGTGACGATGGTGGTGGCGTGAATCAGGAGATTCAGGTCCTCCATCGTGATCTGCAGCCGGTCGAGAGCCTCGCGAATCACCTTGCCGCCTTTCAGCGGATCACTCAATACCTTGGTCCGGCGCAGCTCGCCGGTCGCGCCGTCGACTGCCATCACGTCGGTGAAGGTTCCACCCACATCTACACCAAGGCGGAATCTACTTTCGGAGGGTGCGCTCACTCGTTGCCACTGGCTTTGGATCCGGGCACGGCGGGGGCTTCGTTATCCGCCCGGCCGGCGGCCTTATCAGGTTGGGTACCCGGCTTTGTGACGGGGCGGGCCCCCGAGCCCAGCGCAAAGAACTCGCGCCCTCCGGTGAGCCCCTCGGGACGCAGCACCAAGATCGCCAACATCGCTACCGCCAGCCCCACCTCGTGAAAGCCGGCGGGAGCCGCGATCGTGGTCGCTCCCACGGCGACGCCCGCCTCCAGTTGGATTAGAAGCTGGGAGATGGCTGTTACCGCGACCACTCCGACCACGGCACCGGCAAGACTGCGTATCCCGCCTATCACCAGCATCGCCACGCACGTGAACGTCAGCGTCAGATAGAAGGCATCGGGGCTAAAGGCGCCAAGCAGATGTCCGTACAGCGAACCGCCGATCGCGACCAGAGCGGCGCTGATGGCGAACGCAGTGCAACGTTCCCGAACCACACCGATGCCGGCGCTCCGCGCCGCGACCTCGTCCTCTCTGGTGGCCCGCAATCGCAAGGCGACTCGAGAGCCTTGGAAAACGTAGGCGACCACCAGAGCAACGACGACCCAGGCGAACGCCGACCACATCGTCGTATCAAGAGGCACACCGATCATCGTCTGGGTGCCGCGGGTGACGCTGGTCCAGTTGCTGAGCACCACCTGGGCGACGATCAGCACCGCAAAGGTGGCGATGCTCGCGGCAATGCCGTTCAGGCGCATCAGTGGTATCGCAATCAGCAGCCCGACGACCCCGGCGGCGGCTGCGGCAATCAACACGGCGAGCTCCGTCGACAAGTGCGCCGACATCAGCCATCCGGGTAGCTCTGGCAGCATGAAGCGCTTCGACCGCTCGGGAATCGTCAGTAGGGCGGATGTGTAGGCTCCCATCGCCATAAAGGTCAGGTGTCCGAAGGACAGGACTCCGGAGTTGCCGACGAACAGCTGGATACCTATCACCACGATGAGGTTGACCAGCATGAATTCCATAACCAGCTGGATGATGTCCGAGCCGAATGACGCGGCAAGGACGAGCGCCGACAGGGGGACCACCAGAACAAGCAGCGGTCGCGACCAGCGAAAGGCGCGGATTGCGGGAGCAGCTGAGGCCTTAGACACGGAGGGTGGGGCTCCCCAGAATCCCCTGCGGCCGAATCAGCAGCAGTCCGATCACGATCATGAAGGCGAATGCGTCACGAAAAGATCGCACCTGGAGAGGCAGAGTAGCCTGCAAAACCACTGTCAAGATCCCGAGCAACGCTCCGCCAAGGCCGGCGCCAACGAGGCTGCCCATGCCTCCGATCACGGTGGCAACGAACCCGATCAGGGCTATCTGTACCCCCATGGTCGGCGTCAGAACATCTGACTGGGCGACGATCAGCAGAGAAACCACGCCGGCGAGCAGCCCACTCACGAGGAAAGCAATCGCAACCACCCTGTCCGCGCGGACCCCCACCAGCCTTGCCATCCGGAAGTCCTCTGCCGCAGCGCGCATCTGAATGCCGGCGGCGGTGTATTTCAGGAATGCGCTGAGACCAATCACGGTGACGATCGTCAGGGCGATGGTCAGCAGATGGAGCGCCTGGACACGCAGGCCTCCGAATTCAACCGCGGTACTGAGCACCGAGGGCAGGGCGATCGTCTTAGGCCTCGCCCCAGTGGCGAGGATTACGACATTCTGCAGGAGATAGCTGACCGCAAACGACGTCACTAAAAGGGTGGGCGCATCAGCCCCTCGCACCGGTCGGAAGGCCACCCGCTCCATCAGCAGGGCAAGGACCACAACAGCGGCCACGGCGGCTACGCCCGCGATGCCCCAAGGCATGGTTGAGAACACCAGCAGGGCATATCCGCCCAACATGATCATCTCACCGTGGGCAAAGTTGACCAGGCGCATGATGCCGAACACAATCGCAATCCCGAGCGCGACCATCGCGTACAACCCAGCCAGGCTGAGAGCGTCGATTGTGTACTGCGCGACAGTGGTCAAGTCTGTTCCGTCCGAGAGAATCCGAAGTAAGCCCGCTCAAGCTGAGTCTCAGAGAGCAACAGCTCGTCCCGAGGGCCGGAGTGTTCGATCGCGCCGCTGCGCAGAACGTAGGTTCTATCCGCGAGCTCGATCGCTCGGGCCATGTTCTGCTCCACCAGGAGAATCGTCACTCCGTCCTCTTTCCTGAGCTGTGCAAGGGTCGCCAGGACCGAATCCACAATGGCCGGTGCCAATCCGAGCGACGGTTCATCGAGCATCAGCAGGCGCGGCCGCGCCAGCAGCGCGCGGGCGATCGCCAACATTTGCTGCTCTCCACCCGACAGTTGGCCGGCCGACTGGCTCAGCCGATCGCCCAGTACCGGAAACATCTCAAGAAC
>CAAGKR010397077.1_pt1 | contig 10676 bp, 19 predicted proteins | sample 2556971 | NCBI WGS metagenome assembly CAAGKR01 (sample SAMEA5207829, study PRJEB30636) | soil metagenome | biome: forest; feature: boreal; material: soil | place: USA | collected 2011-09 | depth 1 m
GCATCAGCTCGATCGACATCGAGCGCGCGGCGAACAAGCTGGTCGTGCGCATTTACACCGCGCGGCCGGGCATCATCATAGGGCGCAAGGGCGCGGAGATCGACAAGCTGAAGCAGGATGTGCAGAAGCGCACCAAGCGCGAAGTGCACATCGACATCCAGGAAGTGCACCGTCCGGAGCTGGATGCCACGCTGGTGGCGGAATCGATTGCGTTGCAACTCGAAAAGCGCGTGGCCTTCCGCCGCGCGATGCGCAAGGCCGTGGATTCGGCGCTGCGCTTCGGCTGTAAGGGCATCAAGGTGCGCGTGGCCGGCCGCCTGAACGGCGCGGAAATCGCGCGCAAGGAATGGTACCTGCAGGGGCGGCTGCCGCTGCAGACGCTGCGCGCGGACATCGATTTCGGCACCGCTGAAGCCAACACCACTTATGGCGTGATTGGCGTGAAGTGCTGGGTCTACCAGGGCGAAAACGTGCCCAAGAAGGCTTCGAAGATTCAGAAGGAACGCGAAACCGCCGCGGTGGCGTAAACGGGAAAAGCAGCGAGTTTGGCGGTAACCGGGAAGCGGTTAACGAGATCAGGGAAGCGAGAACACAGCGATGTTGATGCCCAAGAAGGTGAAGTACCGAAAGCAGATGCGCGGCCGCCGCAACGGCAAGGCCTGGCGCGGCGGAGATTTGGCGTTCGGGGAGTACGGTTTGAAAGCCATGGAATGCGCGTGGATCACCGACCGGCAGATCGAAGCGTCGCGCGTGGCGATTACGCGGTTCATCAAGCGCGGTGGAAAATTGTGGATCCGGATTTTCCCGGACAAGCCGTTCACCAAGAAGCCGGCCGAAACGCGCATGGGCAAGGGCAAAGGCGCGCCGGAAAAGTGGGTGGCGGTGGTGAAGCCGGGACGCATCATGTTCGAGATGGCGGGAGTGGACGAAGCGACGGCCAAGCAAGCCATGAGGCTGGCGGGGCACAAGCTGCCGATTCCCACGAAATTCGTTTCCCGCGCTGGAGGGTTTTAACAATGCCGCGGCGTATTGAAAAGATCCGCGAAGCGGGCGTGGATGAACTGCTGGCGCAGGAGAAGGAATTGACGGAGATGATTTTCCGGCTGCGCTTCCAGCTTTCGACGGGACAAGCGGAAGCGCTGAAGCGGCTCCGTGAAGCGAAAAAAGATCTGGCGCGGGTGAAGACACTGGTTCGCGCGCAACAGCTGAAAGCAGGGAAGGCGTAATGACAACTGAAACACAAAGCGCCCCGGTTGCCGAGCGCGGCGAGCGCACCATTCTCACCGGCAAAGTGACCAGCGCGAAGATGGAAAAGACCATTGTGGTTGAGGTGCAGCGGCTGGTGCAGCACCCCAAGTACCGCCGCGTGGTGCGCATCTCGAAAAAATTCTACGCGCACGACGAAAATCGCCAGGCGAAAACCGGCGACACGGTGCGCATCGTGGCCTCGCGGCCGCTTTCGAAGTTGAAGCGCTGGCGGTTGAAGGAAGTGCTGACGCGGAACGCGTCGGCCTCGTAAGAGAGACAGGGGAGCAGACCAATGATTCAGATGCGCACTTGGCTGACGGTGGCCGACAATTCCGGCGCGCGCAAGCTGACCTGCATCATGCCGGTGGGCGGTGACGTGGGATTGCAGGCCGGCCTCGGCGACGTCATCACCGCCGCGGTGAAGGAAGCAACACCGGAGAGCCAGGTCAAGAAGGGAACCGTGGTGAAAGCGGTGGTGGTGCGCATGCGGAAAGAGCGGCGGCGCAGGGATGGCACGTACATCCGGTTCGACGACAACGCCGCGGTGCTGATCAACGACGCGGGCGAGCCCGTCGGGACGCGCGTGTTCGGCCCGGTGGCGCGCGAGCTGCGCGAGAAGAAATTCACCAAGATCGTTTCGCTGGCTCCGGAGGTTTGGTAGGCCATGGCACTCAGACACGAAAGAGCCGAACGGCACACCATTCAGGTTCGCAAGGGCGATAACGTCAAGGTGATTGCCGGGAAAGACGCCGGCAAGAGCGGGCGGGTGCTTTCGATCAACGCGAAGAAGAACACCGTGGTGGTCGAGCACGTCGGCATCATCAAGCGGCACACGCGGCCGAATCCGCAGAAGAACATCAAAGGCGGGATCGTCGAAAGAGAAGCGGGGATCAACGTCTCGAACGTGATGGTTGTCTGCGGGAGCTGCGGCAAGCACACCCGGATTGGCCACACGGTTTTACCAGACGGCACGAAAGTGCGCAGTTGCCGCCATTGCAACACGACGTTGGACAAGTAAAGGACAAGGTAGAAGAAGGCGATGAAGAGCCGATTGCAGGAAAAATACCGGGCGGAGACGGTGCCCGCGCTCATGAAGCACTTTGGCTGGAAGAACATGATGGCCGTGCCGAAGCTGAAGAAAATCACGGTCAACATCGGTCTCGGCGAAGCGAGCCAGAACGCGAAGCTGCTGGACACCGCGGCGGTGGAGCTCGGCCAGATCACCGGGCAGAAGGCCGTGATCACGCGGGCGAAGAAGTCCATTGCGAATTTCAAAATTCGCAAGGGCATGCCCATCGGCTGCGCGGTGACTTTGCGCGGCGACTTGATGTACGAATTTCTCGATCGCTTGTGCAACGTGGTGCTCCCACGCGTGCGCGACTTCCGCGGCTTGCCGCAGAATTCCTTCGACGGCCGCGGGAATTACACGCTGGGATTGAAAGACCAGCTGGTGTTTCCGGAGATCGATTACACGCGCGTGGACAAGATCAAGGGCATGAACATCACCATGACGACCAGCGCGAGGAACGACGAGCAGGGCCGCGAGCTGCTCAAGGGGCTCGGAGTTCCGCTTCGCGAAAAAGGGGTCGCGCAATAAATGGCACGCACAGCAAAAATCGCCAAGTCGCTCAAGAAACCGAAATTCAAGGTGCGGATACGCAACCGCTGCCGCTGCTGCGGCCGCGCGCGCGGGTACATCCGCAAGTTCCAGATGTGCAGAATCTGTTTTCGCGGTATGGCGCTGAAGGGGGAAATCCCCGGCGTTACGAAAGCGAGCTGGTAGGACCCCATTAGGAGAACTATGCAGACGGATCCCATTGCCGATTTTCTGACGCGCCTCCGCAACGCGGCGGCCGCCAAGCACCAGCGCGTCGACGTTCCGGTCTCGAAGCTCAAGACGGAGATCGCGCGCATCCTCAAGGAAGAGGGCTACATCTCGACTTATAAACTAGTGGACGAGAACAAGACGCGCAAGATGCTGCGCGTTTTCCTGAAGTACACCCCGGACCGCCGCAGCGTGATCACCGGCCTGAAGCGCATTTCGCGCCCGGGCGCGCGCTCGTATCTCGGCGTGAGCGATATTCGTCCCGTCGTGGGCGGGCTGGGCATCAGTATCATGACCACGCCGCGGGGGCTGATGAGCGGCCGTTCGGCGCGCAAGGCCAAAGTGGGCGGCGAGATTCTTTGCGAAGTCTGGTAGTCGGTATTCGCAGTCAAGGAAAATAGAGAAGATGTCACGTATCGGACGCAAACCAATTCCAGTGCCAGCAGGCGTAAAGATCGCCATGCAGAGCGGCAAGATCGACGTGCAGGGGCCGAAGGGCAAGCTCTCCTTCGCGATCCCGCGCGGCATCACCTTTGAACAGAAAGACGGCGTGCTGACCGCCCTCCGCGCGACCGAAGAGCACCGCGCTCTTCACGGCCTGGCTCGCGCGCTGGTTGCCAACGCCGTGCACGGTGTGACCTCGGGCTTCAAGAAAGAGCTCGACATCGTGGGCGTCGGCTATCGCGCCGAGTTGAAGGGCAAAATGGTTTCCTTCGCGCTCGGCAAGTCGCACCCGATTGAATTTCCGATTCCGGAAGGCATTCAGGTGGCCGTCGAAAAGCAGACGCACATCGTTGTGAGCGGCGCGGACAAGGGCCAGGTCGGCCAGGTTGCCGCGGACATGCGTTCGCTGCGTCCGCCCGATCCGTACAAGCAGAAGGGCGTGCGCATCACCGGCGAGCGGCTGAAGAAGAAGGCCGGCAAGGCGGGAGCAAAGGCCGGCGGCGCGTAGAGAAATGGCTGGCTCCGGCTCGGCCGGGGCCTCGAGTAACGTTGGCCGCCTTGCGGCCGCCGATGTTGAGGAGAAGAAACAGTGGCGTCAGCAAGAGTTCGCAAGCTATCGCGGGATTTGCACCGCCAGCGTGTTCACGCGCGGGTGCGCACCAGGGTCGAGGGCACGCCGGAGCGCCCGCGCCTGTGCGTGTACCGTTCGCTGGGACATATTTACGCGCAGGTAATCGACGACCGTTCGGGCAAGACGCTGATTTCCGCCAGTTCGGTGGACGGCGAAACGAAAAAGAATTTGAAGGGTGGCGGCAACATCGCGGCAGCGAAGGTGATCGGCAAGATCGTTGCCGAGCGCGCTAAGGCTGCCGGCGTAAGTAAAGTGGTGTTCGACCGCGGCGGATACAAGTATCACGGCCGCGTTAAGGCGCTCGCCGATGCGGCGCGGGAAGCGGGGTTACAGTTCTAAGCCTATGTCGAAGCAACTTTTGAGAGACAGTCTAGCGGTACGCCGGCTCCTGGAAGTGAATCCTTCGGAGCTGAAGGATGACGTGGTCGCCATCAACCGTGTCACTAAGGTCGTGAAGGGCGGCAAGAACCTTAGTTTCTCCGCGCTGGTGGTCGTCGGCGACAGCCACGGTCATGCGGGATTCGGCATGGGCAAAGCCCGCGAAGTGCCCATGGCCATCAAGAAGGGCATCGAGCAGGCGAAAAAAAATCTGATCAAGCTGAACCTGAAGGGTGCGACGATTCCGCACCAGGTTTTGGGACGTTACGGTTCGGCTCAAGTGCTGCTCAAGCCCGCGTCGGAAGGCACGGGCGTCATCGCTGGCGGTCCGGTGCGCAAGGTGATGCAGGTAGCGGGGATTCGCAACGTGTTGACGAAATCGATCGGCACATCGAACCCGCACAATGTCGTCAAAGCCACGTTCGCGGCGCTCCTCGGCTTGAAAGATATAGCGCACGTGGCGGAGACGCGCTCGAAGACGGTGGAAGAAATCAGCGGCAAGCCACCTAAGGAAAAAGCCGCTTCGAGTGAGGGCGACTGATGGCCGGCAAAAAAGTGGCGAGCGTAAAAACTCCCGTCAAGCCCTACAACCGGACCGAGCACGACGGCAAGAAGTCCGGCGGCACGGTGAAGATCAAGTGGGTGGTCAGCTTTATCAGCTGCACCGATGATATGCGGCAAACCATTCGCGGCCTCGGCCTGCGGAGAATGCATCAGGTGGTCGAGCGCCAGGACACGCCGGAAACGCGCGGCATGATTCACAAGGTGCGGCACCTCGTGGAAGTGGTGGGGTAGAGCGATGGCGAGAAAAAATTCAAGCGGCCCGAGAGGGGCCCGCAAGCGTGGTCAGCATAAGCCGGCGGCGCCGGCATCGAAGGGGCGCCGCTCCTTTACGCTCTCGAATTTGCAGCCTCCCGCGGGCTCGCGCAAGAAGAAGGTTCGTGTCGGCCGCGGCATGGGTTCGAAGCTCGGCAGGACCGCGGGCAAGGGCAACAAGGGACAGAAGTCGCGCCGCGGCTATTCGCGCCGCCGCGGCTTTGAAGGCGGACAGATGCCGCTGCACCGGCGCATGCCGAAGCGCGGTTTTCATAATCCCTTTGGCGTGACCTACTCGGTCGTGAACCTGGCGGAATTGAACGTTTTTCCGGCCGGCGAGACGGTTACTCCGGAGTTGCTCCGCGCCCACGGTTTTGTGCGCCGTGCCAGAGACCCCATCAAGGTTCTCGGCGATGGTGAGCTGACGACCAAGCTGGCGATTCACGCGCAGGCCTTCAGTGCGTCGGCAAAAGAAAAGATTACCAAGGCCGGTGGTACGTTCGAGGTTGTAGCTTAAAGAGGGATCGCAGGAAACAGACATGAACCGATTCATCGAAGCCGTGAAGAACATGTTCCGCATCGAAGACTTGCGGAACCGTGTGCTGTTCACGCTGGCCCTTTTGGCGGTCTATCGCATCGGCGCGCACATTCCCACGCCGGGAATCAACGCCGCGGTGCTCGAACAGATGTTCAGTCAGTCGGCGGGATCGGTGCTGGGCATTTTCGACCTCTTCAGCGGCGGCAACTTCCGCCGCCTGACGATTTTCGCGCTCGGCATCATGCCGTACATCACCTCGTCGATCATCCTGCAGTTGATGACCGTGGTTTTTCCGTACCTCGAGCGTCTGCAGAAGGAAGGCGAACTCGGCCGGCGCAAGATTACGCAGTATACGCGCTACCTGACGATCGCCTTGAGCATCATTCAGTCTTTCACCATCGCGCAGACCTTGCAGGCGGCGTCTGGCCCCAACGGGCAGTCCATGGTCTATCATCCGGGGTTTAGCTTCACGTTGATGACCATCCTCACGCTGACGACGGGTTCGGCGTTCATCATGTGGCTCGGCGAGCAGATCAGCGAGCGCGGCATCGGCAACGGGATGTCGCTGATCATCTTCGTCGGTATCGTCGTGGGGCTGCCTCGCGCGGTGGTGGACTTGTATGAGAAGGCCAAGACGCAGGCTTGGGGGCCCTTTACACCGCTGGCGCTGATCTTCCTGATCGCGCTGATGATCGCGGTGGTCGCCTTCATCGTCTTCGTGGAAGGCGGGCAGCGCCGCATTCCCGTGCAGTATGCCAAGCGCGTTGTGGGGCGCCGCGTCATGGGTGGGCAATCATCCTACTTGCCGCTGCGCGTGAACTCCGGCGGCGTCATTCCGCCGATTTTTGCGAGCTCGCTGCTGGCGTTTCCGGCCACCGCCGCGCTGATCTTTGGTACGCGCTGGCCTTTTGTGAAGGCTATCGCCGAAAAACTCAAGTGGGGCGAGCCGCTGTACACTTTGATCTATGTGACGCTGATTTTGGTGTTTGCGTTCTTCTACGTCGGCATCGTCTTCAACCCGACCGAACTCGCGGACAACATGCGGAAAAACGGCGGGTTCATTCCCGGCATCCGGCCCGGCCGCACCACTTCCGAGCATGTCAGCAAGATTCTGAAGAGGTTGACTTTCATCGGTGCGGTGTACCTGGCGCTCGTCTGTTTGCTTCCGGAATGGATGATCGCCGGTATTCACCTCGACCATCTGGGCTGGGGAGTCGGGTCATGGTTTGACCGCCATTTCCCGACCTGGTTCCTGAAAGGTCTTGGCGTGCAGTTTTATTTTGGTGGCACGTCGCTCTTGATCGTGGTGGGCGTGGCCATGGATACGGTGCAGCAGTTGGAAGCACAGTTGGTCATGCGGAACTACGAAGGGTTTGCGCGGAAAGGCCGGTTGCGCGGCCGGCGGTAATGGAGAAAAGCTGGGTGGCTCCGGATACACGGCACCCCAATAAGCTGGACCGCGCAGTGATTTTTCTCGGGCCTCCGGGCGCGGGGAAGGGCACGCAGGCAAAGGAATTGGCCAAGAAGTATGGTGTGCCGCATCTTTCGACCGGCGACATGCTCCGCGAGCATGTCGGCAAAGGCACACCGCTCGGGAAGGCTGCCAAGCCCATCATGGAGCGCGGCGACCTGGTTCCTGATTCTCTGGTGCTGCAGATGATCAGGGAGCGCATCGAGCGGCCGGATTGTTCGTACGGTTTTGTGTTCGACGGGTTTCCGCGAACGGTGGCTCAGGCGAAATACCTGGGCGAGTTGTTGAAGCATCACGGTTACAAGCGGCCGTTCGTGATTCACCTGGCCATCGATTCTTCGATTCTGATGCGCAGGCTGACCGGGCGAAGGACCTGCAAAGTGGGCGGCGAGATTTACAATATTTACGAGCGCCCCCCCAAGGTTGAAGGAATTTGCGACGCCGACGGCGGCGAGTTGATGCAGCGGCCGGACGATCGCGAAGAAGTTATCGGCCCTCGTTTGCAGGCGTATGAAAAGCAGACGGCGCCGCTGGCGGCTTATTACGGGCGCCTGGGTTTGCTGCACGGCATCGACGCGGCGAAGAGCGTGGAAGAAGTCGGCCGCCAGGTGCTGCAAAGCGTACAGGGCGTGCGCGGCATCCGTTAGCCGGCGCGTTAAGGGTCCTGGAACAGGAAACGATGGCGATTCATCTTCGGAGCGCGGAAGAGCTGGAAAAGATGCACCGCGCCGGGCTTTTCGTGCATGAAGTCTTGACCGCGCTGCGAAGCGCGGTAAAACCGGGAATATCGACGATGGACCTCGAGAAGCTTGCCGAGGAAAAAATCGCCGGAAGACCGGGCAAGGCGGCGTTCAAAGGGTATCGCGGTTATCCCTGCGTGCTGTGTACGTCGGTGAACAGCGAGATCGTTCACGGGATTCCGTCGCCGAAACGGAAACTGCGCGAAGGCGACATCGTCTCGATCGATTTCGGGATGGAAGTGGACGGCTACTACGGGGATTCGGCGGTCACTGTTCCGGTGGGGCAGATTCGGCCGGAAGTGCAGAAGCTGCTGGATGTGACCCGGGAATCGCTGGATCGCGCGATCGACAAGATGCGCGCGGGCAACCGGCTCGGCGATGTCGGCCACGCGGTGCAGAGCTGGGTGGAGCAGAATGGTTTCTCGGTGGTGCGCGAGTTCGTCGGGCACGGGATCGGAACAAAGATGCACGACGAGCCCAACCTGCCGAACTACGGTGACGCGGGACGCGGCGCGCGGCTGCAAGAGGGCATGGTCATCGCCGTCGAGCCGATGGTAAACGCCGGCAGCCCGGAAGTTCGCATGCGGGATGAGTGGGTGGCGGAAACAGCGGACGGCAGCCCCTCGGCGCATTTCGAGCACACCGTGGCGGTCACCGCCAACGGGCCGTGGATTCTGACGCGGCCGAAAGAGATGACCGGGCCTTCGTGGTAGGGAGACTGTAGTGGCCGGTCTTTAGACCGGTCTCGGTAAATACGGGAGACTATGGCGAGACCGATTCGCGAGAAAAAAGAGAAAGGCGACTCCGGAAATTCCAAGGAGGACGCCATTGAAGTCATGGCGACGGTCATCGAGCCGCTGCCCAACGCGATGTTCCGCGTTGAGCTGGAAAACAAGCACAAGGTTCTGGCGCACGTTTCCGGCAAGATGCGCAAGAATTTCATCCGGATTCTGGCGGGAGACAAGGTCGCAGTAGAGCTCTCGCCTTACGATTTGACGCGCGGCCGCATTGTATATCGCTACAAGTAGCGCCATTGGTTTTGTAGGGCCCGCCTTCTGAGGCGGGCCGCTGATCGAGCAGCTTGAGGAGCAGCGCAGCATGAAAGTTCGGGCATCGGTTAAAAAGATTTGTGACAAGTGCAAGGTGATCCACCGGCGCGGCGTGGTGCGGGTAATTTGCGTCAACCCAAAGCACAAGCAGCGCCAGGGGTAAAGCCCCTCGTTAGGAGAATGGCATGGCACGTATCGCAGGTGTAGATCTTCCGCCGCAGAAGCGCCTTTGGGTCGGGCTGACCTCGATCTATGGCATCGGGCACGAACGCGCGAAGAAGCTCGCGGCTAAGGCGGGCGTCGATCACCAGAAAAAGATTCGCGACCTGACGGAAGATGAAATCAACCATCTTCGCCAGGAAATTGAAAAAGAAGGCCGCGTGGAAGGCGATCTCCGCAAGGAGATTCAGATGAACATCCGCCGGCTGATTGAAATTCAGGCCTACCGCGGGATCCGGCATCGCCGGAACCTGCCGGTGCGCGGCCAGCGAACGCACACCAACGCGCGCACCCGCAAGGGTCCGCGGCGCGGCGCGGTGGCGGCGAAGAAGAAGGTCCTGGGCAAGAAGGGCTAATAAGTTTGCTTGCAGGGGCGCAGCATGCTGCGCCCCTGATTGCCAAGGCTTTCAGAGTCGGCATCAGAAGAAATGGAGTGAATCGTGGCAAAAGAACCAAAAGCCGCAGCGCCAGATGCAGGAGCGCCGGGAAAACCGGCAGCGGCAGCGAAGCGCAAGAAAGAATTCAAGAAGAAGCGAGAACGCCGCATCATTCCGCACGGTGTGGTCTACGTCGCCGCGTCGTTCAACAACACGCAGATCTCCATCACAGACACGGATGGCCGAGTCGTGTGCTGGTCCTCCGCGGGTGCGATCGGCTTCAAGGGATCGCGCAAGGGCACGCCGTACGCCGCGCAGCAGGCCGGGCTGGCTGCCGCGGGCGTGGCGCGCGACCAGTACGGGATGAAGAGCGTGGAAGTACGCGTGAAGGGTCCCGGTTCTGGACGCGAGTCTGCGGTGCGCGCGCTGGCCGCCGCGGGGCTCCACATTGTGGTGATCCGCGACGTCACGCCGATTCCGCACAATGGCTGCCGTCCGCCCAAGCGCCGCCGCGTTTGATATTTATGATAAACAGAAAAGATTCAGAGAGTTTTGGGAAGGGAGAATAGAAGTTGGCAAGACACCGAGATGCAGTCTGCCGCCTGTGCCGCCGGGAAGGGCAGAAACTATTTTTGAAAGGCCTGCGTTGCTTTACGGAGAAGTGCGCGATTGAGAAGCGCAACTTCGTTCCGGGGCAGCACGGGCAGTCACGGCGCCCGAAGGTCGCCGGATACGGCCTGCAATTGCGCGAGAAGCAGAAGGTCAAGCGCACTTACGGGCTGCTGGAGCGGCAGTTCCGCAACTACTTTGAGAAAGCCGAGCGCGCCAAGGGTCCGACCGGCGAGAACCTCATCATCATGCTCGAGCGCCGTCTGGATAACGTGGTATGGCGCGCGGGTCTGGCGTCATCGCGTTCGCAGGCGCGGCAGCTCGTGCTGCA
>CAAGKR010133033.1_pt1 | contig 10674 bp, 6 predicted proteins | sample 2556971 | NCBI WGS metagenome assembly CAAGKR01 (sample SAMEA5207829, study PRJEB30636) | soil metagenome | biome: forest; feature: boreal; material: soil | place: USA | collected 2011-09 | depth 1 m
ACTGCGGCAAGCGCGGCTGCGGTGGACCATGCGTCCAGCGATGGTGCCTCGACGCCTTTGATATCGTTGAGATTCAGCTCGGCGACGAGCGTCAGGTCATAGCCAATTTCTTCGCTGCGCCGCGCCAGACGGCTGTTGTACTCCCAACTCGCTTCCATCTGCTCGTCATCGACGTTTCTCAACCAACCGCCGAAAACTGGTAGCCAATAACCGTAGCGCATTTGCTTGCCTCCTCTTCCAGAAAATCGACCACCCGCGCATGCGGATCGAACCCAACAACGCGCGGCGCATCGGCCACGAAATTCGAGAGCGCATTGATGTCGTAATAGAGCAGAGACCCCTCGCGGTCGTCGACGATGTACTCGACGCCGCCGACGTCGATTTGGGCCGCCTGAACAATTCGCTCAACCGAGTCAATCACTTCGTCGGGAGGTGTGTAGCCTTCAACCTGCAGCCCGGTCTTCGCCGCATCAACCGGGCCGGCGACGCGCGCCAACTCGACGCCGTCAGTCGTCTGGCAGATGTCCGCGGGACAGAGATTGAAGCTCTCACCTGAAGTGAAGACCTTGATGCCGTAAAGATACTTGCCGCCCAGCGTCTCCACGCGCGTGATGTGGCCGCCGCGCGCGGGAATGAACTCCTGGACCAGCGCGGTCTGATCGATTCCGAGATCGATCGTGCCCGCTGCGACGGCCCGCTCCAGAGAAGCCGGCGAGTCGTAGCGTACAATTCCCGCGCCGCTGCCGCCGATGTTTGCTTTAACCACGATCGGAAAACGCAGATCGCGCGCGGCTGCGAGCGCCAGCGACGGGTGATTGATCACGCGCGCCCGCGGATAAGGGAGTCCCAACGAAGCGAGCAGCGAAAGCTGTAGCGCCTTCGAAGTCTCGATCGTGAATGCCACGCGGCCATTGACGACGCGCGTTCCCAGGCGCTCGAGGTGTTCTAGATAATTCAGCGTATAGAAGATCCCCTGACCGTTACCGCGCAGGTAAGCCGAAGGGCTCATGCGATTGAAGAGCAGCGCATACTCGCTTTCGCTTTGGTCGGGATCGTATTGATGGCGTCGGGCATCGACTGCCAGATAGGGCGTACCGCGCCGGTCGAGTTCCGCAAAGAGCAAACGGAACCAATCGGGATGTTCGTAGTAGATGGCTATCGGTTTTGATTCAGCGGTCATGTTGTCTCCTCTATTCGTGCGGTCGGGTCGCCGTGAACCTCAAGAGCAAAGTGCCCGCGCGCCTTCCCAGCCAGATTGTTTTGCGCAAAAACAAAAAGGCCGCTCGAAATGAGCGGCCCTCGTGGTCTGTGCATATATGATTACGTCAGTCTACGTCACAAGTGGAGTCCGCTCGGTCGATGGCCGATAACACAACACATACAAGCGCGGCAGCACAGGTGGTTGGAACCATGCTCGACCGTCGCGGTTGTGGTTAAGCTTTTCTTCATCGGCTAGTTCTACCGAGTTGACTTCGGGAACATACCTTATGAGCCAGTGGATGTCAAACTGAGCCTGATCTCTTCCGATAGCATGCTTCCCCAGGCGGGCATATATTCCTTATGCCATGTTTTATCAACCAGAAGAGTTCGGAGAGAAGATGTCGAGAGATGGCAGTCCAAAAAGCGCATTGAGCGCGGAGAACATAACACAACTTCGTGGCGAAGCATATATTCAAAAAAAGCCGCTTTATAGGTTGACCGGCCAATCCCGCGTTCATTTTTGGGTGCCGCTGAGTCGCTGGTGGAATTCAGACAGACCCAAGGATATGAGTGACCATCTCTTTGCTGAGAAGCACTTCTTGAGGTCACGCGACAGTGGTATTCTTTTGAGTTTGAATGAGGATCTTTTCACGGTCATCAAAACCTCTAGGTGTTAACCGTCACCTTGATAGACCAAGACTCTCGATGGCGTGAAAATGGCGCGATTGTGTAAGCGTACGTGGCAAGATGTAACTGACTTTGACGGCTGCGAATTCAGTAAATTGCGTTACATCTTGCGTCGTCCAGCTTGGTTATGCCCTTCGATGGGACTCATAATCTGTTGGTTCGGGGTTCGAATCCCTGCGGGGGCATTCCCAATCAGTAACCAGGAACCAGTAAGCAGGGGACAAAACGGTAGATCAGATTATACGATCGAGGAAGGCAGAAGACCGCAAGCCATGACTAACGGAAAGACAATCGGAATCGGAATTGTAGGTGCCGGCTTTGCCCGCACTACTCAGATTCCCGGCTTTCGCAATTGCAAGGGCGCTCGCATAGTAGCAATTACGAGCCGTCATCGTGAACACGCGGAGAGTGTTGCACTGGAGTTTGGCATTAAACACGTCGCTAATGATTGGACGGAGTTAGTCGACCGAGATGACGTTGATCTCGTAAGCGTAGTTACGCCTCCGGCCACCCACATGGAAATCACGCTCGCCGCTCTCGAGCGCGGAAAGGCAGTCCTTTGCGAAAAGCCGATGGCAATGAATGCTGCTGAAGCAAGGCAGATGACTGAAGGTGCACGCGAAGCCGGCGTGCTCGCTTTGATTGATCATGAATTACGATTTTTGAATAGCCGGCAAACTATGCATGCGATGTTAATGAACGGCGCAATCGGCAAAGTGCGTCATAGCAATTATGTTTTTCGTTCCGACTATCGCGCGGTTTTGGATCGAGCCTGGGACTGGTGGTCAGATGCGAGGATGGGTGGTGGCACACTTGGCGCGATTGGTTCGCATGCGATTGACTCGTTTCGCTGGATGCTTGGCGCGGAAGTCAGCGAGGTTTGCTCGGTGCTGTCAACACATGTTACCGAGCGAGCGGAGAAGCCGGGTGGCACGATGCTTCGCGTAACCACCGATGACGAAGCAAAGCTACTCTTCCGTTTTGCTGATTCGTCACTGACAAAAGGCGCCACTGGCTCTGCCTCTCTTTCAGTTGTCGAATCAGGCAAATACGAAAACCGTTTCGAGGTTTATGGAAACAATGGCGCACTGATGGTTGAAGAAACTGGTGAGTTGTGGCATTCGCCCGCAGGCTCAGGCGCCTGGCAACCTGTGCAGGTCGATCAGGATTCAATGGCTCCCGGTATGCGCGAAGGAAGTTGGTCGCGCGGCTTCACCGCATTTTCATGTGCCATAGTTGCTGCCCTTACCGATGGCCGGAAGACCGTGGAAGGGGCGGCCACGTTCGAAGACGGTTATCGCGTACAGCTTGTACTCGACGCCGCTCGGGCTTCGAACAAAAGCGGCTGTTGGACGCGGGTCCAGTAGGAAGTAGGCATGGGCAGCAGGCAGGATAAGATGAAAAACTAAATCTGCACCTTTTGTTTTCTCTGCAGTCTGCCACTGCTCCTGCCTCTTTGTTCCTGCCTCCTGCCCCTGCCGTCTGCCTCCTTTTACACATGCCCAAGGCTAATCACAAACAATCTCGTGTCCGGGTCGGTGTGGATACCGGTGGAACCTTTACTGATTTTGTTTTTGAAGCAGACGGCCAACTCGAGATCTTCAAGTTCCCTTCCACCCCAACTGATCCTTCGCTCTCGATTGGCAAAGGCCTCCAACAAATCGCGAAAAAGACGGGAGTTGCGCTCAACAATATCGAAGTCGTCCATGGCACAACCGTGGGCACAAATGCATTGCTCCAGAGACGCGGCGCTCGCGCGGCACTTATCGCCACAAAGGGATTTGAAGATGTCCTGGCGATCGGTCGACAGGCGCGGCCCGAGCTTTACAATCTGGATGCGGTTAGGCCGCCTCCGCTCGTTCCAGATAATTTGCGCTTTGGATTACGTGAGCGCGTCACGGCGACTGGAGAAGTGCTCGAGGCTCTCGACGAGACGGAATTATCAGTTTTGGTCCGGCAGCTAAGGAAGGCGAAGGTCGATTCCGTTGCGATATGTCTGCTGTTTTCCTTCAGCCATCCGGAACACGAAAATGAAATCGCACGTGCGCTTTCCGTTCTTAACATTCCTCTTTCAATCTCTCACAAAATTCTTCCCGAGTATCGGGAGTTTGAGCGGACCTCAACAGTCGCAATCAATGCTTACCTTCAACCGTTGCTGGGCAATTATCTGAATCGCCTCGCTACGAACACGCCGCGACTGCGCGTAATGCAATCTTCCGGCGGCAGCATTTCGGCGGCAGTGGCTGCTGAGGAACCTGTACGGACAATTCTTTCGGGACCTGCCGGTGGAGTGATCGGTGCATTGCGAGCTGCACAGGTCGCGGGTTTTGACAAAATAATAACGTTCGATATGGGCGGGACTTCGACTGATGTTGCCCTCTGCGAGCGAGGCGGGTTGCGCATGACAAACGAAGCTTCGGTGGCGGGTCTGCCGGTTGCTGTATCGGTAATGGATATTCACACGGTCGGTGCAGGCGGCGGTTCAATTGCGAGAGTTGACGAAGGTGGTTCGCTGCGCGTTGGCCCTGAGTCAGCAGGCGCTGATCCCGGTCCCGCCTGCTACGGCCATTCGCTTTTGCCTACCGTGACCGATGCTCATCTGGTGCTCGGGCACTTTGGCGGTGCGGGTTTGCTTGGCGGAGAGTTTGCCATCGATGAAAAACGTTCTCTATTGGCTTTGGCCCAACTCGCGAGCGAAATGAGCAGAGCTGCCCGTCGCACTGTAACGCCGATTGAAGCCGCGCAGGGCGTGTTATTAGTAGCGAACACAAACATGGAACGTGCCCTTCGCCGCATCTCGGTTGAGCGCGGCTACGACACAGTCGAGTTTGCGCTGCTTCCCTTCGGCGGCGCGGGCGGACTTCACGCAGTCGAGCTGGCACAGGCGTTGTGCATTCCTCGAATCGTCGTGCCAAAATCCGCGGGCACTCTTTCAGCGATCGGAGTTCTCACCGCAGACGTGGTCAAGGACCAGAGCCGTACAACGATGTTGGAGTTTTCCCGTGGAGTTGAAAAAACACTGGACAAGACATTCAAAGAGATGGAGCGCAACGCTACGGTGACACTGCGCCGCGAGGGGTTTCCAGAATCAAAACAGCTCCACGAGCGCTCACTCGCCGTGCGTTATAAGGGACAATCGTTTGAACTGGAGATCAAACAAACAAGGGGAGATGTAGGCGCCAATTTTCATCGAGCGCATTTTGAACGCTATGGTTACGCTCAAGAGTCGAATGTCGTAGAAGTTGTTAGCGCGCGCGTGCGTTCTACAGGAATTGTGGAGAAGTTATCACAGAGGCGAGATAACGCTTCTCATAAGAAGCATGCGAAGCCAGCTAAGTATGTAACAGCTTATTTGGATGGTAAGAAACTCAGCGTTGCGGTCTATCGAAGAGACGAATTGTCGGCGCAGACACAGCTGCGCGCGCCTTGTATTGTTACCGAGTACTCTTCGACGACTTTGATTCCGCCCAGCGCCAGAGCCAGGACTGATTCCTATGGGAATGTGATTATTGAAACAGGGATGTAGCCGCCAAGGCGCGAAGCTCGCCAAGAAAGCAAAGGGGAAGGGAGATAGGTGTACTCAATTCAATTATCGGGCTCTTTGCCCTTGACGTACTTGGCGCCTTGGCGGCTGTTAGAATTATGAAGCAGTTTGATCCAACAATTCTGGAAATCTATCGCGCTCTCTATACGTCAGTCGCGGAAGAGATGGGCATCGCGCTTAGGCGCACGGCGTTTTCGCCAAACATCAAGGAGCGGCGAGATTACTCATGCGCGATCTTCGACCGAAAGGGCCGCGTAATCGCCCAGGGCGATCATATGCCGGTGCATCTAGGTTCAATGCCAATGGCCGTGGCTTCGGCCTTAAAACAAATTGATCTCAAACCCGGAGACGTGGTGGCTCTAAACGATCCGTTTTCCGGCGGTACGCATCTGCCGGATGTGACGTTGGTCATGGGCGTGTGGGCAGGAACGAGCGGAACAGGGGGAAAAGGTGAACGGGGAATCAGGGTAAGAGGGAAACGAAGAAAGTCCAGATCGCAAATCTGCGCCACTTCCCCTTTTCCCCAGTTACCCCCGGTGTTTTTCGTTGCCAACCGCGCTCATCATGCGGACATTGGCGGGGCCACACCCGGCTCAATGGGACTCGCTACCGATATCTACGGCGAAGGCTTATGCATTCCTCCGATCCGGCTGGCACGAAATGGTGAAATTGACGAGGACTTGATGCGCTTAATCCTGGCAAATGTTCGCAGCCATGATGAGCGTCGCGGAGATTTTCAGGCGCAATTTGGTTCACTCAAGACCGGCGCTATGCGTCTGCTCGAAATTGTGGAACGTCGTGGAGCGCTGGAAGCCGCTGACTATGCGACGCATCTGATCGAATACTCCGCTCGACTCATGCGGTTTGCAATCGGCTCGATCCCCGATGGCCTTTACGAAGCGGAAGACATGCTGGATGACGACGGCGTAACCGACCGAGAGGTTCCCATCAGGGTACGAATCGAAATTAAAGGAAAGCGGGCGCGTGTTGACTTCACGGGCAGCGCAGCGCAAGTCGCTGGGCCTGTAAATGCTGTCGAGGCAATCACAGTCTCCGCGGTTTCCTATGTGTTTCGCTGTTTGCTCGTCGATGACGTACCAGCCAGTGCCGGTCTAATGAGACCGATTGAAGTCATCGCGCCCAGGGGCACAGTAGTCAATGCCGTCCATCCGGCGTCTGTAGCCGGCGGCAACGTCGAAACCTCGCAGCGGATTGTTGATGTTCTGTTCAAAGCATTGGCCCAGGCTATGCCCCACCGTGTTCCCGCCGCGAGTCAGGGAACGATGAATAATCTGACTGTTGGGGGGATCGATTCGCGCACTGGCCGTGAGTTTTCCTATTACGAAACTGTTGCCGGCGGCATGGGTGCACGCCCTTCGCGGGATGGCATGAGCGCCGTTCATACGCATATGACTAACAGCCTAAACACGCCTGCCGAGGCCCTCGAATATGCCTATCCGTTACGCGTGCGTGAGTACAAGGTTCGCAAGGGCTCCGGCGGTAAAGGAAAACAGCAAGGAGGCGATGGCGTGATTCGCGAAATTGAAACGCTCGTTCCTGCGCGCATGTCCCTGCTGGCGGACAGAAGAAAGCATGGGCCTTACGGTCTATTTGGAGGCGACGACGGAAAGCCAGGCAGCGCCGCTATTATTCGCAACGGACGCGCGCGCAAGATTGAATCAAAAGGAAGTTGGGAATTGGAGGCTGGTGACCGGGTGCGAATTGAAACTCCGGGCGGCGGTGGCTTTGGTAAACTCTAATCGGGCAGAAGCCCGACCGTAAGGGAGGGCTCTATGTGAGATTCGGGCCCGACCGTAACGGAAGGCCCCTGGAGTAGAGTCCGGAAGCCCTCCCTCACGGTCGGGTTTCTGCGCTTAGGTTGTCAACCTGCGATAAATTCCCGGCAGCCGCTCAGGAAGCGAAAGCACGTCGTCAATGATCGTGTAGCCAATCTCGCCGTAAAGGTCGCGCAGCTCAGCTTCTGACTCGCGATCGATCGTAATGCAAAAAGGTGTAATGCCCTGGTTCTTTGCCTGCCGCAAAGCCTCGCGCGTGTCCTCGCGCGCGTATCGCGCATCCCCGTAATCATGATCATAAGGCCGCCCGTCAGACAAGACGATCAGTAAACGCGTGCGAGCTTCCTGCTTCGCCAGCCTCGCTGTGGCGTGACGAATAGCCGCGCCCAGCCGGGTATTGTTCTGGAAAGTTATTCCGCCAATTCTTTGTTTCACTTCGTCCGAATACTTCTCATCAAAATCCTTCACCACGTAAAACTTGACGTTGCGACGCCCTTCGGATGTGAAGCCATTGATCGAATAGACATCTCCGACAGCTTCCAGCGCCTCGCTCATCAGCACCAAACCTTCTTTTTCAATTTCGATAATGCGCCGGCCCGGACGAGTGTAAGGCTGGAGAGGATGGCGTCCAATCGTGCGCGCTGTCGATGAAGATTGATCCAACAGAAAAGAGACGGCCACATCACGCTGGCGCCGCAAGCGCCTGGTATAAAGCCGCTCGGATTGGTGGCCATCAGCTCTTCTATCAATGACGTAATCAATCACCGCATTGAGGTCAAACTCTTCGCCATCTAACTCGTTTGTGACGCGCAGCAAATCTTCAGGCTTCATCAATTGAAACTGGTGGCGAATGGAAGAAATCACTCCTTTGTGGCGCTCGCGCGTTTGCTCGACAAAGACTCGATCGCCATGCTTCACGCGTTTTTCTACAACACGGCACCAACCGATACGATAATCAGTTAACTCTCGATCCCACTCGTCATAGTTGTAGGCAACTTCACCTTCTTCAATCATCTGTTCCGGAAGCTCAGCCTCAGTCCACGCTTCTGCGCCCGCAAGTTCATCAGGTTCACCTTCGCCGTCGGGATCGTTCCAGGCGTTGAAGAGCTCGCGCACGTCACGTCGCCGTGGGGTTCGATCGGAGGGCCGGCGGTTGAAACTTTCGGTTGCTATAGAGTTTTCTTCCTCTGTCTCCGAAGGTTCTTCCTGCGTCTCAATCTCCTTAACAGAATCATCGGCAGGCGCCATGGATTGAAACAATGAATAAACCTGACTGGTCGCCATCAAGCTGTCGGCGACCGTGGCTGAAGGACTCGAAAAATACTGCGCCGCTACTATTTCGAGCTCCGAAACAATCTGACCGTAATACTGTCGTGCATCATCGGCGGCGCCACCCAGTAGCGTAGTTTGAAAAAGCAATTCAAAGGGAACGAGTGTGGCCGGCAACTCCGTGATTGACGGACGGCCGCGCCGCAGGTGCTCGCGAATTAAATCAAGATCGCGAGCGAGCCCTCGATAATTCTGACGTAGGCGGCGATCGATGCGGCAATTTTCCAGTGTGCCAAAGATCCGGCGAGCAAGCTGCGGATTGGGAAACAAATGCAACACCTGCCGATAGTCGACATCTGCAGGACAGACATTCCTGTCTGTCACTAAATCGGAGGGACTTGCCTGCCTGCCCGAACTATTGACAGACAAGAATGTCTGTCCTACTTCAACCATCTCATCGGGAACGGCAAAGGCATCGCGCGCGGCTACATTTGCCGGATTGTAGGTTTCGTTTAGTGCCGAATAAGCTGCACGCAGAGTTGGTGTTCCGCGCTCGGATGTTCCGAATTCGATTTGACCCGCAGCATGAGCGGCCAGGACTTTGTACAGACGAAAATCCAGTTCGTCGTCCCCAAACTCGGCTACCACGGAAGGAAGATGAATGGTGCGCCCGTCGCCGATCCGAGACTCGACAGGCACCGCAGCTAGCGGGCTTATGTCGACCTCCTGGCTAGTTAGGCCTTCGATATAAAGCGTTAGCAAATGGCGCACTCCTTCCAGAGACAGCCCCTTGCTGCCGCTGCGCAGCGCGTCGTAACTGCCGCGCGTTTCGAGCGCAAAATAACTGCGGCGCGCGCGTGCGTCCTTATTGTTCGCAGTAAGACCGCGCAGCGCCCACTCTTCAAACTGTGAGATTGAGACAGTTCTGAGAGCGAGGGTACTGGAACGAAAACAGGCGAGCGCAGCTTCGCCATCAACTTCCGCAATCGCACGTGTCAGCACGATGACACGCTCTGCAAGTTCGACTTTGCGATCGTGATCCGCTTCACTTGCGAGCCCGCGCACAAATCTGGGACTGCTGCGAACAAAAGCAACGAGGCTCGCGTTTCCATGCTGAGCGACCGTCCAAAGGAGTTTCAGCCAGTCATGAAAAATCTCGGGTAGTGTTCGCAGAATTTCGCCGCCTGTTACCAAAACTTGCAGAGCCGAACCGCCGCCGCGTTCCAGAAAACCGATCGTGTTGTCCAGGAGATTCAACGCGGCGTGCGAATTAAGACTTGCGAGTGCGGATGGAAGCGCTGCCCATGCATCCGCAGCGATGCCTCCGGCGCGGGATGCAAATTCAGCGGCTAGTTCGATTCCCTTGTTCATGACGTTTAAACTTTTGAATCGACTCAGGCACCCAACGACTTCAGAGGCTTTATTGAGAAACTCGGCGCTGTGCTTGGCGGAGCGCCGGGAGATCTCGGAGGCCACATCTAAAACAGCTGCTAATGCTACGGGGCTGCTAATTGATTTCGCGAGTGCGGATACGTTTCGAAGGGTATCGATTGCGATAGATGTTGATAGTGTGACTTGACGTGAACAAAGTTGGAAGACAGATGGGTGCACATTCTTCGGTATGTCTTGGAGGCCGCTGACTCCTTCGGAGAAAAATATAATCGCCGTCTCGACATCGCTCATCGCGATCCGCCGGCCCATCTCCCCCCAAGAGCGCAACTCCGGCGCCTCCAAAACCCCTGCGGCTGCGGGAGCAGCTCGCAGAAACTCGATGCTCGCGCGCAAAGACACGCTGGCAATTGTCGCGCTGGTCTCCAGTGCCGCCGCCGATTGCTCGAGCGGCAAGCTTGCCAACTCGCGAGTTAACTGGAGAAATGATCGGTGTTCCGCTCTTCTAGAAAGATTGTAAGGTTTCAGTTCCTCTTCCAACACCTCATCGCTGTCGAAGCTGTTATTTTCATTCATCTCTTTTCCAAATTACGACATGGGGATACTCCAAAATCTTAATATCTATAGTCATCAAGCTGAGTTTGCCAAATCTGGCTGTAGCGACCAGTAGCCGATCGACAGGATCCCGGTGAAAGGCTCCGGGCAGTTCATGGGCATCCACAACGATAGCAGGTGTGAGATTGAGAAGATTTATGCCTGGATAGTTGAGAGCGAGGTTAATCCAGTTCA
>CAAGKR010421399.1_pt1 | contig 10674 bp, 9 predicted proteins | sample 2556971 | NCBI WGS metagenome assembly CAAGKR01 (sample SAMEA5207829, study PRJEB30636) | soil metagenome | biome: forest; feature: boreal; material: soil | place: USA | collected 2011-09 | depth 1 m
CCCGAGATGGATTCGCGGAGCTCGGTCAGCCCGAAGTAGGACGGATAACGGTGGTTGGCAGGATCCGCGGCCGCCTCCTGCAGCACGCTCACGATGCGCTGCGGCGTCGGCAGGTCAGGGTCGCCGATGCCGAGCGAGATGACGTCCACGCCTGCCGCCTTCTTCGCGCGGACCTTGCGATCGATCTCCGCGAACAGGTAGGGCGGTATGAGACTCAGGCGCTGGGCGCCTGCATTGGCGGCTCTGCTCAACTCAGATCCTTCACGTATTTGAGGATAACCGTCACGGGAATGGCGAGACCATTTGCTACCCTCTACCCGCCCCGTGAACCCCTCTCTGCCCAGCGTCTCGGTGGTCGTCCCCACGTATAAGAGCGCACTCTCATTGCCGGAGCTGGTCCGCAGGCTCCAGCCAGTGCTGGAGAGCGCGGCGTCGGACTACGAGCTGATCCTGGTCGACGACGGGAGCGGCGACGGCACCTGGCAGGCGATCGAGGATCTTGCCAAGAGCCACGAATGGGTCCGCGGCGTGCGCTTGATGCGCAACTACGGCCAGCACAACGCACTCCTGTGCGGCATTCGCCGCGTCCGCTACGAGCTGACCCTCACCCTGGACGACGACCTGCAGCACCCGCCTGAAGAGATCCCGAAGCTGTTGAAGCAGCTCGGACCAGACACCGATGTCGTCTACGGAACGCCGGCGGTCGAGCAGCACGGGCTGTGGCGCGACATGGCCACCCAGGTCACCAAGTTCGCCCTCCAGTCCGCGATGGGCGCACCTATCGCCCGCAAGGCGGGTGCATTCAGGGTGTTCCGGACCCAGCTCCGAGACGCATTTGCTAACTACGACGCGCCTTATGTCAGCGTCGACGTCCTTCTCACCTGGTCTACGACCCGCTTCGAGGCGATCAAGGTCCGGCACGAGCCGCGCACGATCGGCGCCTCCAACTACACCTTCAAGAAGCTCGTCGTGCACGCGCTCAACATGCTCACCGGTTTCAGCACCTGGCCCCTGCGACTGGCCAGCCTGATCGGCTTCTTCTTCACGCTGATGGGCACTGTCGCGTTGTTCTACGTCCTGATTCGCTTCTTCGTAGCGGGCGGCAGCGTGCCAGGCTTCCCATTCCTTGCCTCGATGATCGCGATCTTCTCGGGCGCGCAGCTCTTTGCGCTGGGCGTCATCGGCGAGTACCTGGGGCGGATGCACGCACGCTCGATGCAGCAGCCCACTTACACCGTGCGGGAGGTAGCCGAGACGCGAACGGTTCGAGCCGCTGAGCCAGAGAAGATGCCGCGCAAGGCAGCGCTGAAGTGATTTCCGAGGCAGTGGTTCTCAGCGGTATCGAGCCTGAGGACATCCCCCAGATCGTTGCCTGGCGGAACCGGCCTGACATCAGTGACTCGTTCATCGAATACGAGCCGTTGACCAACGATGCCCAGCTGCGCTTCCTGACGCGCATGGACGAATCGAAGGATCGCAAGCTGTGGCTCATCAACGCCCGCGACCCCAACCGGCCGGCCCCTTACGCGAAGGTCGTTCGCCCTACCCCTGATGCCATTCCGGTGGGCACCATCGGGCTGAAGGACATCGACATGCGCAACCGCCACTGCGAGCTCGCATCGATGTTCATCGCCGAGCTCGACTATCGCAACTTCCAGGTCGCCTTCGACGCCGAATGGCTCGTGCTGGACTACTGCTTCAACCATCTCGGCATGCACAAGGTCATCGCGTGGGTACCCGCTTACAACACCGATGTCGCCAAGCTTCACCTGGTGATGGGCTGGAAGAAGGAAGGAATCCTGCGCGAGCACGTGCTCAAGAAAGGCAAGTTCGAGGACGTCACGCTCCTTGCCATCTTCAGCGATGAGTTCGCCAAGCGGTTCAGCAAGAGGCTGAAGGAAGCCGGCGCGACTCATCAGGCGGAAAGTCAATGACCGCAAGCCAGCCGGTGATCGACGCCATCCACAGCGCCGTCGACGACCTTAACCAGATTCTCGACGCTGACGAGCGCCTGGGCAAATCGCCTGACGAAGCCCTCATCGGCAAGGACGCAAAGCTCGACTCCCTTGGCCTGGTCAACCTTATCGTGCTGGTCGAAGAGAAGATCCAGCAGAAGTTCGGCGTGGGCATCACGCTTGTCGACGAGCGCGCGATGTCGCAATCCAAAAGCCCGTTTCGAACGCTGGGCAGCCTGGCGGAGTTCGTCGAAGAGCAGCTGAACGAACATGGCCGATGAACCGCGGAGGATGGTGATTACCGGGACCCGTAAAGGCCTCGGCAAGCACCTCGTGGAGCACTACACGCGAGCCGGTTGGGAGGTCTTCGGCTGCAGCCGCCAACCTGTCGACTACACCGTTCCCTCGTATCACCACTACGCCCTCGATGTCGCGGACGAGGCGGCCGTCGGCGAGATGTTCGCCGAGATTGGGCGAGACAACGGACACCTTGAGGTGCTCATCAACAATGCGGGGATCGCCTCGATGAACCATGTCCTGCTGACCCCGCTGTCCACAGTCGCCGACATCTTCAAGACCAACGTCCTTGGCACCTACCTGTTCAGCCGGCAGGCTGCGCGCCTCATGTCGCGCCGACGCTTCGGGCGCATCGTCAACATGGCCACCGTGGCAACGCCCCTCAAGCTCGAAGGTGAGGCGGCGTATGCAGCTTCCAAGGCAGCGGTGGTGGCGCTGACTCAGATCATGGCCCGCGAGCTCAGCGACCTGGGAATCACAGTGAATGCGGTGGGCCCCGGCCCGCTCGACACGGATCTCACTCGCACCGTCAAGAAGGAGAAGATCGAAAAGCTGCTGGCGCAGCTCGCCATCCACAAGCTGGGCGAGATGACCGACGTGACAAACGTGATCGACTTCCTGATCGCACCACAGAGCAGCGCGGTCACCGGCCAGACCATCTATCTCGGTGGCGCCTGATCTTCGTCGATTTCCTGCATGACGTGGTCGTCGCCAACCGGGAGCGAGAGGCCATCGTGTGGCACGAAAAATCCTTCAGCTACCAGTGGCTCGACGAGAGCTGGCGACTCTGGAAAGCGAGGCTAACGGAAGCTGGATTGGAGCCCCAGGCGGTTGTCGTTCTCGAAGCTGACTTCTCGCCGGCGGCAATCGCGGCTTTCCTGGCGCTCGTCGAGCGCGGATGTGTCGTGGTTCCTCTGTTGCGATCGACTCGCGGCGACCCAGAGCGGATCTATCGCACAGCCCAGGCCGAGCACCGGCTGCGCATCGATGAAACCGAGGCCTGGGGCCTTGAAGCGCTTCCCGGAGATCCCAACCACCAGCACTATCAAACCCTTCGCGAGCGCGGTCACCCCGGGCTAGTCCTTTTCAGCTCGGGCACCTCCGGGGAACCGAAGGCGGCGGTGCACGACGTGGTCCCGCTGCTGGCCAAGTACAGGACCCGGCGGCCCGCCTGGCGCACAGTCACGTTCCTGCTCTTCGATCACATCGGCGGGATCAACACCATCCTCCACACGCTTTCGAACGGTGCCACCCTTATCACCGTCGAGGAACGCACTCCCGACGCGGTCTGCGCGGCCATTGAGAAGGCAAAGGCCGAAGTCCTCCCCGCCTCCCCCACCTTTCTGCGGCTCTTGTTGCTCAGCTCGGCCCAGGATCGCTTCGATCTGAGCAGCGTCAAAGTGGTCAACTACGGCACCGAGCCGATGTCGGAGTCCACGCTGAAACCGCTCCAGGGGGCCTTCCCGCACGCGAGGCTGCTCCAGTCGTACGGGTTGGCGGAGGTCGGGATCCTGAGGTCGCAGTCAAAGAGCAACGACTCGACCTGGCTCAAGCTGGGCGGCGAGGGGATCGAAACCAGGGTGGTGGACGGCATCCTCCAGATCAAATCCCCCTCTACCATGCTCGGCTACCTCAACGCACCGAGCCCCTTCACCGACGACGGCTGGTTTGTGACCGGCGACGCGGTCGAGGTTGACGGCGACTACATGCGGATCCTCGGCCGCCGCTCCGAGCTCATCAACGTCGGAGGCGAGAAGGTCTATCCCTCAGAGGTCGAAGAGGTGATCGAGTCGATGGACAACGTGGCGGCCGCGACCGTCTACGGACAGCCCAACCCGCTGATGGGCAACATCGTCTGCGCGAGGGTCGCGCTCCTCGAGGCGGAGGACGAGAGCAAGTTCGCGATCCGGCTGAAACGCCATTGTCGTGAGCGCCTGCCGTCCTACCAGGTCCCCGTGAAGGTGGAGGTGGTCGGACGCGAGATGATCGGCGAGCGATACAAGAAGCTGAGAACCTCGTAGCGCGCTAGGCGTCAAACCCGCGGATCGTCTCCAGCACCAGGTCCTGCTCCGATTCGCTGAGCCGGTTGTAGAAAGGAAGGCGAACCAGGCGATCGCTTACCTCCTCGGTGACAGGACATTGCCCCTGCCGGCCTCCGAATCGCCGGCCCATCTCCGAAAGATGCAGCGGGAGGTAATGGAAGACGCTGAGGATGCCCTTGCTCTTGAGGCGGTCCATCAACCCCTGGCGAGCTTCGAGGCTCGGCATCAGCATGTAGAACATGTGATAAGGCTGCTCGCGGTCGGCCGGCACTAAAGGCAGTCGCGCGCCGACCTGATTCGCCCACTCGGCGAGGCCGGAGTTGTAGCGCTCCCAGATCCGCCGCCTTCGCTCCTGGATCGAGTCCCTCGCCTCGAACTGCCCCAGCAGCACGGCGGCAAGAAGATCCGAGGGCAGGTAGCTGGATCCGATGTCGGTCCACGTGTACTTGTCGACGAGGCCGCGGAAAAAGCGGCTGCGGTTGGTTCCTTTCTCACGGATGATCTCCGCGCGTTCGACAAAGCTCTTGTCGTTGACCAGGAGGGCGCCCCCCTCCCCACAGCTGAAGTTCTTCGTCTCGTGAAAGCTCTGAGCTCCCATGCATCCGAACGTGCCGAGCTGTTTGCCCCTGTACGTGCCAAACAGACCGTGGGCGTTGTCCTCGACGACCGCGACGCCCGACGCCTCGGCCACCCTGAGGATGACCTCCATCTCGCAGCCGACGCCCGCGTAGTGGACAGGCACGGCGGCACGGGTCCGCTCCGTGACCAGCTCCTCGAACTGCCGCTCATCGAAGTTGAGGGTGTCGGGCCTGACGTCGATGAAGACAGGTTTCGCGCCGCGCAGCACGAACGCATTTGCCGTCGATACGAATGTGAAGGCGGGCAGGATGACCTCGTCGCCTGCTCTGATGTCGAGAAGCAGCGCCATCATCTCAAGCGCGTGCGTGCAGGAGGTGGTGAGCAGCGCCTTGGCGACCCCGAGCTCAGCCTCCAGATATTCGTGACAGCGCTTGGTGAAGGTCCCGTCGCCGGAGATCTGGCCGCTGGCAATCGCAGCCTCGAGGTACTCGTGCTCTCTGCCTTCGAAGCTTGGCTTGTTGAACGGGATCAGCCATTCGTGGGGGGTTGTGCTCACGCTGCCGACCTCACGAAGGTGAGGATATCTTGCAAGGGATCGGGCTCGATCTCGAACCACCTCACCCGGGGATCGTGCCTCCACCACCGCAGCTGCCGCCGCGCGTAGCGCCTGTTGGATTGAGCCATCGCCTTCGGCAGCTGCTCGAGCGTGAGGTCGCCGCGGATGTGAGCCAGGGTCTCCGCGTAGCCGATGCCCGTCAGCACAGGCGCACTTTCGGGCACGCCTGATTCGAGCGCCGCGCGCGTCTCCGCGACGAGCCCCCGCTCGACCTGCTGCCGGCTGCGCTCCTCCAATCTGCCGTCGATGACATCCAGGGGCGCGGTCAGCCCGATCCGGAGGGAATTCCATGGCGGAGGCGTACGCGTGCGCAGGCGCCGAAGTGGCGGGCCCGCGACCTCGAGGACCTCGATGGCTCGAATCATCCGGACCGGATTCTGGAGGTCGACTCCTGGATCATCGTCAATGGCCAGCAGGCGGTCACGCAAAGCCCGCGTGTCAAGTCCCTCCAGCTCGCCTCGCAGCTCGGGGTTCGGCGGCACGCCGGTGAGGCTGAACCCGTCACACAAGGCATCCACGTACAGCATCGTGCCCCCTTCGACGATCGGCAACCGGCCTCGCCTCTCAATGTCCGCGAAAGCCGCGCGCGCCCCCTGCACGTACTCAGCCGCGTTGAACGTTGTGGCGGCGGGGTCGACGAAATCGACCATGTGGTAAGGCACCTCGAGGCGCTGTTGCTCGCTCGGCTTGTTGGTGGCTATGTCGAGCCGCTGGTACACCTGCTTGGAATCGGCGACCACGATCTCGCCTCCGAGCTCCTTCGCGAGCCTGAACGCAAGGTGCGACTTGCCGATGCCGGTTGGTCCGACGATGACTGGCACGTTGCGCACCCCGGTCAGCTTCTGAGCTTGAAGACGATGAGACCGTCCTGGTCATCGCGCTGGTAGGCATCGGCAAGAAACTGATCGAATTGGGATGGAGATCCGTCGTGAAGCTGACGGACCGCGGGAAGGTCGTTGCTGAAGTCGACCTTGTAATAGATGACCCACGTCACCGGCAGCGTTCGCATGGTCCTTTCGGCTTTATCGAGCTCGGCTGGTGGCGTCACTCCTGGAACCAGGAACAGCACAGGTACTGGCGGCACCCGGCCTGTCATCTGGTACAGCGAAGGGCCTGTCGGCATGAACGCGAGGGCTTCGGAGTGCTGAGAGGAGAATTTCACAGCGCCGGCAACGATGGGGACGCTCTCAAAAGTCGTGCAGATGGAGCCGCTCGGCGTGCTCACCTCCTGCAGAAATCCGGTGCCATCCGTGTGACACGTGAGGGCATAACCGAGGACCAGGGGCGACAAGCCTGTCAGGTAGATGGCGGCCACCGGAATTGCGGCGGCCTTCCCCACAACTGGATTCGTGCTCATGCCGGCGAATGTCCGCTTCAACTGCTTCGCCACCAGCAGCAGCGTGAGGCAGGAGCTCAACCAAAAGTTCTGGTCCGACATATGCACGATCAGGACAGAGGAGTACAGGCCGGCCGACACGATGCCGAGCAGCGCCCAATCGGGTAGCTCGTCGAGCCGGTGGCGCCGGCGCCAAACGGCAACCGCGGTGTAGACGGCGGCGGCGATCGGCGCGACGACGGCGAGGAGCCAGTGCATCGGTATCGCCCATAGGGCGCCGATGCTGGCCTCCCAGAACGATGTGTCGTGGAGCAGAGCCGGCTGCCAGGGGAACGGGATGGCCTGGCTCGCGCCAAAGGTCTGGAACGTGTAGAGGACAGTGTCCCTGAAGAAGGCAGGCAGGGCGCCCAATATGCCCAACACCGCAAGGACGAGAACACCAGGGATCGCGATCGCGATAAGCATGGGCACCAATGACCGGCTGATTCGGCGCTCGATCAGCCAGGCCGCGACGAGGCCGGCCAAGACCGCGGGAAGGGATGACTGAAGCATGATCAGGGCGGCTGAAGCCCCCAGTCCTGCCAGGACGAACCAGCGAACCGGCGAGGTGCTCGTGCGGGCGGCGAGCAACGCCAAGGTCATGGCGAGGACGAAAGTCACCGACCAGAAGTGGTACGGCGAGAACTCCTGGAACACAGGTAGCCACGCGCCCCACAGCAGCGCGACTGCCGCAGCCCACACCGATCCCACGAGGCGGGTCCCGAGGCGTGCGACCAGTCCGACGCCGAGTACCATCGCCAACCCAGTAAGGAGGCGATCGTTGACCACCGAGACCCCGAAGAACTTGAAAAGCCCCGCGTAAAGGAAGATCGCGCCCGGGGGAATCGCGGCAAAGAAGTCGCGGTAGGGCACCTGCCCTGCGGCCACTTGCATCGCCTGGCCCGCGAGCACTGCCTGGTCCTCATAGATGTTGACCCAGCGCAGCCTCGGCACGATCGTGATCGCCATTCCCGCCATCGCGAGCAGCGGCCACAACCAGGTGATGCTTGGCGATCTCGGAGTTGTGATTGTCACTGGTGCCCGACGACCGGCTCGGCTCGGGCTACAACCGTCCCTGGTTTGGCCGCTTTCCTCGTCAGGGCATCCACTGCCAGCAGGCCGAGCCAGCCGAGGATGAAGACGAGCAGCAGGCCTGGGCCGTAACCGGCGGCAAGGTACGTTGCCAGCAAGCCAAACGCAAGCCACGCCCAATGCCACAGCGGCACATTGGTGCGCAGGTAGAGCCAGGCGGCCGGCGCGAGGATCGCGAAGTCCGATGGGTTGTGATACGGAGCGGCGAGCAACGTCCCGAGAATTCCGGCGATCATCACCATCTCCAGGCCTCGGCGCCGCAGCGCAAAGGCAAGCGCCAAGGCGATGGCGCCGCAAACAAGCCCGACCCCGATGGTCAAGGGGCCGGCGCCGAAGAGGCCCGCAAGCGTCCATGCGAGGTTGGCTGTCTGACCCTGTTCGAGGCTGAGGTCAGCACGCAGCTGATCCAGGCCCTGGCCGCCAAGACTTGCGACCGAGGCCAGCGTGAGCGCCGCGGCGCCAGCCAGCCATATGAGGAAGAGACGCCGGCGACCTGCGATGAGCAGCGCGAGTGGAACCAGGATCGCCACCTGCGGCTTGAGCACCAGCACCACCAGCACCAGGCCGGCGAGCCCATCGCGGCCGCGTGCCGCAAGCCACCAGGCAAATACCGTCGCTGCGGCGATCAGCGGCGTCACCTGGCCTGTCTGGATCGCGATCAGCACGGGATAGACGCAGGCGGCGGTCAGGAAGAGCGCGACTTTGCCGATTCCGCGCCCCGGAGCCGCTAGCCAGCCTGCAGCGGCGAAGGCCAACGCCGAGAATCCGGCAAAGATCCAGAACGCCGGCACCAGGGGCAGGAGGGTCAGCGGCGAGACCAGCCAGGCGACCGGTGGCGGGCTGACGAAATACCTCCTCCAGTCGAATACGTCGGCCGCCGGGTGCAGCTGATAGAAAACCTGCTGTTGCAGCCCTACGTCATAGATTTGTCCCCACCCGTCCTCGAGGCCGATGCGCGCTGCACCGTAGTAGTAGCTGAAGTCGAGTGAGTCGATCGGCCGCGGGAAGGCGCTGAAGTACAGCGGCAGGTACAGGCCGACGAGCCAGATGACGAGGACGACGAGATATGCCGCCAACCAGATTGGCGGGCGATGAACTGCCAGGCGGCTCATCGCCGGGCTTAGTAGTTCCTACGGAAGTGGCGTGTCAGGTCCTGCCATTCGACAAGAAGCCTTGTCGGACGTCCGTGCGGGCACGTGACCGAGTCCTGCGCAGCCTCCAGGTCGACGAGCAGCCTGCGCTGCTCGGCGGAATCAAGGACGTCCCCGAACCGCACAGCGGAGTGGCACGCAAGCGCTGCCGCGGCCTTCTCCAGCGCGCCGTCGTCCCGGTTGTCGGCAAGGGCGGCAAGAGTCTCCTGGATCGCCGCTGTGGCGCGTCCGGCGGGCATCTCGACAGGCACAGCGATGATCCGCAGGCTGCGCGGGCCGAACTCCTCGTACTCGAGGCCGAGGTTGGCGAGATCGGCCCTGTGATCGGCCGCCGCTGCCATGAGGCGCGGCTCGACGTCGACCGCCTGCGGAATCAGGAGCGGCTGGCTCATCCCGCGTCCGGTCCGAAGGCGCTCCAGCAGCCGGTTGTAGAGAACCCGCTCATGGGCCGCGTGCTGGTCGACGAGCACCAGCCCCTGCGGTCCCTCAGCCACGAGATAGCCCGGACCAACCTGGCCGATCGGCCGCAACGGGCTTTGCGCCTGGCGCTCTCCTACCCTGTCAACAGTCGCCACGGAGGCGGCGGCCTCGTGCAGCGTGAGCTGCGGCCTGGCTTCGGCGGCGACTTGCGTCGGAGCGCCCGCTGTCGATTGATACCGGTAAGGCTCGCTACCTCCGAGAGCAGCACGCACCGCTCGCTGCAGCGCCGAGAAGACTGCGCCCTCCTCCCTGAAGCGAACCTCGCGTTTAGCGGGATGGACATTCACGTCGACCAGCTCCGGGTCGATGCCTATGTCGATCACCGCCACTGGATGGCGGCCCCGCTCGAGCATGCCCTGGTAGCACTCCTCGAGCGCGTACATGAGCGGGCGCGAGCTTATCGGCCTGCCGTTGACAGCGAGCACCATGCCATCGCGGTTGCCTCGGCTCATGCGAGGCTGGCTGACCATCCCGCTGACCAGCGGCATTCCGATCATGTCAAGCATCTCCGCCGCGACGGGCATGCCGTAAACGGAGGCGATGGCCCGACGGCGGTCCCCGTCCCCTGTGCTGCTGACAGAGGCTCGCGCATCGAGCGTCAGTTGGAACTTGACGTGTGGATGCAGTAGGGCGAAAGCGGTTACGACATCCTTGATTGCCGCGATCTCGGTGGCGTCCGACTTGAGGAACTTCAGCCGCGCGGGAACGTTGGCGAAAAGATCCTTCACCTCCAGCGTCGCACCGGGCAGCAACGGCCCCGAGCCAAGCTCGACCACCTCACCGGCACGCACGCGGATCCTTGCGCCGGTGCTTATGCATTCGACGTCGGCGACCGATGCAATGCTCGCGAGCGCTTCACCTCGAAAACCGAGGCTCGCGATCCCTGCCAGGTCCGACAGCTGCGTCACTTTGCTCGTCGCGTGCCTTACGAACGCCATCGAGATGTCTTCGGCGGAGATCCCTGTTCCATCGTCGCTGACCCTGATCGAAATCTTGCCCGCGCCCCGCACGTCAATGCTGATGCGCCGGGCGTCGGCGTCAATGGCGTTCTCGACAAGCTCCTTCACCACCGAGGCCGGCCGCTCGA
>CAAGKR010146286.1_pt1 | contig 10672 bp, 8 predicted proteins | sample 2556971 | NCBI WGS metagenome assembly CAAGKR01 (sample SAMEA5207829, study PRJEB30636) | soil metagenome | biome: forest; feature: boreal; material: soil | place: USA | collected 2011-09 | depth 1 m
GAGATCGGCACGAGCTCCTCGTCGCGCGGAGTGTCCATACGTGGAATCGACTTCAGCAGCCCCCATGTGTACGGATGCTGCGGGGACCGGAAGATCTGGCCCGTGGAGCCGTGCTCGACGACCCGCCCGGCGTACATGACCGCGATCTCGTCGGCGGTCTCGGCGACCACTCCGAGGTCGTGCGTGATGATGATCACCGCCATCCCCAGGCGGCGCTGAAGATCGTCGAGCAGCGCCAGGATCTGTGCCTGCACCGTCACGTCGAGCGCCGTCGTCGGCTCGTCGGCGATCAGCAGCTTGGGCTCGTTCGCCAGCGCCATCGCGATCATCACCCGCTGGCGCATGCCGCCCGAGAACTCGTGCGGGTACTGGTTGACGCGTCGCGCGGGGTCCGGGATCCCGACCAGCTCGAGCAGCTCGACCGCGCGGTCGCGCGCCGCGGCCTTGCTTACGTTGCGATGCGCACGGACCGCCTCGGTCAGCTGACGGCCGATCCTGAAGAACGGGTGCAGCGAGGACAGGGGGTCCTGGAAGATCATCGCGATGTCATCGCCCCGGATCCGGCGAAGCTCGGCGGGAGGCAGGTCGAGCAGGTTGCGGCCCTCGAACATGATCCTTCCCGACACTCGCGACGAGCGGCCGCGGGTGAGCCCCATCGTCGTCATCGAAGCGACTGTCTTGCCGGAGCCGGACTCGCCGACGATCCCGAGCGTGGTACCCGCGTCGACCGAGTAGGAGAGACCATCGACCGCGTGCACGACGCCGTCCTCGGTGGAGAACTCGACGTGCAGGTCCTCGACCTGCAAGAGCGGTGACCCGCTCACGAGTATCGAACCCGGGGATCGATGAACGCGTAGAGCACGTCAACGACCAGGTTCGCGATCACGATGAAGAACGCACCGACGAGCACGGTTCCCTGGATCATCGGCAGATCGGCGTTGAGGATCGAGTCGTATGCGAGCCGTCCGATCCCGGGGATGTTGAAGACGGTCTCGGTCAGGATCACGCCTCCCAGCAGCACGCCGATGTCGAGCCCGGCGGCGGTCACGATCGGGGTGATCGCGGCCCGGATCCCGTGCCGCAGAATCACCTGGCGCTCGGGCAGCCCCTTTGCGCGGGCGGTGCGGATGTAGTCCTCCGACATCACCTCGATCAGGTTGGCGCGTAGCAGCCGGGCATAGATCGCGGCGAACGAAGCGGCGAGCACCAACCACGGCATGATCAGCGAGGTGAACCAGTGCACCGGGTTCTGCGTGAGCGGGACGTAGCTGCCCGCGCCGGGGAAGATCGGGATCTTTCCGATGTCGCTCGCAAACAGGAACAGCGCCAGCAGGCCAAGCCAGTAGACCGGCGCCGAGATCGCCACCAGCGCTGAGCCCATCGCGGCCCGATCGAAGGCCGAGCGACGCCTGACGGCCGAGATCGTGCCGATCGTGATCCCGACGACGAGCCAGATGATGGCGGCTCCGACCGTCAGCGAGATCGTCGCCGGAAGACGGCTGAAGATCTGCTGCCTGACGGGGGCGTTGTTGGTGTAGCTGTAGCCGAAGTCGAAGTGCAGCACCAACTGCTTCATGTAATGGAAATACTGCGAATACCAGGGCTTGTCGAGCCCCAGCTGGTGACGAATCGACGCCACCAGCGCGGGACTTGGCTGGCGACCGGCGCGGAGCTGAGCCGGATCCGCGGACGGGAGCAGGTAGAAGATCACGAACGTGATCAAGCTCACCATGAACAGGAGCACGATCACCCAGAGCAACCGGCGGATGATGTATTTGGTCATCGCGTAGGCGGGGCGGGCCCCACCGCCGGTGGCGGCGGGGCCCGCAACTAGCCGTTAGATCCCCGCGACCCTCACTTCAGCGAGCTCGACGTGAGGTCGAACGTGTTGCCGTTGAACGCCCAATCGACTCCCTTGACGTTGCTCGAGAAGGAGTTGACGTTGTTGTCCCAGAGCCAGGTCACCACTGGAACCTGCGCGGTGATCTCCTTGTCGAGAGCCGCCCACGCATTTGCCCGCTGGGTCGGATCGGTCAGCTGCTCGGCCTTGTCCATCTGAGCGTTGAGGGTCGGATCGTTGAACTGAGCCATGTTCGTGTTGCCGCTCGGCACGATGTTCTTCCCGTTGAAGACCGGGTCGATCATGCTCTGCGAGTCGAAGAAGTCCTTGCCCCAACCGAGGTTCGGGCAGATCGCAACCTTCGCTTTCGGGACCTCGCAGAACTTCGAGAGCATCGTCGCGTGCGGCACCTCGCGGAACGTCAGCTTGATGCCGATCTGGGCGAGCTCTGACTGGACCGCTTGGGCAGTGTTCGACGCCGGCGGGCTGTTGTCTCCGATCGCCAGCAGCGGCGGTCCGGTGTACAGCCCGGTCGGGTATCCGGCCTTCTTCATGTACGACTTCGCGAGCGTCAGGTTGCCGTTCGGGTTGGCGTAGAAGTCATAGCCCGAGCCGGCATCGCCGCCTGCCTGGGCAAACCCTGGCATCTGCGGCGGGATGAAGTGAGTCGCCAGCGTGCCGATCACCGGACCGCCCCGGGTGAGACGGAGTGCCGTGCGGTTGATCACCGCCGCGATCGCGCGACGGAAGTTGACGTTGTTGAGTGGGGGGACCGTCGTGTTGAGATTGATGTAGCGGTTGCCGCCGCTCGGAGCGACATCGAACTGGCTCCGCTTGCTGGACAGATACTGCTGCAGGATGGTGGTCGGCGGAGCAGCGTAATCGCCACTCATCATGCTTTGGCCACTGAGGATCTGCCGGCTGGCGACCGTGATGTCGTTCCCGCCTTTGAACATGATCTCGTTGAAGTGAGCCGGGCGGAGCGGGTCGCTCGAGCGCTGGAAGCTCGGGTTGCGCACCAGCACCAGCAGCTTGCCGGTCTGGTAGCCGCTGCTCGGAACCGTCCCCGAGCCGGCGCCCTGGATCATGTACGGACCGGTGAACACCTGGTGCATCCCGTAGCTCGACTGTGATCCCGTGTCGTACTTCGCCGCATAGTCCTGCGGCACCGGCGTCGTGCAGTACATCGCCAGCGCGTTCGGATCAGCGAGCACGCCGACCGGGGCCTTTGTCTTGATCACCAGCGTGGTGGCGTTCGGAGCCTGGATGCCGCTGATCGTCGGGACCTTCGGCGCCGGGGCCGAGGGCGCCCCGGCGATCTCGCTGTAGTACACCGAGGAGTAGCCGTTGCCGACACCCGCCGCGAAGCAGCGCTCCATCGCGTACTTGATGTCGGCCGCTGCGACGGTGCGGTTCTGGAGCGGCGGGCTGTAGTGGACGCCCGGCTTGATGTGGATCGTAATCGTCTTGCCACCATCAGTCACGGTCGGCAACGACGTTGCGAGATCTGGCTGAGGGGTGGTATCAGTCGGCCCGAACCCGTACAGGGTGCGCTGCGTCGTGTCACCAAGATCCTCGTAGTCGGTCTGGTAGTACCAGTAGCCGGGATCGAGGCTGTCGACGCCGCCGGCGACCTCGAGGACCGTCACCGTTCCGCCGGTCTTCCCGGCGGTAGACGCACTGCTGCTACTGCTCGAGCTGCTGCCGCAGCCCGCGACGATCATCGAGCCGATCGCGACCACCGCAAGCGGCAGCCACCTCCAGAGCTTCCGCATTGCTGTCCTTTCTGTTGTTGACCTCACGCTGCTCCTCCTCACAATCGTTTAGATGTCGGCCGCCTTCGGGTGAAGCGCGTCCTGTAACCCATCACCGACAAGGTTGAACGCGAGCACCGTGATCAGCAGAGCGGCCCCGGGAAAGACCATGTACCACCACGCGATGTCGAAGATCGACGTAGCGTCCGCGAGCATCGCTCCCCAGCTCGCGGTCGGCGGTTGCACGCCCGCGCCGAGGAACGAGAGCGCCGCCTCGAACAGGATGTTCTGGGGGATGATCAGCGTCGCGTAGACGATGATCGGCGCGACCAGGTTCGGGAGGATCTCCCTGAAGATGATCCGCCCATTCGACGCCCCCAGCGAGCGCGACGCATCGACGAACTCCTTCTCGCGCAGCGACAGCACCTGCCCGCGGACGATCCGCGCGACGTACGTCCAGTTGACGAACGCGATCACGAAGATCACGACGACCAAGCCGGGCTGCAGCAGGCCACCGAGGCATCCGTGGCCGAGCGAGCAGGCGGCGGCCAGCCCGAGCGCGAGCAGCAGGATCGGGAACGCGAGCAGCACGTCGATCGAGCGCGAGATGAGCGTGTCGACCCACCCGCGGAAGAAGCCGGCGATCATCCCCAGCGTCACTCCGACCAGCATCGACAGACCGGTCGCGACGAACGCGACCAGCAGCGACACGCGGGCGCCGTACAGCACCCGCGCGAACACGTCGCGGCCGAGCGGATCGACCCCGAAGAGATGCTTCGCTCCCGGCCAGAAGACGATCGCCAGCACGATCGCGAGTGGGAGCGCGATAGCCGCGATCGCCCACTGCGCCCGGCGCCGGATCGCGGCCCACGGCAGCAGCATCACGAGAAGCTCGAGCACCGCCGTGCCGAGCAACACGATGAACGGCCACAGCGCGTTCGTGGACGGTCCGGTTGGGCCTCCGAACTGGTTCATCGGACCGCTGGGAGCCGACGCCAGGTCCTGCACGTTCGGCCCCGGCGCGCCTACGAGCTTGATGATCAAAGGCGCGAAGATCGCGGCAAGCACCAGCGCGATGATCACCGCCAGTGACACGAGCGACACGCGGTCGGTGCGAAACCGCCGCCAGAACAGCTCGAGCGGCGAGCGCGCAGCGATTCCCACGCCGACCGGCTCGAGCCCCGCTTCGGCCGCGGACTCGGCTTCGATCAACAGATCAGGCGAGCCGACGCTCATAACCCGTCGGGATTCGCCCCGCGCAGGTGAAAGACCTCCATCCGCGCCACAAAATGCCACACCGTTCGACGGCTGTCACCCAGCGTTAACGTCGGCCCAATGAAGCCGCCGAGGGCTCATAACCCAACTGGAGGATGGCGGATACCCTCCCCCTGCCGCTGTTCGCAGCGACGACCAGCGCCCTCGTAGCTCAATGGATAGAGCACGCGCCTCCTAAGCGCGGGATGCAGGTTCGATTCCTGCCGGGGGCATCGACGAGTGGCGGGATTCTCACCCTTTACCCGTGCTACCGTCCGGCGCTCTCCGTGTCCGAGAGCACGCTAGAAGCACCGCCGGTACCTCCCGAGCCGGCGCCAACTGATCAGAAGCGGGCGCCCGAGCCGGTGCCCTGGACGCTGCGCTTATTCATGCGCCGGCACCCGTGGTGGACGACTGCCGTCGTGATCGCCGCACTCTCGGTAGTGATGGTTCTCTACGCGCGAACGCGCCCGAGCTACGACGCCTTCGGCTGGCTGGTGTGGGGTTACCAGACGGTTCATCTTTCGCTCGACCTGGGCGGCGCGCCCTCCTGGAAGCCGCTCACCTACCTGTTCACGGTCCCATTCGCGCTGTTCGGCCATTACGAGATGTGGCTGTGGATGTTCTTCTCCACCGCGGTGGCACTGGCGGGCTCGGTGTTCGCGGGCCGGATCGCGTATCGGCTGAGCGCCGAAGCGACGGCGACGCTGGATGACTCGCCGGTGGCGCGGTACGCGCCGATCGCCGCGGCGATCTTCGCGGGCGCGGCGGTGCTGGGGCTCCAGGACTACACGCACTACATCCTCAGCTTCCAGTCCGACCCGATGCTGGTGACGTTCACGCTCGCCGCGATCGACATGCACCTGCTCGGCAAGTACCGCTGGACGCTCGTGTTCGGCGTGCTGGCCACGCTCGGGCGCCCTGAGGCGGGGCCGTGGCTTGGGCTGTGGGGGCTCTGGGCGTGGATCAGACTGCCCTCGATGCGGTGGATGCTCGTCGCCGGCGCGCTGGTGGTCGCGTTCGGGTGGTTCGGAATCCCGACGATCACCAACGGCCGGCCACTGCTCGCGGGCGACCTGGCCCAGAAGTCGCCGCGCGCGCTGCGGCACAACCAGTTCTTCGGCACGCTCGGGCGTTTCAAGGATCTCGAGTACATCCCGGTTTGGATCGCGGTCGTGCTCACGATCGTCGTCGCGATTGTCCGACGTAACCGCCTGATCCTCACGCTGGCCGCCGGCGCCGTCGGCTGGGTGATCGTCGAGATCGCGTTCGCCTACCACGGCTGGCCGGCGCTGGGGCGCTACATGTTCGAGCCCGCCGCGGTCGGAGCGGTGCTCGCCGGGGCGGCGGTAGGGCTCGTGCTCGCCGAGCTGCCGCGGCTGCGCCGTGGCATCCCTCGCTGGGCGGGGATCCCGGTCGTGGCCGTGCTGGTGGGAACACTGGTGCCCGGTGCAATCGCCCGGATCCGGACCGAGCGCCACGACCTGCACCACGAGCGTGCCCGCACACACCAGATCGCGTTGCTTCAGACCACGACCACTCTCTTGGGCGGCGCTCGTCACGTTGCGAACTGCGGCCAGCCGGTGACGGACGTCGCATACGCGAGTGCGCTGGCGTGGATCTACCACCGCGACGTCGGCTCCGTTGGAGGCCTCCAGCAGCACGTCGAGATTGCTGAGCTGCGCAAAAATATCCCCAAGGTGCTGATCAGGCCGGTCGCGCGCGGCGGCTGGTCCGTGCTGCCGTGGCACACGCGTCCGTCGCAGGTCGCGCGCTGCAGCGGGCTGCACGCCGAGTACGTGGTCACGCCGCACCACCCCGGCGGCGTCCTGATCCACCTCCACCGTTGACCGTCACCTCTCCCGCCGTCCCGCCCCCAGCCGAAGTCGGGCCCGGATCGGTGCGCCGGCTGCCGCGCGGCGCGCAGTGGGCGATCCTCGCCGCCGCCCTGCTGCTGGCGGTCTCACTCGCGATCGTGCTGTGGGCGCGGACGCGACCGAGCTTTGACTCCTACGGATGGCTCGTGTGGGGTCATCAGACGCTCGCGGCCTCGCTCAACACCAACGCGGCCCCCTCGTGGAAGCCGCTGCCCTACCTGTTCACGGTGCCGTTCGCCCTGTTCGGCCGCTACGAGCTGTGGCTGTGGATGATCACCTGCGTGGCGATCTCGCTGGGCGGAGCCGTCGCGGCCGGGCGGATCGCCTACCGACTGAGCGTGGGCGCCGCGTCGGCGGCGCCCACTGGCCCACCGCCGGCCGGCCAACCCCGCCTCACGGCCCGAGGTCTTCACTACGGAGCGATTGCCGCCGGCGTGTTCGCGGCGGTGGCGCTGCTCGGAATCCGCGACTGGTGGCACTACATGCTCAGCGCACAGTCGGACACGATGGTCGTCGCCCTGTGCCTCGGGGCGATCGACTGCCATCTGTCGGGACGCCCGCGGTGGGCGTTCGTGCTCGGCGTGCTGGCGTCGCTCGGCCGGCCGGAGGTGTGGCCGTTCCTCGGCCTGTACTCGCTGTGGGCCTGGCGCGCGATCCCGTCGATGCGCTGGCTGATCGGAGGCGGGATCGTGGTGCTCGCGCTGCTGTGGTTCGGGATCCCCGCGCTGACCTCGCGCAGCCCGTTCGTCGCCGGCTCCAACGCCTTCGGCTCGGGACGCCGGCTGCGCAGCAACCGGGTGTTCGGGACGATCGACCGGTTCCTCGACCTGCACGAGACGCCGCTCGAGATCGCCGCCTTGCTGTCGCTGTGCTGGGCCGCCCTCCGTCGCGACTGGGTGATCCTCGCGCTGGCGGGGGGTGCGCTCGCGTGGGTCGTGGTCGAGATCGCGTTCGCGCTGCACGGCTGGCCAGGACTTGGCCGGTACATGTTCGCGCCGGCCGGCGTGATGGTGGTGATCGCGGCTGTGTTCGTGGGCCGCCTGCTTGAAGAGCTGCCACGACTGGCCGCTGAGCGCTTCCCCGCCCGGCGGCTGGCGGCCGCATCAGCCTGGGCGGGGATCGCGCTGGTCGCGGTGATCGTTGGCGGGCTGATCCCGGCCGCCGTCTCGCGCGCACGAATCGAGCGCCGCGATCTTCGCGTCCAGCAGGTGCGCACCAAGGAGATCGACCGCCTCGCCGGCGTTGTCACCCGACTCGGTGGCTACGGGCGCATCAATGCCTGCGGTGAGCCGCTCACCCGCCTCGAGTACCAGACGATCCTCGCGTGGACGCTCCATGTAAACGTCGCCAGAGTGGGCTTCAAGTACAGCCAGGCGATCCACCACGGCAACCCGATCGTGCTGTTCACGCCGCTGCCACACGGTGGCTGGAAGGTGCAGGCGGTGCATCAGCGACTCAGCAGCTGCCTCAGCCTCCCGCGCTAGCGGGACTGCCCCGCGCCGCGCCTGCTCAGGCGCGATCAGGACGCTCCGGATAGACCTCGTCGATCGTGGTCAGCGACACGAACGGGGCGCCGGCGGCCCGCTCGATCGCCTCCGCTCCGCCCGCCAACCGGTCGCAGATCGCGACCACACCGCAGATCTCATGGCCCTCCTGACGGACGGCCTCGAGCGCGCGGATCGTCGAGCCACCGGTCGTGACCACGTCCTCCACGATCATGCACCGCTCCCCGGCCTCGAGCGGCGGTCCTTCGATCCGGCGCGAGAGCCCGTGGCCCTTCACCTCCTTGCGGACGAAGAACGCCTTGACCTCGGCGCCGCCCGCGAGCGCGGCGCACGCGATCGGGTCAGCGCCCATCGTCATTCCACCGACCGCGGCCGCCTCCCAGGCGCGGGCCTGCTCGGCGATCAGCTCGGCGAGCGCATGGAACCCCGCAGGGCGGAGAATCGCGCGCTTGGCGTCGACCAGGTACGGCGCGGTGCGCCCGCTCGTGAGCACGAAAGACCCGATCAGGAGGGCGTGCTCGCGGAGCTCCGTGAGCAGGCGCTCACGGGCGTTCGTTCGGGCGTCCACGCTCATCGTGAGCGCTCATGCTAGTGGCGCCTTCGGCCGATGGGCGGAGTGTGGTTCATCGGGCTCTGGTCACGTGCGCATTCGTGTGTTGCGCCCTGGTGATCGTGTCGTTCGGGCTGTTTGCCCGCGACCAGATTTCCGGGGCATCCAAGCATCAGGTGGCGGCGCTCACCTCTGGCACGCCGACGAGCCCCGGCGTCGTGCCGCTTTCGACCCGGCACGCCCAGCCCCGGCGCTTCATCGACGGCGCAGCCAGGACGCTCACCTCCCCGTTTCGCTCGCTGATCCAGTCCAGCAGCCAGTGGGTGGAGGAGGGATTCGTCACGCTCTGCGGGCTGCTGGTCTTTGGGCTCGGTCTCGGCTACCTCGCCCGCTACTCGAGTGGATTGAGCTGACCGCGGCGGGCTAAGCTGCCCGACCGTGAGCGTCGTGGTGGAAGAAGTGCGCTTTGACGCCCCGGCAGCGCGCAAGCTGCTCGCCGAGTGGCAGGACGAGCTGGCGATCACGATCCCTGGATTTTCGCCCGCTGTCGGGTCCAGCGTCGAGGCGCCCGAGTTCGAGCCACCCGAGGGCGTGTTCCTGCTCGCGAGCTCGGGCGATGCAGCGCTGGGATGTGGCGGGATGCGCCGGCTGACGGCGGAGATGGGAGAGATCAAGCGCCTGTTCGTGCGCCCCGCTGCGCGCGGGCAGGGGGTTGCGCGCGCGCTGCTCGAGGGCTTGGAGCAGCGAGCCGCCGGCCAGGGGCTGAAAGCGATCCGGCTCGACACCCACGGCGGGGAGCCGAGCGCGGTGGGACTGTTTCGAGCGGCCGGCTACCTCCCGATCGACGATTACAACGCCAACCCCTACGCGAAGTACTGGTTCGAGAAGCGCCTGACGGGCTCGTGCCCCTAGTAGTAGACGTCGACCCAGTCGCCCAGCGCGAGCCACCCGAAGGCTGAGGTCGCGTCGACGATCGGCAGGCGCATGCAGCCGTGGCTGGCGGGATAGTCCGGCGCCGGGTCATATCCATGGATCGCGTACCCGCGGATGAAGAAGTCCGAGTAGTACATCCCGTCGGGGAGGTACCCGGGGACCCTCGAGTACACCTGGAAGTCGCCGAGGATCGTCGGGGTCGAGGGCTTGCCGGAGCTGATCGGGTAGATCAGGTTGACCCGCGAGCCGTCAACCAGCGCCAGGACCTGCAGCGAAAGGTTTCCCTCGGCGTGGCGGCCGTGATGCGGGAAGCGAACCTTGAAGGCCCCGAATCCGTCGAGCAGGAAGCTCTTCGTGCGGCCGTCGAGTGTCTGGGACGTGCCCGAGCGAAGCAGTCGGTGGTAGGCGTCGATCGCCAGGCCGGTGCCCTGGTCGTAGACGCCGGTCTGGGGAATGTAGAAGTGAAGCGCAGCGAGGCGCTGCTGAATCAGCTCAACGAACCGGCCGGTCGATCCGAAGCCAACTGACTCATTTAGCGACGCGAGGCTCCGATGCGCGGAGAAGCCTGCCTGCTGCGCGGTGGCGCCATGAACCACCGAGACGACCACGGCGCCCGTGCCGGGGCTGGCGATCGTCTCCCTGAAGCGGCCATATGCGTGATTGCGCGAGGGCTTGAGCCGCAGCAGGTCGGTCTTGATCCGGCGCCCCTCGAGGAACGCGCGGACGTGGACCCACTGACCGGCCACGTAGGGCCGGACGATCCCGGCGATGTGAAACAGCCGGCGCGGTACGGTGACCGGCTGGCGGTGGACGAAGAACGCGTCGGGCAGGTACAGCGTCACCTTGGCGGCGGCGGGAGCCACGGGCTTCGTCACCGGCGTGGTGGCTGGGGTGGTCGTGGTGGCCGGGGTCGTCGTGGCTAGGGCGGTCGTGGTCGCCGGGCCGGTGGTCGTACCGGC
>CAAGKR010377404.1_pt1 | contig 10671 bp, 8 predicted proteins | sample 2556971 | NCBI WGS metagenome assembly CAAGKR01 (sample SAMEA5207829, study PRJEB30636) | soil metagenome | biome: forest; feature: boreal; material: soil | place: USA | collected 2011-09 | depth 1 m
GTAACGCATTGGCAATCACCTAATTTCTTCGCCTTCTTCCCGGCAAATTCTTCCGGTCCCGCAATCCTGGGAGATCTGCTGTCCACCGGGCTTGGTGTTCAGGGAATGTTGTGGGCCACCAGCCCGGCCTGCACCGAACTTGAGACTCATGTCCTCGACTGGCTCGTTCACATGCTTGGCCTGCCTCCCAAATTTCTATCAAGTGAAGCGGGCGGCGGCGTTATCCAGGACACAGCTTCCAGCGCAACTCTTTGTGCGCTTCTCGCAGCCCGCGAGCGCGCCACGCAATACGCCAGCAACCAGCGAGGTTGTGATGGCCGCCTGGTGGCTTACACTTCCTCGCAGGCTCACTCATCGGTTGCCAAGGCCATGATGATTGCCGGCCTCGGTGCGGAAAATTTGCGGCTCATCGACGTCAATAACAATTTCGCGATGCGCCCTGACGCTCTCGCCCGGCAGATTGACGAAGACCGGCGCGCCGAAAAGGTTCCGTTCTTTGCGTGCGCCACCGTGGGAACCACGTCGTCAAACGCCATCGATCCTGTGCGGGAAATCGGCCAAATCTGCAACCGTGCGAAGGTCTGGCTCCATGTCGATGCGGCCATGTCCGGCACGGCCGCGCTCTGCCCGGAGTTCCGCTATATTCAGGTTGGCCTGGAGCTGGCGGACAGCTACTGTTTTAATCCCCACAAATGGATGTTCACCAATTTCGACTGTGACGCGTTCTTTGTGGCGGACCGGAAGGCGTTGATCAATGCCCTATCAATCCTCCCGGAATATTTGCGCAACAAAGCCACCGAGTCGGGCGCGGTGATTGACTACCGCGATTGGCAGATTCCGCTGGGGCGGCGATTCCGTTCGCTGAAACTCTGGTTCGTGATTCGCCACTATGGCGTCGAGGGACTGCGGCACCACATCCGCCGCCATGTCGCGCTGGCCCAGGAGTTCGCCGCCTGGGTTCGCGATGACGCGCGATTTGAGCTGGCCGCGCCCGCTCCATTGAATCTGGTTTGCTTCCGACATCGGGCCGGCGATCAGTTCAATGAAGCGTTGTTGGACCGCCTCAATCGGAGCGGCGATCTCTATTTAACCCACACCAAATTGAACGATCGCTTTACACTCCGGCTTTCAGTGGGACAAACTTACACCGAAGCTCGTCACGTGAAACGGGCGTGGGACCGGATTCGGGAAGAAGCCGCGAAGCTGGAGAAGAAATGATGAAGTATTAATCCTTCATCATTATCTTTTACTACTTCTTTTTTGTCTTTGTTCCCTTTTTCTCTTGCTTCGCCTTGATCACTTTCGTGGTCTTCGCCGATCCGGATGCGGCACTGAGTCTGATGACGGCAGCGGCAGCGTTGTAGCTCACCACATCTTTTTCGTCAAACATCAACGGGACGATGCCGCTCAAGAGTTTCGGATCACCTCGTATGGCAATTGCGTCAAGCGCCGCGGCTCGCACAACCCAACTTTTGTCAGAGGCGGCGGTGACCAATGCCTCGCCGCTTTTCGAGTCTGGATCGTTGGCAAGGATTGCCGCCGCCGCCGCGCGCACCGGTGAGACATCGTCCTTTCTCAGCACCTTCACCGCGGAATATCCAATGCCTGCGAAAGGTATGAATCCCAGACCTTCCTCGACGCCGAATTCCGCCATCTTTTTACGGTCCTTCAGAGTTTCCATTCCTTCAGCTATCAGTCCCTCTCCGCTCTTGCGCTCCCCGGTAAGCACCGCGTAGTAAACTTCGTAGGCTGCGGGATCCTTCAAAGTCCACAAGGCGTGCGCGGCAGCCAACACCACCGAGGCATCTTTATCCGACAGGACTGCTTTCAATCTCCCAATGCATGCTGTGCAACCCATCAGTCCCAAGGACGTCGCGGCGGCCGCTCTAACCGCGGGCTTCCCATCTTCCAGAGCGTGTTCTGCAATCTCCGCTGCCTTCGCGTCCCCTGAGATTATTCCGAGCGCGCGCACCGCCTCGGTCCGTTTGTCGGCGCTCTTTTCAGTTACCCCTAATTGCAGGATGCTCCACGCCTGTTGGCGTGGCGTCTGCGAAGGCGCCTGTGCAAACATTGTGCTGGCGCCGGAGATTAGCACCAGGGCAAGCGTGCATGTCTTCGAGGTAAGCGATTTCATTGCGGCCTTCCTTTGTCGTCTCTCGCTTTGATGTGGATCAGTTTGCTGCGGGCGTTACGGATGCTGGCCGGCGATGCCGGACTGCATTTTTTGTCGCTGAGCATTCAGCCTGGCGCAAACTTCGAATTCGATTCGAGCGTCTTCCGTCTTTCCCATCTGCTGGTAGACTCGCGCCAGCGCGTAATGACTCTCCACATGATCCGGGTTCGACTCCAGAGCTTTTTTTAGCTCGGCTTCCGCTGCGGGAAATTTCTTTTTAGCCAGCAGCACGCGGCCCAATCCATAATACGCTTGATAGGCCTGCGGCTTCACCTTGATTCCAACCAGGAAAAGATTTTCGGCGTCGTCGAGGTTGCCCTGCCCGAGCTCAATATTTCCCGCCAGCCAGTATGAATCGTAGAACTGCGGATTGTACTCCGCTTCCTTCTTGAATTCTTCGAGCGCCGCCTTCAAGTCCCCCTGACTCTGGTAAGCGTAGCCCAGGTGGTAGTGGCCCAGCGGCAGCTGCGGAGTGAGGGCGATGGCCTTTTTGAATTGGTCAATGGCGGGCGCGGTTCGGTTTAAGTTGTGGTAAGCCCGGCCCAGGAACAAATGGGCCTCGGCATGGTCCGGATTGAGGCGCAAAAAGGTTTCAAGGGGAGTGATCGCGTCGGCGTACCGGTTTTCGTTCAAATCGACCAGCGCCAGGTTATAATAATTCTGAGGACTGCTCGGATCAAGTTGGATGGCGCGCCGGAAGGCGGTTCGCGCGTCTTCGTTCAACCCTTTTTTGAAGAGCGCGGCACCCAGCAATTGATTGAGCTCGGACGAATTCGGATATTGCCCAACCGCGAGGCGAGCCTCGTCCAGTGCGGCATCAATCTGGCCGGTGCGGAGTTTGGAGGCGATTTCGTCCTCAAGCGTCTGTTCGTCCATCGCTGGGGGGTGGGCACACAATTGAACGACCGCATATTGAAGGGGCAACACGAAGGCCGCGACGAAAAAAATAATCCAGAGCCAGCGCTTCACAATTTGATGTTACCCGGCGCGTGAAGACAATGTCAAATCCGAGTGCCCATCTGGTGTAGCTTGCTTGACAGTCCGCGAAACCACACGGATAATTCCCACGCCTGCCGCAACCCGCGGGGATCTGAAGACCAAGGAACCGAGCGCCGGATCGCTCAAAAGGATGGCTGCCTGTGGATAACCCTGCATCACGTCTGATTGAAGACCCGCGGGAAAATGTCGATTACAATTTTCGGAGAGCCGCTGACCGGCTGGGTCTGGATGACGAAATGCGCACCCTGCTCACCATGCCTTTTCGCGAGCTGCGCGTGGAGATTCCCGTGCGCCTGGACGATGGATCGTTGCGGGTGTTCGTGGGCTATCGCGTGCAACACAGTGGAGTGCGCGGTCCTTCCAAAGGCGGAATCCGATATCACCCGGCGACCGATCTGAATGAAATCCGCGCTCTGGCCGCAGCTATGACGTGGAAAACATCACTGGTCAATATTCCGTTCGGCGGCGCCAAGGGTGGCATCGCCGTCGACCCCGCGCAGATGACCACCGGTGAGCTGCAACGCCTGACGCGTGGCTATATTCGCCGCATCGGCCTTTTTCTGGGGCCTTTCCGCGATATTCCCGCACCTGACATGAATACGAACGCGCAGGTGATGACGTGGATTTTCGACGAGTACAGCGCACAGCACGGATACACTCCCGCCTGCGTGACAGGAAAACCGGTGGAGCTGGGCGGCTCGCTGGGGCGTGAAGCGGCCACCGGGCGCGGCGTCGCTTTTCTTATTGAAACTCTGATGAAGGACCTGGGGATGCCACTGGTGGGCGCGCGCGTGGCCGTGCAGGGTTTCGGAAACGTTGGATCGTTCGCCACGCGATTCCTGGCGGAAGCGGGGGCCAAAGTGGTTGCGGTCGCGGATGTCAAAGGCGGAGTGCTGAACGAGCGCGGGCTCGACGTGAAAGCTCTGCTGAATTACGCTCGCGACAACCGGACGATTTCAGGCTTTCCGGGGGCTCGGGAAATTTCGAGCGAGGAAGTGCTCACGGTTGACTGCGACATTCTTATTCCGGCAGCTCTACAATGCGTGCTTACCAAAAAAAATGCGGATAAGGTCCGCGCCCGGATCGTCGCTGAAGGTGCCAACCTGCCCACCACGCCTGAGGCGGATGAAATCCTGGTGCGTCGCGGCGTTCACGTCCTGCCGGACATCTTAACCAATGCGGGCGGGGTGACCGTGTCTTATTTTGAGTGGGCGCAAAATCTCCAACAGATGTTTTGGGAAGAGGACCATGTGAACGCCGAGATGCATAAAATCCTGGCACGCGCTTACCGGCAGGTGGCGGACATGGCGGCGAAGGAAAAAATCCCGCTCCGGGAGGCTGCATATACGATTGCCGTCGATCGCGTGGCGCGCGCCGAGCGCCTGCGCGGAACGTAGATAATTGATTCATCGAGCCATTGAGTCATTGAAAAAAAGAGGAAACACCAAACTACAAATGGGAAACTGGCTGATCCAATTCGGAGCCAAGTTTGAATTTTCCAGCTTCCAATTTCTGCTCTTCGCATGGCTCAATGAACCGATGAATCAATGACTCAATTCTTCAATGCCTGCACCTTTGTTCACTTATCTCGATGGCCGGTTTCCAATTCTGGCCCATGATCACGTGGCGGTGCTCTACCGTGGGCGCCCCGCGGCTTTCTGCCTGGCTTCGTTTCTTGCCGAGGGCTTGCAGCGCAGCGATTTATGCCATTACCTCGCCCCTGCAAGCTTCCACGCTGAAATGATCGAGAGTATTCGCGCCTTGAAGATTGATCCCGACCCGTATGTCACCTCCCAAACCTTGCGACTTCGCGAAGGTCTCTCGGATTTTCGCGCGCTTCGTGATCGGACCCAACAGACCTTTGCCGACGCGGAACACGCGCGCGCTCCCGCGGTCCGCTGGCTGGAGGAAGGAAGCTGGCCGGAGTCTTCAGAATTTCCCATGCAGAAGTTCTTTGAGTTTCACGCCACCCTGAACTACCAGGTGAAACATTACCCAAGCGCCGCCCTGTGCCAGTACTCAGTTGACGAACTTAGGCCTGACCATTTATTTTCGGCCATCGCCACTCATCGTCATCTGCTGGTTGAGGGAACATTGGTCCGGGATAATCCGTTCTACATCCCCGCTGAAAAATTTATTCCACTCAACCCGGAAGAGCGCCAACGTGACTTGGCGAAAGTTTTTCGCGAGGTGGGCTTTGATGTGGAGAAGTTGCTTGCCGCCATCGCGGGATACGGGCGGCTCCATCCAGGAATTTCGCAGGGCCCCTAGTCCATCATTCTTGGGAGTGGAAGCGAAATCGGACCCGCCGTATGATCAATCGTGAGCCATCGGTCAAGGATGGAGAAGCCGCGGCAGATGAGACCGTGCGGCGTTGTGAACCAAAAAGGAGCAACACGATGGAGACAGCAACGTTTGCTGCCGGCTGTTTTTGGGGAGTCGAGGCGGCATTCCGCCAAATCGAAGGCGTTACGGATGTGAAGGTGGGCTACACCAGCGGGACGTTGAAGGACCCGAGTTACCGCGACGTCTGCACCGGTCGCACCGGCCACGCTGAAGCGGTCGAGGTCACATTCGATCCCGCTCGCGTCAGTTATCAACAACTCCTCGATGCTTTTTGGAAGATGCACGACCCCACCACGATGAATCGCCAGGGTCCGGATGTGGGCACGCAATATCGTTCCGCTATTTTCTACCACTCGCCTGTCCAGGAAGCGGTGGCACGCGACTCAAAAGAGAAAGCGCAAGCGGGCTTTCGTAAACCCATTGCCACCGAATTGACCCCAGCCTCTGCCTTCTATCCCGCCGAAGAATACCATCAGCGATATTTTGAGAAACAAGGCATATCGTCATGCCATTTGTAGCGCCGGTCCTGCTGATGCCGGGTGGGTAATGTTTTCTGCCCCTGCTCATTTACCAAATCTGTTAGAATGTAGTGTCACTCAAGACACGCCCATATGGACTATGACCAGTTAGCCAGTTTTCTCGAGGTCGCGAAGCTGCAAAGTTTTTCGCGCGCCGCCGAAAAAATTTATCGCACGCAGCCGGCCATCAGCGCCCAGGTGAGGCTGCTCGAGCAGGAGTGTGGGGAAAAACTTTTCGATCGCGGTGGTAAAAAAGTTTTGCTGACTCCGGCGGGTGAGATCCTGCGACGTTACGCCGAAAAGCTTTTGGAAACCCAAAAAGAGGCGCTGCAGGCTATCGCCGAGCTGAACCAGACTCCGCGCGGCAAGCTTTCCATCGGGGCCAACGAGGCAACGTGCCTTTACGTGCTGCCCAAAACATTTGCGCGGTTCAAGAAGCTTTATCCGCTGGTGCAAATCAGCATCTACCGGAATTTCAGCCACAAGATTTTGCAGAAAGTCCAGGAAGGCGCCGTGGACATGGGCATCGTCACCCTGCCTCAGACGGCCAATAACATGGAAGTGATTTCCGTCTTCCGCGACGAGGTGCAGGTCGTCGTACCGAAGAACCATCCACTGGCGAAGAAAAAAAGCGTGACCATGGAAGAGGTGGCCTTCTACCCGCTCATCCTGCCCAAAACGGGCCATACGCGGGTTGTTTTTGACCGCCTGCTCCGCCCGTTTCGCGACAAGCTGCAGATTTCCATGGAGCTCGCCAGCGTCGAAACCATCAAGAAATTTGTGGGCGCGGGTCTGGGCATTTCGCTCATCAGCCGGACTTATGGCCAGCCGGAAGTGGCGGCCGGCGTTTTAAAACTGATTCCGCTCGAAGGCCAGAAACTCTACCGGGAGCTGGGTCTGATTTTCCGTCGCGATCGTTACCTCTCTCTGCCGGCCAAAGTGTTCATCGAAGTCGTTCGCGACTCCACACGGCCATCGAATTCTGCTTCCCTCACTACGAAAAAGACGGCTACGATTATTTGCTAGCGGGCTGAAGTGGCCGCCTCGGCGAACCCCTTCGGCCTGATTAGGGAGGTGGAGTTCTGTCCGGGCGCGGTGAAAATATGAAGGGCAAAGAAACAGTGACCAAGGGCCAAAAATCAAAACCGCTGATCGTGATGAAATTCGGCGGCACCTCTGTCGGCAACGCCGAGCGCATGCAAGGCGTAGCCGAGATCGTGGCCGGCCACGTGGGGCAGAACGAGCTGATGGTGGTGGTCTCCGCCATGGGCGGCGTGACGGACATGCTGGTGCGAGCCGCCACTGAAGCCAGCCAGGGCGACCGCGAGCATTGGAAGAGCGTTCGGCAGGAGCTGGCACGCCGGCACCGCGATGTGGCGGACCAACTACTCTCGGCGAGCGAGCAGGCCGTGGTGTTGCCCCGCCTGGCCAAAAATATGGCGGATTTCGAGAACTTGTGTTCGGGATTCTCGCTCGTCCGCGAAGTCACGCCGCGCGCCATGGACATGTTCTCCAGCCTGGGCGAAGTGATGGCAGCGACTTTGATGGCAGCCATCTTGCGATCGCGAGGCTGCGCGGCAGAGGCTGTGGACTCAGCCGAATTGATTACCACGGACGATAACTTCGGGAACGCCGCGCCGCTGTTCGACCATACTGACATGAGGACCGAGCACCGTCTGGCGGGCATCCGAAGTGCCGGCGTCATTCCTGTGGTCACCGGTTTCCGCGGCTCGACCCGCGAAGGAAACACCACGACGCTCGGACGGGGCGGGTCCGATTACAGCGCCACCATACTGGGCGGCTCGCTGAACGCAGAGGAGGTCTGGATATGGACCGACGTTGACGGCGTGATGACCGCCGACCCTCGCCTGGTGCCCGCGGCACACATTATCCCTGAAGTTTCCTACCGCGAGGCCGTCGAGCTTTCTTTCTTCGGCGCCAAGGTGCTGCACCCCAAAACCATCCAACCGGTGATGAAGAAAAAAATTCCGGTATGGATCAAAAATACTTTCAACCCCGGCGGCACGGGAACAAAAATTGTTCACGCCTCTAAAAACGGGCAGCCTGGCGTGAAAGCAGTGACCTCCATCAGCAACGCTGATTTGATCACCATGAGCGGCAAGGAGACTCTGAGTTTCCCGCGACTCGCCACCCGCGTCTTCAATGGCCTCCACCTGGAGGACGTTCCAACGTTGATGGTTACGCAATCCTCAGCCGACAACGTGCTGTGTTTTGCCATCCATCATTCTGACCTGGCGCGCGTAAGATCCCGGGTAGAAAAAACTTTTGAGCTGGAAATACTGCACGAATATGTGGGCACGATGGAAGTCATGCCAAAAATCGCCATCGTGGTGGCGATTGGCGAAAACATGAAGGGCACGCCCGGCATCGCGGGCCGCGCGTTCAGCGCCCTGGGCCGGCGCAACATCAACATTATTGCCATCGCACAAGGCTCTTCCGAATTGAGCATTTCTTTTGCCGTGAAATCTTCCGACGTGAAAGAAGCGGTCACGGCAATTCATGAGGAGTTTGCTTTGTAGCTGTCAGTAGTCCGTTGTCAGTGGTCTGTGGCAAAAGGAAGTCAAAAGTTGAAAGTTAAAAGTCGAAAGTTAAACGCCCTTACTCTTGACTTTCGACTCTCGACTTTCGACTGGTCCGACTATGGGCGGCTGACGGCGAACCAACGACGACTGACGACCGACAACTGACGGCTTCTTATGTCCTCCGCCTACCTCCAATGCATTGAAGAAAGCTGCCTGAAGCGGCAGGACCCGAAAAAAGAGGGGCACCTTTGCGCCTTTTGCGGCGGCCTGCTCGACGTCAAATATGAATTCAGCGCATTCGATCCGGAGGAGCTTCGCCGCGCCTGGCACCAGCGGCGGTTGAGCGGCGAACCTATTGACCGCAGCGGGGTCTGGCGGTTCCGCGAATTGATTCCTTTTGTTGAATCCAGCGATAAGATCATTTCGCTTTCGGAAGGTTCAACACCGCTCGTCGGCACTCGCCGGGCCGGCTGGTGGGCGGGCCCGGTTCACATCACCATCAAGCACCAGGGAAACAATCCTACCGGCTCGTTTAAAGACCTGGGCATGACAGCGTGCATCACGCGCGCGGTGTCGCGCGGCGTGCGCATGGTGGCCTGCGCATCAACGGGCAATACGTCATCCTCAATGGCCGCCTACGCTGCGCGCGCCGGGCTGAAAGCTTTGCTCTTTGTTCCCTACAAACAAATCTCCGCGGCAAAATTGGCACAAGCGCTTGACTTTGGCGCGCTGGTGGTAGAAGTGGGTGACACCTTCGACCAGGCTTTCCAATTGCTGCGCGAGATTGCTCCGGAACTGGGCCTCTACCTGGTGAATTCCATCAATCCCTTCCGCATCGAAGGCCAAAAGACGATTGTCGCGGAAATGCTGGAACAACGAGCCTGGCGCCCGCCGGATTACATTGTGGTGCCGGGCGGAAATCTGGGGAACGCTTCGGCGATCGGCAAGGGATTGCGGGAGCTGAAAGAATTGGGGTTCATCGAAAAGGTGCCGCGCGTGGTGGTGATTCAGGCCGCGGGCTCAAATCCTTTTTACCGGACGATTGCCGCCGGGTCACCGGAACTGATTCCCGTGGAAGACCCTTCCACCGAAGCCACCGCCATCCGCATTGGCCGCCCGGCCAACTGGAAGAAAGCCCGGCGCGTGCTCGAGTGGACAGATGGCCTTTGCGAATCCGTGACCGATGAAGAAATTTTTGAAGCCAAAGCGGTGCTGGCCGAGGACGGCGTGGGTTGCGAGCCCGCTTCCGCATCCACCGTCGCCGGCGTGCGCAAACTGGTTCGCGCCGGGAAGATTGACCGGCACGCCGACGTGGTTGTGGTTCTTACTGGCAACCAATTAAAGGATACCGAATACGTTATGCGGCATCGCTCAGAGGCCGTCGACTCCCAGCAGCGCCTGCGCGTCGAGCCCAGCCTGGACGCGCTGCGAAGCGCCCTCGAACAAATTCTGGGTGTGCCCGCATAGAAGTGTGGGCATTGCGGGACGACGACCCCATGGATTGCCGTGGGGCCCGCGCTTGAAAGTCGAACATGGATGAGCTTCTCCGACACGAAGTGCGTTTTCTAACCACGCGCCTGGGCGCGATGGTCCAGGAACAGTGCGGCTCGAAAACTTTTCACGCCATCGAAACCCTGCGGCAGCTCTCCAAGCAAATCCGCCAGCACCCCGAACCCAAACTCATCGCGGCGGAAGAGCGGGCTGTCTCCAAACTTACGCGCGCGCGCGCTGCGGAAGTGGCCCACGCATTCAGCCTTTTTTTCCATCTTGTGAATCTGTGCGAAGAACGACAGCGGGTGCGGCGCTTGGATACCTACGAGAAACAAGACGCCGGCGCTCCCATGTCGTTGAAGCACACCTTCAATCAGCTCGCGCGCCAGCACATTTCGCCGGCGCGGGTGGCCCGCCTTCTTGCGTCCATGCGCGTGGAGCCGGTGCTCACCGCTCATCCCACCGAGGCCAAGCGCCGCAGCGTCCTGAACCACATCCTGCGTATCGGCCGAACCATGGACGCGCTGGGCGGCGACCTTGGCGCGACAAAAGCGTATGCGGCGCGAGTAATGGACCCCTGGATTGAAGCTCTGTGGCTCAC
>CAAGKR010414418.1_pt1 | contig 10671 bp, 12 predicted proteins | sample 2556971 | NCBI WGS metagenome assembly CAAGKR01 (sample SAMEA5207829, study PRJEB30636) | soil metagenome | biome: forest; feature: boreal; material: soil | place: USA | collected 2011-09 | depth 1 m
ATATCGATCCCCCAGATATGATTGGGATACGCACTGCTGATATGACGTAATAAGTACGGATACACCCCTTCCTTCTGGTTCCGTTTACTCAGATTTGGCCCCGGATAGACCGCCGCGATGCCCATTTCCTGCATAGACCGGGCCACCGTTTTCCGGTTGATCCCCATGCCTTCTCGATGTAACTGCGCAGCGATTTTGCGGGACCCATAATAGGGAAGCTGGGTGTAAATCTCATCAATACGATGCTTGAGTTGCACTTCCTCGGCTGAGGGCGGGCGCGGCTGATACTACAAACTCGCACGACTCACACCCAGCAGATCTGCTTGCATCCTCAATGGAAGCTCATCCCCCGCTCGCTCTATCAGCGCGAGCCGTTCCTCTCTCGTCAGATCAGTACCTTTTTTTTCAGCCAGGTCACCTGTGTCGTCAATTTGCCAATTTCGGCATATAAGTCGGTGAGCTGCTGGTCATGAGCGGCTTGTAACACTACCGTACTGTCCTGCTTCTCAAAGAGGCTTGCCAGTCCTTCTAACGCAACTGATCGCCAATTCTTCAGTTGGGTCGGATGCACTTCATACTCTGAGGCAATTTGTGCCAGAGTCTTCTCTTCTTTCAAGAGTTCCTGAGCTACTCTTGCCTTGAAAGCTGCCGTATACTGTTTTCTCATCATGTTTTGAGTATATCTTATTTTCGCCCCTTTTCGTGTCTAAATTTCTAGGGCCATTATAATCCGTAACCTCCCTATCCGCTCTATCAACTTCTCTGATAAACTTGAGGCTACCTATAAGGGGCTTGTCTGGGAAAAGAGACGAGGTTTTGCGCTGATATCTAGGTTTATCGACGAACTCGCCACTGAATGGGAAACCACGAGCGTTGACTTCAAACGAGAACTTCGCCTTGATACAGCCGACGAAAAAGCAGAGTTTATAAAAGATGTTTTGAGCCTTGCAAATACAAAGGCGAGTGGGCGCCATTGGATGATTATCGGTTTTGATGATAGATCACATACCTATTATGCAACACCAGACCAACGCTTAAATCAGAATCGTTTTGAACAGTTGTTATCGATGTATACAACACCTTTTGTGGACGTGCGATATGAGGTTGTCGACTACCGAGGAGGGTCAGTTGGGATGCTCGAAGTGTTACGAGACACAAGGAAATTACCATACAGCTCAGCAAGGTCAATTGGCGACAGGAAACGAATTGAGCAAGGCGATATTTTCGTCCGTCATGGATCACAAGTGGAAAGGCCAACTTCGCTTGAGTTACAGGCACTTCAAGACGAAGGTGACCAAGCGAGGTTAAATCTTTAACGTGTGCATGTCAGAAACCTATCATTGGTTTCCTTTTCCTCTTATTTCTTCGTATAACATCAATTGTCCGAACTACCTATTTTTGTTCCCATTTGATGCAGAAGCATTTATATTCGTTATATCTCGTAAGAACATATTCCCTAGTGTTTTTGGAGAAGTATCATGATGCATAAACCCCAGGCACAAAAGCCTCGTAAGGGCGATAGTACCTCCTAAGCATTTAATGATGTATTGAAGTCATTGCTTTCTGTGTTAGATAAACTTATTAGGGACTTTTCGGCATTAATGCTTCTTTTGTAACTATTCAGGTGCCCTAGAAAACTTGCAAAATAGCGCTATTTGGTGCATACTATTTACACAGGATACCCACTGCCCTTAATACCTGGAAATACGGGCCTGGACAATCCTGTCTCGGTTGGCTATTGGAGCCACACTCGTACCCTACCAACCTATGACCACTGTTGTCCATGATCACGAGGAAACCCGGTGAGATCGGAGCAGCCCTGTTGTTCATCAACATCGTTCGACTGTCCCAGTATCACCATCGCTCGTACCCCTTGTGCGGCTTTGTAGTGCTTACGTAGCTATCACAAGTTCTTTAAGGAGGAGTTATGGCAACTGTCCCAGCACGGGGTCCCGTTACTGTACGGGGTATGCTCCCTGTCCTTAGCGCCAGTACCATTGGCACTGCCATCGAATGGTATGATTTCTTCTTGTATGGTTTCTTAGCAGCAACCGTCTTCCCGAAAATTTTCTTCCCAACGCTCAGTCCGGTCAATGGTATCTTCGCGTCATTTTCGACCTACTTTGTGGGTTTTGTTGCACGCCCCATAGGTGGAGCCTTCTTTGGCTGGTTTGGCGACCGCGTTGGGCGTAAATCGACCTTGATTGCCACCCTCGTGCTCATGGGCATCGCCACCGCGTTGATAGGCCTGCTCCCAGGCTATGCACAGATCGGTCTTGGTGCTCCAATCCTGCTTGCCACATTGCGCTTCCTGCAAGGTGCAGGTGTGGGTGGTGAATGGGGTGGCTCAGTACTCCTGTCTCAGGAGTATGGTGATGATCGACGTCGTGGCTTCTGGGCCAGTTGGCCACAGACGGGTGTGCCCGTCGGTTTGGCCCTTGCCGCTCTGGCACTGTTAGGTTTTCAGGCGCTCTTCCCAGGTGCCGCCTTCGAGAGCATTGGGTGGCGTATTCCTTTGTTGTTGAGTGTCTTGTTGATTGGCGTTGGTCTCTACATCCGTTTGCGCATCCTGGAGACCCCTTCCTTCACGAAGGTGAAACAGGAAGGCAGAATCGCCCGTGCTCCGCTGCTGGATGTGATACGCTACAACTGGCGCGAGATTATTCTCTCTGCCCTGGTGCGCTCGGCTGAACAGGCACCCTTCTACATCTTCACTACCTTTATCCTTGTGTACGGCGTGAAGACCCTGGGGTTGCCCCTCAACTTGCTGTACATCGGCCTCATCGTTACAGCTGTCGTCAGTCTTGTCACATTGCCAACCTTCGGTGCCCTCTCTGACCGCGTTGGGCGCAAGCGGTGGTATATGATTGGGACTGTGCTGATGGCAGTCTTTGCCTACCCGTACTTTCTCCTTCTGCAAACGAGGAATCCTGTGGTCGTCATCATTGCAATAGTGCTCTCCGTGAGCGTCTGCCACGACTGGATGTATGGGCCGCAGGCAGCTCTGATCGCGGAGCGTTTCGGTACCAAGCTACGCTACAGTGGTGCATCGCTCGGCTATCAACTCGCGTCCGTCACCGCCGGTGGGCCTGCCCCACTCATTGCGACGTACCTGCTGGCAAACTCCAAAGCCTTCGTTGGCGCTGGCGCGCCTGGCTACACCTTGATCGCTTTCTACATCATTTTCATGGCTGTGGTCTCGTTCGTCTCCACTGCCCTCCTACGGGAGTATACAGGCAAGGCCGCCGCTGCGGATGTGGGCGAGCCTGCGCTTGCAGTGTCTGGCGACTAAGAAGGCGTAGCTGTAGGCTCCTAGAGGGAACCACAAAGAAATCCGCCCGGCAACTTCCTTTGTGGAAGACCAGGCGGGTTTCTTTCCTCAGACACATGAGCGCACATAACTCTTCAGCAGGGGGACGAAGTTCCCTTGAAAGGGAGGGGTGTCCCCACCTCTTCCCTTTTTCTTTCGTGTGCCACCGCAGACGGTTATGACGCGCTAGACTTGGCCTCAGCGGGCGCGACCACTGCTGGACGGCTGATGATGAGTCCAATCACATCAACGAGAAGGCCAACAATTGCGAGCGCACAGAATAGCCACGGAGTCGGGAGAGCAATCCCAAAGAGAGTATCCAGGGCATAGCTTCCAGGTCCCGTCAAGCCGATTCCTACACCCATCCCCAGCAGCGCCAGCGGAAACTCCAAGCCGCGCTTACTGCTCCAGAAGCCGTTCTTCCAATGGCTCTTGAAAATCGCCATTAGCATAGCAGAGAAGGCCCCGGCTGCTCCCAAAGGAGTCAAGAACCCAAACGCCAGGGAAAGGCCACCGCCCAACTCTCCCAGAATAACCAGGCCTGTCCAGAGCAATGGGGGCTTGAACCCCTGTGCCTTGAACCCCTGCTGCAATTTGGCGGGACCAGGGCCGTCAAACCAGCCAAAGAGCTTTTGCGCTCCGTGCGCAGCAAGCGTCAATCCAGCAACAATCCGTATAATGAGTAAGCCTAGGCCAAGGGTGATAGCCATATATGTATTCCTTTCCAAACGGTAACTATTCAGGGCCCCTGTAAAGCAGGGAGGAGAGGATGACCAAGAAAGGTTTGCTGCAAGGCGGTGAACAGATTGAGACCTTGTTTGCGCAAGGAAGACAGGTAAGAGCGAAGACGGCAAAAGATCTGGGCTCCCATAGGAGTGCGGAAGCAGCCAGAAACCTTTTGCTGCACTTTGATCATCCGAATGTCTCGCTCTGCCTGGGAATTGTCGAAAGGCACGCGCAGATCCTGCAGGAAGGCCAGCACCGCCTCCTGGTGCTTGCAGAGACGATCGAGCAGATTGCACGCCGCCGATTGTTTGCGTCGTCCTTTTTTCGGGACAAGAGGAGGCGGATCGGGGGGATTGGCTTGATATCCGGCTTGGAGCACTGCCTCATAGTGTCGAGTCCAGTCGGCGATCTCCAAGGGGTCGAGCGATCTGCGCCCTGCTGCTCGTGCTTGATCGCACGCTGCTTTCATCGAGAGCAGCAGCTCTTTCATCTCTTGGGCCCACTCTTGCTGCTGCTCTTCGTAGAGAAAGAGCAGTTCGCGCAGATGGTGGACATTGCACAACGCATGCAAGCACTCGTAGAGCCAGTAGCTGCTCCAGCCATCATGCAGGCTTCGCCCGCGAAACTTGGGCAGAATCCCGATCGCGTCCAGGGCTTCTTTCCCGCGTTTGGGATGGACCGCATAGTGGGTCAGAGCACAGGTGGCACTGACGTGCGTCCACCAGCGCTGGCCCGCCACGTACACACTGCTTTCATCCTGATGGAGCACCGAGGCCACGATCAGAGCCTCTTTGATCTGCTGCTCAACCGGTTCAAGCTGCGTGGCGGCCCGCTGCAGCTGCGTGGCGATCGTGGCCTCCGAGATGGAGATGCCCGGCAGATCCCAGAGCACTTCAGCAGCCCGTCCGATGGGCAGCAGATGCTGCACCACCAGCAGGCTCGTTGCCGCGGCCACGCTGCTTCCGTACTGCACACGGGCTCGCACCTCTTGGGGGAAGGCAGCAGCGCTCACCTCACCACACTCGGGGCACCATTTCTGTTCGGCTTGATGCTCGATCACCAGCTGGCGCTTGCAAGGCAGCTCAATGATCTGACGCGCTTCTACCACCTGAGGCGCTACAGCGGAGAGCTCCGCCTGGCAGTGGGAGCAAGCAGAGACGGCATGACGAATGATCTCATCTGGGTGGCTACACCACTGGATGGTTTCTCCCTTATGCTTGGGTTGGCCTCCTGGCTTCTTGCCGCTGCTTGTGCGCAAGCTTCTCGTTCTCTTCTTGCGCGCAAACCGATCCGAGGAGGGCGGCAGATGACTGTTGTGACTGTCTTTGGCCAGTCGGCTCGTCAACTGCTTGACGTGTTCTTTGAGCTGTTCTACCTGCTCTTTCAGAGGCAGCAGTGCTGCCACCTGGGCTTTGAGAGCAGCATTTTCTTCTCGCAGCTGCACTTCTTCTTCTTGCGTCATAGCCCTACTTTAACCGGTTTCCACTGCTTTGGCAAGTCTCTAGGAGTCCTGGATAGTTACGAATTATGTATCTCAGACAGAAGAAGACTTAGAAACAAATGTACAAACTCTTCAAGAGTCTTTTCGTAAAGCGAAAAGTACACCAAGCGATTTGGTAACACTACTCAATGACACGCTTCCTATTGCAATTGAAAATGAGATAGACTTCGTTTTGTTTACGGACACGATACTCACTTACTTGTCTCGTGGGTATGCGCAGACAAGTGTTGTTGAGAAGCTTTCAGCAAAATTTACAAAAGAAGCTGGGTAAGTTCAGTATAAGATTTGTCCATGCTTTAATAAATGCATTTGCAGGCGGGCGGTGAAGTGATATAATAACTCGGCTATGTCACATCAGTCACCATTTACTCTCTCAGGCAATCAACCGCTTATTGGTATTCCCTTTGAGGAAAACGGGCAAGAGGTAGTACGCTATTTTTCTGAGGAAACCCAGGCCGATAAAGCGGTCTCAAAAGATGCCACCCAAACAGCCTTAAACCTTGCTGGCGCATGGAGTGATTTATCCTGGGAAGAGACGGAGCGAGCACTTGACAGTATTCGTCATGAAAGTAAACCTACCCCGCCTATTGACCTTGATCTATGAAAAAATACTTGTTGGACACCTCTCCCCTAGCAGCGTATCTACAGCAGAGAGAGCAAGCGTTGAGGATTATAAAACCTCTTATTGAGCAGCATGAAGTAACTACAAGTATCATTGTTTATGCTGAGGTAACAGAATATATTAAAGGACTTGCTCATTACGCGCAGCGACACTATGAACTACGACAACTGTTGAGAGAGATTTACCCGTACTTTCTGACCTATGCTATTTTAGAATGCTATGCCGATATTCGGCGAATGCTGCGTCCCCCGCATGGAAAAGGTCTTATTGGCGATATGGATACGCTGATTGCAGCAACAGCCATTGAACGAAATCTTACGATTATCACGACAGATCATGACTTTGAACGAGTTCCGCATCTGAAAACCAAGCTGGTGAGTTTTAAAGCGGCATAGCCAACGTCAGAGATCATAAATTGTACGATGTTTCTAGCATCGTCGTTAGGTTCTCCTCCAAGCTTAACATTGATATGAGACAAAAGTGGCAATTGATGGAAGAACCACCAATATTCTGATATATTATGGAGGCTTTAATTTCATATGAGAGGAAAGTATGTCAAAAAAGGCTAAACGCAATAGGAATGCTGATAGAGGTCAAATGGCATTTCAGAAGTTTATAGAGATCACGACTGAAATATTGGATAGTTATCTGCGAACAATTGCGAGTTTACCCATTGAGTTAGTCGATGAAGGTTCATTATTATACCCCAATATTGCCTTATTTGTACGAACCAACAGGCACTATATTCTAGAGTTATTCGGAAGCAGTGAGGTATATAAAGGCCTTTCTGTCAAAACTCATGAAGAGCCAAATATACATAAGTATCTGTATCAGTTTGAACTCGAAAAAGAAGAAGAGCCTACACCAATCTTTAGTGCTTCATCTAATACGACTAATGCTGTAACTAATGCTGGCATGATAGACCTTGTTCTTAGTGGTCCAGCCGCAATTGAGAAGTTTGAAAAAAGGTTTGAATTTGTCCAACCTTATAAGCATGGCTCTTCTATTATTAAAGGTATAAATGCATCTGGATCACTAATTCGTTTCGGGGAAGCTATTCAAGAGTACTTCTTTTCACGCTGTACTCTGCTAAATACATTAGATGATGCCTATAGAGCGAAGTATATTAACTACATGGAAATTCTTTCCTCATCCTTTGATATGAAGGAGTATAGAAGTATCCTAGAAAGGAGACTATTTCAAGGTATATCAACTACAACACAAGGCTTATTTGGGGTTCATTATGTCTCTCATATAAAACATCAGTCTCAGTTGCTTTCAGGACAATTTGCAAATATGTTTCTCGTTCCTGGCATTAGGGAAACTTCTATAGGGGAATTCCTGAGAACTAATCCAGATATTGTACATCAGGCTTTTGAATGCAACAGCTTTGTATATGAACCTGAGTTGGAATGGATTGAGGGGAATGAAAAGTACCCAGAAGAGAAATCAATAAATCCAGATTTAATGATAGAAAGAGCAGATGGTTTTTTTGATGTAGTTGATTTAAAAACCATTGCAGACAAAAGCAGAAGCATAACTAAAGGGCCTCATAAAAGGAGACGCTTTATAGACTATGTGAATGAAGGAATTGCTCAACTCAACAACTATAAAGATTATTTCAGCTATGAAAAGAACAGAATCCATGCTTTTTCAAAGTATAAGATCAAAGTTAGTGATCCTAAGCCATATTTAGTAGTAGGTAGTTATGATAATGTAAATGACGAGGAAATTAAGGAAGCATCCAGATCATATAAAGATGAGTTAGTGATTATTGACTATGATACTCTAAATTCTTTTTATCTTAAAAACTCTATGGCCTCTTATTGATTGAAGTAGTTATCCCATAACAAAATCTTCTCACATCGCCTTTTTTTGTGCGATGTAATTAACATAGCCTCAGATATACCGTTTCCCCAATAAGTTACTACAATAGGAGGGAAGACGGCGTATTATAGGATTGTGCGGGAATTTTCAGAAATGGTGGGAATTGTCCAGCGGAGCCTAAAAAAAGGAACGCTTCGCGAATTGATAGTCCCCTCCCCTGCATCTAAGAAATCTCCACCCACTCCGTAATGTGTTTTCACGGCTTACGCCGAAGCGACCGAGCGACGTATACTGCATCAACTCCTCACACGGTCGCTTCGTCTTCCAAGCCTCACACATTGCTTCGGGGTCGTATTTCTCCGATGCCCACCCCAGGACGTGCCTTGCTCCCTCGCTCGTGCCAGCATGAAGAGGTGCGCGTTGCATATGCTCGCAAAGGGAGTGTTCTCTCTTTCTCACCAGAGGATTTCTTCATTTGTTTGATCCATTTTGTTCCATTTCTTCCTACCTTTGCACCCGCTATACTCATCGCATAGGTGAGCTACCAAGCGGTGTTTTCAGAACATCAAACAACTTGTAGCACCTTGAAAAGTTGTTGCAGTTATGTTTTTTCAACAGGAAGGAGAAGCAAAAAGAACGGAATGGACTCACTCGAATGGAGCCGAAAGTACGAAGTGCTCAGTATCAGCAGGCTGTATCTTCGTTCACTTGGATTCACTAGTGAAGGGATAAACAGCTTGTCCATGAGGATATGTGTCTTTGATACTGAACACCTGGGCCAAAAGTTCCTCTGCATTAGGGCCATTTTGCAGTTGAGCTTTTTAAAATGTTCCTCAAGAACAGGGCCATTTGTTACTCATGAGAGCCACTCACCCCCCCTGTATTCTCATAAGTGGTTGGGATGGATAAGCGAGGGATTTGTGCAGAGCCAATTGCGGAAACGTGCGCTAAACAATAAAAACGGAGTACGTGGATGAATGACGCTTCAATAGCATGAAGCGCAAGACATGCGCTTCGTCTGTACTCCTTGTGTCGGTTTCCGTGCTTATGGTCTAGACTCCAGGCTGCCTAGCGTCAGCTTTCTCTTTTGTTCTCTCCACCTGAAAGAACAATGTATGGGCTTTGTCATCGCCCTGCGCTCAGGTGGGGAAATGCAAAGTCCTTCGTTCTTGCTCACCAGAAATGAAACACGTTAGCTCCCAGGATGCCCACAATGAGTAACAGGAGTAAGGCCATCCCGACGACTATATAAAACACGCGTTGAGGAGTAGTGTTCTTAAGTCGGCTGATTTCTTGTTCTTGGGGTCCCGACTCCATTCGTTCCCGTTCTCTTCGTTCCAAATCTTCCTGGCTTAGTATTCTAGGTTGTGGAATAAAATTCATCATTATCTTTTCCATTTCCCTCTAATGAATGTTTCTCATTGTCAGGGTATCTAAAGTTCTGTCTTTCTCCGATAACGTATCCTACATATATCTTCTCTAATGATATACGCAGACCCTCTTGCTTTCTCAAATAGTGATCTTTGCTGTCAAGATCGGGTTCACCCACAACTTGCTGATTTTGCATGCCATCACTCAAGCTGAGAAGATACCAACCACTTCTTGAGTTCTATCATAACTTGCTTGCTTAAGAACACTAGGGGGGACACTTTTCGGCCTCAACTCTTGCATTGTGTTCATCCGTTGTCAAACACTTGAGAAAATACAGTGGGGTGGTACTCTTTTTCATACTCATTGGCTCATCTCGTAAGGTGACCCAGATTGTCAAGACACTAAAAACGCGGGTGCTAAGGTGGAATCTCCTTTCTTATTTGGCAAAGTAGACCTCTGCGGGTGTGCGATAGTCGAGGGCTTGATGAAGCCGTTGCTCATTGGCAATTTTCGGGCAACCCCGCAAAAAGGTAAAATAAGATAGAAGTACAATACTGTCCTGTACTTTGATCTTTAAGCAACTATTAGCTTCTACTTACTCCTTGTATACGTAATGTTAAAGTCGTGCTCCCACTTTGTGCCGTCAGAAGATTTCTCCCACTGGGCGGTGATTGTATTGCCATTATTGCTCACTTTACCCTCATAGCGCTGCCAGAAACCGGGAGATTCTCGCCACATTTTCCAAACGTCACCATGAAAGCTCATCTTATATATCCTCGAAACGCTTCGTGAGTCATAGTAGAGCACTGTGTAATCTGGGCTCGATTCATCTCTGCCGATGAGCCAGGTGGCATCGGGTATACCAGGTGGTTTGTCTCCCATGCACATAACAAGAAAAGCTCCATCCTCTCGCCACTGGAAAGAGACATGTCCTTTCGCCGTGTCGGATGGACTAGGAAGAAAAGAGGCATTTGATAATTCCATCTCCCAATCACCAACCAATATTTCAAGGTGTTTGAGTGCAGGATTCTGTCTGTCTGAATGAGTCTTTGCCACACTATTCCTCCTTCTTATAGAAGCTCTGTCCGGGGTGTCTAAGCGCTGGCGGAAATTCCTGCAACAGCCATAAATTGCCATCGGGGTCGCTGAAGCTGGCATACTTTACACCCTTGAAATCAGTAACCTCGCCAACCTCAACTCCCCGTAAGGTGTACCCCTTTGTCAAGACCATTTTTAACCGAAACTTAGATGCTTTTTCACCTCCAGGTAGAAGAAAAAGTATAAAAAAAGATGAAGATTAAGGCTTAAGAAGTC
>CAAGKR010422962.1_pt1 | contig 10671 bp, 9 predicted proteins | sample 2556971 | NCBI WGS metagenome assembly CAAGKR01 (sample SAMEA5207829, study PRJEB30636) | soil metagenome | biome: forest; feature: boreal; material: soil | place: USA | collected 2011-09 | depth 1 m
CGACGGCCCTGGCTCATTGCCGGGCATCGAAGCGATCGGGATGGAGAGGAGATCGCCGCCATGAAGCTAGCATGTGCTGACTTTACCTGGCCGTTACTCGCACATCAGGATGTCCTGCGTCTCATCCGCATGCTCGACCTGGATGCCGTCGATCTCGGCATCTTTGGCGGGCGATCGCACGTTCGTCCCGAGATGGTCCGGGCTGATATACCCCTGTGGTCGGGCATCCTCGGGGAGCGGTTGGCACAGGCGGAGCTAGAGCTGGCGGACCTGTTCTATCAAGCGGTGGATTTTGAGACCCTGGCCGTCAACCATCCGGACGCGGATCAGCAGGAGGAGGCGAAGGCTGCCTTCGGGGACATGCTGGAGCTGGCGCACCGATTGCATGCCCCGGGAATGACGATGCTGCCAGGGGTGCGCTTCGGGGACGAACCGTGGGAGGAGTCGATGCGGCGATCCTCTCAAGGGCTGAAGTGGCGCCTGGATGAGGCCGCCAAGCGAGGGATCCGGCTGTCCGTGGAAGGGCATCTGGGGTCGATCATCGATACGCCCGAGAAGGTGCTGCAACTGGTGGAGATGACTCCCGGACTGGAGTTGACGCTAGATTACACCCACTTCACGTACGCGGGAATTCCGGACGGGGAGGTTGAGCCGCTGCTCGAGCACACACGTCACTTTCACTGCCGCGGAGCCGCGAAGAGTCGACTGCAAACGTCGTTCGCCGAAAACGTAATCGACTATGGACGGGTGATCGCACGGATGCGCGAGATTGGCTACGACGGCTACTTCGCCATCGAATACGTCTGGCAGGACTGGGAGGATACGAACAAGAACGAGAACGTCTGCGAGACGATCCTGTTCCGTGATTTTGCGCGCGAGCATCTAGGGTAAGAGAGTACGACAGTGCGCCGGACGGGTGATCGGGCGCGGAGAATGCGAGGGATATGGGCATGCGAGTGCGATCCGTCTCGCCGATCTCGGTCTCCTATCCGGAGCCGAATGACAATAACAATACGCGTTACCTGACGTTCTGCCGGATCGAGGCGGACGACGGGACGGTAGGCTGGGGTGAGGCCATCACGATGTGGCCCGAGGCCTGCCGGGCGACGGAGATCCTGATCGAGGGGCTGGCCCCGCTGGTGGTCGGGCGCGACCCGGTGGATAACGTCGACATTTGGCGGCAGTTACGGACCCACTCGTGGTGGTACAGCTATCGCGGCGGGGTCGCGTCGTTCGCGCTCAGCGCCATCGACATCGCTCTGTGGGACCTGAAGGGTAAGGTGTTGGGGCAGCCGGTCTCTCGATTGCTGGGCGGCACGGTGCGCGAACGCCTGCCGGTGATCGCCAGCACCCATGCGTTTTCCTCCAGTCTCGAGGCGGAAGCCGAACGGCACGGGGAGTACGTGCGCGGGGGGTATCGCGGCTTCAAGATCGGCTTTGGGAAGCGCGGCGACGCGCACCTCGGGTACGAATTCGAGCGTGACGTGACGTTTATGCGGCTGCTGCGTGAGGCGGCCGGACCGACGGCGGACATCATGATCGACCGGGGCCAGTCGCTGGTCTGGGACGTGGGACATGCCATCCGCTTGACCAATGCGTTCGAGGAGTACGGGCTGCGCTGGATCGAGGAGCCGCTCGAGCCGAGCGATATCGAAGGATTTCGCAAGCTCCGCCGACATGTGAAGACGCTGATCGCCACCGGCGAGCGAGAGTGGACGGCGGACGCGTTCAAGACGCTGATCGATACGGGAGTGGTGGACGTGGTCGGTCTTGATCCCGGTCGGGCGGAGGGCATCACCGGTACTCGAAAGGTGATCGAGTACGTGGAAGCCGCGGACGTGTGGTTCAACGCGCACGCCTGGAGCAGCGCCATCATCACCGCTGCCAGCCTCGCGCTGTCGGCCACCTCGCCCAGGTGCTTGCTGTTCGAGCTGAAGCCGATCCCCAATCCCATGCAGCACGAGCTGGTGCAGACCCCGTTCGAGCAACGCGACGGGTGGATCGACGTGCCCACGGCGCCGGGACTCGGCATTGAGGTGCAGGAAAGCGTCCTCGAAAAGTATCGATTCCCATAGCGTCCGGAGGAGCGGCGAGTATGAGCTGGAGCATCGGAGGCGGACTGGAAGATAAGGGCGTGGTCGTCACGGGCGCGGGCGGTGGAATCGGCCGGGCCGTCGCCGTGGCCTTCGCCTCCGCCGGAGCGCGGGTGTGTGCGGTCGACGTACGGCAGGACGCAGTCGAGGAGGTGGTGGCATCGCTGCAGGACCAGGAGCGACACATGGCGGTGGCGACGGATCTGCTGGACCTGAGCAGCCACGAAGGAATCTTTCGACGGGTCCAGGAGACGTTTGGACGCTTCGACGTGCTGGCGCACCTCGCGGGGGTACTGCGGCGGCGCTACGAGATCGACGACATAACCGAGGAGGATTGGGATCTGCAGCTCGACGTCAATCTCAAAGCCACATTTTTCCTGAACCGGTCGGCGGCAAAAGTACTCCGAGAGCGAGGACGCGGCGGCAGGATCATCAACCTGACATCGCAGTCGTGGTGGACCGGTGGCTTCGGCGGAGCGGTGGCCTACGCAGCCAGCAAGGGAGGCATCGTTTCGCTCAGCCGTGGCCTGGCGAAATCACTGGCGCCGTACGGGATCACCGTGAACACGGTGGCGCCCGGATTCGTGGAGACGCCGATGCTGGTGAAGGACGTGCCGCAGGAGCAGCTGGAGGAGTGGAAGCGCATGGTGCCGCTCGGGCAGCGCTTCACCACCCCGGAGGAAGTGGCGGCCCCGATCCTGTTCCTCGCCTCCGACGGCGCCTCGCATATCACGTCAACCACGATCAATGTGACGGGTGGACAGCTGACGTACTGAGCCAGGACTCCTGCCAGCAACTCCGCGGCTATCTGTATGAGTCAATCCGTGCTGCGACACCTTCTTATCGGTAAACTTCTCTCCGATGTCCCACCGCCAGGATGATGACTTGCTCGTGTTCGTCATCCGCTCAGTACACGACACGATACGTCCCGATACGAATGCGGAATCGAGGAGTGCTGCCCTGGAGCGCACGCGCACCAGGCGGCCTCGGTTCGCGAGCGAGACGTCTGGAGTTCGTCGCGCCTCGGTGCATGGTCGATCGTCTCCCCGCATGGACGCTCTTCCCAACGTTCGATATTGACACAAAGATTGGCAGGTTCTATTGTAGGAACGTGCTGGAACCGATTCCAGTATCCTTTTCAGTCCATATATAGAGGAGGTTGGAGCGATGTCTTTTAGGAACCGGAGTACGTGGGGCAGTCCACTCGGTATCACCGCAGTGGTCTGTGCGCTCGTGCTCACCCTTTCGAGCGCCTTTGGCGCCCGTACCTCGTTTGCGTCCGGATTGCACGCGCGCATATTGGATTTGAAGCCGGTCAACCTCGCGCAGCTGAAGCTGCCGAAGGAGACGGGAGCCGCGAACTTCGAGACGCCAGTACCTGGTAGCGGCAAGGGACTCAAGCTCGGGTATATCTCGCTCGGCGAGCAGGTGCCGTTCGTGCATCTGGTCACGTTGAGCATCAAGCGAGCCGCCGCCGCCGCGGGGGCCACGATGGTCGTGTGCGACTCGCGCGAGCTGACCTCCGTCACGCTCCAGTGCGCTCAGAGCTTCAAGACGCAGGGGGTAAAGGGCTATCTGAACTTCCAGAGTGACGCGGCCTCGTCCCCATCGATCTGCACGGCCGGACCGAGCGTTCCGGTGATCGCGATCGACATCCACCAGGCGCCGTGCGAGAAGGCCTTTATGGGCGCCAACAACCTGTATGGCGGAATCATCGCCGGCATGGCGCTCGGCAAGTACGCCAAACAGAACTTCAGTTGCAAGTACGACGCGTACGTGTCGCTGGAGGAGCCCGCGGCCGGCATCGTCAACGATCAGCGCATGGGCGGCTTCCGCCAGGGCTTCAAGCGGTTTTGCCCGATCCGTAACCTCCTCAAGGAGAACGCGTTCCGCGTCGACCAGGCCCGCACCGTCTTCGCCGACGTGCTGACCAGGCTCACCGGCAAGCACCGCATTTTTGTGGCCGGGTTGAACGATGACGGCGTCGTGGGCGCCGAGGCCGCGGCCCGTACGGCCGGCCGAGTCAAGGACCTGTTCGTGGGCGCGGAAGGCGGCGACCCCACCGCGTGGTGCGGCATTCGCAAGAACCCGCAGTGGGTCGCGGACGCCACGTACTTCCCGGAGCGCTACGGTCAGATCGGCGTGCCGAACCTGATTCGTCTCGTCAAGGGACAGAAGGTACCCAAACTGTTGTTGGTTCGTCACCGGCTTGTGAACGCAAGCAACATCGGTCAGCTGTACAAATTCAGTTGCAAGTAAGTGGCGTTCGAGCTCCAGACACGCGCGATTCGTAAGTCCTTCAGTGGCGTCGAGGTCCTCCATGGAGTGGACCTCGACGCCCGTGGGGGCTCCGTGCTCGCGCTCCTGGGAGAAAACGGAGCGGGAAAATCCACGCTGGTCAAGATCCTTTCGGGCGATTACAAGCCGGATTCCGGTGAGATCGATGTCGATGGTGACGTGCGGCAGTCGCTCGATCCGGTGTCGGCCCGGCAGCTCGGCATTCGGATGATCTTCCAGGAGATCGTCGATGCGCCCACGCTCACCGTGGCCGAGAACATCGCGCTGGGGCACCTCCCCGCACACATGGGCATCGTCGACTGGTCGACGGTGCGCCAAAAGGCGGAGCAGGTGCTGGCCGAGCTGGAGGTTTCACTCAATCCGAGTGCGATCGTAGGCGAGCTTCGTGTTGGGGAGCGGCAGATCATCGAGATCGCGCGGGAACTTACGGAGGACGCCCGCTGCCTGATTCTGGACGAGCCCACGGCGGCGCTTTCGTCGCTGGAGGTGGAGCGGCTGTTCGGGTTCATTCGGCGGCTGCGCGACCGGGGGGTAGCCATCATCTACATCACTCACCGTCTGGATGAGGTTCCGGCCATCGCCGATGCGGTGCAGGTGCTGCGTGACGGCAACGTGGTCATCCGTGGGGAGGTTGCGCAGTTCGCGCGTAAGGAACTCGTTCAGGCGATGGTAGGGCGGGCAGTCGGCGAGGTGAAGCGGCCGGAGCCATTAGCACGCCAGGAAGGGGCACGACCCAGGATTCGCCTGGAGGCGGCTGCCTCCGGAAGTGATTTCTCGGGAGTGAACCTCGAAGTGTACCCAGGAGAAGTGGTGGCGCTGTACGGAAAGATCGGCTCGGGATCCGCGTCCGTGGCGGAGTCGCTGTTCGGGATTCGCTCGCTGACCGCCGGGCAGTTCGAGCTGAACGGGGAGACCAGGACGTTTGGTCATCCCAGCGAGGCGATCGAGGCCGGTGTGGGCCTGATGCCCGCCGACCGGCAGCGGGAAGCCGCGTTTATGGTGCGATCGGTGGCGGAAAACCTCGTCGCTCCATCATGGCCCCGCATTGCCCAGTTTGGGGGCTTTATTTCTTCCGGGATCGAATCGACCATCTACAGGCGGTGGCACGACGCTCTGGGAGTGCGGTCACGCAACGACCCAGCGCAGCAGCTGGCCACGTTATCCGGCGGCAATCAGCAGAAAGTGCTTCTGGGTCGCTGGTTGGAACGGAACTCGAAGGTGCTGGTCCTGATCGAACCGACACGTGGTGTGGATGTCGGGGCACGCCAGGAAATCTATAAACTCCTTCGATCGCTGGCGGCCGATGGGGTAGCAATACTGGTCTCAACCTCCGATTATGAAGAGGTGGTGCAGGTGGCCGATCGCGCGGTCGTCATGGCACGAGGTGCGATCGTGGCAAACCTGGAAGGTGATGAGATCACGACCGAGCGACTGATTTCTGAGGGGCACTAAATGGATGCGCTGGACAGTGGGACAGATCAAGATCCGGAGGTGTCCGACACGCCGACGAAGCCGGGGAATTCGGCGGCCGCGGTAGTTGCTCCGACCACGCCGACAAGGCGGGCGCTCGTAGTGTCCACGGTCATGGCACTGGTCGTGCTCCTGGCAGTCGAGTTCCTGTACTTCACGTTCGAGGCGCCGTTCTTCTTTACCTGGGACAACCTTTTGAACGTGCTCACGGCCGCGGCCGTGATCGGCATTATCGCGGCTCCCGGTACGATGCTCCTGATTGCCGGCCAGTTCGACCTATCGGTCGGCTCGGGCGTGGCTTTCTGCGGCATGGTTCTGGCCGTGGTGGCGCAGAACCATGGGCTTGCCCTTGGTGTTTTGGCTGCGGTATCAGCGGGCGCGGGGTTGGGTATCCTCAACGGATTTCTGGTGACGGTAATCGAAATCAACGCGCTGATCACGACCCTGGGAACTCTGGCGGTGTTCCGCGGGCTGACAGAAGTGCTGTCGGCCGGCCAGGTGTTGCCGGTCAACAATTTCGCGTCCATCGGAACAGCACGCCCATTTCTCAATATTCCGATGCCGGTGATCATTCTGGTTCTAATTGTCGCGGCGTTCTGGTTCGTCCTTCGATACACCACCTTCGGCCGGGCGATGTACGCCATCGGCGCCAACCCGTTGGCGGCACGGCTGGTCGGCATACGCTCGAAGCGTCTCATCTTTATTGGATTCGTGCTTTCCGGCCTCTGTGTCTCGCTCGGCGGATTGATCAATTCGTCGCAGCTCGGCTCAGCGTCGCCCAACACCGCGCTGGGGATGGAGCTTTCCGTGGTCACGGCCATCGTGTTGGGCGGTACAAGTCTGACAGGCGGACGTGGCACCATCCTGGGAACCGTCATTGGGCTTATGGTCATTAGCGTCCTGAACAACGGTATGGTTCTCATGAATATCGACCCGTTCTATCAAGATATTGCTCGCGGCTGTCTGCTCATTCTGGCGGTCGCGTTCGATCGACTGAGTTCGCGGTTTGGCGCACGTTCGGGACGTCACATGGCCTAGCCGCAAAGATCCGCCGCGAACGAAGGAGGACTGAGCTTGTGACGACAGACACAGAACATCCTGACGGGCCGGACATCGTGAAGATGTACCGCGACATGGTACGCATTCGTGTATTTGAAGAGACCGTGCAAGGGCTCTTCATGCAGTCGCTCGTGTCTGGAACCACGCACCTGGCCCAGGGCCAGGAGGCCGTCGCCGTGGGCGTTGCGAACGCCATGCGTCCCGACGACTACTCAACGTATACCTATCGCGGGCATCATCATGCACTTGCCCGCGGGCTGGATCTCGAGGCCGCCTTTGCCGAGTTGTTAGGTCGCGCAACGGGGATCAACCACGGCAAAGGCGGCTCTATGCATCTGACCGACGCCCGGCTAGGCCTGTACGGATCGTTCGCGATCGTCGGTGCGGGCCTGCCGGTCGCGGTTGGGTTGGGCCGTGCGGCGCAGTTGCGGAAGAACGGACGCATATCGGCGACGTTCTTTGGCGACGGCGCCACGAACATCGGGGCGTTTCACGAGGCGATGAACCTTGCCTCGGTCTGGAAGGCGCCCGTGCTCTTCGTATGTGAGAACAACCTGTACGGCGAGTACAGCCCGCTGCGTAGCACGACACCCGTGGAGGATCTGGCGATACGGGCATCGTCGTACGCCATGCGCGCCCAGATCGAGGACGGGAACGACGTGGTCGCCGTGTTCGAGGCAGCGCGGGACGCCGCGGCGCGTGCCCGTGCGGGTGAAGGCCCGACGTTCCTGGAGTACAAGACGTACCGGCATCGCGGGCACTCGCGTAGCGATCCGGCGAAGTATCGTCCGGAGGAAGAGGTCAAAGCGTGGCTGGCCCGCGATCCGCTCACTGCGGCCAGACGCCGATTGGTGGACGCCGGCACAAGCACGGAGGCCGATCTCGACCGGGTGGACACGGAGGTTGCAGCAGAAGTCGAAGCGGCGGTCGAACGGGCAAAATCGGGTCCGTGGCCGGAGCTCAGCGAGGTAACCACCAATGTCTACGCCTGAAACGGTTACCTATCGTGAAGCAATAAACCGCGCCTTGCGCGATGCGATGCAGGCGGATGAGAACGTCATTCTGCTGGGCGAGGATATCGGCACGGCGGGTGGCTCGTTCAAGATCACCGAGGGGCTGCGAGATACGTTCGGGCCGGACCGTGTGATGGACACACCCATCTCCGAGACCGGATTCGTCGGCGCCTCCATCGGTATGGCACTGGTCGGGTTCCGACCGGTGGCCGAGATGATGTTCTCCGACTTCGCCGCGGTGGCTTTTGACCAGATCGTGAACGAGGCGCCGAAGTACCTCTTTATGTCCGCTGGACAGATGAATGTTCCCATGGTCATCCGGTGTACAGGCGGCGGTGGACTGCGCTTTGGGTCGCAACACTCCGCAACCACTGAATCATGGTATCTCACGATTCCCGGGCTGAAGGTGGTCGCGGCAGCCACCCCCCAGGATGCGTACGGGCTCATGCTCAGCGCGATCGCCGATCCGAACCCGGTAGTATATCTAGAGCACAAGAAGCTGCTGGGCAGCACCGGCCCGCTCGACACGTCCGAGGGGCCGGTTCCCCTTGGCAAGGCACGTGTCCTCCGATCCGGGGACGATGTCACCCTGGTGGCAACGTTGGCGATGGTGACCGTTGCGATGGAGGCGGCCGAGCGGCTGGCCGGCGACGGCGTGGAGGCGGAGGTGATCGACCTGCGATCGCTCCTGCCCTTTGACGCGGACACGGTTCTCGATAGCGTGCGGCGAACCGGCCGGCTGATAACGATCGAAGAGCAGCCGGTGTACGGCGGATGGGGAAGCAGCGTGGCGGCGGAAGTAGTGGATAAGGCGTTCGACTACCTGGACCACCCGCCGCTGCGGCTGGGAACGCCTGCCGCCCCCATCGCCTTCAGCTCGGTGCTGGAAGATGCGGCCATTCCATCGGTCGACCGAGTCGTGCAAGCTGTAAGGACAGTACGAGGGGAATGATCGAAACAGCGCGAAGCGCAGCGCCAATCACCCGGATCGAAACCATCCCGGTTCGCGTGCCGCTCGACCGGGTGTATCGCGGCAGCTATTATTCCATGCGCAATCGCTGCACCATCATCACCCGGGTCTACACTGCGGATGGCGCAGTGGGCGAGTCGTACAACGGCGATGCCGACGAAGAGCAGGGGCAGGTGTTGAGCATCATTACCGACGAGATCACGCCGCTGCTTCAAGGCATGGATGCCTGGCAGGTGGAGCGTTGCTGGCAGCAGATGCTGCCGGTGACGTACAACATCCTGCGGGACCGAACGCTGGCCCTGCAGGCGATGGCCTGTGTGGACAGCGCCATCTGGGATCTTATCGGGAAGATGATGGGACAGCCGCTCTCCCGCCTCTGGGGGGCGTACGCCGACGCACTGCCCTTCATCGTCATCGGGGGCTACTACTCCGATGATCCCAACGCGATCGACCGGGAGGCCGAACGGTACCAAGAGCTGGGGGTCGGGGGATGCAAGTTCAAGGTGGGCGGGCGCTCGCCGGAAGAGGACGCCGAGCGCACGCGCCGTATGCGTGCGGCGGTTGGGCCGGACTTCATCATCACAGTCGATGCGAATCAGGGATACCACCTGCGGGACGCCATCCGCTTTGCCGAGCTGACGCGCGAGTGCAATCTGGTCTGGTTCGAGGAGCCATGCGGCTGGATGCACGATCGAACGTCGATGCGAGATGTGCGGATGATCACCGGCGTACCGACCTGCGCCGGCCAGAGCGAGATCACTCCAAACGGGATCAAAGAACTGATGCTCACCGGCTCCATCGACGTCTGTAACTTCGATGCCTCCTGGAGTGGGGGGCCATCCCAGTGGCGTCGAATCGCCGGCATGGCATCGGTCTTCGGCGTACGCATGGCGCATCACGAGGAGCCGCAGATCTCGGCGCAGCTGCTGGCAAGTACCAGCAACGGCACATACGTGGAGTCGTTCTTGCCTGAGCGCGATCCGATCTTCTGGAACATGATCGCAAACCGGCAAGAGCTTGAGGGCGGCATGCACCCGGTTCCACAGGGACCTGGATGGGGATTGGTCCTCGACGAAGACTGGATCGCGAAGTACCGCGCGAACGCGGCATGAGTGCTTCTGAGCTAGACGCGGGAGGTGTATCGATGGCGAAGGCGAGAATTGCAGTCATTGGAGCGGGATGGTGGGCAACCCAGCACCATTTGCCCAGTCTTCTCTCGTACCCGTCGGCAGAGGTCGTGGCGGTCGTCGACAAGAACCCGGCAAAGTTGCAGGCAGTAAAGGATCACTTCGGTCTTGATCGCCTGTACACCGACCACCAGGAGATGCTGCAGACCGTCAAGCCGGACGGTGCGGTCGTGGCGCTGCCCCACGTCCTCCATTATCCGATCGGCCGAGACGTGTTGGACGCAGGCGTGAATCTCATGATGGAAAAGCCGTTCACCTTGAGGTCGGAGGACGCCTGGGATCTGGTGCGACGAGCACGTGATCGCAACCTGATCCTGACAGTGGGCTACCCCTGGAACCACACGAGCCATGCAAGAGCAGCGCGCGAGGCGGTGGCGTCCGGCAGTATCGGCGAGATCCAGCTGGTCTCCGGGCTGTTTGCCTCGATGGTCATCGAGTACTTCCGGGGAAACCCGGAAGCGTATCGCGGCTCCTTCAAATATCCCGTCACAGGTCCGGGCGAGGAGACCTACTCGAATCCCGCCATCGCGGGAGGTGGACAGGGTCACCTGCAGGTGACGCACCTGGCCGGCCTGATGTTC
>CAAGKR010334677.1_pt1 | contig 10668 bp, 5 predicted proteins | sample 2556971 | NCBI WGS metagenome assembly CAAGKR01 (sample SAMEA5207829, study PRJEB30636) | soil metagenome | biome: forest; feature: boreal; material: soil | place: USA | collected 2011-09 | depth 1 m
GCAGCCGCTGAGTTACCCCAGCTTCGATACGCCTCGCCAGCGGAATGGAAGAAACGAATTACAACACAGGCTATGCCCGGCAATAAATTAGGAGGCGGCCCGTGAGCGCGAGCTCGCTCGTTCGTGTTGAATGTAAACGAGCGCGAACAGGGTGATGCTTTTTGCAGATCAGCTGCCGACACTCGAAACCTGGCGCAATCCGGCTACCAAAGCCGTTGGAATTATTTTGGCGCGTTATGAAGTTCATACTTCCTCTGTTTCGGACGGCCGCTTATTTTGCGCTGTTCGGCTCGCCTGGAATTGAGGCCCAGGTTCCGAAACCTTCAACTCCTATCCAATTCGTAGATATCACTGCCGCGGCTGGTATCAAATGGGACATCAAAACGCTCGTCCCGGGACCAAAATATCTAATCGAGACGATGGGGGGTGGCGGCGGCTTCATCGACTATAACGGAGATGGTCTGCTGGACATCTATCTCGTCTGCTACTCGCAAATGCCGCAGCCCGCCGGAGGCGGTGTGTTAAGAGACGTTCTGTACCGCAATAACGGCGACGGCACTTTCACGGACGTCACCGAGAGTGCAGGTATCTCAAATAGCATGCGAGGTATGGGTTTGGCTGTAGGAGATTATAACAACGATGGTTGGCCCGACATTTATATAACAGGCTACGGCGCAAGCAAATTGTATCGCAACAACGGAAATGGAAAATTCACCGATGTGACTGAGCGAGCAGGGGTCAACAATAATCTCTGGGGAACTAGCGCGGCCTTCTTTGACTATGACAACGATGGTTACCTAGATCTGTATGTGTGCAACTACCTCACTTATGACGAAAAGAACCTTCCCTGCACTTTCTATGACGGCAAGCCTTACTGCTCGATCGCAAGTTTCAAAGGTTCATCAGCCAGGCTTTTTCATAACAATGGAGACGAAACATTTACCGATGTAAGTGAAAGAGCGAAGATTGCTGACCCTAAGGGAAAAGGTTTAGGCGTCGTTGCGCTGGACTATGATAACGACGGACGGATGGATATTTTTCAAGCTAACGATGCCGCGGCAAACTTCCTTTATCACAACGATGGCAACGGAACATTTTCCGAAGTAGCACTCGAAGCCAGTGTGGCTTTTGATCCGGACGGCAATGCGCGTGGTGGCATGGGTGTGGACGCGGAGGATCTTGACGGCGATGGCTATTTAGAGATTTTCGTTGCGAACTTTTCCGACCAAACAAACGCGCTGTTTCACAATGACAAAGATGGATTGTTTACTGAAATCACCAATAAAGTGGGTCTGGGCGCGATTAGCATTCCGATGAGCGGTTTCGGCTCTCGCTTCTTTGATTACAACAACGATGGTCTGGTTGATCTCTTCGTTCTTAACGGCCATCCTTTTGAGCCCATCAACAAGATTTTCCCCCACATTACTTACGCCGAGCCGCCCTTTCTGTTTGAGAATACCAGCAAGGGATTTCGCGACGTCGCCTCCGAGCACGGCGCTCCACTAAAGAAATTCTATGCGGGGCGTGGTCTTGCCGTTGGTGATTTTGATAATGACGGTGATTCGGATCTTTTACTGATAAACGTAGGAGAACCACCCGCGCTGTTGCGCAACGATGGCGGCAATAGAAACCACTGGCTGGGTATTGTATTGATAGGAACAACTAGTAATCGCGATGGCATCGGGGCGAAAGTGACCGTCACGGCTGGTGGAAAGCGCAGAACTAAACAACGGTTGGGCGGCACGAGCTATTGCTCTGCATCCGACCCGCGCCTGCTCTTCGGATTGGGAGCTAGTACCCTTATAGATGAGGTAGAGGTCAGATGGCCCAGCGGGCAAATCAGCACTCTAAAGAATGTCAGCGCCAATCAGTACCTGGCGATTAAAGAAAGCCCGATGAAGTCCAAACGCCCCTTGTGATAGTCGCTAAATTCTCTCGTCCGCCGTTTGTCGTTTTCATTTTGTGGCCGTTGTGTTAACAACACCCTCTGCTTCAACGACTCTTATGTAACGATTGATTGGCAAGTTCGCTAACTTGTCTACTCTTCCACTGGGCCAACGAATCTGAACGGAGTCAATCTTTGTCGCCGCGCCCAGACCTAGTATTTCTCGTGGATCGTGTGAAGAAAGGTAACTGCCGCCGGCAGTCTTCAGCCGGGTTCGTTTCACGCCTCCGGCCTGCCACGTGATTAGGGCTCCAACAGCAGCGGGATTGCTCTTGGTCGCGACGAGTTGCAGACCGAGCCAGTTGTTTCTGTTGCCGCCTTCGTTACGAAGCAACACCGGAGCCTGGCCATTGTTTGAGATCAGCACATCGAGGTCGCCGTCGTTATCAAAATCGCCTGTGGCCATACCTCGGCCGGAAAACTCTTTGCTGAAAACGGCGCCTGATTGCGCGCTGACATTTTTGAAAGCGCGCCCGGTATTCTCGAACATCAACAAGGGCTCTTTGTACTTCACGCGCGTGGCGCGCATTTCGATAAAATCGTCCGGATGGCCGTTGACAAGGAACAGGTCAGGGTCACCATCGTTGTCATAATCGAAGAACCTCAGTCCCCAGCCGCTCAACAGCTGCGTTGCTGTTCCAATTTCTCCGGGCTCGTCCGTAAAAATCAGATCCTTCTGGTTGTGATAGAGACTGAAAAACTCTCGATCGATGTTGGCCACAAAAAGATCCTGCCAGCCATCGCCATCATAGTCCGCCGCGTCTACTCCCATTCCCGAGCGCGGTTTCCCGGCGTCACTGAAGGCCACACCAGCCGCCAATCCGACTTCTTCAAATTTTCCATTGCCCTTATTGATGAATAGAAAGTTCGGCATTGTATCGTTGGCCACGAACAGGTCCATCAAGCCATCGTTGTTAACATCTGTGGCGACTGCCCCGAACGATTTGCCAGGCGAGTCGGCGATACCCGATTCCCTGCTCACATCGGTGAACTTGCCATTGCCCTCGTTGTGGAAGAGGTGGCTGGGCCGCGGCTTGAAAAGGCGCGGGACGCAGTAGTAACGCCGGCTCAAGGTTTCATCGGTGCAGAGAATGTTCATAGACTTCTCATAAACAACAAAGCTCGAGACGAAAAGGTCCAGCTTGCCGTCATTGTCATAGTCGAACCAGACGGCGCAAGTGGACCAGCCGGGCGCGGCGACGCCGGCTCTATCAGTCACATCAGTGAACGTGCCATTGCCGTTGTTGTGATAAAGAATATTGCGGCCATAACCCGTGATATAAAGATCAACCCAGCCATCGCCATCGTAATCGCCGGCGGCGACACCCATGCCAAACGTGCCACCAGCCACCCCCGCTTTGGCGGTCACGTCGGTGAACGTTCCATCATGATTATTATGATAGAGCGCGTTCTTTAGCGGGGTGGTCGGAGCATAGAAATCTGAAGGCCCGCTATTGACCAGGTAGATATCCATCCATCCATCGTTGTCGTAATCAAAGAAGGCGCAACCAGCCCCAACGGTCTCGGGCAAATAACGATCGGTCGAGTGGCCATTGTTGTGTACCCAGGTGATTCCGCTCTTTTTCGGCGACACTTCTTCGAAGGTAACGCCCGGCTTCAGCGGCGCGGGTCTCTGGCCAGAAGAGACCAAAGGCGGATTCAGAACGACCAACGAAAGAACCGTGACAAGCTTTAGATTGGAGCGCCAACTACGCGGTCCAACACGGATACTGAGAGTGGGCATATGTAGGACAAAGAGTTGCGCCTTGTTCAAACTTCCGGGCCCCCTCTCTGGGCGCACCGTATCTCTATATCGACACTAATGAGAAGTTTACCGTGGCTTCGGTGTTGGTGCTGTAATAACAAAAGTATCGCCTTCCCTTTTCTGTTGTGGGTCTAAGGTCTTAAGCTTTTCGACGATTTGCATCTCAGCCTGCGCTCGTTTTTGATCCTTAAGCCGGGCGTACAGCACTGCTAACTGATAGTGCGCTCTGGAATCGTCGGGATTTAGCTTAGCGCCCAACTCCAGCTCTTCCTGAGCGTGCGGATAGTCTTTCAGCTTCAGATAACTTGCACCGAGAGCTACGTGCCCGTTCGAAAACGAGGGCGATAGCTGAACGGCTTTGCCCAAAAGTTCTATGGCCCGCTCATCCTCGTTCTGTTCTTGGGCAATTAGCCCCAGATAGTAGAAGGGTTCAGGAATGCTGGCATCGGCCTTAATGGTCTTCTCCAGATAACTGGTAGCTTCGACAAACTTCTTTTGTTTGTATAACACATAGCCGAGATACATTTGCCCTTGAGCGTTATCAGGCTGGAGCTTGAGGGCGTGACGAAATATCTGCTCGGCCGCAAACAGATCGGGTTTCTTGAGCAAGGTGGCGCCCAGAGCGATCAGGTAAGCTGGTTCATTGGGACTGAGTTTGACCGCCTGCTCCAGCGCCGCCTGGGCCTCTTCATAAACGCCCAGCTTTAAAGCTGCCACACCGATCTTGTAACGAAGATCGGGCGAGTTGCCGGCCAGCTCCTTGGCGCGAAGCAAATAACGTAAGGCGGTTTCCGAGTCTCCTTTGATTTGGGAGACTCGAGCTAAGCCCAGAATCGCGTCGGCGTTATCACCCTGCGCGGCAAGCGCCAGGAGATAGCTCTCTTCTGCCTTTTCCGCATCGCTTTTCCCCAGATATGACTCACCGAGCAGAACGAGGAATACCGGTGATGCTGGCTGCGACTCCCTGGCTCTCTCAATAACGGTGATGCACTCGTCAAAACGCCCTCGTGAAAGCAGCAATCGCGCAAGTTTGTAGCCGGCCTCCGCGTTGTTAGGCTCGAGGTTAAGGACCTCTTTCAATTCGGAGATTGTTTTGTCGGGCGCATTCTTGAGCAGGTACAGAAATGCGAGGTTCATATGTGCGGCCGCAAACTTAGGATCACTGCGTGCGGCGCGAGTTAAGAGGGCTTCGGCTTCATTCAGCCTCCCCTGCTGGGCGCGAACCGTGCCTAGGAGATTGAGCGCGACTGCGTCGTTCGGCGCAATCTTCAAAATGCTGCCTAGCTGGCGCTCCGCTTCCTCAATTCGATTATCACGGATAAGTACTGCAGCACTCTCGAGTCGCTTTTGGACGTTGTCTGTCTGAGCAATGCCAATGAACGGAGTGAGGAAGACTAGCAGAAAAACCACGGCGCCGCAGGCAGTAGTTTGCCGGACATAGTCATACCACGGATCCGGAAAAAATGGTTTCGCCGATCTCACCGTTTTGCGCACCTATCGCCGCCGTTCGTTCTTGAAGTCCTTCTGTTCAACGAGACCCTGCCCTTCTTTGATGGTCAAAATCTTATTCACGCCAGCGTCAGTGATTTTATCCACCACACCGCTCGGCCAGCGAACTTCTATCAGGTCTATCTTCGTTCGCTTCTCCAGACCAAAGTGCAGGCGGAAGTCATTGTGGGAAATGTAGCTCCCGCCGCTGCGAACTTCGTCCACCTGGGTCAAATCGCCGGAGACGATCTTTATCCGGGCTCCAATCCCGTCACGATTACTCTTCACCCCAATCATTTTGATCAGCACTGAGTTGTTGGCATTGCCACCTTCATTCAGCAGCAATTGCGGGGCACCGTCCAGGTTATTGATGATTACATCAACATCGCCATCATTATCAATGTCGCCAAAAGCGGCTCCTCGACCCGTCCGCCTTTCGGCAAAGGGAGCGCCAAGTTGGGCGCCTACCTCAGCAAACGTGCCGTCGCGGTTGTTATGGTGCACGAAATTGCGTTGCCGGTAAGTCGGGAGTTGCGGGTAAACGTGACCGTTGACTACCAGCAGATCAACCCAGCCGTCGTTGTCATAGTCAAAGAATTTGGTTCCCCAACCGACGTAGGGAAGACTTACAGCGGCGACTTTGGCCGCGTAAGAAACGTCCGTAAAAGAACCTCGACCGTCATTGTGGTAGAGCGTGTTGTAGTCGTCATCGAAATTGGTAATGAACAGGTCGAGCTTTCCATCGTGATCATAGTCACCCAGAGTTACTCCCATGCTTCCCTGCTCGCTACCGTTTTCATTGACCGCCAAACCTGAAGTGAATCCAATGTCCTTGAAGGTTCCGTCCCCGTTGTTGTGATAGAGGAAGTTTGGCGTCGAATCGTTCGCTACATAGATATCAACTAAGCCATCACCGTCAAAATCGCTGCAAATCACGCCCAGTCCATAGTAGCCGTCGGGGTCTGCTACGCCCGCCTTTTTTGAGACATCAGAAAACGTTCCATCGCCGTTGTTATGATAAAGCGTATCGCCTGCACCCGGCAGACCTCTTGGCCCACACTGGACTGGTATCCCTTTGAACTGGCAAGTTCGTCCGTTACCAAATTCGGGTAGATGATTGACGTCGAAATCCACATAGTTGGAGACAAACAGATCGAGCTTGCCATCGTTATCGTAATCGACGAAAGCGGCGCCGGTGGACCAACGCGGATCACCCACGCCGGCGCTTTGCGTAACGTCTTTAAAGGTGCCGTTGCCGTTGTTCTTCAGAAGATGATTTGGACCCAGACACGTTACGTAGATATCATCGAAGCCGTCGTTATTGTAATCACCAATCGCCAATCCCATACCCCACCCGATATCGCCGACGCCAGCTTTGTCCGTGACATCCGCAAAGGTTCCGTCGCCGTTATTGTGATAGAGAGCACTCTTTGTCTTTTGCTTTGATTTCACCATGTCCACGTTCAGCGAGTTAACGAGGTAAATATCGATGTAGCCATCATTATCATAATCAAAGAACGCAACCCCTCCACTCATCGACTCCACGATATACTTTTTCTCCGGTGAGGTAATGTGTTTGAAAGTGATGCCGGCCTTTTCTGTGACATCTGTAAACTGAATATCAATCGCCGGAGGATCAATTACTTTCAGGGGAGCTGACAAGAGAAGTATTACTATCAGTGCAATGGAGCCCTGGACCGTTATTAAAGGCAAGAGTTAGCAACCTCTCTGAAGTTTACGGATTCGTCTGTTTGCGCTCTTTCTCTTTGAGTTGCCGAGAAATCTCCAGGTGATTCTCGCCTTCCGTTTTGCGCCCGGCGGCCAGATAAGCTCTACCGAGTTGGTAGTGAACGTGCGATTTATCAGGCTCGAGCTTTGCCGCCATTTCCAGATTCTCCACCGCGCCCTTGACGTTGCCTTGCTGCAAGAGGCCTTTTCCAAGTTCGTAATATGCGTCTCCGAAGTCAGGCTTGACCTGAATGACTTCGAGCATCAACCTGAAACCGCGCTCCGTCTTTTGCTGGGCTAGAAGGACGAAGGCCAGATGATATTTGGCCTGCACGTCGCCTGGGTTTAAGGCCAGTTCATTTTCAAACTCCTTCACGGCCTCGTCAAACTTTCCCGACTTCACATAAATCAAACCGGCATAGTAATGGGCCAGCAGCGTTTTGCTATCGAGGGCCAACGCCGCCTTTAATTCTTCCTGCGCTTTGTCGGGCTCGCCCTGTTCGTAGTAAGCCTGTCCGAGAAGGATATGGAGCTGGGGACTATTGCCACTCACGATAACCATCTGTTGGATCACCCCATCAGCCGCCTCCTTCTTGCCCTGTTTGATTAGAGACAGCGCGAGTGTGTAGTAGACGCCAACATTACCGGGCTTGCCGGCGATCACGTCGGTCAACAATTCAGACGTTCTCGGATAGTTCTCCAGCATGAAATAACTGAGCCCTAACAATTGTTTGGCTTGTAGATTGGCTGGATGAGCGCTCAATTCGTTCTCAAGCGGCGCAATCGCCTCTTTGTATAACTCGGCCTTAAAGGCCGCGAGCCCCCAGTTGTAATTGAGGCCATTAAGTTTTGAATCCCATCCGGCAGCTATTCCGAATTGTTCGGCAGCCGCTCGAAAGTCTCCTCGGTCGGCACGCAGTAGGCCGATCTCATTGTGGGCGGAGGCAACCACTCTTGAATAATAAACTTCGCCATCCTTCAATTCTTGTATGGTCTTTTCATCAGGCGAGTTCGTTTCGGCGATGACGCCCTCCGATGAAGCCATTTCAGGAAATTTACTGTTTTGCTCATTTAGGTTTACGGCGCTGAGGTAAGCCTCGTTCTTCTCCTTATCTCTCTTGAGCGATTTCGACTTGAGCTCCGCAGCAATCTGTAACTCCTGCTTGGCTGCCTCGGTTTGACCGGATTTCATAAGCGACTGTCCGAGGCGGTAATGCGCCGTGGCCACCTGGTAATCATTGTGGCTCAGCGAAGGATTGAGGGCGATGGATTTCTTGAGCACGTCAATCGCGTCTCGGTACCTCTCTGCTCCCTGGTAAGCCTGGCCCAGATGAAAGTAAGGATCTGGATTGTCGGGCTGAATGAGGGCGGCTTTTTGAAGCAGGCCAATTGCAGGCTCCCATTTTCTATCCATCAGGTAAATAATGCCCAGATAGTAGTTGGCGAAGAATTCATCGGGGTGGGAAGCTAACTCCACTTTAAACTCTTCCGCGGCATCGTTGAGCCGGGCCGCTCCGTCCTTTAGTAGATAGGTCAGGCCCAGATAGTAGTGAGCCCGCGGCGCGTCACGATCAAGCGCGACGGCCTTCTTAAACTCTTCTATTGCTTCGGCAAGAAATCCCGTTTCTCGATACGCCCGGCCAAAGATGATACGAAGCTGAGGCCGGTCACCAAGCTGTCCCAACATGCGGTCGTAAATTTGTTTAGCGGGAGGTAATTGGTGCTGCTTGAGGTAAGCCAATCCGAGCGTATAGGCGATGTCGTAATCATTCGGCGCGATCGTCAGGGCAGTCTGGAGCTCACGCGTAGACTGGGCGAAGTCGCCTAGCATGAAGTAACTCTTGCCCAGCATGTGGTGCGCGCCGGCGCTTTGAGGGTTGGCGCTTAACGCTTTGCGCAGTGGCTCGAGAGCTTTTTCATATTGCTCGGCGTCGAAGTGAGCAATCGCTAAATCTATCAAGGCCTCTTGCGAATCAGGCCGGTAAAGAGTGGCGGACTCAAGAGTGGTAATGGCCTTCTGATACTTCTTCTCGGCTGAATAGACTTTTCCGAGCTTAGCGTATCCTTCGGCCAGAATAGCGGTGTATTCGGTTTCCGCAGCAGCGAAATTGCCGGCGCGTCTTTGCGCTTCCGCTGCTTCAGAATGTTGTCGAAGCGAATCCTGGGGGGATTGGAAAACGAAGACCAGCAGTAGAAGAGGAACCAAGGTCGAAGGCAAGTACCCCAATTGAACTTCTCTGACCCCACAAAAAATAAGACGGAGGGCTGAGATAGATCTATTAGCCCTCCGTCGTTGTTTCAGCCGTGCCGTACTATATCAGAAGTTGAACTTCAGACCGAACTGGATGTTGCGTGGTCCTCGGTCACTATTGAGCTTGCCGAAGTTCCCGTTAGTAAACCCAGTGAATTTCCCTGCGGTGTTGAAGCCGGCGCCCAAGCCAGGATCGAACCCATTGAAATTCGTATGGTTGAAAAGATTGAACATCTCCGCACGGAACTGAATGCCGTACTTCTCCTTCACCTTCCAATTCTTGGCAACTGAAAAGTCAACGTTCTTCAGACCCGGCTGCCGCACGAATCCACGCTTAAGATTACCGAACGTCCCGGGAGCAGGTAACGCGAACGCAGCCGGATTCAGATACACGGTGTGGTCGGCGCCCTGCAGGTAGATGGGCACACCCGGCACCAGGTCGGGGCGGAAGCCGCCAGGGGCATTGCTAGCCAGACCAAAATAGCCGGCAGGGGCGCCGGTCGTGACGTCGAGAGGTATCCCACTCAACAGTGTAACAATCCCATTGAGTTGCCAATTTCCCAGGAGCTGACTCGCTACCGAGCCCCATCTCTTGAAAGTGGGCAAGGCATAGACCGCGTTGGAAACAAACATATGCCTGCGATCGAGATCGGAATCACCCTTATCTATATTAAAGTTGAAGGGATCGGTGGTGGCACTCGTAAACGACGTCAAAGGAACGTTGGAGGTGGCGTGCGACCAGGTGTAAGCAACCTGCCAGGACAGCCCCTTTGTAAAGCGGCGGTTAACCCAAACCTGTAGCGCCTTGTAGTCTGACGTCCCGTTCGACTCGCTCATGGTAATGCCGCCCAGGTTTGGAAATAGTCGATTGGCATTCGCGATGGCTTGCTCGTTGGAAGCGCCGGTGGTGAATGCCTGGACCACAGCAGCCCTCTTGTCGGGAGAGACGTCGTTGACGTTCACCCCGCGCCGCCAGATGTGCGAACCATGGTTTCCGATATAGGAAACCTCCGCGACCGTGTTCTTCAGAATTTCACGGGAGACCGTTATGTTCCACTGCCAGCTCTCGGGTGGTCTGAAGTTCTCGTCCACGGCGTTGAAGCCGGTGCTGTTACTGACGCCGGCGAGCGCATTTTTCAGCCCGGGATTGATGGTATCGAGACTACGGAAGGTTGGGTCGTCGGCAAGATTCGGCGTACCGCCTCCCCAGTTGGAGTTAACCACCTGCGTCCAGGGAGGATTGCCGGCCAGGCGCAGGACATCTTCGATCACGTTCGAGCGACTCATGAAGCGACCGAACCCCGCGCGCACCGCAGTCTTGCCATCACCCTTAACATCCCAGGCCACACCTACTCGTGGCTGGAAGCCTTTGTTATATGCGTGCCATAGTGAGCGGCCGAATCCAGCCTCACCAGGCTTTACCAAACCACTAAGCGGATGCGTACCGTCGTACAGTCGAGGAATGTAGTTACTGATGCGATCGTTGTTTGA
>CAAGKR010449987.1_pt1 | contig 10668 bp, 5 predicted proteins | sample 2556971 | NCBI WGS metagenome assembly CAAGKR01 (sample SAMEA5207829, study PRJEB30636) | soil metagenome | biome: forest; feature: boreal; material: soil | place: USA | collected 2011-09 | depth 1 m
GCTCAGCAGGTCCGGACTGGACCAATCCAACGACTCGCCGACGGACTGGCGAACGATATCTGAGGGCTCGATGCAGACGACCTTAAGCCCAGCTTTTGCCAAATGCAGACACGCGGCTTTGCCAGCCAGTCCGCCGCCGATGACGGTTACGTCGTAAGTCGTAGAAGGGATTGGATCGGGCATTGGTTCAGTGCGCGAAGGTGACGTGGTTTCGCCGTAGCTCCAGAACGCCAGATGCGGCACGGATCATTACGAGGAAAACCCCACACGAGACTCCCCAGAATCCCCAGTTGGGGGTACGGTACCAGTGCAGTTAGGCGGCATCCATAGCAGAAAACAACTAGGGGCAGACCGGGCCAGCCTGCTGAGTTTGTCGCCGGGTTAGGAGCCGAACGGAATCGTGATGCGAAACGTGGCTCGAAATTGCTCACCGGGCTGAAGAACGCGAAGGCCTTTGCCGGATGTGAGCGCACTCGTAGGCGCAGTCATCGGCTCAAAAGCGATGAAGTCTTTATCCCTGGGCGCAAAGACTTGGGCGTACGGGAAACCCTCGACAAATGTGACCACGATCCGGCGCCCCACTCCGGAAACCGAAAAGGAGGGTTGCCCGCCCCCAACTACGAAGCCATCGTCGAAAGATGTGTCAGCTAGCTCGCCGTCAAATGGTCCGAACGGCTCTTCCGCTCCGGTGGGTATACCCCGCGCATCGAGCACGAGGCGCCGCATGGCCGGCAGTTGCACTTGCCAATGCGCCCGTGGAAGCTGCGGAATCCCAAAGTAAGGATGGAAGCCGAAGCTGACCGGGACGGAAGAACCAGCGTTTGCAAATACGGTCGTTTGCAAAGTTAAGGAATTAGCATCGAGGCTCGCCGCGATCTGGAGGCTGTGTGGAAACGGAAAAATTACGAGAAGGTCGGGTCGATTCCAATCGAGACGGGCCAGAAGCGAATCCTCTTTAGCTCCGACGATTTGCCAGCCAAGAAGTCCCCAAGGAACACCGTGAATGGCGAGGCCGTGCTCGTCGAAATGCAGTGAGGTCGAAGAAGGATCGAGGACAACGTCGCGACCGGCGGAGCGATAATGGAGTGAAGCGAGGCGGTTTGCCCAGGGGTAAAGCAGCGGAATCCCGGCGGTGCTGCCCTTGGCTTTGGATGCTTCCAGATTATCAATGCGGCGGAGAAACTCAGCTCCGCGATGCCGAAGAGAAATTCCGAGCATCCCTGCGTCCGGCCAAAAAACAGCCTGGAGTTCACCAGCGGCCAGGGAGAGAGATTTGTCGGCGGTCATTGCGGGTTTACGTGATTACCTGTTCGCTTGTGCTGGCTTGGATGATTTCTCCGATTACGTCGGAAGAGCTGGCGTGAAGCTCAGCTCTACATTTAAGCGACCGTTAAGCCATTGTTCTAGGTTAATCGAGAAGATTGGGCGACTCGAGGTAGCGTGCGGCCTTCGGCTTCGACAGAAGCCACTTTGCCCAAGCGGCGAAGGTGGCGCTGCTCCTGACTATATTTTGCCGCAATAAATGTCTGCACCAGATCCCAAGCGACGCTGGCGCCCACGGTACGGCCGCCCAGGCAAAGGATGTTCATGTGATCATCCTCAACGCCCTGCTTGGCGGAAAAATGATCATGTATCAGCGCGGCGCGAATGCCCGATATTTTGTTGGCGCAAACCGAAGCGCCGACACCGCTGCCGCAGATGGCAATGCCGCGTTCTACCTTGCCTGTGGCGACGGCGCGCGCCAGCGGCACAACGTAGTCGGGATAATCGTCGCCATTCGAAAACGAACCAGCGCCGAAATCAACGACGTCATGACCGGAGGCGCGAAGCTCGCTAACCAATTCTTCCTTCAACCCAAATCCACCATGATCGGTAGCAATCCCCACGCGCATGTTTGTCCTCCATCGACTTCCAAATGCCAAGCCCTTCAATACACGTTGCTGTCTGACAAGTAGTACCTTGTCTACTTGAAAGAATCACCCGCCGCTGCTGCTCGGCTCTCCACCACCGGATTCGACCAACCGCCCGGAGGGGCAACGCTTGTGGCCACCTCCTTCGGCCCCCACGTGCCCGGCTCGTATTCGTAAGCGGGCGTGGCAAATTTGAGTACTGGATCTACGATGCGCCAGGCTTCCTCGACATAGTCTTGCCGGGCAAAAAGCGTGGCGTCGCCCGCCATCGCGTCGCCGAGCAGGAGCTCATAGGCTTCCATCTCAGTTGCCTCGGGATGATGGTGAGCCAACAATTCCGCGGGTTCACCCTTCAGTTCTTCGCCCGGGGCCATAACCGTCGCTCCCAATGCGAGGTCGACATCGGGGCTGATGCGAAAGCGCAGATAGTTCTGCGTCAGAGTCTTGGACGGAATCACTGTGGGCGGTAGGCGAAATCTGGCCAGCACTTCGGTACATTCAACTGGCAGACACTTGCCGGCGCGCAGATAGAAAGGAACGCCCTTCCAGCGCCAGGAGTCGATCTCTAAACGCAAGGCGGCGAAGGTTTCGATCTTGGAATCTTTGGCCACGCCGGGTTCCGCGCGGTAGCCACGAAACTGTCCGCGCGCGATGTCGGAGTCCTGTAGGGAGGGAATGGCTTTGAGCACTTTTACTTTTTCATCCCGTACGGTTTCGCTGTCGGTGTTAACGGGAGGCTCCATCGCAAGATTGCAGAGAATCTGGAACAGGTGATTCTGCATAACGTCGCGAATGGCCCCCGTCTGGTCGTAGAAAGCACCGCGGCCCTGAACGCCGAAGTTTTCCGCCATGGTGATCTGCACACTCTCGATGTAATTGCGATTCCAGAAAGTCTCCATGAAGGTGTTGGCAAAACGGAATACCAATATGTTGTTGACGGGCCGCTTCCCGAGGTAGTGATCGATGCGATAGATATTCTGCTCGTCGAAGTACTGGTGAAGAATCTTGTTGAGCGCCTGGGCAGAGGCCAGATCATCACCGAATGGCTTTTCGACAATCACTCGTGCGCCCGCCGCACAGCCCGACTTCGCCAATTGCTCCACGACTTTCCCGAAAAATACCGGAGGAATCGCCAGATAATGCGCGGGATGCTGCGCGTCGCCAAGTTGCTTGCGCAGGTCCAGGAAGGTGGCCAGATTGGCGTAATCGCCATCGACGTAACGCAGCAGGCCCGACAGTTTTCCCCAGGCGGCCGAATCAAGGCCACCATGTTTTTCCAAGCTGTCTTTGGCGCGAGCCTTCAGCTGATCGAGGCTCCAGCCAGCTTTAGCGACGCCAATTACCGGGACATCGAGATGACCACTTTTAATCATCGATTGCAGCGACGGGAAAACCTTCTTGTAGGCGAGATCGCCTGTCGCGCCAAAAAATACCAAAGCATCGGAATAAACAACGGTCATGCGGCGATCCTCTTTTTGCTCGGCAATTTTCTTCAACCTGTGGACGGTGCTCACGCGTTCTTAAGCTTGCGGTACTTGCGGATCATGGCGTTGGTGGAACTATCATGATTGAGCTCGGGCTCAGTTTTGCTGTCAATTTCTGCAATGATGCGTTGCGCAAGAACTTTACCGAGCTCCACGCCCCACTGATCGAACGAGTCTATATTCCAGATGGTCCCTTGGGTGAACACCGAATGTTCATAGAGGGCCACGAGTTTACCGAGGGTTGCTGGAGTGAGTTCGGCGAGCAGCAAAGTGTTGGATGGGCGATTGCCCTCGAAAACGCGATGGGGCACCAGCCAATCGGGAGTGCCTTCGGCCTTCACCTGTTTGGCAGTTTTGCCGAACGCGAGTGCTTCCGTTTGCGCGCACACGTTGGCGATGAGTATGTCGTGGTGCCGGCCCAACGGATTGAGAGCTTTAGCGAAGGCGATAAAGTCGCACGGAATGAGCCGCGTGCCCTGATGAATCAGTTGGTAGAAAGAATGCTGGCCGTTAGTTCCAGGCTCACCCCAATAAATCGGACCGGTTTCGTAGTTAACGGCTTTGCCCTGGAGTGTAACGTGTTTGCCGTTGCTCTCCATGGTGAGTTGTTGAAGATAAGCAGGGAAACGCTTCAAGTATTGCTCGTACGGCAAGACGGCGACGGTCTGAGCGCCAAAGAAGTCGTTGTACCAGACCGAGAGCAGCCCTAACAGGACAGGCAGATTGCGTTCGAACGGCGTAGTGCGGAAATGTTCGTCCATCTGGTGAAAGCCATTCAGCATGGCGCGGAAATTTTCGGGACCGACAGCCAGCATGGTGGAAAGGCCAATCGCCGAGTCCATCGAATAGCGCCCGCCGACCCAATCCCAGAAGCCGAACATATTGGCGGTATCGATGCCGAACTTGGTGACTTCCACGTCGTTGGTGGATACGGCTACGAAATGTTTCGCTACGGATTTTTCATCGCCGCCAAAACCTTTAAGCGACCAGTCGCGCGCGGTGTGGGCGTTGGTCATGGTTTCGAGGGTAGTGAAGGTCTTCGAAGAAATGATGAACATGGTTTCCGAAGGATCGAGGTCGATGACAGCTTCGGCAAAGTCCGTGCCGTCCACGTTGGAAACGAAGCGAAACGTCATATCGCGTTGGCTGTAATGCTTCAGCGCTTCGTAGGCCATCACCGGGCCGAGATCGGAGCCGCCAATACCGACGTTGATCACATTCCGGATGCGTTTACCGGTATGACCTTTCCATTCGCCGCTGCGGACTCGGTTGCAGAAAGCGCTCATTTTATCAAGGACGGCGTGTACCTCCGGGACCACATTCTTGCCGTCAACAAAAATGGATTCATCTTCGGTCGCGCGTAGCGCCACGTGCAGGACTGCGCGATTCTCGGTGAGGTTTACTTTGTCGCCGCGGAACATCGCATCGATTCGTTCTCGCAGGCCCGATTCCTTCGCCAATTCCAATAAAAGCTTCAGGGTCCTGTCCGTAATGCGATTCTTCGAATAATCCAGGTAGATTCCCAACGCTCCGAGTGCGAATTTAGCGGCGCGCTTAGGGTCGTCGTCAAACAGTTTCTTGAGATGGAGCGGCCGCACAGCTTTGTAATTCGCCTTCAGCGCGGTCCATGCCTTGCGATTGGTGAGTGGTTTCACTGCCGAAGTCTTGGGAATCGCCTTTGTCTTTGTTGCCATAATCGTGCTCCTCGCCCCATGCAAGACCCGCTGCCCTTTGTGATTGGCGCACTACTATTCTACTTCTCTTCTACGATGATCAAGTCCCACGGGGCGATTGTAGCCTGTTGCCCTGGCGAGAATGAGTTGCCCGTGAGGAGATCCATGCCTGCAGCGTAGGAATAGCTTACCGAGGCGGGGGTGTTCGAATAGTTCAGATAGTAGTGGAGCCTCCTTCCGCTCTTACCGACTCCGTGTTTTAGACGCACGCTCGCCGGAAGCTGCTGGTCAGAGCTGGTGAGCCCAGCGCCGCGGAGGGCATCCAGCACGATCGCCTGCTGGAGATTATTGGAGAGCGCGGTGCCTTCGTAGATGAGCGTTCCAGCGCCAAATTGATTTTCCGTGATGGCCGGCCAGCGCCCGAAAAACGGATGATCGTAGAATGCCAGCGGCTTGGCCGTCTCCACCTGCAGAAATTCAGCCCAAGTACTGACCTTGTTTTCGTCACCGACCTGAAATGGATCGTCCTTCAGCGCGACTGGTTTTTCCAAACTTGAAAATTCCTGATAGGTGAATCCGGCAGCTTGACGTAGCGGGCCGGGGGCGCGTACCCACCTTACCGCGGAGTTTTCGTTAGTGAAGCCGCTCTTAAAAGTCATCAATACGTGGCCTCCGTTATGTACGTAGTCCGATATTCTCTTCAGCAAGGCGTCGTCTGCGACATAAAGCGCAGGAACAATCAAAAGTTTGTACTGCGCCAGTTCAGCGTCCGTCGCGGTGGGGAAGACAAAGTCTGCGCCGACATTGGCCTTGTAAAGTGAGCGATGCATCTGCACAAGAATGGCGTTGTAAGCTCCTGACGCCTTGCCAGGCACCCAGCCCGGAGTATCCGGCCGTTCGAAGGGCATAAAGTTTAGAGCGTTGGAGGAGTCGACGCTGTAGAGGATAGCAACCTGATTCTTGATGGTCATGTTGGCCAGTTCGGGGCCAACTGTTTTCAATTCGTGCGCGATGCGCGTGACTTCGGCATAAGCTCGATTGGGCTCGAGGTCGTGGCTGAGCACGCCCTTCCAATACGTTTCCTGACCGGCGTGAATAGAGTGCCAGTGCCAGTACTCCACCATGTTCGCGCCGCTGGAGACGTCGGTGTAGACATCGAGGCGCATCTGGCCATCGTACGGCGGAAATTGTCCAGCCGAATCCCAGCCGAGCGTCTGCGCGTTGGTTTCGGTGACGAGAAAATTGGCGTGTTTCAAGGAGCGGGAGAAGTCTCCCTGCAGCGCTTGCCACGCGCCATCGAGATGATCTTGCGTCCCGTGATAAGGATTGTTGGCCACCACGTCTAGTACGGCGGCGACCGCTGGTTCGTTGACGTCAAGCCGCATCATGCTGCCGAAATCGGTGGTGACAAATTGATGGGGACCACGGTACTTGCGCACCAACGCGGCCTGAAAGGTCAGAAAATCAGTTACGCGCATCTGCTCCCAACGAGTCCATTCCAGTTTGTAGCTGGTGCTGGTGGCGTTATCGCGCGTGGGCATGTCCGCCCAGTCGTCCACGTCCTCACCCCAATAGTTGAGGAACCATGTTTTGTTGAGGGCATCGGTAGTGCCGAATTTTTTCTTGAGATGCTCTACAAAGCCGGCGAAGACGTCGGCGTTCGACGCTCCGTAAGAACTGGTCTCATTGTCAATCTGCCAGCCGATGACCGTGGGATTGCCTCTGTAGTGCTTAACGAGATTGGTGATGATCCGCTCGGAGTAGAAGCGGAACTTCGGATTATCTGTGTTCATGTTCTGGCGCATGCCGTAACCGACGAACGCACCGCCGAGCGGGCGAGCTAGAATTTCCGGATGCGCTGTAGCCATCCAGGTGGGGATGGAATAGGTGGGCGTACCCATCAGCACCTTGATGCCGGCTTGGCCCATGGCGTCGACGATGCGATCCATCCATGCATATTCGAACTTCCCATCGGCGGGCTCCCACAAGCTCCAGGTGGATTCGCCCATGCGAACCACCGTGATGCCGGCATCCTGCATCAGCGCGACGTCTTTCTCCAGACGTCCGGGTTGCAAATTCGCGGGCATGTACTCGTTGTAGTACGCCGCACCATAAAGGATGGTGGGCTGGGAGACGCCGAGTGCGCTTGTGGGTGATTGAGCGAGCGCGTAGAAAGGTGAGCACAATCGTGCGAACGTGATGAGTGACACGGCGATTGCGCGGAATGATCTCGCTTGATCGATTTGCATGAGTGACTCCAATGCTGGCCCGCTCGTAGGCGGATGGTCTGATTTCAACGCCTAATAATCGTTGCGATGATAGACGGAGAGAGGCGCTGACTGCAAGAATTTGAGAAGCGCGGACCGCGAGATTCATATCCTCGTGAACGAGCAAAAGAAAAAAGAAAAGACAACCCAAGACCCATACCCGAGAACGGCGTGTGGGGCACCCGTAGAATGGCATCGAACTTGTCTTATGGCGATTTTTGACGCGACAATTGAACGTTCCAAATTGAAAAGGTGACCGCTAGAACACTTCTAATTTTATTCCCGTATACTGCCGCTTGCTGCATCACTTCCCTGTTGCTAAGTTCGCTCTCATTGACGCAGTAGGGCCTCCAACCGCGGTCACGGTATGCAGTTCTCTTGGGCTGTTGTCAATCAAGCGCACACGTGCGCTGCAGCTTCCAAGAGGGGTTACTGCCCATGCCGTCGTTCAGTTTTCTGCGCGCTGATTATCCAATTCCCACGATACATCGCGGCATTATTCCTTCCCTGGCGATTGCGCTATTGGCGACACTGTGCGCAACAAGCTTGTTTGCATTGCCATCTCCCGTGCCTTATATCGACATCGTCGCACCCGTCAGCATCATTCCGGGTTCGACGGGTGTCACGTTAACCCTGCTGGGGGCCGGGTTCTCGCCCGCCTCTGTCGTTCGTTGGAATGGAACTGCACTGACCACCACATACGTCAACTCAAAGAAAGTGACCGCGGCGGTCCCGGATGTATTTGTCACCGCAGTGGGGTTGGGCACGGTCACCGCGGTTACCGGAAGCGGAGTAATTTCGAACGTCATCTACGTTCCGGTGGCGGCACGGGAGGCCGGTACGTCGTTCCCATCGACTCCGAGTTCTTCCGTAACAGTTGGAACGTTTCCGCAGGGAATCGTGGCAGCGGACTTTAACGGCGATGGAAAAATCGACCTGGCGGTTGCGAACAATATGGACGGGACTGTGTCCGTTTTGCTGGGCCACGGCAACGGCACTTTCGCGCCCGCGGCTGTCGCCACTGCAGGAGCCGGCGCCAACTGGATCGCCGTGGGCGACTTCGACGAAGACGGGAAATTGGACATCGCAGTAGCGAATGTCGGGAGCGCAGGCACAGCAGGCGTTTCGATATTGCACGGCAACGGCGACGGCACGTTCACTGCTGGGGCTTCCTTGACCACCGGTAACGAGCCCTTCGCCATCGCCACCGCAGATCTGAACGGCGACGGCCATCTCGATCTGGCAGTTTCCAACTCAATCGACGGAACGTTGACCGTGTTTCTTGGTCACGGAGATGGGACTTTTGGAGCGGGTACGACGTGGACAGTCGGCAACTTTCCGCAAGTGATCGTGGTGGGAGATTTCAACGAAGACGGCAAGTTGGATTTGGCCGTTTGCAATCAAGCTGACAACACCGTATCGCTTCTTTTGGGTACGGGAAGTGGAACGTTTGGAGCACAGACACCGTTTTCAACAGGCATAGGCGGCTTTCCGATCGGTCTGATTAGCGCAGACTTCAACGGCGATAGCCACCTCGATGTAGCGGCAGTCAATGCATCGACGGTAGGAGTGTTGCTGGGAAATGGAGCGGGCTCGTTTATCTTGCACGAGACCGCTTCGACCGGGACGGTTGATCTGATTTCTGGCGTGACCGGAGACTACAACGGTGACGGCAAGCTCGACCTTATCATTTCCGACCGCACCGCCGGAGAAGCGTTTCTCCTACCCGGCATTGGCGATGGAACATTCGGCACCCCGGTTCTGTTCACGACGGCGAGCGGTTCTTATGGCGTAGCGACCGGCGACTTCAACGGCGATGGCGGGCTCGACCTGGCGATCACAAACGGCGGCGCTAACAATGTTTCCATTTTTCTGCAGCAACTTCCGGTAAGTCTTTCGCCCACGAGTCTCTCTTTTGGTAATCAGAACGTTGGTGTTGCCAGCGCACTGCAGACGATAACGCTGACCAACAGCAGCGGCGGCACGCTGAATATATCGAGCATTGCGTTCACCGGAGCAGATGCCGCCGACTTCACAAAAGGCGGTACTTGCGGAGCAACGGTGCCGAACATGGGCACATGCACGATCACCGTGACGTTTACCCCCAGCGTGGCCGGGGCTCTCGTGGCCACGCTAACGATTACCGATAACGGCGGCAATAGTCCACAAACATTGGCAGTAAGCGGCACCGGAGTAGTTTCCGCGCCTACGATTGCGAAAACATTTGGCGCGGCGAGTATCCCGCTCAATGGCACGACTTCGCTGAGCTTCATCATCACGAATCCGGGGGCCAATGCCATCGCGCTAACCGGTGTGGCATTTAACGATGCCTTGCCGGCCGGTTTGGTGGTGGCTACACCGGATGGGTTGACCGGAACTTGTGGCGCCGGAACGGTTACGGCTACCGCTGGGGCGGGAAGCGTTTCGCTTTCCGGCGGAACGATTGCGGTCAGCGGTAGCTGCACGTTCAGCGTGAATGTAACCGGCGTCGCCGCCGGAGCGCAGGCCAACACCACCTCCGCTATTACTTCGAATGAGAGCAGCACCGGTGCAGTGAGCAATACCGCGACAATTACTGTGATTGCTCCACCCACGATCGGAAAAGTATTTGGAACGGCGAGTGTGACGCTGAATGCAAACACCACACTGACGTTTAATCTAGCGAATCCAAATAGTGGATCTGTTCTGAGCGGGGTTGGGTTCACGGACACCTTGCCCAACGGGCTGGTGGTGGCCACGCCCAACGGACTCACCGGTTCGTGCGGCGGAGGAACCATTACCGCGACTGTGGCATCCGGGACAGTCAGCTTGTCGGGGACCTCGCTAGCGGCGAGCGCTACCTGCACGTTCGCCGTGAATGTGACCGCTACAACAGCAGGCGTTAAGAACAACATTGCGGGAGCAGTTACGTCCACGCAGGGCGGGACGGGACTGACAGCCTCGGCGAGCTTATCCGTGGAAGGGCCACCCTCGATTGCCAAAGTGTTTGGCGCTGCAGGTATCGCGTTGAACGGAATCACGACGCTTAGCTTCACCATTACCAATCCAGCAGGCAATCCCGCGGCGCTTACAGGCGTAGCGTTTTCGGACACTTTTCCCTCCGGCATTATCGTTGCGACACCAAATGGACTCACCGGAACTTGCGGTGGCGGCACGATCACGGCCGCTGCCGGTTCGAGTATTGCTTCGCTAGCTGCCGCCACCCTCGCAACAAGCGGTTCTTGCACCTTCTCCATCAATGTGCAGGGTACGACCATGGGTAGCTTGACGAACACCAGCGCTGCAGTGAGCTCGACCAACGGCGGCAGCGGAAATACCGCAACGGCAAATTTGA
>CAAGKR010119863.1_pt1 | contig 10664 bp, 8 predicted proteins | sample 2556971 | NCBI WGS metagenome assembly CAAGKR01 (sample SAMEA5207829, study PRJEB30636) | soil metagenome | biome: forest; feature: boreal; material: soil | place: USA | collected 2011-09 | depth 1 m
GAACGCCGTGCCCGGCCCGGGCATGACGTAATAAGTGCAATGCTAATGGACCAGGAAGCTACCGACGAAGAGCGTGTTCTTATGGCGATTAACATAATTATGGGCATGCATGAGAATGTCACCCATGCCATCAGTCTTTCCCTGCAGAATGTACTGCGAGACCCGGAGCTTGTTGGTCATCTGCGAGGCAGCCCGGAAACCCTTTCAATGGCCGTTGAAGAGATGCTTCGCTATGAAGGAACGGCCCCGATTCTTTCGCGGGTAGCGGTCGAGGACGTTGAGATAGGAGGCGTTAGAATACCTAAGGGAGCGCGCGTTGTCCTCCTGGTCGCAGCAGCTAACCGCGACGCGGAGACCTTCGAGGATCCTGACCGTTTCGTGCCCGATCGCCGACCTAACTGCCATATTGCTTTCGGCGTTGGTAAGCGCGCCTGCCCGGGCTCCAGTTTGGCGCGAACCATAATCCGCGCGTCGATGAAGACGCTGCTCACGCGTCTCCGGGATCTGCAAGTCGTTGAGACAGAGCCCATGTGGCGAGAAGAGATCAACATCCGGGGACTGAGATCTCTTCCAGTCAAGTTTACGCCGAGTCGAGACTTGGAGAGTGGCATCGGGCTCTGATTGGCTCATTTATTTAATTGAACCTTTGGGGTGTAAGCGGAACATGAGCATCGTTGCTGACACCTTTGCCCGCAGGGTTAAGTCCGCCGTGGCGGATGGGTATCGTCAGGTTGCACCCGGGTGGCATAAGTGGCGACCGGAATTCAAGATCGCAGGCACGGCAATTACGCAGGCCGTCCTGAGTGCTAGCGATGTGAAACCTGGCATGCGCGTTCTCGATGTCGCCTGCGGCGCCGGCGAACCCGCAATTTCGCTGCTGCCCTTGGTGGGTCCCACAGGGTATGTTGTGGCAATCGATCTGGTCGCAGAGATGCTGGCATCACCCGCAATGGCTCTCTTGGCGACTGGGAGCTCGAACATTGCGTTCAATGTGGCTGATGGTGAAGCTCTTCCTTTTCGAGATGGGGCGTTTGACCTAGTCACCTGCCGGGCCGCTGTTATGCATTTCCCGGATCCGGCGCAGGCTCTCCGGGAGGCTTATCGCGTCCTGCGGCCCGATGGCCGGGCAGCCTTCTCGGCCCTGGGTCCCGTGCCAGACTCTCCAGCGATCATGACGACGATCGCGATCATCTTGCGCAATATGCCATCACCGCCCGATCCGGCGGCTGGGCTGGACGTGTACAGGTTCGGTGAACCGGGGACGCTCTCGACACTGTTTGCTGCAGCCGGTTTTCGCGAAGTCCATGAGGAAATGTTGAATGTGCCGTGCGTCTGGCCCGGTAATGCTGAGCACTTTTGGCAAGCGCTACCCGAACACGCGTGGCGACTCAACGAACTCATCGAAAGTGTGCCGCCAGGTGCCCGTCAACGACTGACTGCGGAGATAATAGCTGCCCTCCGGTCCTACGAAAAAGACGGTATGCTGCACCTGACTTCACCAATCGTTATCGCGACTGGCAAGCGATAGAGGTCAGCGATTCGGAGATCTATGCGTTCTGCTGTGTTTCCAGAAGGCCAGTTAGGTTCCAGCTCTCGCGAACCCCATGACCTTGCGGTGCCCGCACTCGCCGCGCACGACTTTCGGGTGGCGCTTGTCAACATGCCGTTCGCGTCTTCGCGTCGACCATCGATTCAACTCGGTTTACTTCAAGCGATTCTCACTGGTTATGGAATTCCCGCGACATCGATCTATTTCAATGTTGATTTCGGTGCTCGCATCGGCTGGGAAAAATACGAGTCTCTTTGCCACTCGCGTGACATTCTCCTTGGAGAGTGGCTGTTTGCTCGGGCAGCCTTTGCCGAGGATGCGATCGATCCTCAACCATTTCTGGAACATCATGTCGCGGAAATCGAGGCCGTTTGTACCGACCTAGGATGCGACATCGATCATCTTCTCAGGTTGCGAGAGTCCCTGTTGCCGGCTTTCATCGACGATTGTATCGAACAAGTCGAATGGTCCCGATTCAGTGTCGTGGGGTTTTCATCGATATTCGAGCAAAACTGCGCGGCCCTGGCTCTCGCACGGCGGTTGAAGGCGCGTTTTCCAGGAATCATTACGGTCTTCGGCGGGGCAAACTTTGAGGACGAAATGGGACTTGAATACATTCGCGCCTTACCTTGGATCGACTATGGTGTGATTGGTGAGGGAGACGAAGTGTTCCCGGAGTTCGTCAAGCGTCTGATTACTGGTGACGATCCGGGTACCCTCCGTGGTGTTGCCAGTCGCTGGCCCGACGGCACGATTCGCTTCTCTGGTCGGGCAGCTCAAGTTGAGAGCCTCGATTCGCTCCCTGAACCCATGTATGGCGACTACTTCGAGACCGCCGCCAAGCGGCAACTGCCGCGCTTTGTTCGCGGGCAGGTTGTGTCTCTGCCAATTGAAACTGCTCGCGGATGCTGGTGGGGTGCCAAGCACCACTGCACGTTCTGTGGGCTGAACGGAGTCGGGATGAAATTCCGCAGCAAGTCACCAGATCGTGTTCTGTCCAGCATCGACGAGTTAGCACTGCAATACGACACGTATGCGTTTCTATCAGTGGATAATATTCTCGACCAGCGCTACATCGGAAGAGTTTTCGAACCGCTGGCACAGCAGCGTAAGGATTACTCATTCTTCTTTGAGGTGAAGGCCAACCTCACGCCCGATCACCTCCGCACGCTCATGCGAGGTGGTGTACGTATCATTCAGCCCGGCATCGAGAGCCTAAGTACCCACCCGCTTCAGCTCATGCGAAAGGGCACGACCGGTCTGCAGAATGTACGCCTTCTGAAATGGGCCAGTTATCATGGGCTGGTTGTGACATGGAATCTCTTGTTCGGCTTTCCTGGGGAACGTCTACAGGATTATCAGGAACAAGTGGCAACCATGCGTCTCATTCCACATCTATGCCCACCAGGTTACGTGGGTCGCATTCGGCTCGACCGATTCAGTCCAAACTTCGTCGACAGCCATCGCATGGGGTTTTACAATGTCCGGCCGATTCAAGCGTATGGGGATATCTATCCAGATATTCTGAATCACGGCGCGATCGCGTACTTCTTCTCTTATAACGCTCCCAAAGCCCTCCCGGAGGAGGCTTATCGCGAGGTAAAGGAGACTATACGGGAGTGGCAACTGGCTTGGGAGAAGGATCCACCCTTTCTTGTATTCCAGCGCGGTGCGGGTCGTCTCACAATCACGGACGGCCGTTATGGGATGCCACCTCGGGTCTACTCCTTTGGCGAGTTGGAGGCGCTGGTATACGAGACTTGCACCTCCACAAGCAATTCCGCAAGCTCTATACTTCGCCACCTTCGCGACGAGGACGGCTTGGATATATCTCTTGCCACAGTGGAACGGGTGCTCGCCCGTTTTAGCGACTTGGGGCTCGTGCTCCAAGAAGATAGCGAGTTCCTAGGGCTCGCTCTACCAGTAAATCCAAACTGGTAGTTCGCCGATCCCCATCTAACGATTCGCGCTCAATCACCAGACGTCTCGCACTAATCCGACCTCCCTCGGACGTCGTTCTGATTTTGGATAACTAAGAATTATCGTGCTAATCCTCCGCGCCATCCTGAGACTTACACGGATGGATTCGTCTGTACTCGCTTTCCTCGCGATCTTCCTTCCTTTGTTGGTAAGAACTGGAAACTTGGCTCAGAGTTTGGGAAGAGCAATACCCTTGCTATTTGTCTATATGTGCGCATTCATCGCCAATGACTTAGACGATGTCGAAAAAGACCGCGTGAACCATCCGGAGCGATCATTGCCCGCTGGATATGTTACTCCCGCAGTCGCCGCGATTTTGTATTTCGCGTGCTTGGCGTTGGCCCTATTCTCGACGCGGCACTATGTGACGCCAGGCCTTGCCTTTCCGCAGACGATGCAAGAACTGTTGCGAGTCGATTGAGGAGAATCTTCTTGACAGGTCTGAACCCGACGATTTAGTCTCTTGGCCCTAATCGAAGAGATTTGCGATGGTCCGGATGCGCAGCGACGGAAGCGCATCGGCGCTCTGTCGCCCAAGCGAAGTAAGGTTTGACTAAAGCGTCTCACCGCCTTCGACGAACTCCGCGAACAAACGAAATGCAGAGCAAGGGATCAATTTCGGCCGCCGTAGCTTCTGCGACCTACTCTTTCGGTCAGAATCAAGAACAGGCGTTGGCGCTGGTTGCGTTGAGCCACACGGTGGTTGAGCACCGACTTTATTGCGCGATGCTGGCCGAGATCTCAAGTGTGGGAACGCGGGTCGCTTCGTTTACTATTCGCGGGCTGATGAGTCTGACCGGCATTGGCGGCTACAGCACGGTGCGGCGCGCACTGACTGGTCTGGGCAACAAGCTCAGCATCGAACGGCAAAAGGTCGCGGGCAACAATGGGAATCATCAGCCGCAAACGGTCTATTTGGTTTTCACGCCGGAAGAGATTCTCGAGCGGCGTCGCGCGGTCGGGCTGCCTGCTTACCCAAAGGGAGTGGAAAGCGAACACGGCGCGCAGACGCTCGCTCGCGCAATCAGGCGCGTCGTCGACGTGGGAAATCTGAGCCGGAGAGAGGCGCAAGTGGCGCTGTGCTGCGCCGAGGGGTTAACGAATGCCGCGATTGGAACGCGTTTGCAGGTGAGCGAACAAACGGTGAAGTTTCATCTCCGCAATATCTTTGTAAAGTTTGGCGTGAAGCGCCGCGCGGAACTGGTTTCGCGCATGTTTCGTGACGGCAGTGGCACAGACTTCAGTCTGTAATGATCTGTCTCCGGGAAGTACGACACAGACTGAAGTCTGTGCCACTTTGAAAATAAGAAGCCGCCTCGCGTTTGAGGTTTCCCTTCGGGGTCGCTGCGGGTGTTTCGTTAAGGCGAAGCAGCCCGCCTGAGGGAGAAGTGTGCCTGAGCTAGTTGGCAGTGAGCAGTCGGAACTTGTCAGTACCGCCTTCGCGAGCCCGGCGGGTTAAAGAAATGCCCAAGAAGGAAAAGAAAAAGAAAAGGAAAACGGCGCTGATTATTTGCCGTGACGGGAAGGAATTCTGGACCACGCAGAAACAGTTCTGGCAGTGGAACCGGGAAGGCGTGATCGTGAAGACTCAGGACGGACCGCTGACCGGTGAGTTTTTGCGCGAGTACGAAGAACTGATGGTGCTGGTCAGCAACACGGTGCTGAATCTGGCCCATCCCAATCATATGCGCGAGGCACTGCTTTCACGACGCATCGGCCTCGGCGGAAAGTAATATTTCGATGAAGAAGAATCGTATCGTTTTTGGTTTTGTTAATGCGCTGCTGTTTGCCGTCTTACTGGCAGCAGCGTCGGCGCAGGCGCAGCCGGCATCGCAGGCAACATCGCAAACGGGCGATCGCTATCGCATCGGCCCGGGTGACGTGTTGGATATACGCGTCTTCAATCGGCCTCAGCTGTCGCGTGACGCGGTGCGCGTCGAAGGCAGCGGCATGATTCGGATGCCCCTCGTTGATGGCGAGATTCAAGCTGCCTGCAAGACGGAGGGCGAGTTGGCCCAGGATATCAAGACACGATATCTGAAGTTTTACCGCAATCCGCAGGTGGACGTCTTTATAAAGGAATACCACGCGCGCGAAGTCGCGGTGATCGGAGCCATCAACGAGCAGGGACGCTATCAGATGCAGCGGCGCCTGCGGCTGCTCGAGTTGCTGACCTATGCAAAGGGCCCTTCGGACAAAGCCGGGCAGACTATCAACATCGTCCGCGCTCCCAGGTCCGGCCTCTGCGAAAACGGCGCGAACGCAGTCGACGAAATCGGCAGCTTCCTCAGCTTGCGGTTGAACGACACGATGCGCGGAGAAGAAAAGGCGAACCCTTATGTCGAACCCGGCGACATCGTAACGCTTCCTGAAGCCGATCAAGTTTACGTCGTAGGCAATGTTTATTCTCCAAAAACGCTGCCGTTGAAAGAACCGATGAGTATCTCGCGCGCGGTGGCGATGGCCGGCGGCCCTCTGCGCGATTCCAAAACGGCCCGCGTGCGCATCGTCCGGCGGCAGCCGGGTTCCTCGACGACGTCGGAAATATTCGTGGATCTAAACGCAATCAAGCGAAGGAACGCCGAGGACGTCGCGCTCCAGGCAAATGATATCGTCGAAGTCCCCGAGTCAACCGGCAAAAGCATGATTCGCAGTCTGCTGGGCGTGGTCGCGCCCTCGCTCGGGCAGCTCCCCGTGCGCGTGATTCCGTAAGAATGAACTTGAGAGATTTTTATTTGCAGGTGAAAAGATGAACGAAGCTACAAAACTGGCGAAGCGTGAGCCTGAGCGACAGGAGTTGGAGAGCCGGCCCGAGCCTGGTGCCTACCGCGCGCCCGTCTATGGATATGGCCTGGATTCCGCGGGCGAGGGTGAAGTGCACCTGCTTGATTATTGGCGGGCCGTGCGCAAGCGCCTGTGGTTGGTGTTTGGGATTGCCGCTTTGATCACGGCGCTCGCGACGATTTATGTGGCGCGCAAACCTGACGTTTACGAAGCCAAGTCTCAAGTGGAGATTGGTCTCGAAAACAATCCGATGTACGCCGGCAAGACCGCGCCTTTCATTTACAGTCCGGTAAACGATCCCGCGTACTTCAACACCCAGCTTCAGATTCTCACCAGTCCCGGACTGCTGCGCCGCGTCGTGAAGACGCTTGACCTTGAACACAATCAGGCTTTCCTGCAGCCGCAAACCTCGCAACCTCATTCGACCTGGAAGACAATCACCGGAATGTTGGGGTTCGGCGGAACGGCACAGAAAAGTGTGGCCGGTCAGGCTAAGCAGTTACCTTTGACGACTTCCCTCGCGCCGGCAACGTCGAGCGAGGACCTGGCAGAAGCGAAACGGCTGGCGCCCTATGTCGGCGCTTTGCAGGCTCTGAAGATCGAGCCCGTGCGCGAGAGCCGGGCCGGTTATTATAAGGAGACACGGCTGATCGATATCACGTTCCAGCACGGCGATCCCGAAACGGCCGCCAAGATCACAAACGCCGTCGCCGAGACCTTTGTTCGCTCGAACCTGGAAAAGAAGAACGAGGCCAACACGACCACCAGCGAGTTTCTTTCCAAGCGCGTAGCGGAACTGCAAAGCACGATTCGAGCTGACGAAGAAAAGCTGGTCAACTATGCGAAGAACAACCAGATTCTTTCGCTCGACGCCAGCCAGAACACGGTCGTCGAACGGCTTTCGGGTCTAAACAAGTCTCTGCTCGAGGCCGAGAACGACCGCAAGATCGCGGAAGCCGAATACAACGCGGCGAAAGCTCCCGGCGCCGCCAGCGCGCTCGCCGAAGCCAATGCCAAAGACATCAATGAATCGGAATCAAAGCTCAGCGACCTGAAACAGAAGCGGGCGCAACTGCTGGTTGAGGCCACCGAAGAAGCGCCAGAAGTGAAAGAGATCCAACAGCAAATCACCGAACAGGACAAGCATTTGAAAGAGAGTCGCGCGCGCAACGCCAATACGTTGCTCACAAATCTTGAAACCAAGTACCGGCAGTCGCTGGCCCGCGAAGAATCTCTGCGAAAATCTTTCAACCAGCAGAAGGGCGAAACCGTCACGCAGAACGAAGCGGCGATCAACTATCGCATTTTGGAACAGGAGATCGCGACAAACAAAGGGCTGCTGGATAATTTGCTGTCGCGATCGAAAGAGAATGATGTGGTCCTCGCCGGGCGACCAAACAACATTTCGATCGTCGATTACGCGATCGTGCCTGATGCTCCGGTGGGGCCGGCGCGCCTGCGTTCGGTGATGCTGGCATTCGTGCTGGCGCTTGCGCTCGGCGTTGGGTTGGCTCTGTTTCTGGAATATCTGGACGACAGCGTCCATTCAACCGACGACGTCGAAAGGTTTTTACGGTTGCCCGCGCTCGCGGTCATTCCGGCGATGAGTGGCGGCAGCGCGCGACGGCGTCTGCTTTCGCCGGCAACGACGCTGCAGAAACGCAACGGCAGCAATGGCGGCGGCAACCCCGAATTGTTGTTGAACGTAACCGGGCGCTCCGCGCTGGCTGAATCTTACCGGCAGTTGCGGACTTCGGTTTTACTTTCGACGGCTGGGCGCGCGCCGAAAACTCTACTGATTACTTCCAGTCTGCCCGGCGAGGGCAAAACCACCACTGCGGTGAACACGGCGATCAGCCTGGCCCAGACGGGCGCCGCCGTTGTCATCATTGACGCGGACATGCGCCGGCCGCGGCTGCGTTCGATCTTTGACTTGTCTGAGCGAAAAGGGCTCAGCTCGATCCTCTCCAGCGAGATGAAAGCAGAAGAGATGCTCTCGCTGATCGCGCAGGACGAAACCACCGGGCTTCACGTAATGACGTCGGGACCGATTCCACCCAACCCGGCGGAACTGATCGGTTCGGATCAGATGCGCAAATTGATTTCCGAACTCAGCCGCGCGTTCACGCACATCGTGATTGACTCGCCGCCGATCAGCTCGTTCACCGACGGCGTGTTGATCGCGTCGATGGTTGACGGCGTCCTGCTGGTGGTGCACGGGGGCAAGAGTTCGCGCAGCGTCGTGCGCCGCTCGCGCCAGTTGCTGCTCGACGTGGGCGCAAAAATCTTCGGTGTCGTGCTCAACAACGTCAGCGTGCGCTCGCACGATTACTACTATTACTACCAGCGCTACTATCACCAGTCGTACTACAGCAAGGACGTTGAGAGTGAGAAGGCCGGTTCTGCAGCCAGTTCGTAACTGTGGAGGTTCAATCTTTTGGAAAAGGGGCAAACTAAGGATGTCCCCGGCAGCCACTTTTTAGAGTCCCTCTTTTCCGATATTGACTCACTTAAGTTGTACGCCGGCGTCCACCGAAAAGTCTTTGGTTTCCACCGGTCGCTATCCAAGCGCTTTCCCTCTGCTATCTATTACTCCGTGAAATCTGAGACTGCGTTTGTTAGCGGTGTACTTGATTGTCGCCGAGACCCAGCGAGGGTTCGTGAACGATTGAAGTAGGCGATGACCGACCAGCGCGCGTAGATCGTCACTGCCAGTTCTGCTTTAACTATGTCCAGCGCATCGTCCGCAATCCACAGCTCGCAACCCGAGATCGAGCTGCCGACTCTCTTCATTCGGCCCCAAACTGGCTGGACATCGGTCGGGCTGAAAGAACTTTGGGAGTACCGTGAGCTGCTTTACTTTCTCACGTGGCGCGACATCAAAGTGCGCTACAAGCAGACCGTGCTGGGCGCCGCGTGGGCCATCATTCAGCCGTTCTTCATGATGGTGGTCTTCAGTTTGTTCTTTGGTTATCTGGCGCGAGTTCCGTCAGACGGCATTCCTTATCCGGTTTTTGCCTACTGCGCACTTTTGCCGTGGCAACTGTTCGCGCACGCGCTGACGGAATCGAGCAACAGCCTGGTCGCTAACGAGCGCTTAATCACCAAAGTCTATTTTCCGCGCCTGATCGTGCCCATCTCGGCCGTGCTCGGCGGACTTTTGGATTTCGCGATCGCCTTTGTGATCCTGATTTTGATGATGGCTTACTACGGCGTCCGGCCAACGTGGGCCATCGTCACCCTGCCCGCGTTCCTGCTGCTGGCGATTGTGACCGCGCTCGGCGTGGGATTATGGCTGTCGGCGCTCAACGTCAAGTATCGCGACGTGCGCTACACAATCTCCTTCCTGATTCAGTTCTGGCTGTTTGCGACGCCGGTCGCATATTCCAGTTCGCTCGTGCCGGCTCGCTGGCGCGCGCTTTATGGGCTGAATCCGATGGCCGGAGTCGTGGAAGGATTTCGCTGGGCGCTGCTGGGCAAGAGTGAAGGGCCGGGCGCGCTGCTGGCTGTTTCCGTTGCCGTCGTGATTCTGATTCTGATCGGCGGCCTCTACTACTTTCGGCGCATGGAGGCGGAGTTTGCGGATGTGGTCTGAAGGAATTGCGAAATTGAATAATGGATCGCGTTGAGTTAGAGAAGCGTACGAAGCGATTCGCGCTAAAGATCATACAGTTCTCGGTCACGTTGCCGAAGAGCAAGGTCGGCGATGTGATCACATACCAGTTGGTCAAAGCTGGAACCTCGGTTGGAGCAAACTACCGTGAGGCGAACCGAGCCGAGTCACGCAACGACTTCATCCACAAAATCATATTGGCTGGAGCTATGCGAGGAGGCAAATCTCGGGAACACGGAGCAGCGCCAGTGGCTCTTACCAGAGTCGGGAGAGCTGCTAGCAATCTTCACCAGCGCCGGGCGTACTGCGAAGGCCGCACGAGCCGCAAGTGCGTAAAGCGGATAGCAGTTTTGCAATTCGAAATTCGCAATTCGAAATCCGAAATCGAGTATGTCTGATATCGCTATCAAGTGCGACGGTCTAAGCAAGCGCTACCGCATCGGCGAGCAAGAGCGCTACAAAGCTCTACGCGACGTGATTGCGGATACTGCGGCCGCGCCGTTTCGCCGCTTACGCACTGTTTTTGCGAACGGTAACGGGAACGCGGATGCCGCATCGTTGTCGCCTGGCTCTTCGCCCTCTGCCCTTAGCTCTTTGCAGTCCAACACCATCTGGGCTCTCGATGACGTTTCGTTTGAAGTAAAGCGCGGCGACGTTATCGGGATCATCGGACGCAACGGAGCAGGGAAGAGCACGCTGCTGAAAATTCTTTCGCGCATCACCGAACCGACCGAAGGC
>CAAGKR010421680.1_pt1 | contig 10664 bp, 10 predicted proteins | sample 2556971 | NCBI WGS metagenome assembly CAAGKR01 (sample SAMEA5207829, study PRJEB30636) | soil metagenome | biome: forest; feature: boreal; material: soil | place: USA | collected 2011-09 | depth 1 m
CGCGCTGCTTGGCCGCCGCCGGGCCCGCCTCGGCGAGCATCAGCCACGCTGCGATGGGGGTCAGCGACGCGCCACCGATCATCAGCAGGTGGGTGGGGCTCCACATGGTGACGTCGATCCCGTAGACAGAGTGCCAGTAGTTGTCCAGCGGGAATCCGATCAGCGCGCCGACCGCCATCAGCCCCATCGGGAGCGACGACCACGGGATGCGCAGGCTCCCGACCTTCACCCCGACCCGGGCGCGATCCGCGGTGGCCAGGATGATGGAGCTCAGCGCCGCGAGCCCGATCCCACCCAGCCCGACCAGGATCATCACGTGTGGGGGTGTGAACAGAGCCTGGTCGCGCCCCAGGTCGGCGTGCCACGCAACGTCCCAGCTGAACCCGACCAGCGCCACCGACAGTGACCAGAGCGAGATCGCGATCGCCGCGGCGCACCATGCCGGGAGGCCGGTGATGCGGCTGAGTGCGTCGGCCGGGCGCCGCCACGCGGGACCGCCGGGGCCGCCGGCCCTGCCGAGGGCGAGTGAGCCGACGGCGAATACCACCAGCGACAGTGCCAGCGGGATCCACCACACCGGACCGGTCTGGGACAGGTTATCCACCACCACTGCCAGCATCGGGGGTCCTCCACCCTGGGGCCATCTCAGGTGAGTGCTACTTGAAGTAACGTACTCTAAGCAACTGGGCCGGCGCCGCGTCTGCGCAGCCGCGGCAGGAGGGCCGCGGGGTGCCCCGCGACCCTCCGCATGCCACTGCTAGTCGCTGGGGATACCGTTGGCCGGTGGGGTGGCCGGCGTCCCACTGGCAGCATTGATGGCGCCCCCGGCGGTGTCGTCGGTGGTCTGGAGCGAGCCGACGAAGCTCCCCAAACCGTTTCCGCCGACCGTCACGACCTGCACTCCGGTGTAGCCGAGGTGGTTGGTGGACGAATATCCAAACGGCGCGAGCCCTGGGCCGTCGCTGAAGTGGCTGTTCTCCAGGGCGTTCTTCAGGTCGTCACGGGTGGGGTTCTGGCCGGCCGCTCGCAACGCCTGCACGAACGTGTAAGCCGATGCCTCCCCGTACACGACGTTGCCGTCCCACGGCAGGCTCGGGGCGTACTGCGTCGCGATCGACTTGAAGAGTGTGATCCACGGGTTGCTGCTGTCGCTGACCAGCGGCAGGTAGGAGTCGCTGGTCATGCCGATGAGAAGCGCGGCGGGCAGCTTGACCCCGAGCGCACCGCCGGTGAGGATGGCGGTGAGGGTGGGCAGGTCCGATCCGACGTTGGTGACCACGAACGCCGGGTGGTAGCCGATGCTCGCCGCCGACGCGATCATGGTTGCGGTGAACACCGGGATGGAGAAGCTCACCACCACCTGGACCCCGGCCGACTGCATCGCGGCCATCTCGGCCTTCACGCCCATGGCACCAGCAGTGGTCGGCGCGTAGTACTGGACGGGGTTGACCACGGTGACGCTGCTGTTCTGCAGCACGTCGTTCAGGCCGGCGACGCCGTCGTCACCGAACTCGTCATTGGGTCCCTGCGCGAAATAGCCGACCTTCTTGCCGGGATACGTCTGCTTGACGTAGTTGCCGAGGATCTTGCCCTCGATGGTGTAGTCGGGCTGCCACCCGAAGGTGTAGGGGTGCGTGCTGACACTGTTCCAGCAGTTGCAGCCGGACGCCACGAACAGGTCCGGCACCTTGTGCTGGTTGAGGTAGTCGACAACGGCGAGGTGGGTCGGCGTGCCGAGAGCGTCGAACATCGCGTAGACGTTGTCCTGGAGCACCAGCTGCCTGGTCAGCGACGCGGTGTTGGTGGGGTTGTAGCCGTCGTCGAGGTACTTGAAGTTGATGCTCCGCCCGAACACCCCGCCGTGGGCATTGACGTACTTGAAGTACGCGTCGGCTGCGGGAGCGATCTCCGAGTAGCCGGGAGCGGCCGGTCCGGTGAGCGGTTGCGTGCTGCCGAGGGTCACCGAGGTGGCCGTGATGCCCGGGGCCGACGCCTGGTTGCTGGCGGAGCCGGAACCACCGGTGCTGCTGCTGCCGCACGCCGCCACCAGGGCGCCGGCGATGGCCACGCATGCCGCGGTCATCCATCGTCTCGAATTTGGTCGCCGCGCCTTCATAAGTCTGCCTCCGCTGTCCGCTGATACAAACGACGTCGTGTGAGCAGTTGACGGGCAAAGCCGGTCAGCGTGGACAAGGTGCCCTGGATGCCACGCGGCAGGACCAGCATGGCGAATACAAGCACCGCCCCGTAGACGGCCAGCGGCAGGTTGTTGCTGACGTCGGTGGAGAGGTTCAGATTGCCCGAGAGGTTGCTGGTGAGCACCGGCAGGTACACCAGGATGATCGCCCCCCAGACGGCGCCGGTCAGGCTGCCCAGTCCGCCGATGACGATCGCGCTGAGCAGCTGCAGCGAGAGCTGAAGGCCGAACCCGGATGGCGCGGTGATGCCGACCCAGTAGGCGAACAGCGACCCGGCCAGGCCGGCGCAGGCGGCGCTGACCACGAAGGCGAGCACCTGCACGCGCGCGACGTCGATGCCGGCCAGCCGCGCCGCCGTCTCGTTGTCGTGCACCGCACGCAGCGTGCGCCCGGTCGCGCCGTGCACCAGGTTGGCGAGCAGGAACAGGGTGAGCAGCGCCGCGACGATGGCGATCCAGGCCAGCCAGCGCTCCTGGGGGAAGTCGCCACCAAACGCCGACGGCGGGTTCGGGGGAGCCACGTTGAGGCCCTGGTTGCCACCGAGCACGCTGCCGAAATGCACCGCCAGCTGCGGCAGCCCGACGGCCAGCGCGAGCGTTGCTCCCGCCAGGTAGGGCCCGCGCAGACGAGCCGCGGCGACGCCGATGACCGCACCGGCCAGGCCCGTCGAGACGATCGAAACCAGCAGGGTCAGGACGAACGGGAAGTCCGGGTTGGTCTTGAGCACCAGCGCGGTGGTGTACGCGCCGACTGCCATCAGCGCGCCATGGCCCAGCGAGAGCTGCCCGTTGATGCCGGTCAGCACGGTGAGCCCGGCGGCCGCGATGGCGAAGATGGCGACGCCGGCGATGTTGTAGTTGGTGTACGCATCGAGCAGGTACGTCACCACGATCAGTACCACCGCCACGGGAACGAAGAAGAGAGCGTGGCGCAGCAGCGTGGAGCGCCGTGCGCGCACGACGCTCATGCCTCGCGCTGCCTGCGGGCGGCGAACAGCCCCTGCGGCCGCACCATCAACACCGCGATCAGGATGACCAGGCCGCCGATGGTCTCGAGGTCGGACCCGGCGTACCCGCCCACGTAGCTGAGGCCGAGACCAACGAGAAGTCCGCCTGCCACCGCTCCCACCGGGCTGTCGAGCCCGCCGAGGATGGCGCCGGTGAACCCGAAGACGAGGATCTCGTCCATGTTGTTGGGGTACAGGAAGATGGCCGGAGCGATCAGCAGCCCAGCCAGCGCCCCGAGCACCGCTGCCAGGCCCCACCCGAGCATCAGCATGCGACCCACGCGAACGCCGAGCAGGCGCGCGACCTCGGGGCCGAACGCGGCCGCGCGCATGCGCAGCCCAATGGTGGTGCGCTGGAAGAACAGCAGGAGCGCCACCATGGTCAGCAGCACGGCGCCGACCACGAAGATGTCGAATGGCGAGATGAACAGCTGTGTGCTGCCGACGGTGAGGTCGACGCGGGAGAAGGGCGCGGGGAACGACTTGACCTGTCCGCCGAAGATCATCGGCGCCAGCGCCTCGAGGAAGATGAGCAGGCCGAGCGTGAGGATGACCACGTTGAGCGCCGGTCGCGACTCGACCGGCCGCACCACCAGGCGTTCGATGCCGGCGCCGAGCACGAACCCGCCCGCGAGCGCGATCACGAACGCCAGCCAGTACGTGACGCCGTGGGAGATGGCGAATAGCGCGATGTAAGTGGTGAACATGCCCAGCGCGCCCTGCGCGTAGTTGATGACCCGCGTGGCCCGCCAGATCATCACCAGCGCCAGCGCCACGGTCGCGTAGACGAAACCGTTGGTCACGCCGTCGACGGTGAGGATGAGGAAGGTCCTCATCTCAGAAGCCGAGGTACGCGTGCCGCAGCGCGTCGTCGCCGGCCAGCCGCTCGGCCCGGTCGCGTGCCACCACGGTGCCCAGCGAGAGAACCACGGCCTCGTCGGCGACGGACAGCGCGCTGCGCGCGTTCTGCTCGATCAGCAGCACCGCGAGGTTCCGCTCGCGCGACAGCGTTCGCAGCCGGGCCATGATCTGCGCAAGCACGGTCGCATGCAGTCCGAGCGATGGCTCGTCGAGCAGCAGCACCTGTGGCCGTGCGGCCAGGGCGCGTCCGATGGACAGCATCTGGCGCTCACCACCGGACAGGCTGGCGGCGTGCACATGACGGCGCGCGACCAGGGGTGGGAACAGCTCGTACGCCTCCTCGACCGCCAGGCGCTGGTCGGCACGGTCGCGCCGCCACAACCCACCGAGTCGCAGGTTCTCGTCGACGGTGATCTCGCTGATGATCCCGTGGCCCTCGGGGACATGGGACACGCGCAGCCGCGCGATGTCCTCAGGCGACCGGCCGCGCAGCTCCACCCCGCCAACGCGGATGCTGCCGCCTCGTGCCTTCACCAGGCCCGAGATGGTGCGCACCAGCGTCGTCTTGCCGGCGCCGTTAGCGCCGAGAACGGTGGTGATGCTCCCCTCCGCCACGGTCAGCGACAGGCCGTCCAGGGCCACCACGCCCCCGAACGCAACCGTCAGGTCGGTGACCTCAAGCATGAGCGACCTTGCTGCCGAGATACGCGGTGGTCACCTCGTCGTCGGCGCGGATCTCCTCGGGTGTGCCCGAGGCGATCACCCTGCCGAGATTGAGCACGGTCACGCGGTCGCTGACCGACATCACCATGTCGAGGTGGTGCTCGACGAGCGCGATCCCCATGGTCGCACGCAGCCTGCGCAACAGCTCGACGAGCTGTTCGACCTCGCCGGCGGAGAGTCCGCTGGCCGGCTCGTCGAGCAGCAGCAGCGATGGACGGCCCATCAGCGCACGGGCAAGCACCACGCGCTTCTGGATGCCGTGCGGCAGCGAGCCGGGGTAGGCGCGCCCGCGGTCTGCGATGCCCAGCTCATCGAGGACGGCCATGGCCGCGTCGGTGCGCTCTCGCTCACCCCGGTCAGCACGAGGGAGTGCGAGGAGGTCGCTGACCATGCTCGACGATGCGGGTGCGCCGAGCATGACGTTCTCGAGCACGCTCAGCCGCGTCCACAGACCGAGGCCTTGGAGAGTTCGCACGATGCCCATACCAGCGAGCTGGGCCGGGCGCATGGACAGCAGGGAGCGGCCCGCGTAGGTGATGGCGCCGTGGCTCGGCGTGGTCAGCCGGCAGATGGCATTGAAGAGAGTGGTCTTGCCGGCGCCGTTGGGTCCGATGACGCCGAGGATCTGCTGCGGCTGCATGTCGATCGACACGTCGTGCAGCGCGACCACGCCACCGAAATGCACCCCCAGGCCGGAGACGACCAACGCGGCCGAAGACGGCTGCGAGGGCCTCGCATTGACGCGTCGCATCATCCACCCCTGTGTCCCACGGACGCCCCGGCGCCGGATGCTAACATGAATCCTGAATCAGTTTCCAGCTCGCAGGGGGAAGAGGGATGGCGCCTGCGGTTCGTGCGGAAGCCGGTGCGCTGACGGCCCGCGGAGAGCGCACGCGCAACCGGCTGGTTGCGGCAGGGGAGGAGGTGTTCGGGCTGCGTGGTTACCACGACGCTTCCATCGCCGAGATCACTCAGACCGCTCACGTTGCGCAGGGCACCTTCTACCTGTACTTCGACGGCAAGCGGGAGCTGATGCGCGCCGTCGTCGAGGAGCGCGGACACGAGCTCCGCGAGACTCTCGCGCGCGCCACCGCGGGCGTGACTGGCCGCGTCGCCAAGGAGCAGGCGGGCTTCGCGGCGTTCTTCACGTGGATGGCGCGGCATCGAGGCCTCTACCTGATCGTCAGGCAGGCCGAGCACGTCGACGGCCTCGTCTATCGCGCCTGGTACAGACGGCTGGCCGACGGGTACGCGCAGGCGCTGCGCGGGGCCATCGACGAGGGTGAGATCGCGCCCGTCGATGACGTCGAGACCCTCGCCTATGCGCTGATGGGGATCGGTGATTTCGTGGGCCTGCGCTGGCTGGTCATCGAAAAACGCAGGGCGGTCCCACCGCGCGCCCTGGCCACGATCGGTCAGCTGGTGCAGCGCGCACTGAGCCCGGATGCGCGGGAGCTGGACGCGACGTCGGTGCCGCGCGTTCCCGCGGAGGGACGGGTGTGAGCTTCGCCCTGACGCCCGAGCAGGAGCTCCTGAAGACGACCGCCGCAGACTTCGTCGACCGCGAGGTCGTCCCTCACCGCGCGCAATGGGATCGTGACGAGGCCGTGGACCGCGCCATCGTCGGCAAGCTGGCGGAGCTGGGCTTCCTCGGGGTGACCATTCCGGAGGAGTTCGGCGGCACTCCATTCGACTACCGGGGCTACTGCCTGCTCATGGAGGAGCTCGGCCGCGGCGACTCCTCGGTGCGCGGCATCGTCAGCGTCAGTCTCGGTCTGTTCGGCAAGACGGTGTACGCCGAGGGTACCGAGGAGCAGCGTTCTGAATGGCTGCCCGGAATCTGTTCGGGCGAGCACATCGGGTGCTTCGCGCTCACCGAGCCCGGCGTCGGGAGCGATGCGGGGAGTCTTGCCGCCCGCGCGCAGCGCGATGGCGACGACTGGCTCCTGACCGGGGAGAAGATCTTCATCACCAACGGGGGCTGGGCCGACCTCGCCCTGGTGTTCGCACGCACCGGCGGAGAGGGACCGCGCGGCATCACGGCCTTCGTCGTGCCCACGGATGCGCAGGGGTTCACCGCTGCTGAGATCAAGGGAAAGCTGGGCCTGCGTGGCCAGGCGACCGCATCGCTGCGGCTCGACAGGGTCAGGGTGCCGGACCGCAACCGCCTCAGTGAGGAGGGCAGGGGCTTCAAGGTGGCCATGGCCGCGCTGAGCCGGGGTCGCATGAGCCTGGCGGCGGGGTGCGTGGGCGTGTCCCGCGGGTGCCTCGAGTCCGCCGTCTCGTACGCGCAGGAGCGCGAGCAGTTCGGCAAGCCGCTCGCGGCCCACCAGCTCGTCCAGGAGATGATCGCCGACATCGCCGTCGAGACCGACGCAGCGCGGGCGCTGACGTGGGTGGTCGCCGACCTCGCCGACGCCGGCGAGCGCATCGACCTCGCGGCCAGCAAGGCGAAGTACTTCGCCAGCGAGACCGCGGTGCGCTCCGCCAACCGCGCGCTGCAGGTGTTCGGTGGCTACGGCTACATCGATGAGTACCCCGTCGGCAAGTACCTGCGCGATGCCAGGGTCACCACCCTGTACGAGGGCACCAGTCAGATCCAGAAGCTGATCATCGGGCAGGCCCTGACGGGCATCAGCGCGTTCGCCTGATGGCTGCAGGCTCCGCGTTCTTCGCAGCGTCAGTGCGCACCCCGATGGGTCGAGCCGGCGGTCAGCTGGCGTCGGTCCGGCCGGACGACCTCGCAGCTGAGGCTGTCCGCGCTCTGCTGGCCCGCGTCCCCGCGCTGGAGCCGGGCCGTGTCGACGAGGTGGTGTGGGGCGCAGCCAACCAGGCGGGCGAAGACAACCGCAACGTCGCGCGCATGGCGGTGCTGCTCGGCGGGCTGACCGTCGATGTCCCCGGCGCCACCGTCAACCGCCTGTGCGGCAGCGGGCTCGAGGCGGTCGCGTCGGCGGCGAGGTTGGTGGCACTCGGCGAGGCGGACATCGTGATCGCTGGCGGGTCGGAGAGCATGAGCCGCGCGCCGTTCGTGGTCCCGCGACCCGACCGGGCGTTCCCGCGGGCGATGGAGATGGTCGACACGCGGCTCGGATGGCGGCTGGTCAACCCCCGGATGGCGGAGCTGTATCCGCCGATCAGCCTCGGTGAGACCGCCGAGGAGGTGGCGCTTCGCTACCACGTCAGCCGCGATGAGCAGGACGCCTTCGCCGTGCGCAGTCACAACAGGGCCCACGCCGCCCAACTGGCCGGCAGCTTCGACGCGGAGATGGTCCCATTCACCGTGCCCTCCGGCGCGGTGATCGCCAGCGACGAGGGGGTGCGGGCTGACGCATCGATGGAGACGCTGAGCAAGCTGGCGCCGGTGTTTCGCGAGGGCGGCACGGTGACGGCTGGCAACTCGTCGCCGCTCAACGACGGTGCCGCCGCCGTCCTCGTCGCGTCGGAGCGCGCCGTGAACGATCTTGGGATCACACCGCAGGGCCGCTACGTCACCACAGGGACGGCGGGCGTCCACCCCGACCTCATGGGCATCGGCCCGGTTCCCGCCACGCGCCGGGCGCTGGCCCGGGCCGGGTGGTCGGTCAGCGACCTCGACCTTGTCGAGCTCAACGAGGCGTTCGCCTCCCAATCGGTCGCCGTGGTGCGCGAGCTCGGCTTGGACGAGAGCAGCGTGAATGTCAACGGCGGTGCCATCGCGCTCGGCCATCCGCTCGGGTGCTCGGGTGCGCGCCTGGTGACCACGCTTCTGCACGCCATGCCGGCGCACCGCGCCAGGCGCGGGCTGGCGACCATGTGCGTCGGTGTGGGTCAGGGGATCAGCGTGCTCGTCGAGGCGGTCTGACCGGCAGTCAGCTCAGGAATCGGCTGACCAGGTCAGCGACACAGCACGGTTTGTCCCCACCCTCGCGCTCGATCTCAATGTGGGTGACCACCTGGATCCCGCCCCGGACGTCGTCGACTGTCTCGAGACGGGCGCGCGCCCGAACCCGCGCGCCGCTCGGCAGCGGTGCCGGGAAGCGGACCCGGTTGGCGCCGTAGTTGATGGCCATGCCCACGTCCTGCACCTCGTAGATCTCGTGCAGCAACATCGGCGCCAGCGCGAGGGTGAGGAAGCCGTGGGCGATGGTTGTCCCGAAGGGACCGGCCGCCGCTCGTTCAGCGTCGATGTGGATCCACTGATGGTCGCCGGTGGCGTCGGCAAAGGCGTCGATTTGCTGCTGGGTGACGTCGTGCCACCCGCTGACGCCGAGCTCGGTCCCGGCGGCGCCGCGAAGGTCGTCGAGAGACTCGAAGACACGCATCTCAGCGCGCCCCTCCGTTGACGTACAGCGTCTGGCCGCTGACATACGAGGCGTCATCGCTGGCCAGGAAAGCGATGACCGCGGCGATCTCCTCCGGCTGGCCCACCCGCCCCAACGGCGTTCGCGCCGCAACCTCACGCTGGTGATCCTCAGCGCTCATGCCCACGCGCTCCGCGGTGGCCGCGGTCATCGGCGTGGCCACGTACCCGGGTGCGACGGCGTTGACGGTGACGTTGAAGGGGCCGAGCTCGATGGCTAGTGTCGCAGTGAGGCCCTGGATTCCCGCCTTGGCAGCCGCGTAGTTGGCCTGGCCGCGGTTGCCGAGAGCAGAGCGGCTGCTGAGGTTGACGATGCGGCCGTACTTGGCAGGAACCATGTGCTTCTGCGCGGCCCGGCACATCAGGAACACGCTGGTCAGGTTGACCTGAAGGACCGTGGTCCACTCGTCGTCGGCCATCTTGAAGAGCAGGTTGTCGCGCGTGATGCCGGCATTGTTGACGAGCACGTCGACGTGGCCGTGGCGGCGGGCAACCTCGGCCACCGCGCCCTCGACGCTCTCTGCCGACGACACGTCGCACGCCAGCCCGAACGCGTTGCCACCGGCGCTGACAATCGCCTCCGCCGTGGCGTTGGCGCCGTCCGCGTTTCGATCGAGCACGGCCACCGTCGCACCTTCCTCGGCAAGACGCCGCGCTGTCGCTGCGCCGATCCCCTGTGCGGCACCGGTGACCACCGCCACGCGTCCCGCGAACCGGCCCGCCCATGGTCCCTGGTTCATGTCCGATCTCCTTCGAAAACGATCAGGGTGCGCGCGCCGCGGCCCGCGACCATGTCGGCGAACGCCGACTCGACATCGTCGAGGCCGACCCGGCTGCTCACCAGCGTACCGAGGTCGAGGCGCCCAGCGCGCACGTGGTCGAGCAATACCGGGATGTCGGCCGCCGGGTCGGCGTTGCCGTACATGCAGCCTCGCACCGTCCGTGCGAAGTGGGCGACCTCGAGTGCGTTGAACGAGAGGGTGTCGCTCTTGGCGCCCAGCCCGACGATGGTCGCCTGGCCGCCTCGCCGGGTGACCGACCATGCGGTCCTGATCGTCTGCGCGCGGCCCACGCACTCAATGGCGTGGTCGACTCCACGGCCCCCGGTCAGCGCGCGGATGCGTTTGCCGAGGTCGTCGCCAGGCTCGAGGAAGTCGGTGGCGCCGAGGCGCCGCGCCAGCTCGCCCTTCTCGGCGACGGAGTCGACCGCGATGACCGGCCCCGCCCCCGCCAGGCGCGCCCCCTGTACAGCGCAGAGGCCGATGCCACCAAGCCCGATGACCGCAACCGAATCACCTGGCTGGACAGCGGCTGCATGCACCACCGCGCCCACCCCGGTGAGCACGGCGCACCCGAGAAGAGCGGCCTCGACGAGGTCGACATCGTGCGGGACACGAATGCACGCCGCCTCAGCCACAACGGTTTCGGTCGCGAAGGCCGCGACTCCAAGCGCTCCGAAGAGCGGCGCGCCGTCAGCCAGCTGCGCGTAGGGCACCGCGGCGGCGTCGGCGGAGTGCGCGCAGAGGTATGGCTC
>CAAGKR010459471.1_pt1 | contig 10658 bp, 8 predicted proteins | sample 2556971 | NCBI WGS metagenome assembly CAAGKR01 (sample SAMEA5207829, study PRJEB30636) | soil metagenome | biome: forest; feature: boreal; material: soil | place: USA | collected 2011-09 | depth 1 m
CCCAGTTCCACTTCGACCCCGCGCTGCGCCGGATGTCCACGGTCGACAAGGACCCGGACAAGGATGTCGACCGGGTCTGGGTGCACACCAAGGGCGCGCCCGAGGAGCTGCTGCCCCTGTGCACCCGCCTTGGCACCCAGGACGGTCAGGAGCGGCCGTTGACCTCGCAGGACCGAGAGGCATTCGACCGGCTGGTCACCGGGTGGGCGCAGGAGGGACTGCGCCTGATCGCGGTCGCCGAGCGCGACATCGATCAGGGCGACGTGGCCGGGCTGACTCGGGAACAGGCTGAGCGTGACCTCACGCTGCTGGGCGTGGCGGCGATGCTCGCCCCGCCCCGTCCCGAGGTTTCCGGCGCGGTTGTCCGTTGCCACTCGGCCGGCATTCGGCTGATCGTGGTCACCGGCGACCACGGCCTGACCGCCCGGGGCATCGCAGAGGCGGTGGGCATCGGTCACGGAGGCCTCCGAATCGTCACCGGCGCCGAGCTCGAGCACCTGCCGGAAGCCGACCTGGACGTTTTGCTGGCCACCGGCGAGGAGCTGATCTTTGCGCGCAGCTCACCGGAGGACAAGCTACGCATCGCCGATGCACTGCAGGACCAGGGATACGTCGTGGCGATGACCGGTGACGGCGTCAATGACGCGCCGGCGCTGCGGCGAGCCGACATCGGCGTGGCGATGGGCAAGTCAGGAACCGAGGTCGCCCGCGAGGCAGCCACGATGGTCCTCACCGACGACAACTTCGCCTCCATCGTGACTGCGGTCGAAGGGGGCCGACGTGTCTACGACAACGTTCGCAAGTTCATCGTCTACATCTTCGCGCACGCGACCCCGGAGGTCGTCCCGTTCCTGGTCTATGCCCTCTCCGGCGGCCACATCCCGCTGCCGCTGACGGTTATGCAGATCCTGGCGATCGACCTCGGCACCGAGACGCTGCCCGCCCTGGCGCTCGGGCGGGAGCCGGCCGAACCAGGTCTGATGGAGCGACCACCAAGACAACGCCATCAGAACGTCATAGACGCACCGATGCTGGCCCGTGCCTGGGGACTGCTCGGTGGCGTCTCCGCGCTGCTGGTGATGATGATCTTCCTGGTGACACTCAAACAGGGCGGATGGCACCTCGGCGCCGACGTGAGCTCCGGTCCGCTCAACCATGTCTGGCAGCAAGCCACGACGATGAGCTTTCTCGGCATCGTGGCCTGCCAGATCGGGACCGCCATGGCTTCACGCACGCAGCACGCATCGCTTCGTCAGGTAGGCGTCTTCACCAACACTCTGCTGCTGTGGGGAATCGCCTACGAGGTCGTCTTTGCTGCTGCCTTGGTGACTGTGCCATGGCTGCAGGCCGTGTTCGGCACCGCCACACCTGATCTATGGCAGGTGCTGTTCATCCTGCCGTTCCCCGTCATGGTCTGGGGGACCGACGAGCTGTGGCGGTGGAACACGAGGCGACGTGGCACGCCACACGCCTAGTCCCTCCGCCGCGCGGGCGATGTTGCGCTGCATGCCGCCGAAGACAAACCCGTGGAAGGGGTAGATCATCGCCCAGTAGAGTCCCCCGACTGGGCCCATGGGGTGAAAGAGGGCACGCTGTCGGAACACGGTCCGGCCCTGGTCGTCGGTGTTGATGATGAGCTCGAGCCAGGCCAGTCCGGGCAGTCGCATCTCGGCGCGCAGACGCAGCAGATGCCTGTCTTCCAGGTCCTCGACCCGCCACCAGTCGAGGGCGTCCCCGACGGTCAGCTCGAAGGGGTCCCGGCGACCACGGCGCAGTCCCGGTCCGCCGACCAAGCGATCGAGCACGCCGCGGGTCCACCATCCGAGACGCCAGGAGTACCAGCCGTGTACGCCACCGATCCCTTCGATGACAGCCCACAGCTGCTCCGGCGTGGCGTTGACGATCCTCTCGCGTTCATCGACGTAGAGGCAGCCTCCTGCCCAGTCGGGGTCGCTGGGCAGCGGGTCGCTCGGTGCGCCGACGGTGGTGGCCGACGACCAGGACGTGGTGACACGTCGGTCGTGGATGCGCTCAAGAGCCAGCTCGACGGCCCGGTGGAAGCCCGTGAGGCCTTCCTCGGGGTCCGGGACGTACGTCGCGATGTCATGCTCCTTGCAGATGACCTCGTTGATGATGCTCTCCATCAAGGGCCGGGCGATGCTCTTGGGAACGGGGGTGACCAAGCCCACCCAGTGGCTTGACAGGGAGGGGGTCAGCATCGGGAGCGCTATGACGTGGCGGAGTTTCAAGCCGGCGGTTGTGGCGTAGGCGGCCATCATCTCCCGGTAGGTCATGACGTCCGGTCCGCCGATGTCGAAGCCACGGTTCACCTCCGGCGCCATTGTGGCCGATCCCACCAGGTAGCGCAGGACGTCCCGCACTGCGATGGGCTGGATCCGGGACTCGACCCAGCGGGGCGTGACCATGACCGGCAGACGCTCGGTGAGATAGCGGAGCATCTCGAATGACGCAGATCCCGAACCGATGATGACGGCCGCGCGCAGCACCGTCGTGGGGACTCCGCTGGCCAGCAGGATCTGGCCGACCTCCTTACGGGACTCCAGGTGGGGACTCAGCTTCCCCGATTCGGGGTACAGGCCGCCGAGGTAGACGATGCGGCCGACCTCGCAAGCGCGAGCCGCGGCTCCGAAGTTCTGAGTGTTCGTGCGGTCGAGCGACTCGAAGTCCACGCCGGTTCCCAGGGAGTGGATGAGGTAGTAGGCGACGTCCACCCCGCGCAGGCCCTCCGCGAGGCTGTCGGGGTCGGCGGCATCGCCCTGGACGATCTCCACCCGGTCGTGCCACGTACGGTCGGCCAGGTGCCGGGGTCGCCGTGCCATGACTCGAACACGGAAGTCGGCCGCGAGCAGATACGGGACCAGGCGACCGCCGATGTATCCGGTAGCGCCGGTCACCAGCGCGAGGGGACGGGTGGGCAGTCCAGGCTTGTTCGTCACGGGTGACACCTCTCAGTCGGGCCAAGGCCGCTGCCATGCCGGTCTGGGCCTCGTTGCCGAGTCGGGTGAAGGCAGGTCTCAACACGGGTGCAACGAACCCGGGCGACGCCCTTGAAGGTGAAGTCTGCAGTGTAGGTCACCTCGGTGTTCCTGCCCATCGTCGCCCCGGCGAAGGCCGAGGTGTTCAGATACTCGGTTCCGAGGCCCCCGTCGCCGGAGGTCCGGACGGTTTTGACCGTGCCGGGGTCGCATTGCGTGGTCGTGGTGAAGTCCGACAGGTAGCCGAAGACCGTGTCCAGGGGTTTCTCGACGGTGACGCTCCTGTGCAGTCTCATTGCTGTCCTTCTCTCATGGTCGTCCTCAGGGGTTGCGGCGGGCGATGGCGGCATTCAGGGCAGTCGCGAAGGCGACCCACCCGGCATACGGCACTAGCATCCTGGCGGCAGGGGAGTCGGCTCTGGCCGCCCGCCGGGTCAGATCGAGGGTCGACGCCTTCATCGTCACGTGCCTCCCGCCGGTGCCACTCGACTCCAGAGTGCGGACAACAGCGTTACCGGCACGAGGCGCGCGGCCTTCATCAGGATGGCCATCCGCACCGGAAACACGATCTCGGTGCGCTCGCGCTCCAGACCGTCGCAGATCGCGCGGCCGGCGGTGTCGGCATCGATGATGAACGGCATCGGGAAGGTGTTGCCGGCGGTCGCGTCGGTGCGCACGAATCCCGGCGGCTCCCTGGTCATCTGCAGCTGGCTCACGCCAAGGTGGCCCACGGCGAAGCCGGCCTCGCAGTACGCGAGGTAGAACTCCCACATCCGGCGGAAGGTCTCGTCGAACCCCAGCTGGTGGACCCGGGGCCACTGCTCGTTGAAGCGATCGTGCCACAGATGGAGGGTGCGCGCGTAGTGCGCTCCGAGCTCCCGTCTCTCGGTCACCCGCAGCGTCGTGTGCGTGGCCAGGGTCTCGTCGATGGACTGCAGCGACGGGATGATGCCGCCGGGGGAGATGTACTTCTGGATCCAGCTGAACGACTGTTTGGTCGCCAGCACCCGCTCGTGCGCCATGGTGATGGCCTGAATGCTGACCTTCCCGCCCGGGGCGAGCAGTCGGTCGATGGTGGCGAAGTAGCTCGGCCAGTACGCCTCACCCACGGCCTCGATCATCTCGACGCTGACGATCGCGTCGAACTCGCATAGGCAGGCAGGCGGGAGGGCTCTGTGGTCGGAGGGCTGACGATCGCTACCTCAGCGAGAGCCCGAACGCGGTCGTCATCGACGGCGCTGACGCCGCACCAGACAGGTACGGCATACCGGCCACTTCCACGTAGAGGCGAGTCAGCGAGTAGTGGGTCAGCGCCGTGGTGACCACGTGCGCCTTCTGGCTCGGATGGATGAGGACGGTGAGTACCGTGTTTCGTTCGGACCTGTCGTCCTCGTCTGCGGTGAGCACCACTGCGAGGTGTCCTGACTTCCAGTCCGGACCCTCGAAGATCTTCGTCATCCAGCCCATGAACCAGGTGTCCGCAGTGCCCAGCGGGCAGTCGTGTGCGTCGTGGCAGAGGTTGGGGATCACCATTCCCACGTTCGGAAGCGTCCCGTTGGTGATCGCCACGCCGAGCTGACCAACCGGGACGTCGTACTTCTGGCACGTGCCCCGTTCGTTAATGAAATACGCCCAGGGGTTGTGCTTGACCACGTACTTGGAGCCGCTAGCGTCGGTTCCGCCGTCTCTGGTCGCGCAGTTCTGCGGCATCCCGTCGGCATACACGGCCGCTGTTCTCCCCGAGGTAACTGCCTGGCCGAACACCGACGTTCCGGGAACGGGGTTGGCCGACGGCGCGTCGTCGTTGGTGATCCCGTAGGTCTGGCCGCCGGCGATGGCGATGTAGTTCGGCAGGGAGGGGTGCCCGATCGCCGTGTAGTGCGTGGTGTAGCCGAACCGCTGGGCAAGGCCGAAGGTGAACGGCATGCCGGACCTCATCTGACTCAGCGAGTGGTTCTCCTCGACGAACGCCAGCACCTTGGTGACCGCGCCCGAGCGGATGGGCAGGGTAGGCGACGGGGCCGCCGTCGACGTGGGTGTCGTCGTGCTCACTGGGCTCGGTTGGGCACTCGGGGAGGTGGGGACCGGTGGCGGCTTGCTCGCCATGGAGCACCCCGACGCACCCAGCGCGAGGATGCAGGCCAGTGCGGCACCCCGAAAGACCCGCTGAACATTCATCTGTCCAGTCAAGCGCAATGGGTGACCAACGTCCCTACTGCCGACACTCGGCCGGGTGAAAACCTGAGAGCTGGGACGACGTTTGGCCGAGACGACGTTGGAGGTGCCGCGCAGTGAGCACGTCCTATTCCGTGAAGGTGCGAGCGGTGTCCAGACTCTGCTGGTTGCTCGCGGCGCTCAGTGCGTTCGCAGCACTGGCCGGAGTCGTCACCGATGGCGGTGGTGGCCGAGCGCCGGAGGTCTGCTGACCACCCTGTACCGCTCCGCTCGCACCCACCGCTCAGCTGATGTCGCAGGCGACTACAACGGTAGAAAGGTGAGAAGTGATGAAAGCTCTTGTCGTCTATGAGTCCATGTTCGGCAACACCGAGCAAGTTGCCCAGGCGAACACCGACGGCTTGTCCGAGCATGTCGACGTCGGGCTGGTCGAGGTGACCAAGGCGCCGCCGGAGATCACCGAACCAGTCGATCTGATCGTCGTCGGCGGACCGACACACGCGTTCTCGATGACCAGGTCGTTCACCCGGGAGGATGCCTTCAGACAGGGCGCAAGCCACGGGTCGAAGGCCGTCGGCGTTCGTGAATGGCTCGGGCAGCTGCGCCGAGGACAGCACTCCGAGCTTGTGGCGACCTTCGACACCCGGGTCGAAAAGGTCCGCCATCTGCCAGGTTCGGCTGCCAAAGGAGCTGCAAAAGTTGCTCACAGGCTCGGCTTCAAAGCAGCCGCCAAGCCCGAGAGCTTCTACGTCCAGGACGTCACTGGCCCGCTGCTCGCGGGTGAGCTGGATCGGGCTCAGGCATGGGGTGAGCGACTGGGGATGGCAGGCCACTGACAGCGCCGCTGAGCGTGATATGAAAGGTGCAGGCGTGTTGATCTTGTGAGCAGGCCCTGCGGCGGGCAGAGTCAGATATGCCCTCGTCCCCACCGGGGTCCGACCTAGCGCGGAGGTGGCGGTGAATGCGGTAGTTGAACTCTCCCGCACGGCCTTTGACGCTGTCGTCATGGACCTGGATGGGGTCATCACGGACACCGCATCCCTGCACGAGAAGGCGTGGAAGCGGATGTTCGACGGGTTCCTGGCCACCTGCCCGCCGGTGGAGGGAGAGGATCACCGGCCGTTCGAGAATGAGGACTACCGACGCTTCGTCGATGGCAGGCCTCGCGCCGACGGCGCGCTTGGCTTCCTGACCTCTCGGGGCATCACAGTGCCTCCTGAGAAGCTCCGCGCCCTGGCAGCTCAGAAGGACGCCGACTTCCAGGACCTCCTGGCTCAGGAGGGCGCCACACTCCTTCCGGGCTCCTTGTCCCTGCTGATCGCGCTGCGCCGTGCGGGGTTTCGGACCGCGATCGTGTCCGCGAGCCGCAACTGCAGCATGGTCCTGGCCCGGGCCGGCCTCACTGACTTCTTCGACGCCAGTGTCGACGGTGTCATCGCTGCTGAGCTCGGACTGCCGGGCAAGCCGGATCCGGCGGTCTATCTTGAGGCCGCGGGGAGGCTGAGGACACCACCGGAGCGGTCCGTGGTCGTCGAAGACGCGTTGGCTGGGGTGGAGGCTGGACACCGCGGCGGCTTCGGTCTGGTCGTGGGGGTGGACCGGGCCGGTCATGGGCAGGAGCTGCTGGATCACGGAGCGGACGTCATCGTCCCCGATCTCTCCGGTGTTGAGGTGGCGCCGTTGTCCGCGAGACAAGGGCCTCGGCCATGAGCGAATGGGTCCTCGCCTACGAGGGGTTCGATCCGGTGCACGAAGGCCTGCGGGAGGCTCTGTGCACCCTCGGTAACGGGTACTTCGCCACTCGCGGAGCCTCACCGGAGTCGCGGGCAGATGGCATTCACTATCCGGGTACTTACGTCGCCGGCTGCTGGAACCGGCTACGGGACGAGGTTGTCGGACAGTCCGTGGACAACGAGAGCATGGTGAACCTGCCCAACTGGCTTCCCGTCAGCATCGCGGTCGACGGCGGCGACTGGCTCGACCTCGCGCAGGTGGAGGTGCTGACCCAGCGGCAGGAGCTGGACCTGCGGTGTGGACTCCTCACCCGGTGGCTTCGCTTCCGTGACGCGCAGGGACGGCTCACGGGGCTGACCCAACGGCGTTTTGTGCACATGGCGCGGGCGCACCTGGCCGGGCTGGAGACGAAGGTCACCGCAGAGAACTGGTCGGGCCTGCTGCGTATTCGGACGGGCATTGACGGGACCGTCCAGAACGCGGGCGTGGACCGCTACAGAAAGCTGGCCAGCGATCACCTCCTGCCGATCAGTCAAGGACCCGTCAGCGACGACACGATGATGCTGGCTGTCGAGACGAGCCAGTCCCGGATCAGGATCGCGACCGGAGCGCGGACCCAGGTTCGGTGTTCAGGCGAGCTGCGTGACGTACCACGGCAGGTGCGGACCGGGCAGGGTCTTGTCGAGGAGGAGATGTCGCTGGCCGTCACGGCCGGTCAGGTGGTGACGGTGGAGAAGGTCGTGGCCTTGCACACCGGACGCGACTGGGCCGTCTCCGAGCCGGCCGAGGCAGTTGTCTCGGCGCTGGGACGCGCGGAAGGCTTCGAGGAGCTGCTCGACGGGCACACGCTGGCCTGGGCGCAGATGTGGGAACGGTTCCACACTTCGCTGGAGGAAGATCACGAGACCGGTCCGCAGGCGTCGCTCACCATCCGGTTGTATCTCTTCCACCTGCTGCAGACGTTGTCCATTCACACGCTCGAGGCAGATGCCGGCGTACCAGCCCGGGGGTTGCACGGTGAGGCCTACCGCGGGCACGTGTTCTGGGACGAGCTCTTCGTGCTCCCGGTGTTGACCCTGAGGGCACCCGGTCTCACACGGTCGCTGCTGAGTTACCGGTACCGCCGGTTGCCGGCTGCCCGCGCGGCCGCACGGGCCTGCGGTCTCACCGGTGCGTTATACCCCTGGCAGTCGGGCAGCGACGGCAGCGAGGTGAGTCAGCTGATTCACCTCAACCCCCTGTCCGGCCGGTGGCTGCCTGACGTCAGCCGGCTCCAGCGGCATGCGGGTCTGGCTGTGGCCTTCACCACGTGGCACTACTTCGAGGCGACCGGCGACATTGGCTTCCTTCAGGAGCAGGGCGCCGAGATGATTCTGGACATCGCCCGCTACTGGGCCGCCCTCGCAACCTATGACCCCGACCTGGACCGTTTCGTCATCCGGGGGGTGATGGGACCCGACGAGTTCCACACCGGGTATCCCGGGGCGGAGGACGCAGGGGTGGACAACAACGCCTACACGAACGTCATGGCGGTGTGGGTGCTGCGGCGGGCGCTCGACGTCCTCGGGGCTCTGCCCGTGCGACGGCGGGTGGAGCTCACCGAGAGTCTTGGGCTGCGTCGCAGCGAGGTGAAGCTCTGGCAGGAGATGGTCCGCAAGATGTTCGTGCCTTTCCACCTTGACGTCATCAGCCAGTTCGAGGGGTATGGGGACCTCGAAGAGCTCGACTGGGAGTCCTACCGACAGCGCTACGGCAACATCCAGCGCCTCGACCGGATCCTCGAGGCCGAGGGACGTTCGGTCAATGGGTACCAGGCCTCGAAACAGCCCGACGTCCTCATGCTGTTCTATCTTCTCTCCGCGGACGAGCTGCGAGACCTGCTCGGCGATCTGGGCTACCCACTGGAGCCGGAGGTCATCCCCAGAACCATCGAGTACTACCTCAGCCGTACCTCGCACGGTTCCACGCTCAGCGCGCTTGTCCACGCCTGGGTGCTCGCCAGGGCACACCGGGACCAGTCGCTGGAGTACTTCAGGCTTCTGCTGGAGAGTGACGTTGCGGATGTCCAGGGCGGGACGACCGCCGAGGGCATCCACCTGGCGGCGATGGCTGGAAGCGTCGACCTCCTGCAGCGATGTTTCACCGGGCTGGAGACGCGCGGCGGGGTGCTGCGGTTCAACCCACAATGGCCCGAGAAGCTCGGCACGTTCACGTGCCGGCTGCGATTCCGACAGAACGACATCATCGTCCGGATCAGCAGCACCCACCTACGGGTCAGCGCCGTATCCGGCGACGTGCCCGAGATCCAGGTCGCCTGCGTTGATCAGTGGCTCACTCTGCGGCCGGGGGAGTCGGTGGAGTTCGAGCTGCAGACGGGATGAGCGTGACAAGCCGGATCTGAACCAGCGGACTGTCCGGCGGTATCCGCACCCGCGGCCACCGCTGCCGGCAGGCATCCATCGCGGCGATAGCCCGGTTCGCGCTGGTGCAGCAGTATGCCGTCGCCGTGCTGCCAGCGGTGTCGGTGATGACGGAGCGAAAAGTGGTGGCGATCACTCAGTTTGCAGCCCCACCACCGTGATCCATGGCTACAATGCCGGCCGCCCAGCCCCTGTCAATTCCGTTTGCGAAGGTATGGCGCATGCCCTCGGGAAGGGCAATTATGGGCGCGGTACTCACGTCCGACGAGCACAACGTACGCGGCGTCGTCCCGTACCCGGGGTGTCGGCCGAGCCACAGCTATACCGAGAGGACCCACAATGACGACGCAGCAACCCGTCTGGATCATCGGCGGCTACCAGAGCGACTTCGCGCGCAACTTCACCAAGGAGTCGCTGGAGATCGGCGACCTTGTCAGGGAGACGGCCACCGGCACCCTGGCTCACGCCGGCATCTCCACCGCGCAGATCGAGGTCATCCACGTCGCCAACGCGATGGGGGAGTTCTACGTCAAGCAGGGTCACCTGGGTTCCATGGTGGCCAGCGTGGTCCCGGACCTTTCTGGCATTCCCTCGACCAGGCATGAGGCGGCCTGCGCGTCAGGAGGCGTTGCGGTCCTTGCGGCGATGGCCGATCTTGAGTCGGGCCGGTATGACGTCGCCCTGGTGCTGGGTGTCGAGATCGAGCGAAACGTCCCAGGGGCTGTGGGTGCCGGCTACCTGGCGTCCGCTGCGTGGGTCGGGCATGAGGGGGAGGGGCAGGACTTCGTCTGGCCGTACACGTTCTCCGAGATCGCCGAGGAGTACGACCGGCGGTATGGCTTGCGTGATGAGCACCTGCACCGCATCTCCGCTCAGAACTTCGGCAACGCCAAGACCAATCCCAAGGCACAGACCCGCGGGTGGGCGACGCCGCCGGAGTGTTTTAGCGCCGACGATGATGCCAATCCGCAGGTTGTCGGCCGGGTGCGGCGCTATGACTGCAGCCAGGTCACCGATGGCGGAGCCGGCATCGTGCTGGTCTCCGACCGGTGGCTTCGTGAGAACGGGGGCACCCTGCAGGGGCCCGTCGCGCGGATCGCCGGCTGGGGACACCGCAGCACCTCCCTGAGCCTGCAGGACAAGTTCGATGCCAGCGCCCACGCTGACTACGTCTTCCCGCATGTTCGAGACGCAATCACCGACGCCTTCGCCCGGGCCGGGGTCGGGGACGTCTTCCGGCTTGACGGCATCGAGACCCATGACTGCTTCACCATCTCGCAGTACATGGCCATCGACCACTTCGGCCTCACCAAGCCCGGGTGCAGCGGCGACG
>CAAGKR010071182.1_pt1 | contig 10655 bp, 11 predicted proteins | sample 2556971 | NCBI WGS metagenome assembly CAAGKR01 (sample SAMEA5207829, study PRJEB30636) | soil metagenome | biome: forest; feature: boreal; material: soil | place: USA | collected 2011-09 | depth 1 m
ACGTGTGGCCGCGGCTCGTCGCGCCCGCACTCGCGCAGTGGCGAGGCGACGTGGGGTTCGCGAGCCCGTTCCTCGCGACCATCCCCGGCACCGACGCGTACGTCGATCAGCTCTAGCCGGTCGCTTGCTCGAACCGTGAAGGACGGGGTTGCCCGGTCGCGGTCTCGCACAACGCTCGCAGAGCGAGCAATATCGGCGGTCGTGGCCGACCGCTTGTTCTCCGATCAGCGCCTCGCGAAGCTGTACGACAGCTTCTGCGACGGCAGAGAGGATTTCGGGTTCTATCTGCCGCGAGTGATGGCCGCGCGGGCCGTGCTCGACGTTGGCTGTGGCACCGGGGCGCTGTTGCATCGTGCCCGCGAGGAAGGTCATGCCGGACGGCTGTGCGGGCTCGATCCTGCCGAGGCGATGCTGCGCCAGGCCCGTCGGCGAGCGGATATCGAATGGCGTCTCGGCGACCTTCGATCGGTTGCCTTCGATCGGGAATTTGACCTCGTCATCATGACGGGACATGCGTTCCAGGTCCTCGTCGACGACGACGACCTCCGACTCTCTCTTGCGGCGATCCGATCCGCGCTCGCGAACGATGGCCGCTTCGTGTTCGAAACTCGCAACCCACATGTCCGAGAGTGGCAGGACTGGATTCCGGAGAACGCAGTCGAGATTGTCGACGCGAATGGTGCCGTGGTGCGAATGGCACACAGCGTCGAGTCGGTCAGTGACGAAGAGATCGTCTCGTTCAACACCACGTTCACAAGTTCCGCTTGGACGCGACCCGAGGTGAGCCACAGCCGCTTGCGGTTCCTGAACGCAGTCTCGCTGCTGTCGTTCTTGCACAATGCCCGCCTCGAAGTCGAGGAACAGTTCGGTGACTGGGACGGGGAGCCACTGGCCGACACGAGCCCGGAGATCATCACCATCGCGCGATGCGTTTAGCGACGCTACGCGTCGTCGCGCGGCCGAAGCGCCGCACGAATGTTCCGGACGAGTCTCTGCTGCTTCGCCACGGTCGTCACATCGATCCGTTCGAACTCGTCGTCGAATCGCACGTCGGCGAACAATCCCGAGACATCTTCATGGAAGTGCACGAATGCCCGCGAACCTCGATAGAAGGTCCCGCGGCCCTTCTCACGAAGCGCGGGCATGCCCCGCAACGACGTCAACAGCGGTTGCAATCGGTCCAGGGCCGAGTCCCCGGCATGTTTCATCGCGCCAGAGTCTGCCACCGGCACTCAGCACGGAACTGCCGATCTCGGGCGCCTCGAAGCCTGACCGCACGTCGGATCGCTGCGGCCCGAGCGGGAAACCGGAGTGCTCCGCGGAGCACCTTGGCCGGTCCACGAGAGGGCCTTTCATGGGGTTGCGCGCCCGATCCGGTCGGGTTTTCCCATTAGAACCGGGTTAGCGGCCCCGGAAGTCGGGGTTCCGGCCCTCGCGGGCGGCACGGCCCCGCTCCTTGAAGTCGTCGGAGCGGCTCGACAGCTCGATGGCCAGTGCCTCGTCGGCAAGGTGCCGTTCGAGGTCGACGGTGAGGCTCCGGTGCACGAGCAGCTTGGCGAGCCCGACGGCAACCGTCGCGGCCGATGCCAGCTCGGCGACGAGAGCCTCGGCCTCGCGGGCAACCGCGTCGGACGCAACCGCGCGGTGCACGAGCCCCCACTCCTCCGCGCGTGCGCCGCTGATCTCCCGGCCGAGCAGGAGCATCTCCTTGGCGCGCGCGACGCCCACGAGCCTCGGGATGAGCCACGACCCACCAGAGTCGGGGGTGAACCCCATGGTGGTGAAGGGAGCGCGCAACCGCGCGTCGTCGGCGACCACGCAGAAGTCGGACGCGAGCGCCAGGCTGAGCCCGAGGCCGATGACGTGCCCGGTCGCGGCGGTGACGATCGGCGTCTGCGTCTCGAGCATGGTCGGGATCAGACGGTTGACGCCGCCGCGCAGCTGCCGTTGCGTCGATCCGACGCGAGGCTTCGTCTCGGGACGGCCGCGCGTCGCGAGATCGAACCCCGAGCAGAAGTCGTTGCCGGTACCCGAGAGCGCGATCACGCGGATGGTGTCGTCGCGGCCGGCGGTCTCGATCGTCTCGGTGAGCGCGAGCACCATGTCGTCGGTGAGCGCGTTGCGGCGCTCGGGGCGATCGAGGCGTACTCGGAGAACCGCGCCGTCGGCCTCGACGACGAGTCCGTCTGCTGTCGGATAGTCGGTCACGAATCCTCCATCGACGCGAACCTCGCCACGAGCGCTTCGAGCGCCTGCTCCGACGTGCGGGCGCCACCCGGTGGGTCGGGGAGTCGCACCGGACCGTGCTCACGACTCGGCAACAGGATCGTCGCGTGCCCGGGTGTCGTGATCTCGCCCCGCTGGTTCTCGCCTCCGCACTCGAGCTCGACCGCGGGTCGGTCGCCGTCGGCGAGGAACTTCCGCACGACGCGGCCGCGCATCCAGTGCGTGTCGCCGACATAGTTGAAGCGCCGGAACTGGCAGTCGAGCTTCCACAGCCACGCGTCGTCGCCCATCCAGTCGGTGCAGAGATGGACGAGCCAGGTCTCGCGCATGCGGCCGTAGTCGTAGATCGCGGGGTTCCCGGCGCGCCGGGCCCATTCGGCGTCCCAGTGGACGCGCTGCTGGACGTCGGGGATGTTGAGGTCGTCGGGCCGGAAGAAGCGCGGCACCCGCCGGCGCTGCTGGTAGCCCAGCCGCAGCGCCTTGACGCCGTAGAGGCCCATGCCCATGCCGACGTGCCAGCACACCATGTCGGTGACACGCAGCGGGCCCTTGACGATCGGTCCGACCTCGTCGCCCTCCTCGACGTCCTCCCACCATCGCGGGTCGGCGCCGCGCCGACGCGTGGGTTCCGACTCGTATGCCGCGTCGATCACCGCGAGCTGTTCGTCGGTGTACGGCTCGATCACGATCGCGTCGTACTTGCCGCGCTCCTCGGCCTTCGTCCGCTCGGTGCGGATCATCAGCCGGTACTGCGCGCACAGCACCGAATCGGGATCGCGGGTGGCGAACACCTCTGCGGTCCACTCGTGCACAGCCCGCCCGGCGAACTCGCTGCGCTTGTCGTGCACCCCGACGAGCGCGTTGCGACGCGTCACTCGGGAGCCGGGCCGGAGCGGCTCCCACCATTCGCGGAAGCTGCCGGAATAGAAGGCGTGGGCGCCGCCGAGCGGATCGCCTTTCAGCCGGGCCTTCGACTCGTCGTCGAGCCGGCTCACCTCGTTCTCACCGATGAGCGTGTCCCCGCCCACGAGGTTCGGCGGCGCGATCGGCCCGCCCCACCGTGACCGCGCGGCGTACTCGGGGTCGCACCAGAGCGGGTTGTCGTCGCCGTACGAGTGAGCGACGTGACGGAATGCATCCTCGTTCGGGAAGCGGTAGTGCGGTGGCTGCGGATGCGGCTGCGCGATCCCGATGCGCGCGCGGAGGCGTTCGACACCGGCGTCGGTGATGCCCCCGCCGTCCGCCACGCTGTACCTCCGAGGCGGGCCCGCCTCCCGATGCCGGCCCAGGGGAACCCGACCGATGGTCTCCTACAATATCCACGTGGATGACACGGCCCGCTTGCCGTTGGACCGGTCGTCGTCCGACGGCGAGATTCGCGCATTGGTCGCGCGTTGGGTCGACGAGCACGTGCCTCGCGCGTGGCAGGACGCGGCGGCGGGCGGTGGACGCGCCGCGATCCGTACGGTCCGCAGCCGCGGGGAGTACGAGGCGTGGTACCCGCGATTCGCCGACGCCGGGCTCGCGGTCGCGACCTGGCCGGTCGCGTACGGCGGCCTCGGTCTCGCGACCGCGCAGGCCCGGGTGGTCGAATCGGTGCTCGAGCCGTACAACCTCGGGCGGCTGAACCCGCTCGGATTGAACAGTGCCGCGCCCGCGCTCTTCGCGTACGGCACCGAGGCGCAGTGCCTCCGATTCCTGCCGCCGCTGGTTCGCAACGACGAGAAGTGGTGCCAGCTGCTCAGCGAGCCGGGCGCCGGGTCCGACCTCGCGTCGCTCGCGACCCGCGCGACGCGCGACGGCGAGGAGTGGATCGTCACCGGCCAGAAGGTCTGGACGACGTGGGCGCACCTCTCCGATTTCGCGATCTGCCTCGCTCGCACCGATCCGACCGTCGCCAAGCGCCGCGGGCTCACCTACTTCCTCGTCGCGCTCCGAGAACCGGGCGTCGAGGTGCGGCCGTTGCGGCACATCGGCGGCGAAGTCGACTTCAACGAGGTGTTCCTCGACGGGGTACGCGTTCCCGACTCGCACCGGGTCGGCGCGGTGGGCGAAGGGTGGCGCGTCGCGGGGGCCACGCTCGCCGGCGAGCGGCAGATGGTGTCGGGCTCGGGCTCCGGTGGCGTGGATCGCATCGGCGGCTCGGGGATCGAGCGGGTGATCCGCCGCGGGCAGGAGCTCGGGCGCACGTCCGATGCCGGCGTGCGGAACCGGCTCGCGGAGCTGCTCGGCGAGGAGCGGATCCGCGGGTGGACGAACCAGCGCGTGCGCGCCGCCGTGCGCACCGGATCGACGCCGGGCCCGGCCGCGTCGATCGGCAAGGTGCACCAGGGATCGCTGAACCAACGGATCCAGATGGCCGCCACCGACCTGCTCGGGCCCGCCGCCGCCGCGTGGGCGGGCGCCGAGGCAGCCGGTGATCCCTACCCCGAGTCGTGGGCGGGCTCGCTGCCGTTCGAGGTCAAAGGGATGCTGCGGAGCCGGGCCAACACGATCGAGGGCGGCACCACCGAGGTGAACAAGAACATCATCGGTGAGAAGGTCCTCGGCCTCCCGCGCGAGCCCGACCCCTATGTCGACGCGCCCTGGGAGGAGGTGCCGAGGTCGTGACGGCACCCGCCTCGCTCGCCACGCTGCTGATGCAACATCCGTTCGCCGACGGCGAAGCGCTCTTGCACTCGCGCGACGAGACGCTCACCGCAGGGGAGGCGCGAACCGACGCCGTCGCGGTCGGGGCCCGTTTGCGAGCCGGCGGAGTGCGGCCCGGTCACGCGGTGGCCGTGCAGGCGCCCGACGGTCCGCACGCCATCACGACGATGTTCGGTGTGTGGCTCGCGGGTGGCATCTTCGTTCCCGTGAACCCACGCGCACCGGAACCCGAGGTCGCACGGGTGCTCGAAGCGACCCGGCCGGTCGTGCTGGTTCGTAGCGGCGTCGGCCCGGCTGAGCGCGTCGAGCAGCCGGCGGTCGAGCCTCGCGTCTACGCGCCGGATACCGCGTTCGTCATGTGGACCTCGGGCACGACGGGCGCGCCGAAACCGATCCTGCACACGCACTCGTCGTACTTCGAGCTTCTCGACCGGGTCGTCGGCTCGCTGCGGGGCGGCCCTCGCGAACCGAAGCGATCACGGTCGAACGCGCCGTCGCCCAGCTTGATCCCGGTCTCGCTCGCGCTCAACGCGGGCATCTACAACGTGCTCTTCGGTCTGCGCGTCGGATCCGCGGTCGTCGTGATGGAGCGGTTCGCCACCGGCGCGTTCGCCGAGCTGGTCGCCCGCTTCGCGATCCGGTCGACGGTGCTGCCGCCGGCCGCGATCACGATGCTCGCCGACGATCCCGGCGTCGTCGATCTCGCGCCGCTGCGGTACGTACGCAGCATCACCGCGCCGCTCTCGCCGTTGCAGGCGCGTCGGTTCATGGACAAGTTCGGGGTGGTCGTGCTCAACGGCTACGGCCAGGCCGAGATCGGGGAGGTCATCGGCTGGACCGCGCTCGACGCGCGCGAGCATCCGGAGAAGATCGGCGCGCTCGGCCGTCCGCACCCGGGGGTCGAGGTCAAGCTCGCCGACGAGCTCGGTGCTCCGGTCGGGGCCGGTGCCGTCGGGCGCCTGCTCGTGCGCGCCCCATCGATGGCGGCAGGGGTCGTGACGGGCGACGCCGCCGGCGGCGACCTCGGCGGTCGGGTCGACGCCGACGGCTATCTCGACACCGGCGATCTCGGGCGGGTCGACGACGACGGGTTCTTTTGGATCGAGGGCCGCGCCGGCGACGTGATCAACCGGGGTGGCAACAAGGTGTACCCCGATCAGGTCGAGGAGGTGCTGCGGCTCGCGCCCGGCGTCTCGGACGCGGCCGTCGTGGGCGTTGCCGACGCGCGCCTCGGCGAGGTTCCGGTCGCGTTCGTCGTGACAACCTCCCTCGTTGTGACCGACGACGAGCTGCGGGCAGTGTGCCGTGAGCATCTCGCCCCGTACAAGGTTCCGGTCGAGTTCCACCGGATCGACGCGTTGCCGCGGAGCGAGGTGGGCAAGGTGTTGCGCCGGACCCTGGCCGATCGGCTCGGCTCGTGAGCCGCATGAGCATCTACGAGACGCTCGTGGTCGAGCGGAGGGGCCCGGTCGGCTGGCTGGAGTTCAACCGTCCCGAGGTCGGCAACGCGATGAACTCGGTCATGCTCGCCGAGCTCGAGCGCGCGTGGGCTTCGCTCGACGACGATCCCGAGGTGCGGGTGATCGTCAACACCGGCATCGGGCCCGCCTTCCAAACCGGTCTCGACGTCGTCGAGCTGAGCCGCGATCCCGAGGCGCTGCGCGAGCAGTCGCGGCGCACGAAGCGCGCCGAGCTGCGGCTCACCGCGTGGCACAACGCGGTCTGGAAGCCGGTGATCGCGGCCGTCAACGGCGTGTGCGCGGGAGGCGGCCTCCACTTCGTCGCCGATGCCGACATTGTGATCGCGTCGTCGAACGCGACCTTCCTCGATCCGCACGTCTCGATCGGGCAGGTGACGGCGTACGAGGCGATAGCGCTCGTGCGCAAGTCTCCGATGGAAGCGATCATGCGTATGGCGCTGACCGGCCGGTGGGAGCGGATCTCCGCCGCGCGCGCGTACGAGCTCGGGATCCTGAGCCAGGTGGTCGACCCGGAGCGACTGCGCGACGAGGCCCAGGCCCTCGCCGAGAAGATCGCGCAGAACTCACCAACCGCGATGAGAGCGACGAAGCGCGCGCTCTGGGCCGCGCTCGAGCTCGGGCTCACCGATGCGTGCCGAGCGGGGGCGCGTGAGCTGGTCTCGATGTGGGGTCACCCCGACCAGGAGGAAGGGCCCCGGTCCTTCATCGAGCGCCGCGAGCCTCGGTGGCAGCCGCTCGAACCGACCGAACGGAAGGCTCACCGTTGACCTACTCGACCTTCGACTGCCTCATCGTGGAACGCCACGGGCCGGTCGGCTGGCTCATCAACAACCGCCCCGATCGGCTCAACGCGATGTCGGCGCAGATGCGCGACGAGTTCGCGATCGCATGGAAGGAGCTCGATGCCGACCCCGACGTACGGGTGATCGTGCACACCGGTGCCGGACGCGCCTTCCAGACCGGCGTCGACGTCACCGAGATCGCGACCGACGGCGTCGGCATGGAGCGGTACCGCGACTCGGTGGCCAACTTCGACCTGCACTTCACGGCGTGGCATCAACAGGTCTGGAAGCCGGTGATCACCGCGGTCAACGGCATCTGCGCGGGTGGTGGATTCCATTGGGTCGCCGATGCCGACATCGTGATCGCGGCATCCGACGCGCAGTTCTTCGACCCGCACGTGTCGGTCGGGCAGGTCGTCGCCGTCGAGGCGATCGGCCTGCTGCGCAAGATGCCCGTCGAGGCGGTGATGCGAATGGCGTTCGTCGGCCGGCACGAGCGGCTCTCCGCGGCGCGCGCCTACGAGCTGGGGATGATCAGCCAGATCGTCGACCCACCGGAGCGGCTGCGCGAGGAGGCGCAGGCGCTGGCCGAGAAGATCGCCAAGAACTCGCCGGCGGCGATGCGAGCGACCAAGCGGGCGTTGTGGGGCGCCCTCGAGACCGGGCTGACCGACGCGTGCCGGGCGGGCGCGCGCGAGCTGGTCTCGATGTGGGGTCACCCGGATCAGGTGGAAGGCCCATTGGCGTTCGCGGAGGGTCGTGAGCCACGCTGGGACACGGAGCAGACGCCGCGGACGTAACCAGTGCCCGGCGGGCGGCGAAGCGCATGCGTATGCGACCATGAGTACAGGAGCGAACATGACAACCATCGCTGCGATCGACGGATGGACCGCGCCGGGCTTCGAGGACGTGCGCGTCGCCTTCGAGAAGAACTTCGCCGAGGGGCTCGAGGTGGGTGCGGCGTTCTCGGCGTACCACCGGGGTCGACTCGTGGTCGACGTCTGGGGCGGGATCGCCGACCCGGCCACCCAACGGCCGTGGGAACGCGATTCGATGATTCTCGTCTACTCCACCACGAAGGGCGCGACGGCCATTGCCGCCCACAAGCTCGCGCAGGAGGGTCTCCTCGACATCGACGCGCCCGTCGCGAGCTACTGGCCCGAGTTCGCGCAGGAGGGCAAGGGCAGCATGCCCGTCCGCTACCTGCTGTCGCACCGCGCGGGGCTCGCGTGGGTCGACGAGCCGCTCACGCTCGAGCAGGCGCTCGCGTGGGAACCGATGATCCACGCGCTGGAGCGCCAGAAGCCCTCGTGGGAGCCGGGCACCGCGCACGGCTACCACGCGATCACCTACGGGTACCTCGTCGGTGAGGTCGTGCGCCGCGTCAGCGGCCGCTCGGTCGGCACGTATTTCCGTGAGGAGATCGCCGAGCCGCTCGGCCTCGACTTCTGGATCGGTCTCCCGGAGGAGCACGAATCGCGCGTCGCGATGCTCGTGGGCAACCTCACCGGCGATCTCGATTCCGCCGACCTCGACGCCGACGCGCGCGCGTCGATCGCCGCGCTCATCGGTCCCGACTCGATCATGGGCAAGGCGCTCAGCGGTGGGGGCGCGTTCGCCGCCGACGGAATCTGGAACACGCGCGCGGTGCATGCGGCCGAGGTGCCGGCCGCGGCGGGGGTGTCCGACGCCCGTTCGATCGCGCGGATGTACGCAGCGTGCGTCGGCGAGGTCGACGGCATTCGCATCCTCACTCCCGAACGGGTCGCAATCGCGTCCGCTCAGGAGACCGAGGGCCCGAACGTCGTGCTCATGAACCTCGATCTCCAGTTCGGCCTCGGATTCATCGTGCCGTCGACGCTCGTTTCGCTCGGTGGTCCGCGCTCGTTCGGCCACTTCGGGGCCGGTGGCTCGGTCGGCTGGGCCGACCCCGACGCCGAGCTCGGGTTCGGCTACGTGATGAGCCGCATGGAGATGGGCCTCGCGGGCGACAACCGCAGCTCGCGCCTCGTCAACGCCTGTTACGAATCGATCGCGTGATGAGCGAGAGCACGGGCTCGAAGCGGGTCGGGATGCTCGCGCCGATGCAGCCCGAGTTGCAGCCGATCGTGCGCAGGCTCGGGATGGAGGGCGACGGATCGCTCTACCGGGGTCTGACGAGCGGCGGCGTCGAGGTCGTCGCGATGCTGACGAACATCGGGATGGCGAACGGCGCGAGCGCCGCGGCGCGAATGCTCGATCACGACGTCGACCACGTGATGGTGGTCGGCATCGCCGGCGCTGTCGATCAGAGCGTGCTGAAGATCGGTGACGTGGTCGTTCCCGAGGTCGTGATCCGGCGCGCGACGGAGCGCACGTTCCGCCCGATGTTCCTCGGTGAGATCGTTCCGAAGGGAACGCTGAGCTGTGGCGACGACCTGATCACCAACCCCGCGGTGCTCGCGCTCATGGCCGAGGTCGGCGTGATCGCGGTGGACATGGAGACCGCGGCGGTGGCCGAGGTGTGCGATGACGCGCGCGTTGCCTGGTCGGTGTTCCGCGGCATCAGCGACTTCGCGGGAGAAGGGCTCGTCGACGACGCGCTGTTCGCGCTCACGAAAGCCTGACGGCACCGCGGATCCCGCCGCGGTCGCGAAGTACCTCGAAGAGAACCCTGATCGGCTCGCCGTGCTCAAGCGGCTGGCGAAGGACACCGAGCGGGCAACCGAGGCCGCGGCCGCCGCCGCGATCGACGCCTGCGCCGCGCTCTGAGGAGGCGCTCCGATGGCCGTGCTGGTCGCAACGGTCGACGGGTACCACGTCGTCACCTCGTCGGGTGAGCAGCGCTCCGCGCTCGAGGGCCATCGGGTCGAGGCCCTGAGCCCGGGCCCGCGAGGTGCGTGGATCGCGGTCGTCGACCGCCACGAGATCTGGCAGCACGGCGACGACGGCAAGTGGAGTGCGCTCGCCGCCACCGACCTCGACCTCACGTGCGTCGTGACCGTCGACGGGGTGGTGTTCGCGGGCGCGGCCGGCCCACGGATGCTGAGGCTCGGAGACGGTCCTGGAGGAGACAGGGTGCTCGCGCCGCTCGGGGGTTTCGATGCGGTGGCGGGGCGCGACGAGTGGCATCAGGTCGGGTCACCGCTGGAGGTTCGGTCGTTGAGCGCTACTGCCGACGGCGGCGCGCTGCTCGCCAACGTGCACGTCGGCGGCATCCTGCGCTCCGACGACGGAGGTGGGTCGTGGCAGCCGACGATCGACGTCGGCGCCGACGTCCACGAGGTGCGCGCCCACCCGACGCGGAGCGACGTCGTCATGGCCGCCCCGCGGTCGGCTTGTGCGTGAGTCGCGACGGAGGCCGCCGGTGGGAGGTCGTCGACGACGGACTGCACGCGACCTACGCGAGAGCGGTCGCCTTCGACGGAGACGACGTGCTCCTCAGTGTCTCCGATGGGCCGTTCGCGCGCCGCTCGGCGATCTACCGCGCTCGGGTGGGCGATGGGCGACCGGGGTTGGAGCGCGTTCGCGCCGGCCT
>CAAGKR010286799.1_pt1 | contig 10654 bp, 10 predicted proteins | sample 2556971 | NCBI WGS metagenome assembly CAAGKR01 (sample SAMEA5207829, study PRJEB30636) | soil metagenome | biome: forest; feature: boreal; material: soil | place: USA | collected 2011-09 | depth 1 m
CGTCGGCCTTCTTCTCGGCCCGGTCGCGCTAGGCCTGTACACCATCGCTTTCCGAGTAGCCATCCTCCCGTTTCTGATCGTTACGTATGTCATCGCCGGCGTTGCATTCCCGCTCTACGCGCGGATCACGGCCGACAGCGCGGCTGTCCAGCGGGTGATGGAACTCACGATGCGAGCATGCTGCAGCCTGGTGTTCCTTATGGGCGCCGGGCTGGCGACGCTGGCTCCCTTCCTCGACGTGCTCGGCCATCGCTGGCAGCCTGCAGTGCCGGTGGCGCGGCTCCTTGGCGTTTACATCTGTTTGCGCTCACCAGCCTTTATGCTAAGCATGCTTCTGCGCGTGGTCAACCCCACGGCAAACGCACTGCTGCGCGGAGCGTGGGTGCTGTTGCTGATTGCACTCATCGCCACTGTCGGTCGAGCTGGCATCATCGCCGTCGGCGCTATCCAGGTCGGCGTGGCAGCGCCGATGCTCGGCGCATTTCTCGTTGTGACACGGAGACTGGCTGCGATCTCGATCGCCACGCTCGTGGCGGATATCGCCCGTGCCGGTGTCGCCGCGCTGTCGGCAGCCGCGGCCACGATCGCATTGTATCGAGGGGTCGGCGCGCTATCTAATCCCAGTTCCATCGGTGCGCTCTTGGTCCTTTGCGCTACCTTCTGTGGAGTGTACGTAGTTGCGCTGGCGTTGATCATGCCCCGCGCCGCGGGCGATCTACGCCGGCTGCGAGAGATGGCGGCCCGCCCCGCACTGGGAGCCGCGGTCAGCACCCCAAGCACCGATCCGTCGCAGTCATAGCTCGGACCTGCAGAGAGATAGGAAGCACGTGACAGAGTTGCGACGATGAGGCCAGCGGTCCAGTTGGCCGTTCGGGCGTGGGCACGTATGCCGCTGCCGCGTGAGCCCGCGCTGATGGTGCTTGGCTACCACCGCGTGGCCGAGCGCGACGACGACTTAACCGTGCGTCCATCGACCTTCGCAGCACACATCGGCCGGCTAGTCGCACACGGAAGAGCGGTGCCCGTCGTCGACCTCGACAGTGCTGTTCGCCGCCGACCTGACAGTTGGCCACGACGCGCGCTTGCGCTCACCATTGATGACGCTTGGATGGATGTCCACACAAACGGCCTTCCCGTGTTGGTCGACGCGAAAATTCCGGCGACGCTCTACGTGCCGAGTGAACTTCTTGGCTCGCGCGATCACATGACACGCGCTCAGGTGTGTGAGTGGATTGATGCAGGCATGACAGTCGGTGGTCACTCGCGAAATCACGTGGACCTGCGCGGCTGCACCGACGCCGAGCTGGAATGGGAGGTTCGCGGTTGCCGCGAAGCCCTGGAGGATCTGCTTGGCGTCCCGGTGACGAGCTTTGCCTACCCGTTCGGCCACATCGATCGGCGCGTGCGTGACGCCGTTGCCGCAGCGGGATTCACCAGTGCCGTATCCACCCGGCGTGGATGGACACGTCCCAGCGCTGACACGCTGCGCATCCCCAGGTGCATTATCGAGGACTTCGATGCCAGCACTTTCCCCGCCGCGATCGAGGGCGGCCTGAATGTGCTACGCGCAGCAGATGCCGTGCGCAGCGCTTTGCACGATCCAAGTCGTAGGTGGAGGCGCGCTTCCTCGGGGGAATGACAGTGGAGCTGCCCGCGTTGACGGACACGCTTCGTTGAGCCGAGCACATGGCAGTGAGGAGCTGCGATGAATCTCGCCCGCGGAATGCGTTCAGGCGCACTTGAATCGGCTCAAGCTCCAGCGTACGCCATGTTGGCCAAAGGGAGCGACCTTGATCAGCGGTGGCGACACCCACAGGTTAGTCGGCGGCGGCTGCGTCGTGGAGTGCGTGCAGAACCTCGTGGAGCGCGTCAACCAGCGGCGCGACTTCGTGCTCCGGCAGTGGGGTGATCAGAGTGCTATCCGCAATCTGGGGCCGCGCCCATAATCCGAGGGGAGGGTCCCAGGCCCCGGCCCATGGGGGTGCGTCGGCGCCACGTGCCCAGAGGTCCGGCAGATCGGCGGTGCGCAGGTTGAACCGGTAACGGTCACCCAGTTTGTCGGCGCAATATGCGGCGAGGCTGGTCGAGGGAGTATCGCCCACGACCGCCGAGCCGGGGTCGAGGCGCTCATGCGCTTTGCCGACGTAGACCATGTTGTGAAAGGGTCCGGGCTCGAAAGTGTCGCCTGACGCCAGGTGCAGTATTCCGGTGAAGCCCTGTGCCGCCGCGCCAGCAGAGCGGAACAGCTTGCCCCTGGCGAGCATCCAGACTACAACGTTCAGCGCCGGTCCACTGCCAAGGTTGCGGACCCGGACGGCGGCCCATGGCTCTGCGCGAATCGCCGCCGGCGGCTCGTCGAGGAGTACGAGTAGGGGTCCTGTGGCGACCGCACAATCCATGTGCGTCTCATCAGCCTGCTCTCGTGCCGCCTGCGCTTGCGCGCTGGCCGCTTCCAGGAGCGCGACGATGTTATCGACCAGCTTTCGTGTTTCGGCACTCAAGTCCGGGTGGTGCCCTGCGAGCCGGATCATCGCCGCCGCCACCACGATGGCCGCCACCGCCACCGTCACTACCGCGGCTGCCGTAATCGTTTGGACGATAAGTATCCAGTCCATGAGCGCCGAGTCTACCGGGCGGCCCAGCTGTCCGCCAAGAGCGGTAACCCGCCACTTTGATTCGGCCTCTCGAACCGTGCACCCGATGAGGGAGCCACGCTGCGTATGCACGTGGTCCCGGATTCGACACGCTCGGCAGGTTCGGGAAGAGGTCGAAGCACAGCCGCGACGCACACCCCAGCGTGCAATTAACGCGCTTGAGGAAACCTCCGACTAGGCGTTATGAGTGACGGCGAGACGATCGGAGCAGCTTGGGGGACAGTGAGCGCGACCTCGAGGCGAGCTCAAGCCAAGCCCGCCCTGTTCGTGCCACGGCTTCAGAGATGATAGGTGCCAGCGATCCTCAAGTTGAGAGTTACGAGGTCGCGTTTGCGGAGCTTCCCGTGCCCGTAGGCACGTAGCCGCTCCAGCAGCCCCCACCACTACTCGCCCGCCCAGGCGGGCGTGCTCGGCGGCGCCTTGGCATGCCGTTGCGCTGGTCACGTCGCACCAGGAGGTTGGCGGCGTGAAGTACGAGGACTTGGGCTCCCATGTCGTGCATGTGAAGGACGGCAAGGTGACGGAGTCGTGGTTCTTCGCGCGGAACCCTACCAGCAGGACGAGCTCTTCCCGGCCTGACGAGCCGACCACGACCGTCGCGCAACCGAGAGGAGCCGCGCGTTCCTCCCGGGTGCCGATGTGACGAGGGGGAGGAACCTCGCACACACGAGCGTCTTGTCACCAGAGGCCGTTTCGACAGCCCCACGAAGAGGGCTCTCAAGAGTCAGCCAGAGCCCCTTCGAGCAACCTCAAATGACACCTTGCCTGACACCTTCGTGCGTGGATGTTGGTGAGCAACAGTGGACGTGAACGCCGCGTAGGCTAGAAGTCGCGTGTACGCGATCGAACTCGTCTTCGCTGTCGGGTGGGTGGGGTTCTGGACGTACTGGGTCGTGGCGGCCCTCTCCATGAAGAGGGGGCGCCTCGCCTGGTCCCGCGAGCTGCGCATCAGGGCGGTGATCGCCCTCCTCGCGATCCTTTTGATCCGCTTGGGGGCCTTCCAAAATGACGGCCTCAACTCGGATCCGTGGCGCGCTGGCGTGGGGCTCGTCATCTTCGCGGTCGGGTTGGGGTTCGCCATCTGGGCGCGTAGACACATTGGGCGCAACTGGGGCACCCCGATGTCACAGAAGGATGACCCGGAGCTGGTGACCAGCGGGCCCTATCGACTGGTGCGCCACCCCATTTACTCGGGCATCCTCGTCGCCGGCGCCGGCACCGCCGTGGCGCTGAGCTGGGCGTGGCTGATCGCCGTGGCCCTCGCCGGGGTCTACTTCGTCTATAGCGCGACTATCGAGGAGCGCAACCTGACCACGCAATTCCCAGACAGCTACCCAGTGTATCGGCGCACGACCAAGATGCTCATGCCCTTCATCGTTTAAGGGCGTCGGCCTTCCACACATCCCGTCTCACTATCACGGCGGTTTCGCTGCCCAAGCGCGGCCTCGCTGCGTAGCACTGCGCCGAAGTGACCGACGTCGTCGGCTCCACTGGTAACGGATACTGAGCGGGACATGAGACTGGTGAACACCATCGTCCGCTATGAGTCCTCGGCTCGCCCGTGGCGCCGGCTGCTGGAAATAGCCGCTGACTACTTCCCTGACACACTTGCCGATCTTGCGTTCCTTCGAACGCGTGGCGTGAAACTCGAACTGCACGTCGACGACGACCGAGCCTCCTACGTTGTGAAGCTCGCCGGGCCGGACGTGCATGTCGTGGTCGAGGCGGATCGGAAAGCACAGGGACGAACCCCGCTCAGTGAGCCGCTCGCCGCACTGGCCGCAGACAGTCAGGAGCACGAATCGGCTGACGGCAGAAGGCTGGCTCGCGAAGTGGCGACGGGCGCGCTCAAGCTCCAGCATGCGCGGTGTCTTTGTGAGGGGTTCGGGTTTAAGAGCTTTGACGTGGAACTGGCTCGATATCGAGAGGAGATAGCGCGCTCCAAGGCCGCGGCGAAGAAGCGGCCGAGGTAGGGCAGATCCGGTGTGCGTTCAGCCTAGTCGCGAGTCTCCATGTACGGGTTGCAAGCGGACAAGTCCCTCTCGAGAGCGCGCCCCTACACTCTCGGCATGGGCGGCAGGGCAAGGGCGAGCAGAGGCAACCTGCCTGCTGAGTTCACAAGCTTCATTGGCAGACGCCGCCAGCTCCAAGAGGTCAAGGCAGGTCTCTCTGCTGGGCGTCTGCTAACCCTCGTCGGGCCGGGCGGTGTCGGCAAGACCCGCCTGGCACTGCGGGTCGCGACTGACCTCCAACGGGCCGTTCCCGACGGTGTTTGGCTTGTCGAGCTCGGCGGCCTCAGCGACGCTGAGCTCGTCGCGAAGGCGGTCATGACATCGATGGGACTCCGCGACGAATCGAGCGTTTGGCCGGTGTCCAGGCTGATCGACTACGTCGTCACGAAGCGGCTGCTGCTCATCCTCGACAACTGTGAGCACCTCCTCGACGCCTGCGCGATCCTCGCCGATGTGCTTCTACGCGAGGCGCGCGACCTGCGGATCCTGGCCACCAGCCGGCAGCCCCTCGGCATCGCTGGAGAGAAGGTCGTCCAAGTTGCCCCGTTGTCGGTACCAGACGCCACTGAGCGATTAGCCCCAGAACGCATCGCGCAGTCCGAGGCCGTCATGCTGTTACTCGAGCGCGCCGGCGAAGCAGGCCGAGCATTCGAGTTGACCTCCGACAATCAGGCCGCAGTAGTCGAGTTGACGCGCCGCCTCGATGGCATCCCGCTGGCTATAGAGCTCGCCGCGGTGCGGTTGCGCTCACTCGGCCTCGCGCAGGTGGTCGAGCGGCTGAACGACCGATTCGGACTGCTCGTTGGAAGCAGCATCACGGCGCAGCCTCGCCACAGGACGCTTGAGGCCACCATCGCTTGGAGCCACGACCTCCTGGGCGACAACGAGCGAGCGGTGCTACGCCGCCTTGCCGTGTTTCCCGGTACGTTCAGCCTGGAGGCCGCTGAACAGGTGTGCGAAGGCGGGGCCGTCACATCCGCCAGTGTGATCGATGCCATTACGGCCCTCGTCGAGCGCTCCTTTGTCAGCAATGAAGGAACCAGTGTCCGGGCGCGATACCGGTTGCACGAGACCATGCGCGAGTTCGCACGGGTACGGCTCGTCGACGCGGATGAGGAGAACCTAGCGGCGCAAGCCCATCTTTCCTTCTTCGCCGACATGTGCCGCCGTACCGAATTCGATAGTGGCGAGGCAGATGACGAGTCGAAGCTCGAGTCGCTACAAACACTTGATGTTGAGGCGGACAACATCCGCGCTGCCCTCCGGCAGTGCCTCGCGGATCCTGACGGAGCGGACGTCGGCTTGGCGATGGCGGCCGGTCTCGGGCGCTATTGGTCGAACCGAGCTCTGAGCGAAGGCATCTACTGGATCGACGCCCTCTTGGAGCGGCGCGGCAGCGACGATGCGGCTCGAGGCCGTGCCCTCTTCGTGCGGAGCTACCTCGCCGTGACGCAGGGCGACCAAGCCGCCGGACTTGACACGGTCGCGGAGGCCTCTGCGATCGCACGCCGCCTTCAAGCTCACGAGTTGCTGGTGCGGATTCTCGCGATCCAGTCGGCCCTGCAGGTCATGGCAGGCAAGGTGTCCGCTGCTCGCGCGTCATCGGCTGAGGCGATGTCGCTTGCAGACGTTGTTGGCGGCGACATCCCTTTCGCCGCGGCGGCCCAATCCGAAGCTCTGATTGCCTTCGTCGATGGGGACTTCGTCCGGATGCGCGATCTCGGACTCAGCGCTGCGGCGCGCTGCCGGGAGCATCACGAGCTCTACATGCTCAGCACCCACCTCACCAGTGCCGGAGTCGGCTCACTCATGCTCGGGGGTCACGCTGCGGCGGGGGCCGCGTTGACCGAAGCGCTGCGTGCATCGCTCGTCATCGACGACCGTCCTGGGCTCGTACTACGGGTGCAAGCGCTCGCGTGCTATGCGGCGATGGCGGGGCAGAGGCAGCGTTCCGCAAAGCTCCTGGGTGCCTCGGAGATGCTGCGTCGCGACACCGGAGCCCTCATCAACCCACTGATTACTCCCTTGATGGAACAGGCGCAGCAGATCGCCAAGGCCGAGCTCGGTGATGAACGCTACAAGACCGCATTCGAAGATGGACTGCATCTCGATGCTGAGGCAGCCTTGGCCCTGGCGCTCGACGAGAAGGTCAAGCGAGACACTGGCCACGCGACCGAGGACACCATCGACCCGCTGGGCAAACGCGAGCGAGAGGTCGCCGCGCTCGTTTCCGGAGGACTCAGCAACAAAGAGATCGCTAGTCGCCTATTCCTTTCCGAGCGCACCGTGGAAACCCACGTCTACAACATTCTCAACAAGCTGGGCTTCAACTCCAGGGCCCAGATTGCCTCGTGGGTATCGACTGGGCGATAGCCGGCCTCTGATGCGTTCCATCTGCGAACAGGGTCAGCTCGGGGTATCGGTGATGGGGTTGATTTCGCGGATCCGCCCGGGAGGGAGGAACGCCATGCTGATGAGGCGTCTTACGGTCTCGAGGTCGGCTGCTTCTATGAGGCAAACCAGCTGGCCGCCGTCGGAACAGTGACCCGCAATGATCGTGCGGGTAGCGGCCGCTCTTCTCAGCAGCCGAATCTGAGCTGCGTCCAACATCCGTGCGGCCCGCTCGAGCTGCGCGGCATCGCTCATGAGGATCTCCACCAAGAAATGCGACATGGCGCCCATGATCCACAACGATCGAGGTCCCGACATCTAGGGGAACACTGAGCCTGTACGTAGTGCGCTCATGACTATGCGTTACGGTCGGTGTCGGGGACGGCACATCTCTGGTGACTGAATCTCCACGCCCGAGGAAAAGATGGTTCGCGGCTTCTCTAAGTGCCAGCTACGTACTCGCCCGGATTCGGTGGTGCGAGCGCCTTCCTAGCCTACGAGTACACGCCAATCGTCTACCGACAAGGAGATTCGATGCAGCAAGCCATCTCGTCCGCCAGGTCACAGGCCGCCGAACCCGTCCCGGACCGGCGTCGCCGCCTCAGCGTCACGGGTTCTCGGATGACGTATTCGAGACTGATCGGAGCGCTCTTCTTGTCGGGATTCCTCGTCTACGGAGTAGGCTCCGCACTCGCCACATCCGCGACCGGCGGGCCGCACTTTCTCGCGTCGATTGCCGCACACCCGACTGTCCTCATCATCGGAGCGATCCTGATGTTGCTGAATACCTTGGTGGACCTAGGCAAGGGGATCCTCTTCTTTCCGATTCTGGGGAAGCACAGCAGGCGAACTGCGCTCGGCTACCTGGCAACAATGATTGTTGAGGTAACCTTGCTTGACGTCGGAGCGGTCGCTTTGCTGATGATCGTTCCCCTGAGTGGCAAGCATGGCCTTGACGGGGCGACGGCCATGGCCCATGGATCAGCCCTCGTTCACACGAACGCAATGTTCTACCAGTTTGGCGAGATGACACTTGCAGCGGGATGCGTGGCCCTGTGTGCGCTGCTTTTCCGGACCCGCTTGATCCCCCGATTCCTGTCGATTGCGGGCTTGATCGGCTATCCGATTCTCATGGCTGGAGCCATCGCTGAAGTTTTCGGGATCCACATCGGCCTCATGCTCACGATCCCCGGCATGTTCTTTGAACTGGTGGTGCCTTTCTGGCTCTTCACCAAGGGTTTCCAGTCCGAGGCCTACTCGGGAGGAGCTGCGCGTCGGCTGGATCCGACAGTAGCAGCGTAGGTTTCTCTCGATCATCCCGGTCGGGTGCAACCCGGCCGGGCCTTCATCCTCCTTCATTGAACAACGTAAGCCAACGACATTCGGAGAGACCATGCACGCAACAACGCTCGAAACACCGACGGCGCCCACGACCGTCCTCGCCGTCGACACCATGAAGGCGATTGTCCAAGACCGGTACGGCTCAAGCGAGGTCCTCGAACTCAGGAATGTCGATAAGCCAGCGATCGGGGACCACGATGTCTTGGTTCGCGTTTGCGCCGCCGCAGTCAACCCCGGTGACTCGGCAATCATGAGTGGCCTCCCGTACATCGCACGTCCGGCGGCGTTGTATGGACTGCGCAGGCCAAAGAATCCTATCCGCGGAACGGACGTCGCCGGACACGTTGAAGCCGTCGGCGCCGGCGTGACTCGGTTTCGGCCAGGCGATAAGGTATTCGGCTGGTGCCGCGGCGCGTTTGCAGAATATGCGTCAGCGTCCGAATACGGGCTGGCGTTGAAGCCGTCCAACATCTCCTTCGAACAGGCAGCTGCCCTTCCCATGGCAGGCTCCGTGGCCCTCCAGGCACTCCGCGACCACGGCAAGGTTCAGGCGGGGCAGAGGATCTTGATCAATGGTGCATCGGGAGGGATCGGGACTTTCGCGGTGCAGATCGCGAAGTCGCTCGGAGCCGACGTTACCGGCGTGTGCAGCACGCCAAACGTCGACTTAGTTCGATCGATCGGCGCTGATCACGTTATCGACTACGCGCACGAGGACTTCACTCGACAAGGCGAGCATTACGACTTCATTCTCGACAACGCGGCAAACACGCCTTTGTCAAGTCTCCGCCGCGTGCTCACCCCGGCGGGAATGCTGGTGCCGAACGGCGGAGGGGTTGGCAATCGTTGGTTCGCCAGTGCTGGTCGACTGATGAGTGCAATGGTGTCATTTCGATTCGTGAGCCAGCGACTTGGGCGGTTCCTTGTGGCGAAACAACATGAGGATCTGACCATCCTCAAGGACCTGGTCGAAGGCGGCGAGCTCACGCCCGTCATCGGTCGAACCTACCCACTGGACGAGACTCCTCAGGCGATGGATTATGTCGCCACGGGACACGCCCGAGGAAAGGTCGTGATCAGCGTCTGAAGCACTGCCAACGGCTGGGAAGGTCGCCCTGGCCGCTGACGTGCAGGTGCGCAGTCTCCCCCGCGGCGAGGTCAGCGCCTTGGAGCTCGTCGGACGGCCAAGGTCGGTATCGCCCTGGCTCGACCGACGTCGTATCGTATTGCCGATGAGCGGTGAGCACCCCAATGCGCTCGCATATCGCCGCACCGCAGACGCATTCCGGTCTGCCGATCAGGTCGCACTCGCTGCCCTTATCGCCATCGACGTTGTTTGGCACGTTCCCGGAACGCACCCCATGGCGGGAGACATCCGGGGACGTGACCAGCTCGTCGCGTGGCTCACCCAGCTCCGGGCAAAGGGCTTCTGGCTCACCGAGCACGATGTACTGGGCAACGACGAGCATGTCTGCGCGCTGAGCATCATGGGTGCGCAACGTAACGGTGTCGACGTGCAGACGCGCGTGGTGAGCGTCTTCCACTACCGCGAAGGACAGCAGCTCGAACGCTGGTTCTATCCGGAGGACTGTGCCGCCTGGGATCAGATCTTCGCGGAGTAGCTGCCGTCCGTGGCGATGGCCCCGGCGAGAAGCAGCGTGTCGTTCGATGAAGTCTAGGGGGTGTCTTGGGGATGGACGACCGCCTCAGTGATGGGGGCGCGTTACAAGGGCGGTCAGGCGGACCCGACTGGCCGCGCTGCGCGGCGTGCGGTGGCGCCGTCCCGTACCAGCATCGCTTCAATACCAGCCGTCCACACCGTGCGACGCTGCGTCGTGATTGCCAGGGCGTCGTACCCGTCGATGCCGGCCACCCAGGCGGCGCCACGCTCCCCCATGACGAAGGCTGCGGTGGAGTAAGCATCGGCAAAGGTGAGGCTGGGGCCCACGACCGTCATGCTCAGGAGCCCCGATGGGGGCAAGCCACTGCTTGGGTCAACGATGTGCTCGCCTCGCTCGTAGGTGCCGCTGGTGGCGACGGCACCATCCCCAATCGCGAGCACCGCGGCGACGCTATCGGCCCGCTCTGGATGACGGATCCCCAGCCGCCACGCACGGCTTGGCTCCGGCCGCCCCCGCGCGACGACGTCACCACCCGCGTTGATGAAGAAGTTGCGGGCCCCGGCAGTTGCAAGGATGGTCGACGCCCGCTCCACCGACCAACCCTTGACCAGCCCGAGGGGGTCGATCCCGCCAC
>CAAGKR010481779.1_pt1 | contig 10654 bp, 3 predicted proteins | sample 2556971 | NCBI WGS metagenome assembly CAAGKR01 (sample SAMEA5207829, study PRJEB30636) | soil metagenome | biome: forest; feature: boreal; material: soil | place: USA | collected 2011-09 | depth 1 m
GACTTCCATGGTCCGGACTCGCTGGCGAGCGGCGAAGGGGCCGCTGAGATCTGGCTCAAGCGGGCGAACCATGTGAGCCGCTACGTGCTCGACCACCATCCGTGGGACGTCGTCGGCTGGGACGGGACGATCTACCCGGTGACCTTCAACATCCACGACTTCGAGCCGCGAGCGGGCCGGTTTCACGTGCCGCCGCCGATCCATCAGACCTTCCAGGCGAACAACGTCGTCTTCTGCTCGTTCGTGCCACGCAAGCTCGACTGGGACCCTGAGGCGATCATGCTGCCGTACCACCACAGCAACCTCGACTCCGATGAGGTGCTGTACTACGTCGAGGGCAACTACGCGGCGCGGCGCGGCATCAGTCATGGCTCGTTCACGCACCATGTCGGGGGACTTCCCCATGGGCCGCAGCCCGGGGCGCTCGAAGCATCACTCGATCGCGCGCGCGAGACCGACGAGCTCGCGGTCATGGTCGACACGTTCCGGCCGCTGCACCGCACCGCGATCGCACGCCAGATCTTCGACCGCGACTATCCGTTCAGCTGGCACACCGGCGGCGTCAGCGGGACGACGAGTATCGCTTGAGCAGACTGCGATCGCTGGATTGACGTGACCATTTCCAGGTGGTCGCGCGCGCAACTTCAGGATGGGGGCTGGATCCGGCGCATGTTCATGGAGGGCGAGCGCCTGCGCGCCGAATTCGGCGAGAGCACGGTCTCCGACCTCTCGATCGGTCAGCCGCTCGAAGCGCCGGAGACGATCGTCGAGGCGTTCGCCGCCGCGAGTCGCGAGCGCTTCCGCGGCCGCTTCGGGTATATGCCGAACCTCGGGTACCCGGACGTGCGCGAGCGCGCCGCCGAGGACGTGGACTTCCCCGGTATCACCAGCGACTCGATCGCCATGACGGCCGGCGCCGCGTGCGCGATCACGACCGCGATCCGCACGTTTGTCGACCCCGGCGACGATGTGATCGGCGTCGCGCCCTATTTCCCGGAGTTCCGCCTCTACTGCGAGACGGCGTCGGCGCGGTTCGTCCCGGTGCCCACCGGCCCCGACCTGCGCCTCGACCTCGACGGCATCAGCGCCGCACTGTCCGCGCACACCGCGGCGGTGATCGTCAACTCACCGTGCAATCCGAGCGGCCACGTGCTCGACGGCGGGGAGCTGTCGGGCCTCGCCGCCGTGCTCGAGGCGCATAACAGCAAGCACGACCGCAAGGTGCTGCTCATCGTCGACGAGGTGTACCGGCGGCTCACCTATCCACCGCACAAGCGCGTCGAACCTTTGGCGGTCTACGAACATACCGTTCTCGCGCGTTCCTTCTCGAAGGACCTTGGTATCGCGGGCGAACGCATCGGCTACCTGGTCATGCACCCGTCGCTCGCGAACGCCGAGACGCACCGCGGTCTTGCGCAGGCGCTCCGCGCCCTCGGGTTCGTCAACGCGCCGGCGACCGCGCAGCGAGCCTTGCTGCACCTCGACTCGTGGGAGATCAATGAGACGCCGTACGTCGAGCGGCGCGACCTGGTGATGGCTCGGGTGCGAGCGGACGGGCTCGACGCGGCCGAACCGCAGGGCGGCCTCTACCTCTGGTTGCGGAGCCCGTGGGCCGACACACTCCAGCTCATCGATGCCCTCGCTGCGCGCCGCGTGCTGCTCACACCCGGCATCGCCTTCGGCGTGCCCTCGCACATACGCCTCTGCTTCAGTGCACCGCGCGCGAAGCTGACGATGGCCATGGACGCGCTCGCCGAGCTTGCTGCGGAGCCCGTCTCAGCCTGAGACCCGCGGTTTTGTCTGCGTCTCTCACGACGTCCGCCGTCTCCGGCGCCGGCTCCCGAGCACGAGGCCCGCGCCAGGCACGACCAGCAACAGTCCGGGGAACAGCACGAAGGGGAAGCCACTGCCGGTGTTCGGATCGGACGGCGCCGGCGCGACGATCCCTTCCACCGCACCGGTCTCCGAGGGAGCGCCGGTATCACCGGGTCCGCTCACGGTGGCTGCGTTGACGACATGTGTGCCTGCTCCCGCGAGGACTCGCGTCAGCACGGTGATGACCGACGTGGCTCCCGTCCCAAGGGCGACCGTGGTGTCGGTGCAGGTGATCGTCTCGTCGAGCGCCATACACTGCCATGCTCCGGGAATCGCCGCGGTGGCGCTCACGTAGGCGAGACCACCGGGGAGCGCGTCGACCACGGTCAACGGCATCGACGAATCGGACGGACCTGCGTTTCTGACCGTGATCAAATACTCGGCGTCGTAACCGGTGACCAGTCCACTCGCGAGAGTCTTGGTCAGCGAGAGCGCGTAGTTGCGCGCAACGGACGCGGTGTCCGATGAGGTGTTGTTGGCAAGGACCGGATCCGCGTTCGGTCCGCTCACCACCGCGGTGTTCACGATGCTGGATCCCACCCCGCTGGCAAGCGCGACGGTGAGATCGACCGTCGGCGCCGTCGCTCCGCTGAGCAGCGGCTGCGAGTCCGTGCAGATGACGACAGCGGACGCGTCCGCACAGCTCCATCCGGTGCCGGCGCCTGTCACATACGTCTCTCCCGACGGCAGTGCGTCGGTGATGACAATGCCGGCCCCTTCATCGGACGGTCCTGCATTGGTGACCGTGAGGAAGTACGCTGCCTCCGCGCCTGCGACAAACGTGACCCCACCGTGGGACTTCACGAGCTGGAGATCGGACTCCAGATCGACTGCGACACTCACACTTCCGGTGTTGTTGGCGGGCACCGGATCCACCGTCGGCGATGCCACCGTTGCGCTGTTGATCAGCGTCCCGGTGTCGGAGGACGGCAGCGCAACTTCGAGAGTCAGCTGCGCAGCGGTTTGCGCGTCGGGCAGACCGCTTGTCTCGGTGCAGGTCACGAGCTGGGCGACAGCCGAGCAGGACCAGCCCGTCCCGCTGCCGGTCACGAAGCCCTCTCCCGCCGGCAAGGTGTCGGTGACTGTCAGCGGGGCTGCCGCATCACCGGCGCCGTTGTTCACGAGGGTGATGAGGTAGTCGGCGTCATCGCCGGGGATGAACGGTCCTGCGGCCGTCTTGGTCAGGGCAAGGTCGGCTTCGGCCACGATCGTGGTCGGGTCGGTGCTCGAATTGTTGGCAGAGACGGGGTCGGGTGTCGTCGGCGTCACGACCGCGGTGTTGTCGACAACCTGGTCGAGCTCATTCCCCGCGATGCCGACCACGACGGTGATGGGAGTCGCGTCCGCGCCCGCGGCCAGCGGGCTGTTCGCGTCGCATGTGAGCGTGCTGCCGAGCGTCGTGCAATCCCACCCACTGCCTCCACTTGCGGAGAGCAGGTTCTCCGGAGCCGGGACCGTGTCGGTCATCGTCAGCGGCGTCTCCGAGTCGCTCGGCCCCAGGTTGGAGACCGCGACGGTGTACGTGTTGGTGCTGGTCCCGGCGTTGAAGTTCCCCGAGTGGCTCTTCACGATCCGCACATCCGCCGATTGCGTCACCGCGGTCACGTCAGTCGAGTTGTTGTTCGCGGGGTGCGAGTCGAGCGTGCTGCTGCTCACCGCGCCTGTGTTGCTGATCGATGCGCCGACGAACGACGCGGACAGCGTGAAGGTGAGCGTGAGATTGGGTTCACTCTGTGCCGCTGCGAGCACCCCGGCGTGCATGCAGGTCAGCACTTGCCCGGATGCCAGGCAGGTCCAGCCGGTCCCGCCGTCGCTGGTGAAGGCCTCATCACTCGGGAGTGTGTCCCGCACGGTGATGGGGCCGGCCGCATCGCTCGGCCCGAGGTTGGAGACAGCCAGCGTGTAGGTGTATGAGTCGCCGGACACGAACGGCCCGTTGTCCGTCTTCACGATGCGCAGGTCGGCGTCGGTGCTGGACCCGTTGCTCGTCGACGAGACGTTGTTGGCGCTGTTCGGGTCGGGTGTCGCGCTGCTCACCGAGGCGCTGTTGACGATCGTCTGCGGCAGCACGGCGGCGCCAAGCGACACGGTCAGCGTGATGGGGTTGGCGGAGGTTCCCGAGGGGAGCGCGGTCGCTCGTGTGCAGGTCACGACGCCCGTCAGGAACCCGCACGACCATCCGGTTCCCGTCGCCGACACGTATCCTTCGTTGCCGGGGAGGGTATCGGTGACCGTGAGGGTTGCCGCCGCGTCGCTCGGTCCGGCGTTGGCCACCTGCAGGGAGTACGTCGCGTTCTGACCGGCGACTAGCGTGCTGGTCAGTGTCTTGACGATCGAGATGTCCGCGGACTGCGTCGTCCCGGCAACGTCGGTGCTCGCGTTATTCCCGGGCGTGGGGTCCGTGGTGGGACTGCCGATTGTTGCGGTGTTGGTCAGGGTGGCGACCGTCACACCGGACGCGAGCGCGACGACCATCGACAGTGTGTCGGTGCTGCCGTCGGTCAGGCCGGCGGGATTGGTGCATACCTCGCTCCCGGCGACGAGGCTGCACGTCCAGCCCGCGCTGATGCTCACGAACGTTGCCCCGGTGGGGAGCGGATCGGTCAGCGTGAGCGGGCCAGCGGCGTCGCTCGGACCGTTGTTGGTGATGCTGAAGTGATACGTGCCCTGCGTGCCGGCCAGGAAGGTGCCCACGTGCACCTTGGTCAAGGCGAGGTCAGCGCTGGTGACGATCGATGTGGCGTTCGCGCTCGTGTTGTTTGCGGCCGTCGGGTCGGTGGTCGGGCTGCTGATCGTCGCCGTGTTGGTGATGCTTCCCGGACCCTGCGACGCGGCGACATCGACCACCACGGTGATCGGCGACGCGAACGATCCCGAGGTGAGCGTGCTGCTGTCGGTGCAGGTGAACTGGTTCCCGACCTGCGCGCCGCACGACCACCCGCTGCCCACCGCGGTGACGAGAGTCTCGTTTGCCGGGAGGGTGTCGAGCATGGTCAACGTTGCCAGGGCATCACTCGGGCCGTGGTTCTGGACCGAGATGGTGTAGGTCCCCGATCCGCCGGCGGTGAACGTGCCCACGTGGCTCTTGGTGAGCTGCAGATCCGCACTCGCGTTGATGGTCGTCGCGTCCGTGCTGCTGTTGTTGGCGGTGTTGTTGTCATACGTCGGCGAGGTCACCGATGCGGTGTTGTCGATCACCGTGCCGTCAGCGGTGTTGGAGGGTGTTGACACCACGAGGCTGATCGGGTTCGCCGTCGCACCGCTCGCGAGCCCGCTCCCGTACGTGCAGATGACGGTGCCGGAGGCGAAGGGGCAGGTCCAGCCGGTTCCGGTTGCGGAGACAAAGGACTCGCCGCCCGGGATCACGTCCGTGACCACAATCGGGCTCGCCGCAGTCGATGGACCGTTGTTGGTCACGCTCAGCGTGTATGTGCCGTTCGCGCCGGCGTTGAAGTTGCCGCTGTGGCTCTTGGTGATCGCCAGGTCTGCCCGGCCGATGAAGGCGTGACCGGTCGCGTTGGCGCTCTTGTACGGGCCGCTCAGCGTGCCGGTCGCGCCGGACGCATCGGTCCACGTGGAGAACACCGTGTTGGTGTGGGGATTCGTCGGGCCGGTGCCCGGCGTCGTCTGCGCCGCGAGGCTCGGCGTCGCGTCGTAGTTGATCGTGACGTGCTGTCCCGGCGCCAGCGTGCCAAGCCCGCCCCAGTGCAGCACGTCACCGCCCGCATTCGGCGTGATCGTCGGATCCGCGGTGCCGTTGGGGCCAGTCGGGAAGATGATGGTCGCGCTCCCCGCGACATAGGTCCAGTTGGGCGGCAGCGTGTCGGTTGCATCCACCGTGTCGGCTGCGGCGAACCCGTTGCTGTTGGTCGCGGTGACACTCCATGCAAACGGCGTGCCCGCATAGGCGACGGAGCCGTTCGGTGTCGACTTGGTGTCGACCACGGTGGGGAACTCCATGGTCACGTTCTTGCTCGATGTGACCGGGCCATAGGTTCTCGCGCCCGCCGGATCGCCGCTCTGGTTGTCCCAGGACGTCAGGGTCGCGGTGTTGGCGATGACCTGCCCGATCGTGAGCAGCGAGGACGCGACCGGGACGACGGAGAACGTGATCGTGTCGGTCTGATTGAAGGGGAGCGGCCCGGGGATTGTCCAGGTCACCGCGGTTCCGGAAAAGGCGACGGTCCCGACCGCGGGCCCGGTCAGCGCCGCGCTCGACGCGACGTAGGTCACGCCGGTTGGAATGGGGTCCTGCCCGACAAGGTCGAACGCCGGGCTCACGGCTGCCACGTTGGCGTTCACGAGCTTGATCGTGTAGGTCAGGGTGCCGTTCGGCGCGAGCGTGGTCGAGGACGCCGTCTTCGTGATGGACATGTCCGGTTCCACGACCAGCGTGTTCAGGGGCGTGTTCGAGCTCGTGATGACCTGGCCGCCCGTACCGTGGTTGGTCAGGGTCGCCACGTTGGTGATGTTGGTGTTCCGCTGGTCCGCCGCATTGCCGTTCACCACCACGGAGAACACGATCTGGAACTCCTGGTCGCTGCTCGTCGCATTCGCGTACGTGGCGGGGAAGCCGAATCCGACCGTGTTGCTCCCGGAGGTGTACGTGTATGTGAAGCCTCCCGGGATCGACGTGCCCTCGGGGTATGTCGTGCCGTCAGGGGTGGTGACGGCTCCACTGGCAGCCACATAATTCTGATTGGCACCGAGGGGATCCGCCAACGAGGCCGTGTAGAACGAGGTGTTGTGCGGCACCGTCACCGTGACCGTGTACGCGATCGTCTCGCCGATCGTGGCGTCTGTGACGGTGTTTCCCGTGTCGGTGATCGATGTGGACTGCGACTTGGTGACCAAGGGGATCTCGGTGATCACATCCGCCGATCCGTTCGCCGCCGGGGTGTTCTCCTCGCTCGCGACCGAGGGGTCGATGTTCGAGTCGGGGAAGTACGTGTTGTCCGGCTGCCCGGAGTCGTTGTGCACGCCGGCATAGCTGCGCACGCCCGCCTTGTTGGTGAACGTCTCGCCTGCCGCGGCATCGTCCCTGATGTGGAGCACGTAGGACAGCGTGGTGTTGCCACCGACGGCGATCTCCGAGATGGCGCTCGACGGCCACTCGATCGCCCCCGAGTCGCAGACGCCACTCGCCGGAGTGATCGCGCTCACCTCGGTGCAGTCCTCCTGCATCGGCAGGACGTCCCACACCTCGACGTCGTAGGCCGGGACGAGCCCGATGTTGGTAACGGTCAGGGTCCAGCCCACGTCGTCACTGCCGTGCACCGAGTCGCCTGTCGACGACGGGGCGCTCGCGCCGTTGATCGTCGTCACGGCCTTGGTCAGCGTGAGCACCGGCTGTGCGACCTCGAACGTGGCAAGGTCGCGGCCTGCAAACGTGGTCCCCGCCGTGTTCTGCGTGACCAGCTTCGCAAGGTTCTGGGTCAGATTGAAGGTCGTCCCGGTCGACTGGCTCGGATCGGCGTTCGCGATCACGGCAAACTGAACCTCGAACAAGGCCCCCGGTGTCTGATAGAGGTTCCCGTCGGGGACTGGGAGCTGCGTCCCCATCGTCCACTGGAGCTGGGAGGGCGTCGCAGTGACGGTGACCCCCGCGGCGGTGTTCATGGATGTCGTCGTCGCCGAGCCGGCGACATACGTCGTGTTGGGTGGGAGGAAGTCGCTGACCGTTGGATTCTTGAAGTCGGTGCCCGGTGGGAAGGCAACGTCGATCTGGAAGCACACGTCGTCGCCCTTCTGATACAGGGGCGGGTAGCCGGCCGAACCGGTCGCGAGGTATGTCGCAGTGGAGCAGTCGAGCGGATCGCCGGCGGGCACGTTCGCCGCTACCGACTTGGTGATGGTCGGTCCCGGCGCGGTCTGACCGGCAGACGCGGTCGCGCTCACGCCGTCGACGGTCAGGGGGCCGTCATGCGAGATGGGCGTGCCACCCGCGACGCAGCTGGGATTGCTCGTCTCGCAGCGGACCGAGAGGTTGCCGACCACGGTCTCCGTGTTCATCAACGTGTCGTTGCCAAGGGTGGGAACCGTGTCGCTGTCGTCGGCTTGATAGTCGACGCGGTCGACGGCCGGGAAGGTCACCGTGGTCGGCATATTCGGGTCGATGTGTCCGAGATCCCAGGTCAGCGTGAACGTTCCGTCGGCGTTTTCCACAACCGAGTCGTACTGGGGGCTCGGCTCCGCTCCGCTCGGCGCGCACGCCGCGTCGCTGTGTCCGTCGTAGTTGACCAATCCGATCGGACAGAGTCCCGACGGCAGGGTGTCGGTCAGGGTCGTCGCGTCCGAGTATCGATACTCGGAGGTGGTGACCGTGATCGTGTAGGTGACGGCCTGCCCCTGCTTGAACGCCACGTGGTCGATGCTCTTGCTCGTGATGAGGTCGCGAGCGGTGATGGTGTCGTACGCGGTCGCCTGCGTCGGGTTCATGCCGCTTCCGAGCGTCCCCCCGTACACGCCGGTGGTGACTCCGTAACTCGTCAGCGCGGTGCCGTCCTCGGTTTCGGCTCCGCTGTTGTTGTCGAGGTTGGCCGCCTGGTTGTCGGATATGGCGGTTGGCACAGCTCCGGTCCATGTCATGGTGTTTGCCCGAATCGGGATCGCGACCACGAACTGCAGCGTGATCGTCGCGCTCATCGGCAGGTTTCCGAGGCTCGTCCACTGCAGTTCCGTGTACACCGCGGTCGGCAACGGTCCGCCACCATCCGGATCGACATTCACTGTGGTGATGGAGTTCGGGGAATCCGGGCCTATGCAGTTCGCCGGTGCGCTCGAGATTCCCGAGAGCAGCCCACTGATCGGGTATTCGTCCTTGCTTGCGGGAACAGTCGGATTGGTGGGCGCGTCCGTGGTGTTGTCGGTCTGGCCGCAGAGCAGGTCCTCGAGACCGGCGGGCAGGAACACCGTCGCCGCAACGCCATTGGTCGCGTGCACGTGGTTGTTGGTGATCGTGACCGTGTACACGACCTGGTGGTCGTGCACGCCGCGAAGGAGAACGCCTCCGGGCGCGAGCGTGAGCTGCAGTGGTGTCAGCGCCGTGGTCGCCGACGCGGTCGCCGACCCCGTGAAGTTGCTTGGCGCGCCGCTGGTGTCGAACTGCGGCACCTGGCGCGCGTCACTGTTCACATAGGCGGATGCACTGTCCGTGTAGGAGTTGTTCGGCAGCAGGAACGGCGCCGCGTCGGCATCCGTCGCGGCGGTGACCTGAAAGCTCAGCGTTGCGCTCGAGCCCGGCGACAGATCGGAGACGTTGCTCCAGATCACGGTCGTCTTGTTCAGTGACGGCTCATTGCTGAGGATCGTCGGATTCCCCGAGCTCCCGCTGCCCGCCACGTACGAGACTGCCGCGGGGAGGACGTCCTCAAAGCTGAGGTTGTAGCCCCAGGACGCTCCGCCGGGGTTGCTCGCCGTCAGCGTGATCGTGGCGTTGGTGCCGTAGAGCACGGTCGCCGGAGCGCTTTCGCTCAGGGCGATGTTCGGGGTGCCGGCGGCCAGCGCGATCGATGCGGGACGGGAGCTGTAGCTGAAGCCGAGCGCAACGAGCGCCCCGCACAGCCCGACGACGAGCTGCCGGCCGAATCGAGTCGTCAAATTTGTTTTCCCCGAGTGAGACCAGCAGCAGCGCTGGTGGATCTGCATGGTCCCAGCCGGGAACTCGTCACAAACCCCGCTGGGCGCCTTGTACTTCCCGCGTTACAGGATTGGCGCTCGCGAGCCGCGGATTGCGTCGGCTCAGTTGAGACGGCGCATACGCTCGGTCAGGAATTGGCGTACGATCCGCCCCCGACCTCGCCCTGTCGGGCGCAGAGAACGAAGGAGACACCATGCCGACAGTTGTTGCTCACCACGATGTGAAGGACCAGAAGCACTGGCTCGCCTCGCCGAAACGAGAGGAAGTCTTCGGCCCTCTCGGCGTCACCAACATCCGCAAGTTCATCGACCCACAGAACCCGACCCGGGTCGCGATCGTCATGGACGTCGCGGACATGGACAAGGTCATGGGGGCGATGGAGAGTGACGCGATGCGAGACGCCATGGCATACGACGGCGTCGTCCCGGAATCCCTGGTGATTCTCGTCGAGGCCTAGCAGAGTCCCGGTACTCACCCCGATTGGCAGCCTGACCCTGGTTGACCGGATCGCGCACGGGCGCCCAGCGGCGCACGTTGCGAGCGAGAGGGGCGTGTCGCGGGCGCTGCTATACCCCGACCTGGCGGGAAGGGGGGGATTCGAACCCCCGGAGGGACTTAACATCCCTCACCCGCTTAGCAGGCGGGCGCTTTCGGCCGCTCAGCCACCTCCCCAGGCCGCGGCCAAGTATATGACCTGTCCGTTCCACGGCACGCTCCAGTGGTGGCGCCGCCGAGCCCAGCCGCTATGGTTGCCATCTCGGTTTTCGGACAGGTCACTCGGAGGCGGCTGCTACCTCGATGCGCTGGGTCACGTTCACACAGACCGAGACCTCGGACGAGCGCACCGGGATCGTCATCGACGGCCGTGTCCATGCGTGCGCTCCGGAGACAACCTTGATCAGCCTGCTCGGCGACGACGGCGAGCGTCTGTCGAACGCGGGGGAGATCGCGCGCAAGGATCCTCGTAACGTCCTCGACCTCGACGCCGTGCACCTGCACGCACCGATTCCGCGGCCACCGACCGTGCGTGACTTCTACGCGTTCGAGCAGCACGTGCGCACGGCCCGCCAGCGGCGCGGGCTGGAGATGGATCCGGACTGGTACGAGTTGCCCGTCTTCTACTTCAGCAATCCCTACGCC
>CAAGKR010310485.1_pt1 | contig 10653 bp, 8 predicted proteins | sample 2556971 | NCBI WGS metagenome assembly CAAGKR01 (sample SAMEA5207829, study PRJEB30636) | soil metagenome | biome: forest; feature: boreal; material: soil | place: USA | collected 2011-09 | depth 1 m
ACAGTGGCAGCGTAAGTAGCCTCGGCACCAGTGACTGTGCGCAAGGAGGCCTGCGCCGAGCCTTCATTGGCAGCGCGCTTCGAAGCGAGAAGATTGGGGATCGCGATGGCGGCGATAATGCCGATAATCGCGACGACGATGAGAAGTTCGATAAGAGAGAAGCCTTCTTGGCGTTTGGTTGTCATTATCTTTATGTGCTCCTTAGAGAAGTAAGTTGACTAAATTTCTCGTGCCACCGGCTTCCTACCCGACATAATGCCGCGCAGAGCGCGATGTTTCGGAGAGGTAATTACAAGGGTCGTGCCACTACGAACGCATTAGAAAAGGCGCGCAAGTATTTAGGTTTTTAGCTTAAATGAGCTTTGACGGCTGGCGGGAATACGGTTAGTGACAAAATACGGCAGCGATCTGATGACGGTTTCCGTCAAAAGTAGACCTCGACATGGGTTAGAGAGAGTAGAGGAGAGATCAGGTTTCACCGGCGCTCGCAGCAAACTCGGATTCATCTTCGGAACGGCGGCGAGGCGCAGGATCAGATGCACGCCGGCGTGGGGTTGAATCGGATGTGCGCCGTTCATCTCGCATCTGTGCTGTTAGACTACGTATCCCATGTTTATCCAATAGGTGCCGGAGGGACCTGACCGACAAACCGAGTAATCCCGCAGCATTTGTCTGATTTCCCGCAGTTCTGCGAAGAGCTTCGAGTACGTAGGTTTTTTCAAGTTGGTCCAAATGGGCGGTAAGATTCAGGCCCTCGGCGGGGAACTCAAAACTTTCAGCAATGCGGTGGGGATTGTAGTTTGTGATTTTCTCCGGTAACCGCTCAGGTTGGATCGAGTCGGTTGTTTCCAGTGCTACTGCGCGCTCGATGGCATGTTCAAGTTCGCGGACATTTCCTGGCCAGAGATAGTTTTCCAACAAACGAACTGCGGGTTCGCTGATAGCCAGAGTTCGACCCACACCAGTGGAAAACTTTTCGACGAAGTGCTTTGCAAGCTCAGGGATATCCTCAACTCTTTCTCGAAGCGAAGGAAGCTCAATAGGGATGACGGAGATTCTGTAGTAAAGGTCTTCCCGGAAAGTCCCCTCTTTAACCATGCTACCGAGATCGCGATTGGTGGCCGCAATAACCCGAGTATCAACGATCGTCTCTTCGGTGGCGCCAACCGGACGCAACCTTCTTTCTTGTAGGACGCGGAGCAACTTTACCTGCATAGCTGGAGACATCTCGCCAATCTCGTCCAGAAAAACCGTGCCGGTGTTAGCAGCCTCGAAAAGACCCTTACGATTGGTGTTGGCTCCGGTAAATGAGCCTTTTACGTAACCAAAAAGTTCCGACTCCAGCAATGTCTCGGTGAACGCACCGCAGTTAATCGAGACGAATGGTTTCTCAGCTCTGGGGCCGAGGTCATGAATGGCACGCGCAACCAACTCCTTGCCCGTCCCTGATTCGCCTGTTACTAATACGGTCGACTGTACTTGCGCCACCGTTTCAATCATCTGATAGAGCGCCTGCATGCTCGGAGATCTACCGATGATGTTGTTGAGTTTGCCGCGAGTACGCTGCTCCTGGATTAATACCTTGTTTTCTTCAAGCAGGGCCTCCTTCTCCTTGATCAAGGAGATCTTTCCGAGAGCCCGAGCGACAGTTTCTTTTAGCAGGTCGTTATCGAAGGGTTTCTGAACGAAATCGTACGCACCCAACAGGAAAGCCTCGCGAGCGGTATCTACATTCGCAAAGGCTGTCATCATTATGACTTCTATATCAGGCAAAAGCTCACGCGCCGAGCGTAGCAGTTCGATACCATCCATGTCTGGCATTCGCACGTCCGAGATGAGTAGATCCGCGGGAGCAAGGCGTAACAGTTCCATCGCCTCATGACCGTTCTCTGCCGCACGGACGCTGTGGCCCTCGCGCTGGAAAAGATGCGTCAAGAACTGACGCATCCCTAATTCATCATCAACGATTAGAAGGTTTGCCATTGCAGAAAGAATTTCGACTAAAAGTCCAGCGTCCGAATCTCAGGGAACGGAGGCCGAAAATCTTGGAATCCCGGCTTCATACCATGACTTTCAATTTTCCGCTCCCGACGTCTTTCTCCTGAGGCGCGCTTTCGTTCGGCAAGTCAATTGTGATTGTGGTGCCTTCGCCCTCACGGCTACTAACATTAATTGTACCACCATGATCGCGAATGATTTGATAAACAATCGAAAGTCCGAGTCCCGTTCCCCCGGTCGTCGAGGAAAACGGCTCAAACAGATGCTCTACCTGTTCCGGCGACATACCGCGTCCCGTGTCAGAAAAAGCAATCCGCAAGCGGTTGTTTGAATTAGCTATTATTCGAGCATCGAGCGTACCGCCAGCAGGCATCGACTGAAGAGCATTGCGTGCAAGATTCCAAAAAACCTGTTGCAGCTGTTCCGAGTCGGCGTTAATTAGAACGGGCGTGGCAGGCACTTCTTCCGTGATTACATGATTTTCATGTATTTCCGCACTGTGACGCAGCAGAGTAAATGTTTGTTTCAATAATTCTCCAACATTAACCTTCGATTCAATGATCGAACGCGGACGCGCGTAGCTCAGAAAATCGCTGATAATTCTATTCAGGCGATCCGATTCCCGCAGAATAATCTCCATCAGTTCAGTTTGTGCAGAATCGCCTACCATGTCCGCGCGCAGCATTTGAATTGAACCACGCATCGCCGCCAGAGGATTGCGGATTTCGTGAGCTATAGATGCGGCCATTCTGCCTATTGCTGCGAGCCGGTCCTGGCGGCGTGAAGTTTCTTCAAGGGTGCGAATGTGCGTGAGATCCTGAAAGGTGATCACCGTTCCGGTAGTCTCGCCAGTCTCGGAGAAAAGCGGAGAGACACTGAAACCAAGTCGGAGTCGAAGCCCGTCCGCCGTGAGACAGTCGGCTTCAAAGCGGGGGCTCGCTTCTCCATGTCGGGTGCTTTCCATCGAAGTAGCAATTATCTTCTTAATTTCACCAAAGAAGATCGAGGCATCTTGTCCGCGAACGTGTGCTTCTTTATAGCCAGTAATTTCTTCTGCAGCAGCATTGAAAGTATAGATGCGGCTTTGCAGATCGGTTGTGACAACGCCCGAGCGTATCGACTGCACAATTCGCTCATGTAATGCCCGTAACGTCGCCAGAGACTGAGTCGCGGCTCTTAAGCGAATATCGGAATGGGATTGGCGTTCTGCCAGCCTGGCGGACAACAGCCCTACCATCAGAAATGCAATGTCAAAAAGGCCTATGGACTGAATCGTTTGTGCGCTACGAGCGTCGAGCAAGTCTCGGGTCGAGGGCTGACCAAAGCCGGTAAGCACTGCGAGGGCACTCGTTGTAAACGCAACTGCGCAGGCTACCGAAATCACAATGGCATCCCGCGGGCCCAGGAATAGACTCGAAGTAGCGATAATTACGATGTAGAGCGCAATGTATGGCGAATGAATGACGTCAGTGGACCATACGAGCCAGGTCACAAGGATAATGTCCACGACAAATTGAATTCTGGCCTGAAATAAAAGCGCTCGGGATAACTGACGAGCTAGCGAGTAAACGAGGGTAAGACTGCAAACAAGGATGAGAGCCGGCAGCATCTGCCCCCATAGTCGCCGACCGCTCCCATGAACCCAGGCAACGCGGGCGAAAAACAGAAATAGTGCAGCGCCCAGACGGCCGAGAATAAGCCACCAAAGCTTCTGACCAAGCGAGTATCTTCGTTCTACGGCGTCGTCCAAGCCCATCTTAGGTCCAAGCCTACCACAGAGCGCTTGCGCGGCGGCAGAGGTTGCTGATTGTTAATGGAAGTAGAAGGACGTAATTAATCCAGCTAGGATTGATGGCACAATCAAGAAACAGACGAATACAAAAAACGCTGACAGAGGCCCCGCTCCATCAGTGCAGCAAAGCGCCGCATTGCAGGAAGGGGGGACTTCTATTGACAATGGGTTGATCGTTTTCACCAGCACGTTTCTTCGAAAGCGTTAGTACTGCTGCAACAGCGGATGCCGACATTGTCCTTAGGGGAGAAATGTCGATTAGCGAAGACAGATCAGAGGTCTGTGGTTAATTAATGCGTCTTCATTCTGTAATCGGCCGACTCGGTAGCCAGTTTCTCCAGGTTCACCTTCGAAAGACGAAAAGTCCTCCAGTCGTTCATTGGCTCGGCGCAGAGTTTTCTGTAGAAGCGGATTGCAGACTCATTGCAGTTCAGCACAGACCACTCCATACGCTCGCAGCCACGCTCGATGGCCTTTTGCGCAAGAAAAACCAGTAGCTGTCGACCAATTCCAACGCCGCGGGAAGCGGGCCGGACACATATGTCTTCCAGATAAAGACCGGGGAGCCCTACAAAGGTTGAGTAGTTGAAAAAGTAGGCAGCGAAAGCCACAGGCGCATCGTCTTCATAACCAAGGACGGCTTCAGCATATCGTCTCGAGCCGAACAACGAAACGCGCAACCGTTCTTCAGTAGCTGACACGCTGTCCGGAAGCTTTTCATATTGGGCCAACTCGCGGATGAATCTCAGAATCAGTGGCACATCCCCTTCTGTTGCCTGTTCAATGCGAATTGGAGCGCGTGCAATCATGGTCGCCCTTCCCTTGCGTGGCAGTAGCATAGGAGCAAATTGAATCACCCGGCAAACTGTTTTTTTGAAAACTAAAAGGGAGGCCACTGACGGCCTCCCTTCAACAATTCTTTTTTCCAAATTACCGTTTGGTTTAGTGTCCCTGCGAAAGTTTTCCGATTAACGTAAACAGCGGCAGATACATTGCGATAACTATTGAACCAATAGTTACCCCTAGGAAGCCGATCAAGAGGGGCTCCATTAGCGTAAGCAGGTTAGCAATCGCGGCATCTACTTCCTGCTCGTAGAAATCAGCAATCTTGCCAAGCATCGCATCCAATGCGCCGGTTTGTTCGCCGATTCCTACCATCTGCGCCACCATATGTGGGAAGACATTGGTTGCTTTAAGAGGATCGACAAAGTTTTCGCCACGTTCCACTCCAGTGCGTACGCTGAGAATAGCTTCCTCAATGATCACATTTCCAGCAGTCTTCGCGGTGATGTCGAGCGACTGCAGAATAGGCACACCTGACGACAGCAGCGTTGAAAGAGTGCGAGAGAATCTCGCCACCGCAATCTTGCGCATGATGTCTCCCAGAATGGGAATCCTCAGAATCGTTCTATCAATGTTTTTTCGGCCGCCCGGTGTCCTGTAATAGAACTTGAGAGCTACCACCGTCGAGATTATCGCAGCCAGAATGACCAGGCCTCCCCAACCTGCGAGGAAGCTGCTTATGCCAGTCACGATACGCGTAGGTAAGGGAAGTTGTTCGCCCGGCCCAAGCAGACCGAGGAATATCTGTTCAAACTGGGGAATCACGACGACCATGATTACTGCGACCGCGCCAATAGCCATCACGATGACAGCCGCTGGATAAATCATCGCGGACACCACGTCGCGTTTCAGCTTTACCAGTTTTTCGATGAATGTCGATAGACGTTGCAAAATCAAGTCGAGAATACCGCCCGTTTCGCCAGCTTCAACCATGTTAGAGTAGAGTTGATCGAAAACACGCGGATGGCGCGCCATAGCCGCCGCTAGAGTCGAGCCCTCCTCAACGTCCTGACGTACCTGGAGCAGGATCTGCTGAAAGTATTTGTTATTTTGCTGCTGAGCCAAAATTTCCAGACACTGGACCAACGGCAGACCTGCATCGATCATCACCGAAAACTGGCGCGTGAACACCGAAAGATCTTTGGCTTTAACTTTCTTTCTGCCGCCAATCTTTGGAATCCCTATTTCGCGTCCCTTTTCCTTGATGGAGGTGAGTGTGACTTGCTCGCGACGAAGAACCTGTCGCAAAGCATCGCGATTGTCAGCCACACGTTCACCGACGACGATCTCATTCAGTCTGTTGCGGCCTTTGAATACGTAAGTGGGCATGGCTAAAGCTCCAGAGTCAAAGTTCTATCTGTTCACAGGGGGGCGGGACCCAACTGGCCGCGCCTGGGCATATGGGCTTGCGTGTTTATTGCCGTTGCCGGTGTTGAGGCCCGACCCTCGCTCTATCAGTTCTTTTAATTCGTCAACATTGGAGGATCGCTTCAGGGCTGTATCAATCGATATCTGGCGCTTGTGAACAAGCGTCGCCAGCGACTGATTGAAAGTCTGCATTCCATACTTGTCCTGACCCGTCTGCATCATCGAGTAGATCTGGTGGACCTTATCCTCGCGGATCAAGTTTCTGATGGCGCCGTTGGGAATTAGAATTTCGAGCGCCATGGCGCGCCCGCTCTTCTCCACCCGCGGCAGCAGTGCCTGGCACAAAATACCTTCAAGCACGAGCGAGAGTTGCGCCCGGATCTGCGATTGCTGATCGGAAGGAAAAACATCAATGATGCGGTTGATGGTAGACGCAGCAGAATTTGTGTGCAGTGTAGCCAGGGTAAGGTGACCTGTTTCAGCAATCCGCAACGCCGACTCAATGGTTTCAAGATCACGCATTTCACCGACCAGAACAATGTCAGGATCCTGACGCAAAGCTGTCCTTAAAGCTTGAGCGAATCCATGGGTATCGGCATTAACTTCTCGCTGATTTACCAGGCAGCCTTTGTGGTTATGCAAAAACTCAATCGGGTCTTCGATAGTCAAAATATGCTCGCGACGATCTCGATTGATTTTGTCAACCATTGCGGCGAGTGTCGTAGACTTGCCCGAGCCGGTTGGCCCAGTCACGAGAATTAATCCGCGTGGTTTGTCGCATAACTGTTTGACGACTTCTGGAAGTCCAAGTTCCTCGAAGGCTCTGATTTCGTAGGGTATCGCGCGGAAAACAGCTCCCACCGCACCCCTTTGATTGAAAAGATTGGCGCGAAACCGCGACAGGCCTTTCACACCAAAGGAAAAGTCCAGTTCCAGGTTCTCCTCAAAGCGGTGCTTCTGCGCATCTGTGAGAACGGAGTAAGCCAGTTGCTTCGTATCGGCGGCGGTCATCTGGCGATACCCCTCCAGCGCCCGCAGATGTCCATCCACGCGAACTTGCGGCGCGGTCCCAGTTGTAATGTGGAGGTCGGAACCGCCAAGCTCCGAGAGCTTCCGCAGAAGTTCTGAGAGTGAAATTTGGGGAACCGTGTCGTTTAGTGGCATCGAGGGCTGCTCCTCAGGGACGTGAATCGCTCGTGTGCTTACGTGCTCCGATGAAGTGGGAAGTTTCCGGCTATCGATTTGGCGTTTGCCCGTTGGCGTTCATCTTTGCGCAAAGCGAGGATATGAACTTCTCACCTTGAGCGGCCATCTGATCTGAAAACTGCAACGGCGTGTTTAGAGTTAAGCTATAAATCTTCCCGTCAACCTCGGCGAAGTAAAAGTTCCATGACTTTTCGGGCGAACGACCATCGCTGGGAGTTTGTGCTATCACCACGAAGACACGCGCGCCATTAAACTGACGCTCGTAATCGTTTATTACCCAGCCGCCTGCGCTGATCATCTTGTCGATCACTATGCGCCGTAAGTCTGAAAAAGCTGTGCCTGCGAGCATGCGATGTTGCTCTCGTTGGGTTAGGTAAGCGGGATTCGGACGACTTCGGGCAACGACTGAAAGAGTGGCTTGGCTAGGCACGCTTGCGGTAGTTTCAGCTCGAAATCTGACTTCACCATTCTTCGCGACAGTTGCATTGCTCCAGCCGTCAGGCAGTTTGGGAAACACGGCTGTGGACAAGTTGCTGCCTGGGTTGGCAAACACTGGCACAAGCGGTGCATTTCGATGTGCCCGGGCCGCCGCACGCCGCAATCTCATGCGGGCGCGGTGGCGTCGCCACCAAGCGCGCGAGTGACGACGATACCGGCGTTGATGGTGGGCTGCGGAACTTTGACGAATGCCATGTGCCGTGGAGCTGGCGAAGGGAAGCATCACTCCAACTGAAACCAACATTAAAAGTGAAAGGGTGACTGTTCGCAACATATTTGTTCCTCTTTCGGTTAGGCCACCGTCTCGCGGACTACTTCCTCGAGAGTGGTTAATCCCGCACGAATTTTCTGCAATCCGGATTCGCGGAGCGTGATCATGCCGTCCTTAATCGCCTTCTTTCTTAACTCCAAAGATGAAGCACCAATCAAGATCAACTCGCGAATTTCATCGTTGACTTCCATCACTTCGTAAAGACCAATTCGTCCTTTGTAGCCAGTGTTGTTACAAGTCGCACAGCCTTTGCCTTTGTATGTTTTCAGCGCCTTGGCATCCGCTGCGGAAAAACCGACTTCCATAAGCGCTTCAGGAGGCATTGAGTGCTCTCGTTTGCAATCTTTGCAGACGCGACGAATGAGTCGCTGCGCCTGGATTAAGTTAACGCTAGTGGCCACGAGAAAGGGCTCGATACCCATGTTCATTAACCTGGAAATCGTGGAGGGTGCGTCGTTTGTGTGTAGAGTAGAAAGTACAAGGTGTCCTGTTAAGGCAGCTTTAATTGCGATTTCGGCGGTTTCGAAGTCTCGAATTTCTCCGACCAAAATGATGTTTGGATCCTGGCGGAGAAAAGCGCGCAAGGCAGCAGCAAAGTTCAAACCGATCTGCTCTTTCATCTGGACTTGATTGATGCCCATCAGGTTGAACTCAACGGGATCTTCGGCAGTCATGATGTTGGTCTGGATAGTGTTAAGAGACTGAAGTGCGGAATAAAGAGTGTTGGTTTTTCCACTTCCAGTCGGCCCAGTGACCAGAACCATTCCATATGGCTTCGAGATATTTCGCTGAAACTTGACGAGCGACTCCGGTTCGAAACCAAGCTTCGTCATGTCAAGCATCAGGTTTTCTTTATCCAACAAACGAAGAACTACCTTCTCACCAAATAGAGTCGGCAGTGTAGAGACGCGAAAGTCCAACTCCCGCGAGCGCGCGTCAACTTTGACCTTTATCTTTATTCGTCCATCTTGCGGCAGGCGTTTTTCGGAGATGTCGAGCTTCGACATGATCTTGACGCGCGAAATAAGGGCATCGCGCATTTTTAGTGGCGGGCGCATTACATCGTATAGAACACCATCGATGCGGAACCGAATGCGAAGCTCCTTCTCGTAAGGTTCCACGTGAATGTCTGATGCCCCACGGCGCAAGGCATCTACCAGAAGTACGTTAACCAGTCTGACTACGGGAGCGTCTTCGCTTATTCGCGAGAGAGTCGAAAGGTCAATCTCTTCGTTGTCTTCAAGTACCTCAACATCTTCCGTGCGGTCTGTATCGAAGTCGATAGTATCCAGGGAGACAAGATCGGCATGGGTAATACCGCCGTTCGGCCCGTTAGCGAGGGCTCCTTCGAAAACCACTTCATCCATCCCTATGGACGACAGCTCGATCTCTCTGGAAGTACCGTAATATTTGGCAATGGCTTCCTGAATACTCGCCTCAGCAACTACTACGGGCTCGACATTGAGACCCGTCATGAACTTAATGTCGTCCATCGCAAAAACATTCGTCGGATCCACCATCGCCAGCGTGAGACTGGCTCCGACGCGGGAAAGCGGCAGGACCGAGTATTTCTGCGCTACTTCTTGGGGTATAAGGCGGAGGACATGCTCATCAATCTGGAAGAGTTCCAAATTAACGGAAGGAATGCCGTATTGCCGGGAGAGAACCGCCGTAATCATGTCGTCGGAGACAAGCCCCAATTTCACAAGGTTGTATCCCAACCGACCACCGTGTTCGCGCTGGTAATCGAGCGCCTCACGGAGATGTTGCGGGCTGATGAGATTCTCCCGAACGAGAATTTCGCCTAGTTTTGCGGACATTCGTACCCCGGTGCTGAGATCTCTAAGAGTTGATTCACGAGATGGGCCAGCTATGCAGGCTGGAAGTTGGACAGCGGACGGTGGTAAACACCGTTGGCTAGGCATAGTACAAGTTGATCAGCGACACTGTCAAGAGCCAATTTTTCGAGAAAATCAGCGGGAGGAGCCCGTTTCTAGCGGTATAGGAGGAGTGAATTGGGGGCGCGTGATAATACAAGATGGAAGGTAAACCTGCTAAGCGGGATTGGCCGTTCCCAATCCGGGGAAAAACTTGAAGGCCGCACCGGGATTGCGTCGCTAGTGCAGCCTTTTGATAGTTTGGTTGATCTTCTCCTTACGGTCGGCGCGTCCGACGCGCCGGGGTTGTTGTTTTCTCGGGCTTTACGTTTGCCTGGTCCTTCAAAGTATCGAGAATTGCCTTGGCATCCGCCTTAAGGGGGTTGGTATCAGGAGCTTTTTCGACGAATCGTGCCAGGTAGTTCGCCGCTTCCTGATATTTGGTCTTATCGGTGTTGATGGCGCCAATATTGAAAAGCGCCTGCCCAGCGCGGAGCAATGCGTCTAGGTCGTCGGGATTAGCCTCGAGTATCTTCTGATACTGCGAGAGTGCCCGATCGAAGACATTGGCGTCAAAAAGCATTTGCGCAAGATCGTGTTCGGCTTTCGACTTTTTAACTGGATCACCCTCTGCTGCTATGTATTCCTGATAAGCCGTCACGCCAGCATCAGCCTGGCTGGGATCAACCTTCGTGACAAAAAGGCGCATAGCCTCGGCATTTACAGCGAGCGCGGCTAACTTATTGTTATTAAATCTTGTCAATGCCGCCGGATCGGTGGGAGCGGGCTGCGCTTTGAGC
>CAAGKR010475512.1_pt1 | contig 10651 bp, 12 predicted proteins | sample 2556971 | NCBI WGS metagenome assembly CAAGKR01 (sample SAMEA5207829, study PRJEB30636) | soil metagenome | biome: forest; feature: boreal; material: soil | place: USA | collected 2011-09 | depth 1 m
CGGACCGGCGCGACGAGGATCGTCAAGGTGCTGCCGCTTCGTGCCGATACAACGGGGCATGAGCTGTCCTGCGTGCGGCTTTCTACATCTAGGGCGCCGGCGCGCCGTACGAGATCAGCTCACTTCACGACTCGGCCGAAGCCGTCCACGTCCGTCATGTACCGGAGGCGGCGCATGACCTCGCCGCCGTTCGCGTCGTTGCCGACGCCGGTGTTGCCCTCGATCGCATTGAAGCGGCCGCCGCCGAGGTACTCCTCGACGATCCCGATGTGGTCGGGCGCGCCGCCTTGCCAGTTGTAGATCGCGATGTCGCCCGGCATCGGCTCGGTGCGGCCCTTCCACATCCCGGTCGCCCGCAGCCACCCCTCGGTTGTCGGCACGTAGGTGCAGCCATTCGCGTAGACACCCGCGCCCTTGTAGCCGGCGCAGATCACGTACTCGGCGCCGTTCACGAAGCAGTAGCTGACGAAGATGTCGCACCAGGGAACGCCGTCGACGCCGAACCACTTGCCGTACTTGGTCTTGTTCGAGTTCGCCGGGCTCTCTTTCGTACCAAGTTCTTTGACCGACGCAGCGAGCGCCTGCCCGCCGAGGGTGCTCGCTTTGCGCACGATCGGCACGGGGTCCGGCGGCTTCTTCGCGGTGCGCAACGCAGCGCGCGTCTGGGCGCCGACGACCCCGTCGATGTCGAGCTTGTTGTCGCGCTGGAACGCCTGCACCGCACCCGCGGTGGCCACGCCGTAGGCGCCGTCGAGCTTGCCCGGCGCGTAGCCGAGCGCGTTCAGCTTCTCCTGGACCTGGAGAGCAGCGGGCCCCGCTATCAGCGGGCTCGTCACGTGCAGATCGGCAGCCACGAGCGGTTCCTTTCGGTCGAGATCAGTGGTCCGGCGCGGCCGGATCGGGCAGCTTGGCTGCACCTGCGGTCGGGCCGGAGCCCCCGCCGCCGACGGACTTCTCGGCGCTGTTGAGCATGACCTTCACGAAGCGCTCGCTGAACCCGCCCAGGAACGCTGCGACCACGAAGGTCGGGAACTCCTTCCCGGACTGGACCTGGAGCAGGCTGCTCTGGAGCAGGAAGTAGAGCGAGAGGCCGAAGATCGCCCCGACCGGCGGGCGGTAGGCCCCGAGGTAGAAGAGCGCCCGGCGTCCGATCTCCGGGTCGAGCTCGAACTTCGCCGGTGACGCCATCCTGGAGAGGACGCTCACGAAGGCGCCCAGCGCCCCGGCGGTGAGACACGCGAAGAACGCCTGCGTGCCCGTCTGGTGGAAGTGGAGGGCGCCGAAGATCCAGAGCCCGAGGCCCGCGAGCACCGCGACGGGCAGCATGGCGGCGACGCCGGCGAACAGGCCCGAGACGTAGACCATTCGCGCGACCTTGTCGGCCGCGTTCGCGTAGCACTCCCGCGCCGCGTGCATCCCCCTGCCCGCGCCGGAGACGAACTCGTCGACCTCGGGAGCCGAGGGCCGGCCGCCGGTCCGCTCGAGAAACGCGAGCACGTTGCTCTCGACCTCGTAGATCGAGCGCAGCGCGATCCGCTTCGGTGTCCCGCGCAGGATCTCCTCCGACCGGATCGCGAGCTCGTCGCAGTCGTGCAGCAGGAAGACGAGCTTCTGGGCCGTGCGCGGCATCAGCCAGTTGCTGAGGCGGTGGAGTCGGAGTCGATGCTCGCCGAAAACCGACGCCGCCCCGCGCGCCTTCTTCTTCTCGGTCAGTGCCACAGCCGACGGCCTGCGGACGCACCAGTACGCCTCGAGGATGTCGCCTTCCGTGTCCTGGAACCTCCTCAGCTTGTGCTCGTAGTCCTTGGCCAGCTCGGCGAGCCGGTCAGGGTCGGTCCCGTTGGTGAGCGCCTGCTCCCACGCGTAGTGCGCGCGGACGAGATCCGCGAAGAAGGCGCTGCCGACGAGCTCGGTCGGCGTGGGGCCGGCCCCGTCGCTGCCCTGCGCATCGAGCCGCTCCGGAGCCGCCGGCGGCTTCACAGCGACCGGGGTCTCGAGCGTCTCGGTCATGTCGCACCTCCGACGAGCTGCGGCTCGGCCGGGGCGGCTGCGGGCGTGGCGCCGTCGAACGTGCGGTGATACGTGTTCTCGTAGTCGGCGAGGTCGAACTTGTCCAGGAATCGCTTCGCCGCGTCGCGGCCGTTCTGGATCAGCATGTCCTGCGCGCTGGCGGGGAGGTTGAAGTCGGTGGTGCCCACCGTTCCCGCGTCCACCGCGACGGTACGCACACGGGTCGAGTGGGAGACGAAGCGCGCATCCCACGCCTCTTGCGAGGTGTGGAAGATGTCGAAGCCGAAGCGCAGTGCCCAGGGCATCCGCGAGACGACCGCGTTCAGGCCGCCGCCGACGCCCTTGCCGCCGGTCAGCGTGAAGCCGAAGGTGGGCCGGCGGAGCGGCTGCCCCGGCGAGTCGACGTCGAAGAGCCAGACGGGGAAGTTCGAGAGGGTGCCGCCGTCGATGATCACCGAGCGCTGGAGCTTCTGCTCGCGCGCGGTCAGCTCACGGAAGCTCGCCTCGCGCCCGCCGGTGGCGTGGATCTTCGCGTTCTCCGTCTCGACGTCGATCCGGTCGGCGAGCCCGCTCGCGACGAGCGCGTTGTTGTCGCCCGCATCCTCGACGACCACGCGGTCGCGAATGAGCTGGAACGGCTCGAAGAAATACGGGATCGACATGCTCATGCGCGCGGCGTCGGCGATCTCGAACTGGTCGGGGTCGATCGGCCCGTCCGCACCTGCGCGCCGGTAGCGGGGCAGATCGTCCGGCAGCACGAGCAGCGCCCTGTTGGTCACGTCGACCGCGATCAGCTTCAGCCGGTAGGCCTTGCCGTCCTCCGTCTTCGTCGCGGCGAAGGTCTTGTGCTCGAGTTGCTCGCCGAACCAGAGCCGGAACGCCTCACCGCGGGCGAGGCCGTGCTTGCGGACGAAGTTGTGGCCGCCGCCGAGGACTTTGCCGGGGGGTGGGAAGTCCTGGAAGTCGGCGAACTTCGTCTTCTTCATCAGGTCCGCGATGTCCGTGGCATCGTGGCCGCAGGCGAGGTAACAGGCGATGATCGCGCCGGCGCTCGCGCCGGCGACGTTCACCCACTTCTTCACCGGCTTCTCCGGATGCTCCGCGAAGCCCAGGAGCGCCCCCGCCAGGCCGAGCCCCTTCACCCCTCCACCACGGAAGACGCCGTCGGCTTCCTCGATCCACTCCATTGCGACCAGCTCCCTTTACCTCGAGGGGACACAGGCCGCAGGGCTCGAACGTACCTCTCTGGACGCTGCGGGACAAGCTTTTCTTCCTGTCGAAGGCGTATCGTCGGGCGATGCCGCCGCCGCCGTCAGTCGCAGAGGTCGTGGCGCAGATGCAGGCGATCGTGACCCCTCTGCCGCGCTCGGACGGTGTCGCCTGCTTCACGCGGCTTTACCTCGCCGTGACCAAGGGAGTCGATCAGCGGCTCGCAGGCGTTGCGTTCGGCGATCCCGGCTTCCTCGCACGGCTCGACGTGGTGTTCGCCGACCTCTTCTTCGCCGCGTTTCAGGCCTTCTCGGGCGATCCCGCGCGAGCGCCGCGCGCGTGGGTACCGCTCTTCGAAGCGCGTTCGAGCCGGGGGATCGCGCCGCTCCAGTTCGCGTTCGCGGGCATGAACGCGCACATCAACCGCGACCTCCCGGTCGCGCTCGTCAACACCTGCCGGGAGTTCGGCATCACGCTCGAAGAAGGATCGCCGCAGCACGCTGACTTCGAGCGCATCAACGACTTGCTCGCGACCGTCGAGGCCGAGGTCAAGCGCGAGTACCTGACCGGTTGGCTGCGCACCGTCGACCGCCTCGTGCACCGTGTGTACCGCATCGACGACGTCGTCGCGATGTGGAACATCAGCCGCGCACGCGACGCCGCCTGGACGAACGCCGAGGCCTTGTGGGCCGTCCGCGACAACACGGATCTCTCGCGCGACTACCTCGCGACGCTCGACCGGATGGTCGGTCTTGCCGGCCGCGGTTTGCTGGTGCCCGCCGACACCTGGTTGCAGCGGCTCGCGCGCAGGCTCTAGCCACGGACGGTGGCGGGAGCGCCGTACTGCCGGAGCACGTCCGGCACCTCGCCCTGGAAATTCTCGAGCAGCGCGAGCAGCGCGCGGTCGGTGACCGCCGTCCCGTTCAGCGTATGCAGCGTCGCGAGGTTCTTGCCGTCGCGGTAGCGGATGCCGAGCCGGCGGGCCTGGAAGTCGGTCGTGTTCGACGTCGACGTCAGCTCGCGGTAGCGCTCCTGCGACGGGAACCAGCCCTCGCAGTCGTACTTCTTCGCAGCGGGCGCACCGAGGTCGCCCGCAGCCACGTTCACGACGCGATACGGGATCTCGAGGCCTTGCAGGATCTGCTCCTCGACGCCGAGGATCCGCTCGTGCTCTTCGACTGATTTGCCGGGCTCGCAGAAGGCGAACATCTCGACCTTGTTGAACTGGTGCACGCGGAACATGCCGCGCGTGTCCTTGCCCGCGGCGCCGGCCTCGCGCCGGAAGTTCGTCGAGTAGCCGGCGTAGTAGAGCGGCAGCTCCTCGAGGATCTCGCCCATGTGCAGGCCCGCGAGCGCGACCTCTGACGTGCCGGTGAGATACAGCTCGTCGCTCCCGACCGCGTAGATGTTGTTGCGGTCGGTGGGGAAGAAGCCGGTGCCGTACATCGCCTCCTCGCGCACGAGCACCGGCGGCAGCACGGGCAGGAACCCGGCCTGCGCGACCGTGTCGAGTGCGAAGCGGTAGATCGCGAGTGCGAGCAGTGCGGTGTCTCCGATCATGTAGCCGAAGCGCGAGCCGGAGAGCCGCGCCGCACGTTCCATGTCGAAGCGGCCGATCTCCGTGTGCTCCTTCGGCTCGGCGAGGGCAGGCGGCTCACCCCAGCGGCTGATCTCCACCGCGTCCTCGTCCGTGTCGCCGTCCGGGGACGAGTCGTCGGGTGGGTTGGGAATCAGCGCGAGTGCGGTGTCGCGCTCGGTCTCGGCCGCGGCGAGCTCCTCCTCGGCTCGCTGCAACTCCTCCTTCACCGCGCGCATCTCCTCGAGCTGCTCCGGCGTCGGCTTGCCCTTCAGCTTCGTCTGGCCGCGCAGCTCGTCGACGCGCGGGACGAGCGCGCGCCAGCGCTCGTCGGCGGCGAGCCACGCGTCGAACTGCTCTGCCGCGCCCTTGCGCGCGAGCCTGCGCCGGAACTCGTCGGGGTCGTTGCGTGCGGCGCGCGCGTCGATCACGAGAGGGATTCTAGGTATGCCTCGAACAGAATCGCGACTCCCTCTTCCTGCACCGGCGGGACGACGAGGTCGGCGCGCCGGAGGATGTCCTCGTGCGCGTTCGCCACGGCGACGCCGAAGCCGGCCCAGTCGAGCAGCTCGCGATCGTTTTCGCCGTCGCCGCACGCGACCGTCTCCGCGGGTGTGAAGCCGAGCCGCTCGGCGACGAAGGCGAGACCGGAGCCCTTGCTCACGTCCGGATGCGCGAACTCGAGGAAGTGCGGCAGCGACTTCGAGACGAAGAGCCGGCCGCGGAAGCGCGGCTTCAGCACGTCCTCGAGCGCGTCGAGCTCTTCCGGCACGCCCACCGCGACGAGCTTCGTCGGGTCGGCGTGCAGCCAGGCTCGCAGATCGCCGACGGCCTCGATCTCGAGGTCCTGGAAACCGGCGTATGCCCGCGCCTCCGGCGTCACCTCGGCCACGTAGAGCACGTCGTCGACGTAGCAATTGACGTGGAACCCCGCCTCGACGACGGCGTCGATCGCCTCGAGCGCCACCGGCTGCGGAATCGCGACGTGACGGAGCCACTCGCCGCTGACCGGGTCGGCGACGACTGCGCCCTGGTAGCAGACGATGAGGTCGTCGAGCCCCGCCTCGAGCGCGTACGGCCGCGTCGAGCGGAACATGCGCCCGGTGACGATGATCACGTGCGCGCCGGCCGTGCGGACGGCGGCGATCGCCGCAAGCGTGCGTGGGCGGAGCACCCCGTCCTCGGCGATCAGCGTCCGGTCGAGGTCGCAGGCGAAGGCCGCGACCCGGCCCGGGAAGGTCGGCGGCAGCTCGAGCAGCGCTACGGCGTGCCGCCGGTCGCCTTGACCACGTACGCGGCGACGTCGGCGATCTGCTGGTCGGTCAGCTGGCCCCCGAACGACGGCATCGCGTTCTTCCCGAGCGTGACGCGGGCAGTCGCCTTGCGGTAGCTCGGCTTTGACTGGTCGAGGTTCGGCCCGACGGTGCCGGTCGCGTGGGCGTCGGCGAGGGTGTGGCAGCCAGTACAGCCGGACTTGGCGAAAAGCGCCTTGCCGGCGGTGGGGTCACCCTTGAGCTTGAACGCGGGCGTCGCCGGCTCGACCGTCGGCGCCGGCAGCGAGCCGACGACTGTCTTCGGGACGGCCTTCACGACGCCCTCGGCGCCACAGCCGGCGAGGACGGCTGCCCCGGCGAGGCAGGCGACGGAGCTGAGGGCGGCACGGCGCATGGAGCGAGACTTTACTCAACCGCTCCGGTCGAGGCAGGCGGCAACGCACACCTACACCTCCGGGCTACGATTGACGCATGAAGCGGAAGTCATACGGCCGGGACGCCGGGCTCTCGATCCGGATGCTCGCCACGAGCGCGCTGCTCGGCCTGCTCTACGTGGGGTTCGCGGTCGTGCTGCTCCAGGTGCTGAACGTCGGGCTCGCGCCGATGCTCGTGATCGTGATCGGGATCGCGGCCGTCCAGTACTGGACGTCCGACAAGCTCGCGCTCGCTGCGGCCGGCGCAAAGATCGTCACGCAGGAGGAGGCGCCGGACCTGCACGCGATGGTCGAGCGGCTCTGCGCCATGGCCGACCTGCCGAAGCCGCGCATCGCCATCGTGGACACGCAAGTACCGAACGCTTTTGCGACGGGCCGCAACCCGAAGCATGCGGCCGTCGCGGTCACAACCGGCCTCTGGCACCGGCTCGAGCCGCAGGAGCTCGAAGCCGTCCTCGCGCACGAGCTCTCGCACATCGCGAACCGCGACGTGCTGATCATGACCGTCGCGAGCTTCTTCGCGATGCTCGCCGCGATCATCACCCGGTTCGGCCTCTACTTCGGCATGTGGGGGGGCGGCTTCGGCGGCGGCAACCGGAACGACAGCGGCAACAACCAGGTTCCGGTCTGGCTGATCGTCTTCGCCGTTTCGGTCATCACGTACGCGGTCAGCTTCATTCTCATCCGGACGATCTCGCGTTACCGCGAGTACGCGGCCGACCGTGGCTCCGCGCTGATCACCGGCGCGCCGGAGAACTTGATGAGCGCGCTCCAGAAGATCGCGAGCGGCATCACGCAGATCCCGCAGCAGGACCTGCGCCAGGTCGCCGGCATGAACGCCTTCTTCATCGTCCCGACCAACTGGCGCACGCAGGTCGGGGAGATCTTCATGGATCATCCGCCGATGGAGAAGCGCCTCGCCGCCCTCGCCGCGATCTCGCGCGAGATGGGCCGCCCCGTCTCCTAGCCGGCGTCGCCGCTACATCGGCGCGTCGTACAGGGCGAGCCACTTCGAGAGATCCGGTTCGACCGGGAGCTCCTGCTCCAGCTTCGCCTTCAGCTCGAGCTCGCGCGCGTTGTCGCGCTGCTGCTTCTCGCCGGTCGGCACGAACGGCCAGAACGTGCCCGTCTTGAAGCCGTAGATCCAGTAGACGGGCTTGCCGCCGCTGTCGAAGCGGAATGCGGCCGCGAGCAGCTGGCCGCCGAAGCCGCGCGCTTGCAGCTCGCTCGCCACTGCATGCACCGCTGTCACCTGATCCTCGAGGTCGGGGTCGTGGATCACGACCCACTCGAAGCCGAAGGAGTCCTTCTGCCGGTCGAGCTTCGAGCCTGCTCCGTCCGCCACCGAGTTCAGCAGCTCCTCGATGTCCACGTCGGCCTGCGCGAACTCGCCGGCGGACAGCGGCTTGAAGATCACGGCACCGACGCCGGCGGGCTTCAGCCCGCACTCGACGTCGAGCGTGACGGCGGCCGTCGTGAGCGCGAACAGGCGGTCGCCTGCGGGCTCCTTCAGCTTCTTGCGCCCGAAGAGGATGTTGTTCAGGCCCAAGCTACGACTTTGCCGGCTCTTCGCCCGCGGGGAGCTCCTTGCCGCCGTCGCCGGCGCCGACCTCGGCCTTCAGGCGGGCGAGATCCTGGTCGACCTGGCTCGTCGTCGAGACCTGCGCGAGCTCGCGGTCGAGCTGCGTCTGGCCGCCGGCCGTGAAGTCCTCGAGCGCGCCGGTGCTCGTCAGCTCGTCGATCGCCGACGCGCGCGCCTGGAGCTCCTCGGTCTTGTCCTTCGCGCGCTGGATCGCCAGGCCGGTGTCCTGCATCCCGCGGCCGATCCCGGTCGCGGCCTCGCCGATCTTCACCTGCGCCTCGGCGGCCGAGTACTGCGCCTTCAGGACTTCCTTCTGCGAGCGGAAACCCTCGATGCGCGTCTCGAGCGTCTGCTGCCCCGCGACGAGCTTGTCCTGCTGTTCCTGGAGCTGCTTGACCTGCTCGTCGAGCCCCTGGAGCTGCTGCTGCGCGGCGGCCTTGCGCTCGAGCGCCTCCCGCGCGAGGTCCTCGCGGTTCGCGGCGAGTGCCTGGCGCGCCTGGGTCTCGAGCTTGACGACGTTCTGCTCCACCTTCTGGGTCTGGAGCTCGAGCCGCTTCTTCGCCGTGACGACGTCGGCGACGCCGCGCTTGACGTTCTGGAGCTGCTGTTGCATCTGCTCGTAGGAGTAATCGAGCGTCTCGGTCGGGTTCTCCGCCCGGTTGAGCAGCTTCGAGAACTTCGCTTTCAGGATCAGCGCTGCGCGTGAGATCAGACCGGCCATTCGTCCTCCTCGTGGGGTGCGCGGTTAGCCTAGCGCGGTGCTGATCGAGCGGAGCATGCATCCCGACTGGCTCTCGAACGCCTACGTTGTCGCCGACATGGAGGGCGGAGCGGCGGTCTTCGTCGATTCCGGCGCCGACGTGGGCCCGCTCGTCGCCGCGTTGGAGCGCTGGGGGGCGACCCCCGTCGCGATCCTGCGGACGCACTCCCACCACGACCACGTCGTGCACGAGGACGACCTCCGCGCCCGCTACGGGATCGAGGTCGTGCACAGCGGCAACGCGGAGCCGCTTGCCGCCGGAGACCTGCGGATCGGCTACACCTCGACGCCGGGTCACGCCGACGACCACCTCACGTTCGTGGTCGATACCGCCGGCGGCGAGGAGCCGACGGCGCTCTTCACCGGCGACGTCCTCTTCAAGGACGCCGTCGGGGGCGGCGACCCGGAGCGCGTCCGCCTCTCCGTCATGTCGCTGCTCGAGCACCCGGACGAGACGCGCGTCTACCCCGGCCACACGGACGAGACGACGATCGGGCGCGAGCGCGAGCACAACCCATTCGTGCGGGTCTGGAGCGGCGCCGAGCCGGAGGGGACGGAGCTCGTGACCGTCGCCGGCCGGGACGCGACGCTCCTCGTCTGGTCGCCTGACTACGACGGCAAGGGCAAGGCCTGGGTTCGCTTCGACGACGGCACCGACGCGATCGTCGGCGGCTCGCGCGTCACCCGCGGCTGAGCTGTCCGGCTGAGGTGTCCGACACCTGGAGGCGCAAAAGTGTCAGACACCTGGAGGCGCAAGAGTGTCCGACACTTGTATTAAGGCCGAGGACCTGTCCGAAAGGGACAGTACGGTGACGCGATGCGCCTGCTCGTTGCCCGCTGCGAGGTCCGCTACTCCGGTCGTCTGAACGCAGTCCTGCCCGAGGCGGTGCGGCTCCTGATCCTCAAGGACGACGGCTCCGTGCTCGTCCACGACGACGCGGGCGGATACAAACCGCTCAACTGGATGACCGCCCCGACCTTCGTCGAGGACGAAGGCGACCGGCTTGTCGTCCGGAAGCTCAAGACGGAGGACGTGCTCGAGATCCGGCTCGTGGAGGTGCTGAGCGACGTCGTACACGACATGGGCGAGTCGGCGGCGTTGCAGAAGGACGGCGTCGAGCGGCATCTACAAGAGGAGCTCGCGGCCGCGCCGAATGCGCTCGGCGAGGAATTGACGCTCGTGAAGCGCGAATGGGCGACCGAGGTCGGGCCGGTGGATCTCATGTGCCGCGACGAGGACGGCGCGTGGGTCGCAGTCGAGATCAAGCGCATCGGCACGATCGAGGCCGTCGAGCAGTTGACGCGCTACCTCGGCTTCATCCGCGAGGATCCCGCGAAGGCGGCGTGCCGCGGCATCCTCGCCGCGCAGAAGTTCAAGCCGCAGGCGGTCACGCTCGCCGAGTCGCGCGGGATCCGCTGCGCCGAGGTTGACCTCGCGTTGCTTCGTGGTGAGCGCGAGCCCGACCTGACGCTCTTCACGGCCTGACGATCGCCTTCAGGTAGCCGTCGGGCGGGTCGGCGAAGAGGGCCGGGAGCCCGTCGAGCGAGATCTCGTGCGTCAGAAGCTTCTCCCACGGCCGAGCGCCGCTCGAGAGGAACGTGAGCGCTGCGCGCACCGTGCGCGGCGTGTGGTGGAAGGCGCCGCGCAGGGTGAGCTCCTCGTAGTGGATCCGCCGCGCGTCGAGCGGGACCTCGGTGCGCGACGGCAGCCCGCTGAAGGCGACCGCCGTGCCGCCGCGGCGGACGAGCGCGACCGCGTCGCGCCAGCCCTTTGCGGTGCCGGTCGCCTCGATCGCGACGTCTGCC
>CAAGKR010119040.1_pt1 | contig 10648 bp, 10 predicted proteins | sample 2556971 | NCBI WGS metagenome assembly CAAGKR01 (sample SAMEA5207829, study PRJEB30636) | soil metagenome | biome: forest; feature: boreal; material: soil | place: USA | collected 2011-09 | depth 1 m
ACGAGCGCGCCGTTCGTCACACCGGCGCGACGCGCCGCAACGACGCGCGCCGCAGGCGTCCACACGCCACCCGGCACGTATTTCGCGAGCATCGAGACCATCTCTGCGCGCAGCGCCGCCGGGTAGGAGAGGTGAATGTCCCAGTCGGAAAGGATCCGCATCCAGCCGAGCACGAAGAGCAGGTAGTACGCCGCAACCGCGACACATGCGAGCACGAAGTAGACGGGATCCGCGTTGCGCAGGTCGTTGCCCGCGTCGTGAAACGAGCCGCGCACGGCCCAGCCGACGAAGCCGAAGAAGATCCCGAGGACTGCGAGCTGCGCGACGACGATCGCGCGGGGATGCGCGCCGGCGAAGCGGCGGAGCGAGCTCAGGCGAGAGGCCATCCGCCCATCGTCGCTACTTCCTCAGGCCCTGGTCAAATCACGCTGTAAAGAAGGCCTAACTGAACGAGCACGGGCCGCCGGGGCAGCGCGTGGGTCATTCAGTCAGACCTTCTGTCAGATGCCGCTCGAGCCACTCGCAGGTCAGGCGATAGGCACGGACTTCGTTCGTGTAGCGCGTGAAGCCGTGGCCCTCGTCTTCGAAGACGACGTACTCGACCTCGCGCCCGAGCTTGCGCAGCCGCTCGACCATCTGGTCCGACTCGGCCTGCACGACGCGCGGATCCTTCGCCCCCTGGAGCACGAGCAGCGCTGCGTGGGTCTGGTCGACGTACGTGATCGGCGAGCGCTCGCGCAGGAAGTCCTCCTCCGTGTCCGGATCGCCGATCCACTCCTTCATGAAGCGCGCCCATTGCGGCGGCACCGCACGCACGGCCGTGACGAGATTCGACGGCCCGAAGATGTCGACTGCCGCACGCCAGTACTCCGGCAGGCGCGTCACGCAGGTGAGCGTCGCGAAGCCGCCGTACGAGCCGCCGTAGACGCCGAGCAGGTCGCCGTCCACGAACGGCTGCGCGCGCAGCCAGTCGGCGGCGTACCGCCAGTCCTCGAGGTCGCCGCCGCCCCAGTCGTGGAGAACGAGCTTCTGGTACGTCTTGCCGTAGCCGGTCGACCCGCGGATGTTCGTCGCGAGCACGCCGATACCTCGGCTCAGCAGGTACTGGTACTCCGGTCGGTAGATGGGCTTCTCCTGCGCCTCGGGCCCGCCGTGGATCGCGAGCACGAACGGCGATGGGCCGTCGCCCTCGGGGCGGTAGAGCCACGCAGGGATCTGCCGGCCGTCGAAGCTCTCGTACTCGATCAGCTCCGGCTCGCGCAGCCGCACCGCGGCGAGTGCGGCGCCGCGGCTCTCGGTGACGGGCCGCCCGTCACCTGTTGCGGTGTCGACGACGTAGACGTCCGGCGGCCGTCTCGGCTGGTACCAGACGATCGCGAGCTGCGAGCCGTCCGGCGAGAACGAGAGCCCCGAGCCGAGGAACGAGATCGTCCCCTCCGGCAGCTTCGGCGCCGGCAGGTCGCGGCCGGTCTCGAGATCGCGCACGAGCACGCGCGCCCAGCCCCGGTCGTTCTCCACCCACGCGAGCAGCCGGCCGTCGCGCGACAGCGCAACGTCGTCGACGTCGCGCTCGGGCGCCTCGACCCATTCGCGCACGCCGGTCTCGAGCGACTGGAACGCGAGGCCCTGGAACTCGCGCCCCTCGTCGGTGAGCACGTAGAAGCCGGATCCGTCTGCGGCCCACGGGCCCGGCAGGAACTTCGCGGGTTCCTCGTGCGGCGTCAGCTCCGTGCCGCCGCCCGCCTCGACGTCGACGACGTAGATCGAGGCGTCGGTGTTCGAGCGAAACTCGATCGAGAGCAGCTTCGAGCCGTCAGGCGAGAACCCCGCAGCGAACGCGTACATGCCCTCGCCGAAGAGATAGCGCGGCTCGGCCTCGCCGTCACGCCAGAAGAAGATCTCGTTGTCGGCCGGACGCCGCGAGTTCGCCGAGAACGCGAAGCCGCTTCCGTCCGGCGCCCACGCAGTCGAAAGCATCTCGTGCTGCACCTGTGCGAGATCGGTCAGCTGCTCCGGCCAGCCGCCGCCGGCGGGGATCCGGTAGAGCTGGTGGAACTCGTCGCCGTCGCGGTCGGCCGCGAAGAGAATGGTGCCGTCCGGCCGCACCGCGACCGCACGTACGGCGTTGTCCGTGAACATCGTCAACTGCTCGGGCCAGCCGCCGTCGAGCGACACCGACCAGAGGTTGAACTGGCCGGAGATGTTCGAGACGAAGAGGACGCGCTCGCCGTCCGGCGTGAACTGCGCAATCGAGAAGAACCGGCGGTACGCAAAAAACTGCTCGAAAGGCGGACGGCCGGCCACGCGAGGACACTACTCGGTCGGTTCGGAGGGTGGGCTCGTTCTAGACTGGCGTCCGAAATGGAGTCGACGCTCCCGTACAGCTGGTACACGGATCCGGAGATCCTCCGGCGCGAGCAGGAGCGAATCTTCCGCTCGGCCTGGTCGTACGCGGGCCACCTCGGGCAGCTCCCCGAACCGGGCTCGTACTTCACGACCCGCGCCGGCCGCATGCCGATCGTGGTGACGCGTGCGCGCGACGGCGAGGTGCGTGCGTTCCGCAACGTCTGCCGCCACCGCGGCTTTCAGGTCGCCGAGGGCGAGGGGCGGCGCGAGACGCTGCAATGCCCGTACCACGCGTGGACGTACGGCCTCGACGGCTCTCTCCGCTCGGCGCCGCGCTCGGACGAGGAGCTGCATTTCCCGAAAGACGAGCTCGGCCTCTGCCGCGCGGCCGTCGACACCTGGGGCCCGTTCGTGTTCGTGAACGCCGACGCGGATCCCGAGCCGTTGTCCGAAGCGCTCGGCTCGATGCCGGAGCAGGTCGCCGAGCTCGGGCTCGACGTCGGCAATCTCCGCTTCTATACGCGCTGGGAGGCGGAGCTCGAGGCGAACTGGAAGATCGTCTGCGAGAACTTTCTCGAGTGCTACCACTGCCAGGTCGCGCATCCGCAGCTCGCACAGCTGCTCGACGTGTCCGCCGAGTCGTATGCGCTCTCGACCGAGGGGCGGCTCTCGAGCCAGCGCGGCGCCACGCGGGAGGGCGGCGGGACGAGGATGCATCTCGACGGCGAGCTGCCGCGAAGCCAGTTCCACTTCCTCTGGCCTAACCTCGGCGTGAACATCTTCCCCGGCCGGCCGAACATCTCGATCGGGCCGATGGTGCCGCTGACGCCGAACCGCACGTACCGCTTCCTCGACTACTTCTTCGGCGTCGACGTCGACCAGGCCTGGATCGACGAGCTGATGGCCTTTGACGACCAGGTCGGCGTCGAGGACAAGGTGCTCGTCGAGGGCGCGCACCGCGGCATCGCCTCCGGCGCGCTCGAGCATGGGGTGCTGCTGGCCCACAGCGAGCAGCTGATCGGGCATTTCCAGCAGCTCACGCGCGCGGCGCTGGCCGATTAGGCTCCCGGGCCGGACCGCGATAGATTTGCGGTTCCCCGGTTCCAAAGACACAGGAGGGTAACTCGTGAAGCGTCTTCTCCCGGTCCTCGCGGTCGCGGCGCTCGTCGCAGTCCCGGCCGCGTCGGCCCGGCCCGCAGCGCCGCCGGTACTCCAGGCGGGCAAGCTGATCGTCGCGTTCGGCGATCCCGCTCCGGGCTTCGCCAGCGGCACGGTCCGCGGCAACACGATCACGAATCCGCGCGGTTACGAGGTCGACCTCGCCTCCGCGATCGCCACGAAGCTCGGCCTCTCGCCGGTCTGGATGTTCTCGCCGTGGAACAGCCTGTTCGCGCCCGGCACGAAGAAGTTCGACATCTCCTTCCAGGAGGCGACGATCACCTCGCAGCGGAAGAGGACGGTCGACTTCACCACGTCGTACCTGAATGCGAATCAGGGCGTTCTCCTCTCGAAGCAGGCGACCGCGCCGAAGAGCCTCGCCGACCTGAAGCAGATGCAGACGTGCGCCCAGACGAACACGACGGGCCTCGACTGGATCAAGACGCAGCTGCACCCGGCGAAGCAGCCGCTCGCGTTCCCGACGACGACGGCCGCCTACCAGGCCGTGCAGATCAACAAGTGCCAGGCGATGATCCTCGACGTGCCGCTGGTCAGCCTCGAGAAGAAGCAGAACCCGACGAAGTTCGGACCGGTCGCCGGACAGGTCGTCACGCACGAGCAGTACGGCGCGGTGCTTCAGAAGGGCTCGAAGCTCCTGCCGATCGTGAACGCGACGATGAAGACGCTGACCACGAACGGAACGGTCGGCAAGCTTCAGAAGAAGTGGTTCAACCTCGACTTCTCGAAGATTCCCGTCCTGAAGTAGAAGTAGAGCCGTAGATGCACGCGCTACACCAGGTTCTCCACGCGTTCTTCAATCTGCACAGCTTCACGCTGGCGATGCCGGACGTGTGGGCGGGCTTTCAGGTGAACCTCAGGATGATGGTGATCGCCGAGGTACTCGTCCTGGTGTTCGCGCTGACGATCGCCGTGATTCGCGGTCTGCCGGGGCGCGGAGCGAAGCCGCTTCGCGCCCTGGCGATCGCGTACACGGACTTCTTCCGCGGGACGCCGATAATCATCGTGGCGTTCTTCATCGGGTTCGGCTTGCCGGGCCTCCAGCTCGGCTTCATCTCGAACCGCTCGTTCACGACGTACGGAATCGTCACGCTCACGCTCGTCTACACGGCGTACGTGACCGAGGTGTACCGCGCCGGCATCGAATCGGTGCACCCGAGCCAGCGCGCTGCAGCCCGCTCGCTCGGATTGTCGTACGGACAGACGATGCGCTACGTCGTGATCCCGCAGGCCGTGCGGCGCGTCATCCCGCCGCTCCTCAACGACTTCGTCGGGCTCCAAAAGGACACCGCGATCGTGTCCGTGATCGGAGTCGCGGAGGCTGCGTCGCTGTCACAGCAGTTCTCGACGCAGAACGGCGACTTTCCTTCGTACCTCGTCGCCGCGGTGTTCTTCATCCTGATCACGATTCCGCTCGCGCGGTTCACCGACTATCTCGTCGCTCAGCGCGAGGGGCGCGAGCGCGCACAGGCGTTTTGACCGACACGAACGGCAGCGTCGCCGGTGGGCCGTTCGTCCAGGTTCGCGGCGTCTCGAAGTGGTTCGGCGATCTCCAGGTGCTCGACAACGTCGACCTCGAGGTCGGGGAGCACAACGTCGTCTGCCTCATCGGCGCGTCCGGTTCCGGCAAGTCGACGCTGCTGCGCTGCCTCAACCTGCTCGAGCGCGTCGAGCAGGGCGAGATCTCCATCGACGGCCAACGCCTGACGCACGAGAAGGTCGACGTGAACGAGCTGCGCCGCAAGATCGGCATCGTCTTTCAGGCGTACAACCTCTTCCCGCACATGACGGTGCTTCAGAACGTGATGCTGGCGCCGCGCAAGGCGCGCGGGCTGTCGCGCAACGAAGCCGAGGGCCGTGCACGCGGACTGCTACAGCGCATCGGCCTGGAGGAGAAGGCCGACGAGTTTCCGGACCGGCTGAGCGGCGGACAGCAGCAACGCGTCGCGATCGTGCGCGCGCTCGCGATGGACCCGAAGCTGATGTTGCTCGACGAGATCACGAGCGCGCTCGATCCGCAGCTCGTCTCGGACGTGCTCAACCTTGTGCGCGAGCTTGCGGAATCCGGGATGACGATGATTGTCGCCACGCACGAGATGGGCTTCGCGCGTGAGGTCGCCGACAAGGTCTGCTTCCTCGACGGCGGCTGCATCCTCGAGGAGGGCGACCCGGCGCAGATCTTCAGCGAGCCGCGCGAGCCGCGGACGCGGGAGTTCCTGTCGCGCGTGCTCGCCGGCGGGAGGATGGGATGAGCGAGCAGCTCGTCCCGGACGTCCAGATCCGCGGCAGCTTCGGCTCCACGATCGCGCGCCTGCTCGGCCGCGGCCGCAGCCGCGCCCCGCTCGGCATCGCCGGCTTCATCGGGATACCGCTCTTCTTCTCGTCGCTGATGGCGTCCACGCTCGCGCTCGAGAAGCCGCACACGATCCAGTGGCGAGACGGCAGCCGCCTGCTGACGACGTGGCACGACCCGACCTCGGCCACTGTCGCGCGCGCCTGGCTCTGGGCGATGGTGCCGCCGCTCGTGCTCCTGCTGATCGGCGCGGTCGCGACACGGCTGCCGCTCGGCTTCTACATCCCGTGCGTCGCGGCGGTTCCGATCGCGATGGCGGTCGTGCACAAGACGGCGACGTGGGAGCGGCACCACACCGCGCGCTTCCCGAACGGCGTCGACCTCATCCCCGCATCGAACCCCCAGTCGAACAAGTTCGATCCCGGCCAGTGGGAGGGCATGGCGCGGGAGACGGCGCTCAGCCTTCAGCACTGGACGATCGCGCTCGCGCTCGCCTCTGCGTCGGTGATGGCACTGCTCTACGTCCGGCGGCGCTTCTTCGCGCGCCGCCCGGTGCTCGCGCACAGCTCGCTCGAGGGCATCCACGCGCCTGACGCGACGCCGCCGGCGCTCTAACCCCAAAGGGGGATCTTTCGGTCTCCGGGAAACAACGAGGCTGCCGCGCTCGTCTGTACGGGTGCACGGTCATCTCTCCGAAGGTGCGAAATGCGGCCCCGAAGCACCCTCACGCTCGTCCTGATCATCGCGGCGGTGGCGCTGCTGGGAGCGTGGACCGACCGGGCCAAGATCAGCATCGACTCGGGCTCCGGCGCCGTCCCCGCAACGAAGCCGTGGGAGACGATCGTCGAGATCTCGCGCCACGGGCGCCGGCTCGACGGCTTCCGGCCGGTGCTGACGATCACGGGCCTCGGCGACCCGAAGACCTTCCACGGCAACGAGATCTCGGCGGGGCGCTACCGCGTCCAGGTCGTCTTCCCGCACCCGGGCTTCTACACGTACACGGTGAAGGTCGCCGACAGGGTCGCCGCGCGCGGGACGGTGTACGCGATCCCCCGCTAAAGTCTCCCCTCCTGCTACCGTTAACCTGGTTAACGATATGCAGAAGCCCATCGCAACGGACACGGTCGCAGTCGCCGACGCGCTGCGCCCGGTGCTGCTGCGCGTCGGCCGGGAACTCCGCCGCGAGGCGCGCGCGGTCGGCATCTCTCCCGAGCAGGTCGGTCTGCTGGTCGCGATCAAGTACACGCCCGGCATCGGCGTCGGCGACCTCGCCGCGCGCGAGCGGATCTCGCCGCCGGCCATGACGAAGCATGTCGACCGGCTCGAACGCGACGGGCTCGTCGCGCGCACGCCTAGCTCCGACGACAGGCGTCGGATCGGGCTGACGCTCACCGACGAGGGCCAGCGCGCGCTGCGGCGTGTTCGCTCGCGGCGGACAGCCTGGCTCGCATCGCGCCTGCGGGAGCTCAGCGGCGCCGAGCTCGCCGCGATCGAGGCCGCGGTGGAGCCGCTGTCGCGGCTGCTGAAGCAGGAGGAGATCCCGTGACCGCCGCGCTACTCCGCCTGAACCGGCGGACGTTCTCGAGCTTCAAGTACCGCAACTACCGGCTCTTCTTCGCCGGGCAAGCGATCTCGCAGACCGGCTCGTGGATGCAGCGGATCGCGCTCGGCTGGTTCGTCCTCCAGCTGACGCACTCGGCGTTCGCGGTCGGGATCATGGCGCTCGCCCAGTTCCTGCCGTTCACGCTCTTCGGGTTGTTCGGCGGCGTGCTCGTCGACCGGATGGATGCACGGCGCACGGTGATCGGGACACAGGTCGCGCAGCTCGCTACCGCAATCGCGCTCGCGGCGATCGCGATCGCCGGTATCGCGCAGCCGTGGATGCTCTATCTGGTCGCCTTCCTCAACGGCGCCGTGCTCGTGCTCGACGTGCCGTCCCGGCAGCAACTGACGTATCGGATGGTCGGACGCGACGAGCTGCCGAACGCGATCGGGCTCAACTCGAGCCTCTTCAACGCGTCACGAATCTTCGGACCGGCGGCGGCGGGCATGATCTACGGGTTCACCGGCGCAGGCGTGTGCTTCCTCGTCAATGCGATCAGCTTCTTCGCCGTGCTACTCGGCTTGTTCGCGATGCGGACGCGTGATTTCTTCCCGCTCGAGAAGTTCGAGCCCCCGACGATTCTCCGCGGCACGCGCGAAGGGCTCGCGTATGTGCGCCGGCAGCCGCAGATGAGGCTCGTGATCCTGCTGACGTTGATCATCAGCACGTTCTCGTTCAACTTCAACGTGACGCTGCCGGTGCTCGCGTACGCGACGCTGCACACGCAGGCGCAGGTGTACGGAATCCTGTCGGCGCTGTTCGGCGCGGGCGCGCTCGTCGGGGCGCTGACCGCGGCGTCGCTCGGCCGCGCGTCGGCGAAGGTGATGCTCGCGGGGTGCCTCGTGTTCACAGCCTCCGAGCTGGCGCTCGCGCCGGTGCACTCCGCGATCCTCGCCGGCGCGCTGCTCTTCCTCACCGGAGCGGGCTTCACCGCATGGTCGGCGAACTCGAACGCGACGATGCAGCTCGCCGCGCCCGATCGCCTGCGCGGCCGGATCATCGGGATCTACTTCTACGCGTTCAACGGCACTGGCCCGGCCGCGGGCCTGCTCGCAGGCTGGCTGTGCGCACGGGGCGGGACGCAGCTCGCGTTCACCGTCGCCGGCTGCGCCGGTCTCGCGGGAACCGCGGTCGCCGCGGTTCAGTTCCGGCGCGTCCGGCGGATCCAACTGCGTGGAATCCCCGCCATGGCCGAGCACCCCGCGGCGTAGAACCGGGGCCGACTCCCCCGAATGGGGCGCAAGATTCCTCCCCGCCCGGCGTCTTCATCCTCGTGCCGGGCGGTGGGCCGCAGCCCGCCCGGCACGATTTCTCGGGGCAGACCACGGGGCTCCTCTTGATGGGAGCGGACCCTCGTCTGCCCCGGAAGTCGTCGGTGTTTGATTGGCAACCGGGCCCTCAGCCTTGGCCGTCCGCACGTGTGACTGATGCACCTGCGTGTTCCCCTTACCGGTCACGGCGCCGGGGCTCTGCCAGATGGGAAAATGCGCCCATCGACGTCTTCCGCACACCGGACGCGCGCTTCGCGTCGCTGCCCGACTATCCGTTCGCGCCGCACTGGCTCGACGTCGACGGGCCACGGATGCACTACGTCGACGAGGGCGAGGGCGAGCCCGTGCTCCTGCTGCACGGCGAACCGACGTGGTCGTTCCTCTGGCGCCGGTCGATCCCGCCGCTCGCGCGGCGCGGCCGGGTCATCGCGCCCGACCTGATCGGGTTCGGCCGCTCCGACAAGCCGACCGACGTCGGCTGGTACTCGTACGACGGCCACGTCGCGTCGATCGAGCGCCTCGTCGAGCACCTCGGGCTCGAGCGGCTGACGCTCGTTGTGCACGACTGGGGCGGCCCGATCGGGCTGCGCTTCGCGGTCGAGCATGAGTCGCTCGTCGAGCGGCTCGTGATCCTCGACACGGGCATCGCCGGAGGCAAGCCGCCGGGCGAGCGATGGCTGCGCTTCCGCGAGGTCGTGCGCGAGGTCGGCGGCGCGCTCGACATCGGCCGCCTCGTCGAGGCCGGCACCGCGCAGGGTCTCTCCGACGACGTGCGGGCCGCCTACGACGCGCCGTTCCCGACGCCTGAGTCGAAGGCGGGCGCGCGCGCGTTCCCGGAGCTCGTGCCGACGGAGCCGGAGCATCCGAGCACGGCGCCGATGAATCGCGTCCGCGACGCACTGCGCGATTGGCACAAGCCGGCGCTCGTCGTCTGGGGCGCGCAGGATTCCGTGCTCTCACCGCAGATCGCGGAGCACTTCGTCGAGCTGATCCCCGGCGCGCGAGGACCGGTGCTGCTCGACGGCGCCTCGCACTTCCTTCAGGAGGATCGCCCGGACGAGGTCACGGCGGAGATCGCCGGCTTCCTGATCGAGCCCTGACAGGTCCAACGCTCGCCGCAAAGCGCACTACAGTGCGATGCAGGCCGTGATCGTGTCCCGCAACTTCCGAGCAGGCGGGCTCTACCTCGTGGTGGGCCTTGCGCTGTCCGCGCTCTACTTCGCGTTCCCGTCGGGCGGCAGCGCGCAGTCGGCGATCTACGAAGGGCTCGGGGGCACCGCATCGCTCGCGATCCTCTGGGCGGTGCACATCCACCGGCCGGCGCGCCGGCTGCCGTGGGTCCTGCTCGCGCTCGGAAACGCGTGCTTCGTCGTCGGTGACGTGATCGGGATCTTCGAGACGAGCCAGCCCGTGCCGTCGTTGGCCGACGTCCTCTATCTCGCGGGCTACCCGCTGCTGACCGGAGGGTTGCTGCTGCTCATACTTTCTGCGGGCGGGAGGAACCGCATCGCCGCGCTCGGCGATGCAGGGATCGTGACGTTTGCCTTCGCGATCTTCCAGTGGACGTGGGTCATGGGCCCCGCAATCCAGAGCGGCGGCGGCAGTCTCGACGCGCGCATCGTCTACGGCCTCTACCCGGCGATGGACATCGTGCTGCTCGCCGGCTTTGTCGGCTTCTTCGTCTCGCCGGTGTGGCGGACGCCGGCGTTCCGCTTCCTGCTCTGCGCCGTCGCGGCGCTCGTCGTCGGCGACGAAGTCGCCGGTCTCGCCGTGAGCTCATACGCGCCCGGCGACGGCGTCGACGTGACATGGATGCTTTCGTACGTGCTCTTCGCTGTGGCGGCTCTGCATCCGTCGATGCGCGAGCTCTCCGATCCGCGCCGCCTGCCCACCCTCCACGTGAGCGCCTGGCGGATGGGTCTGCTCGCGGGCGCGCTGCTTGCCGCGCCGGGGGTATTG
>CAAGKR010197217.1_pt1 | contig 10647 bp, 4 predicted proteins | sample 2556971 | NCBI WGS metagenome assembly CAAGKR01 (sample SAMEA5207829, study PRJEB30636) | soil metagenome | biome: forest; feature: boreal; material: soil | place: USA | collected 2011-09 | depth 1 m
TCTAATCCATCATGCGCTACAGCTACTTCATAGTTCGATTCAAAAATAAGACATTGCTCTACCGCGCTGGCAATTGCTATGTCGTCATCCACGACTAAGACGCGTATTTTATTACTCACAGGTTTAGTTTCATCTGGCTCAAGCAGGAGCCTTTGCAAAACTTGTAAATAGCGCTGCAAGCGGCCCATCTCAAAAGGGGTTTGCAGCAGCGCCACGGCGCCAATTTGTTCAAGCGTTGAACGAGAGGCGGAATGGCTGCTGAGCGCAATTGTCAGGCGAACATGAGGCCAGCGTTCCTCATATTTCTTGCTACTATTCCCTACCAAAAAAAGTGGGGTTTCTTTGCCAGGTGCCCGTACTAGCGCGCGCTTATGGTCTATTACCGTAGCTATACGAGAGGCTTCATCCAGGTCATACAATAAAATGTGGCCCTCGGCATCGCTCCCTGACAAGGCGGAGGAGGATGGTAGCACGATGGCTTCATAGCCCCAGTTTTGTATATTCTTGATGAGAACATGCTCAAAGCTGTTTTGCTGACCAACGATCAGCACGCGAAGTTTTGGGCAGATTCGTGGAGATTGCAAGCTAGTTTATCCTCTTGTGTACCTCATACAGATTTAAAAAAGTATAATCGGTATGTAGTGTACGCTATTGCGCGCTCTTGTGAATTAGGTCGATGTTAAGAAAACAGGAAAAGTTATTAAGATTGTATTAAATGTTTTGCATTACGACGTTGCCGCGAAAGACATAGCCGATGCCGGGTTCGGTTATAATATAGCGTGGATGTGAAGGTTCCTTTTCCACTTTGAGACGGAGTTGCCGCACATAGACGCGCAGATAGTCGGCTTCCTCGCCATATTCAGGACCCCAGACTGCTCGTAGTAATGAACGGTGCGTGAGCACTTTACCAGCGTAAAACATTAATTGTCGCAATAATTCGAACTCGGTGGGGGTCAAACGGACGTCTTGTTCACCTGCGCGCACCTGCCGCTTGACCACATTCATATATAAATAACCGTCCTCGCTCTGTAAAATCTCGGGTTGATTGAGCGATTCGCTGCCATTTTCTGACGAATTGGCGCGCCTTAAGCATGCGCGCACGCGTGCCTGCAGTTCGTCGTTGCTGAAGGGTTTAGTCAGATAGTCATCCGCTCCAAGGTCAAGCACCTCGACTTTTTGTTTTTCCTCGGTGAGGGCAGAGAGCACGATAATTGGTGTCTGCGTAGAGAGGCGAACCTGCCTGCAGACCTCAAGGCCGTCTATCTGTCCTGGGAGGCAGAGGTCAAGCAAGATGAGATCAGGCTCATGCACGCGAGCCATCTCCACGGCCTGTTCTCCGTTGTCGGCGACAAGGACATCATACCCACTTACAGAAAGGTTCCGACGCAGAATGCGCTGGATGGGTAGCTCATCATCGACGACCAGGATGCGTTTGCCTTTGATTTTCATAGTTGTTCCTCCGTCGAAGGCGCAACAGGGCGGACAGCGACAGGTGATGTATGGGAGGCAATAGGGAGCGAGCTAGAAGCGTGGGTGGCTTCCAAGCTAGTGTCAGTTCGAGCGCTGGGAGAGGTACTATTGCTCCTAGCAGCTGATGAAAGCGGGGTAGCATTGTACGAGTGAATAGGCAATGTGAAGAAAAAACAAGAACCGGCATTGCCAGGAGCAGCTTCGACACCAATATGCCCATGGTGTGCTTCAATAATACCTCGACAGATAGCCAGAGCCAGTCCATTACCGCGCAAATTCAGACCGTAGAATGTCTTGAAAATGTGATCGCGTTCATGGATCATAATGCCATTACCGCTATCGATGATCCTGGCGCGAAGAGACTGCAAGGGAGCCTCGGTTGTGCTCTCGTCAACAATATCCAGGGATACGAGTATTTCAGCATGATCGGGGCTATGGCGGATGGCATTTTCGATCAGGTTATAGAAGACACGCTCAAGTTGGACATGATCGGCATAGATGAGGGGCAAATTTGGCTGGATGATCGTACGAATAGAACGTCCAGCGCGAGCGCGTTCGAGTCGAGCCAAAGCACCATGGAGGATTTCGAGGGCATCACACCATTCTTTATCCAGCACCAAAGCTCCCATCTCAATGCGGGACATCTCGACGAGCGAGTTGATGAGAATCGAAAGGTGTTCTGTCTCGGTGTCAATATCCTCAAGAATCTCACGCCTGGTCTGTTCATCCCATGCGACACCCTCTTGCAACAGTCCCGTGACCGCGGCTTTGATGGTGGTGAGTGGGGTGCGCAGATCGTGTGAAACTGAGGAGAGAAGAGCTGATTTGTTTTTCTCATCGCGCACTTGCTCGGTGACATCGTGAACTTGCAAGACGTGGGCTATATGAAGACCACGCTGGTTCACAAGGGGATAGTGCGACAGCCTGTAGTGATAGTCAGAGGGAGCACTCTCCAGGCGCAGTGAAGTCCGCGATGGCTGCAAGCCAGCCAGAAGAGACTCTACATCCGCTGCAAAAGTAGGATAATGAGACGCGGCAGAACCGGGTCGCCCATGAAGCGGTTCGATGGCAAGAACACAACGCATATCCTGCCTGAAGACGTTGCCATGACTTAAATCGTGCAGGTAGGTGCGTACTTCATCAGCGTTGCGAATGCGCGGCAACAGGTCGGTGAACATATCTTCCAGGGTACTCTCCGTAGCGGTACCCAGACGCATACCACAGAAGGCGTCCGCGGAAGGATTCATGTAGATACAAATTCCGAGGAGATCGACGACAAACCAAGCATCTTTTCTCTGCTCACTCGACAGGTTTAACTGAGTGAAGAGGCGGCCAAGTTCGCTCAGCACCTCGGCACGAGCTAAAGCCGCTTCAGCAGTCTGTGTGAGGAGGACCACGCCATCATCATGAGATGGGGATTTGTTCTGATGAAAGCTATGCAGATATTCCTCTGCAGGTGATGCCTGAGGAAGGTACTCTTCAGATAGCAGAGCATCCAGCGAAGGCGAGAGCGGTGGCTCACTCTCTGGCGACGCGGACACTGGATGAAATACGGCATGCAGGTCGCGTTCGCTGCGAGTCAACAGGTGATCGCTGATGAAGTGGAGAAGGCTGGTGAAGCTGACGCCAAAGGTATGCTCTGACTCGTGGCGCACACGTGCCAGTACTTCCTGCTCATCGGTGTTTTGCTGATAAGCTTGTTCTAATTGTTCGATGGCTTGTTGAAAACGGCTACGCTGGTGCGCTGATGCGAGCAGCATACCATTGTGAATGGCAATGGTAGCCTGACTGGCGAAGAGTGAAAGGATATCTGCTTTGAGTGGAGTAAATCCGCCAGCTTCTGATGAGCAGAGCAACAGAGCGCCATAGACAGTTGTGCCTGTCACCAAAGGATAACTAAAGAAAGAGTGTATACCTAGCTCCGCAGAGAAGGCACGGCTCAGCGGAAAACGCTCATCGGTGCTGATATCGTTGGAGAAGAGCGGTTGTCTCCGGCGCAGGGTGTAGCCGATAATGCTCTGTTCAGAGGTAGCGCCTTTACCGGCTGCTATCTTACGCAGTACCAATGGGTTGAGGCCAGACTGAGCTGCTACATGGAGGCGTCCTTCCCGTTGGTCATAGATCAAGATGGCAGAGGCAACATGCAAGGCTGTGGCAACACCAACTACAATTTGATCAAGGATGGTGGAGAGATCCACCTTTGAGGTGAGAGCACTGGAGACATCTTTGAGTGCCTGACGTTGACGATCTTGAATTTCCGCGCTGCCACCGACCTGGGCGCTTTCAATAGCAGCCGCCAATACGCGCACAACGGCATCAATGAGCCGTTGCAAGGTTGGATCTGCGTACGTGTCGAGCAGGGTGCTACCCAGTTCCAGCGTGCCCAATACCCTGTCTCCAACTATAAGAGGAGCGATGAGTGTGGAGTGCAGCTGGTGAGCATTACTAAGGGCATCACCACAGAGGGCAGGAGGGCCATCTAGCCCATTGGGATAGTTGCTCACCACTGTGGAGGGAGACGGCAATATTTGTGCTAGTTTTGAGTCTACCAGGGGGTGTTGATGATATTGCGCCAGCCAGGTACTGCCATCACGTTGGCAAACGGTGACGCGCACAGCCTGGCGATCATGACGTAATAAAATGACGCCAAAGACATCGAAAGGGATGGCTGGCTCCAATTCGGCAGCCAGACGTGTATAATCAGGATTCACTCCACGCACGCTGGAGACAATACGAGCAACGCGCTCGACGATAGTAGATTCTTTTAAGGTCGGCGTTTGAGCCTTTGCCTCCATCAGTATCCTCAGTGCCTATAGATCGATCGTATGATTACGTTTAACAGTGGTTTCGACCATCTTGAAAGATGGGGATGCCAGGAAAGGAATTACCAATAGGACGGTTGGTCCTCTCATAAACTGCTTCAGTATAGCATATAAAAATAAGCGGAACAATCTACCGTTTGACAATGTAATACATTTTTGCTTGTATTATGATGCACATGTTCTAACAAAGTGTGGCATTTCGCTACTTTAACGGTGGCCCTTTTTACCTTAGAGAGTATACCATATGATGGGATTTACGAGTCAATTTATAGTTTTTGTGGTACTTCCTCCCTATGACTTCTATGGTGATAGTGTACTTGTTGTTGCTTTAACGGCGCTCCTTTGAAACTCGTATGGTTCAGTAGCGGCGTTTTTTATTGTATTATCATAGAGAAACACGAGTACACAACATAGAAAGGGAAGGGGTATGCTGCTACAGGGTGCTCCAAGGTCTTGAGAGAAGCCATTAGCGGTGCTGTAACGTTCCGCGTAGTAGTGAGATAGGTCATATTAATCTGTGACGAAAGAGGTATAATAAAGCCAGTCTTCTAACTGTCTTATACTACTGATCCTGGGGGAGACACATAAGGTATTTTGTACAGAGGCCTACTAGATAGACTTTTTAAGTTGCGCACTCGCGAAAGGCAAAAAGGGGATAGGTGATGAACGACAAGGTTATATACCGCCAACAATTCACCTACTGTGGGAAACCTAACTGTAACAGATGTCGTGCGGGTAGTGGTCATGGTCCTTATTGGTATGCATTCATTTCTAAGAATGGGCAAACAGTGCGCAAATATGTGGGCAAAAACCTGCCAGTGGATGTTCACTTGTCGACACAAGGGAGCCTTGAGACGTTCAAAATAGATAGTCATATAGAACATATGGCGCGTGTTGCCCAGGCGCCCCTGTTCAAGGTTTATCAGTTAGGGCAATTTCGCCTGGAACGTCGAGTTGGGCATGAATGGGAGGCAGTCTCCAATCCACCATGGCAGCACCATAATGTACGTATGTTGCTAGCCTATCTTTTACATAGTCCGGGGCGCAGACGAGGAAGAGAGCAGATCTTAGAGGAACTGTGGCCCGACCAGGATATAGAGAACGCGACGAACCGTTTAAACAACACCGTCCACGGCATCAGGCAGTTGCTTGAACCAGAACTTGCGCGCCCAGCGCAATCGCGTCTGCTACGCCTGGAAGCCGATGTACTCACACTTGCTGATGCTGGCATGATCTGGTCAGATAGTGACGCGTTTGACAGCCTGAGCACAAGAGCGCAGGGAGCAAGTGAACCAGCACAAGCCGAAGCCTGGATTGAAGAGGCGGTGGCACTCTACGGGGGTGATTTTCTCCAGGGAGAACGAGTCTCTGAATGGGCCTTAGCCCGTCGGGAGGTGCTCCAAAGAGTGTGGATCGGTTTATTGCTGGAACTAGCAGACTACCGCATTGCCCAGGGCGCATTAGCTCGTGCGATAGACGCATTGAATCCGCTGCTAGCAGTTGATGCAACAAACGAGGCAGCGGTGCGCCGCCTGATGCTCGCGCTCATCCTGCTTGATCGACGCAATGAAGCACTCAACGCCTATCATAAGCTGACGAACGCACTTGCAGAAAACTATGGTATCGCGCCCCTGGTAGAGACGCGCAAGCTGTTTGAAGCTATCAGGAAGGAAGACATCGCTGAGTGGCTTCCTACACAGCAGATCCCCGAAAGAAGGAGTGCCGAGCCACCAACGAAGAGGCAGACAGATGAGAAGGAAGCAGTCCGTACTGGTACGCAACCAGCGCAGAGCAAGCAGGTACACGTGGGGCAGATTGGACGCAGCCATCAAAGCCCGCTGATTGGAAGAAGTGAGGAGCTTGCGATATTGCGCAAGGCGATGCTCGCAACCGAACAGAGCTTTGAGACAATAGCGGGAGACAAGCGCCTTTTTCTGCTGCTCAAGGGGGAGGCGGGTATCGGTAAAACGCGACTGGCGGAGGAATTAAGTCGTGAAGTTGGAAAACGAGGCTGGTCGGTAGCATGGAGCCGCTCCTATGAACAAGAAAGTGATATTCCTTACCGACTCTGGACAGAGATTCTCCGAAAAGCCATAGCAACCCTGCACGAGGAAGAATACAAGCAATTGGTCAGCGAGACACAGCAGGTCGGGACAACCGCAACGGTTGGGAACTACGATGTGCAGCATCTCAGTACACTGCTACCCGAGCTGCAACAGGCACTGCCAGCAGGAACAGTAGCACATACTTTACGTTCGACGCAAGAACAACTGTACTTGTGGGAGGCTACATGCAGGTTTCTGACAGCCATCAGTCAGAGACGCCCGCTGCTGATTGTACTCGATGATCTGCACTGGGCGGATGATAGCAGCCTTGAGCTGCTGTCCTACTTGATTCGCCACCTTCATACACAAGCCGATCAACACATCCTATTGCTAGGGACCTGTCGGGAAACGGAATTGACGCAGAGTCATCCGCTGCGCGCCCTGGTCTCGCTGTTGCAACGAGACCAGGCGATCAGTACGCTTGGCATTCAACCACTTACCCAGGCGCAGATCGGGACGCTGGTTGCGCCTCTCCCTGATACCATTGTGCAGCATATTCAAACGCAGGCAGCAGGTAATCCATTTTTCGCGGAGGAACTGGCGCGCTACTCCTATGCTGAATTATCGACCACAAGGTCAATGGAAGGGCAGCAGAACATTCCAGCAGCGGTGACAATCGTCTTACCGGAAACGATCACAGCGGCTCTTGAGCGGCGTATGAGCCATCTTAGCAATGCCTGTCGGCGGCTACTTGGCAAAGCAGCTGTGCTGGGAGGGACGTTTGAGTTTACGCTCTTACGATTGATGGAATCGAGTCACGCGCCCAACTATGACGAGGACATGCTGCTTGACCAGCTTGATGAAGCTCTACAAGCAGGAGTACTGACGGAAGAGAGCAACGGCTTGCATATCGTGTACCACTTCTGGCATCCCATGATCGTCGGCCACCTCTATGGGCAACTCTCGGGAGCCAGGAGGACACAACTGCATCGAAGAGCGGCAGAGGCGCTGCAACAATTATACCGGGAGTGCGAGGGAGAGGTTGGAGCAGCCATTACGCAGCACCTAGTCCAGGGCGGCGGAAGTTCCTTGCAGATTACAAAGTATGCTGAACTAGCGGGCAATCGGGCTTACGAGCTTTCGGCATATCCAGAGGCACAGCATCACTACCAACTGGCTATTGCCCATAGAGAAGAGGCGAAGCGGGGAGAAGGGAGTGCAAAAGAAGGCGGAACGCCAATGATAGCGTTGTCAGAAGAAATGCACCTGGCCTTCCTACATGAACGATTGGGCGAATGTTTGATGGTGCAGGGTCATTATTATGAGGGGTACACACATTTTGAGCATGTGTTGAAGATACGCAGCCAGCAAACTTTTGTAACGCAGGCCGAGCGGCAGAGAGAGGCGCAGATCCAGGCGCTGCTCTGGTATGAAATGGGGCAAGCGCACGGCCATACTACTTATCTGACGCTTGTCCAGGAGTGTAATGAACGAGGACAGCAGGTCCTGCGCGAGGCAGGAGTAACGTCAGGCGTTGCCTGGGCCTGTCTACGCTTGCAGTACAGTAATAAGTGCTATGACGAGGGGAATTATGACGAGGCGCGCGCGGCAGCGCAGGAAGGCCTGCGGATGTTTGAGGATGAGATCGAGAGGAGAGGGGAAAGAGAGCTGAGAGGGGTTGAACTTACGCCAGGAACTATTGCACAATCTACACAAACCCTCCGAACGATTGAAGGAGATCGCAGCGAACTGGGAAATATTTATGAGACGCTGGGGATCATCGCAGGGACGACGGGGCAAATTTCAGAGTCATTGACCTACTTGAATACAGCGCTGGCTATTTTTGAGCAGCAAAACAATATCCGATCGATGGCAAATGTGTGTAATAACATTGGCACCGCGTTCATGCTGAAAACAGCGCATGTCTCCGCGAACAGTTACTATCAACGTTCATTGAGCCTGGCGGAACGGGTGGGAGATTTTCCTTTGATCTCAACTGTCTACATCAATTTGGGAGATCTGGCTACGCTTGTGGGTGACCTGGTAGAGGCGGAGAGTTGGTACAGGCGCAGTTTGAAGCTGGCGGAGAAGGTGGATCTCAGTCTCGATATGTGCTTTGTGTATTGCGCCCTAACGACAAACTTACAGGAACAAGGAAAACTCAGCAAATCCATCGAGGCGGTACGCCATGCATTGGCGTTGGGGCGCAAGAGCAATAGTTCGCCAATGATTGGAATGGCGCTCATTACACTGGCTTCTTTACGCATCATACTGGTAGAAGAGGAACAGGCGGCGCGAGGGGTGGATGGCGAAGATCACAGCATCCACAGGCGCCTGCAACGTAACTTGAGAACGATACAGCATGCATTGATGCTAACCGGGCTACGAGCAGAGGACATGGCAAAAGCGCGGCTAGCCCAGGCATATGTCTATTTGCAGTTGGGAGATGGAGAGACGGCGGAAGAGATAGCAAAAGAGTTGATGAGCACAGTGGAACAACAGCAGCATTTTCAGCTGCTGGCGCAGGCACAACGGCTACTCGGTCTTATTCTCAGTGCAGCGAGGCGGTACGTACGGGCTGAAGAATACTTCCAGCTGTCTTTGCAGACGAGTCGTGAATATGGCATGAGTTTGGAGTACGCTCGTACCCAAACTGGCTTAGGTGCGCTATTGTTACAGAGTTGCCCAGTGGAACCACGGTATCAACAAGGATTGCGCTACCTGGAAGAAGCGATCGCTACATTTGCTGATCGTCAGGCTACGCTGGACCTGGAGAAAGCGAAACGACTGCTGCCAAAAGATTTGCACATGTTTCCCAGTACATAGAGGGAGCGAGGAGAAAGTATGCGTGCCGATCGATTGCTTTCTATTCTGCTGTTATTACAAGTACACCAGCGCATGACAGCGCGTGAACTGGCGAAGCGATTGGAGGTGTCCGAGCGCACCATTCATCGCGATATGGAGGCACTGAGTGCGACAGGTATCCCCGTTACGGCGGAACGAGGTATTGGAGGAGGATGGTGTTTGCTGGAGGCATACCGCACGAATCTGACGGGACTCAACGAAGCAGAGATTCAGACACTCTTTCTGAGCAAGCCAGTGCGCCTGCTGGCGGATCTCGGGCTGCGGAAAGCCGCCGATGCCGCTCTTATCAAGCTGCTCGCGGCCCTACCGTCTATGTCACGTCGAGATGCCGAGCAGGTTAGCCAGCGCATTCATGTCGATACGACCGGGTGGCATCATACGGAGGAAGACATTTCGGCTCTTGCGATACTACAGGAAGCCATCTGGAAGGAGCGCAAGTTATGCTTCGCTTACCAGAGGGACAATAATCACAGAGTGGAGCGCGTGGTTGACCCGCTCGGGCTAGTGGCCAAAGGGAGTACATGGTACCTGGCAGCTTCCGTGGAGGAGGAGATACGCACATATCGCGTTTCGCGGATACAGGAAGCAAGAGTGATAGACCAACCGTGCGTGCGCCCCAAAGATTTCGACCTGGCAGCATACTGGGCGCAATCTTCTACCCACTTCGTGGCCAATTTACCACGCTATCCTGTGACAGTGCGCATCGCACCAGAAGTGCTGGAAACGGTCTATCACGCGGGAAGATATGCCCGTATCGATAAAGTTGAGCCACCTGATGCCGAAGGGTGGCTTACGCTGCACTTGCAGTTTGAGTTGGAAGAGGCGGCGTGCGGATATTTGTTAAGTTTTGGCACGCAAGTGGAGATCGTGGAGCCGCGGGATTTGCGCGAGAAGGTGATACAGCTCGCCGAGAGCATTACCGCCTTCTACGCGCAAAAAAGTTATTAGCGCGAGTAACCTGTCAATTCAACGTACCCCTCACCTTGCACCTGTGTCCCCGCACTTTGGCCGTGGATAGTTACCGCACCTTCCCAGTAGGCGTTGCCGGTCGATTGGTAGACAACGAGTTCCTGATTCTGCACTTCAGGTGTGAGGGTGAGCGAGGATTGCAAGCGTGGATCGTTGATTGCAATGTGCCAGCCTGAGGGATAGGTAGCGCCTGTCACGCCACTGGTCCAGTGATGAAGAATAGTGACTCGCAGGGCGGACGAGGGCAATAAGCGCTCTTTGCCATCGATGCCAATGTAGCCGATATAGGAGGCGTTTATTTTACCCGCGGCATCGCGTATAAAGTAGAGCATCATCTCCGTGTTGTCGTTCAGTTGAATGCTGAACCAGTCCCAGCCACCGTTCCCGAAGGAGAGAAAGTTGCCCCACTGGTGGTCCATCCAGGCTGCGCCAGTAACGCGTAGTGCCTGGTTATGGTCAACAAGCGTACCAGTCAA
>CAAGKR010429118.1_pt1 | contig 10647 bp, 12 predicted proteins | sample 2556971 | NCBI WGS metagenome assembly CAAGKR01 (sample SAMEA5207829, study PRJEB30636) | soil metagenome | biome: forest; feature: boreal; material: soil | place: USA | collected 2011-09 | depth 1 m
AGATGGAAGCGTTGTTCTTGCCGGTACCCAAGTTCGGAATGGGTGCGCAGAATGATTTGCAGATGACGCGCAAGGTCCTCCTCGCTAAATAACTCGGCAATTCGAGCCACTCTCTGGCGCTCATCTCCAGATATTTGCAACAGGGAGGAATCGCCTCCGGCGACTTTCGCGACTACGGTATTGCGAATAAATCGAACCATCTGTTTCGCGAAATGCGTTGGGTTCTGCCCGTCGCTAATCAACCGGTCAACCTGCCGAAGCACCTGATCGCTTGATCCTTCAGACACTGCCTTCATAACTTCTTCCATCGCTCCCGAAGGCGCGGCGCCTACGAGCAGCCGGATGGATTCTGCGGTCAGACGCCCGTTACAAGAAGCAATCGCTTGATCGAGAATCGATAGCGCATCCCGCATGGAACCGTCGCCGGCCTCCGCCAGCATTGCCAATGCGTCTTCGTCGGCGGAAATGTTCTCCCGGGCCGAAAGATCCTTAAGCTGGTTCATGATTTCTTCGAAGCGTACCGCGCGGAAGCTGAAGTGCTGGCAGCGTGAGCGGATGGTTTGAGGAATATCCTCTGGCTGAGTGGTCGCCAGCATGAAGACCATGTGATCGGGAGGCTCTTCCAGGGTTTTCAGCAATGCATTAAAGGCCGCGTCGGTAATCTGGTGCGCCTCATCGAGAATACAAATCTTGAACCGGTCACGGGCGGGACGGTAGCGTGCGCCTTCGCGCAGCTCGCGGATCTCATCGATTCCGCGATTGGTGGCGGCGTCGATTTCGAGCACATCCACGGAATTGCCGGCTCGGATCTCGGTGCAGGATTCGCACACTCCGCAAGGTTCTTCCACCGGCTTGTCAGAAGATCGGCAATTGAGCGCCATGGCCAGAATTCGGGCCACGGTGGTCTTTCCAATTCCACGATGTCCGCTGAAAATGTATCCGTGAGCCGTGCGGCCCTGTGAAATCGCATTTTTCAAGGTGCGAGTGACATGCTCCTGCCCAATCACGTCAGAGAATTTTTGGGGACGATATTTACGGGCGAGAACCTGGTAGCTCATGTCGAGGGATAGTTTGATTATACGTGATGCCGCCGAGCGCGAGGGAGGGCACCGGCTGCGAGGCGCCGCAAAAAGTTAGGTGACAGAAACCCGCGAAAACAAGCTCACATCATAGACTCGCTTGTTTCTAAGCGGGCACTTTCGTGCGACTCAGCGATTTCTTGAATCGATTGAAGTTCCTTTTTGAATCCGAAAACCCCAATAAATGGCCTTGCGAACTCCCACCGCAAAAGATACCCTTCTCAGTTGAGTCGGCGCATCTGCCCGCTTTAGGAGCCCACCATGCAGCTAAGGATAAGCACTCGCATGCTTAACGACGACGTTCTGGTTGTGGACTGCATTGGCCGCATCGTATTTGGCGAAGAATCTGCCGTGCTTCGCGATACTGTGAAGAAGTTGCTTACCGATAGCAGGCGGATGGTTTTGAATCTGGCGGGCATTACCTACATTGATAGCGGAGGCTTGGGAACTCTGGTCGGGCTTTACACATCGGCCCGCAACGCCGGTGGCGCGCTCAAGCTGGCGAACCTCACCCAAAGGGTTGGTGACCTTCTTCAGGTCACAAAGCTGGTCACAATCTTCGAAGTCTTCAACAACGAGAAGGACGCCGCCGATTCATTCGGAAAAAGCGCGGTAGCGTAGCCGCTACGCAACTGCATGCTTTTGGCCCGCGACCGCGGGCTAGTTTCTCGATCCTCAACCGGCGCGGAACTCGGCAATGTTTTCTTCGGCGCGAAACAACGGCTTTACGCTGTCGCCAGTGAACTCCGCTGCTTTTCGAGCAATTTCTTCCATATCGTGCCGAGACCAGCCCACGCTGGATACCTGGATTTCTCCATCCTGCGCGATCCAGAAAACGGTAGGAACATTGGTCAAGCCATAGGCATTCGAGACTGGAAATTTCTTCGAATCATCCAACAGCACGGGGAACGTGACACCGAACTGCTTCATAAAAGCAGCGGTGTCTTTCGTGTCGTTCTGTGAGATACCAATGAAGCTGACTTCTTTTCTGCCGTAGTTCTTGTAAATCCGGTCAAGAAATGGAAACGCATACTGGCAGACCGGGCAGGAGACCTTAAAAAATGCGACGACCAGAGGCCCTTGTAGAAGAGAGTCCGCAAGCGAGAAGGGTTTTCCATCTATCGTAGTCAACTTGAAATCGGGGGCCTGCGTCCCCGGAGTAAGCGCGGCCATATTTCTTCCTCCCAAAATATTCTTAAACCATCTCATGGGATAACTTTTTGTCGTCCAGTATTAGATGACTCTCGCCGCACGCAGGATTTTTTTAGCGAGTCCCGTCAGGGGCAGGGCTTCTACACGATTCTCCTTTACCCATTGTCCTGAAGTTTGGCGCGGAGCGGGGGCCTGAGTGACCAAAACTTCGAAATCGGTGACCGTAATTGAATGACGCAGACGGATGCCCGGATTTGTCAGGGTCGGCCTTCGCCGTTCTGGCAGTTCCCACATCCCGGGCATTAAAGGCTCATCGTCAGATCGCTTGACCAGGAACAGCGAGCCATTTCGGCGATCGAGTGTGTAGCAAATTGTCCGCCTAATCTGCCTCTTAGAAACCTTTACTTTGGTAAGCGAACCTCGAGTGGCGCATTGTTCTGTCACCGGGCATTGTCGACACTTTGGTTCTTTCGGCAGGCATACGGTCGCTCCCAGTTCCATCAAAGCTTGATTGAAATCACCTGGATTTTCCCGGTATAGCAATCGTTCCGCGAATTGCCAAAGTTGAGGGTCTGCGACGGTTCTTCCCATGAATCTTTCGAGGACACGGCGAACGTTGCCGTCCACCACGGAAACCGGTTTCCCATACGCAATACTCGCAATGGCAGCTGCGGTGTAGCGTCCGATTCCCGGAAGCTCCCTCAATTCCTCCGGGCTGTCTGGAAATTCTCCTGCATGCCGCCTTGCGACTTCTTTCGAAGCCGCATGCAACATGCGTGCGCGGCGGTAATACCCAAGGCCACTCCATGCTGCCAGGACCGAGGGTTCTCGTGCGGCCGCCAATTTGTGAACAGTCGGGAAGCGCCGCAAAAATTTCTGGTAATGGGGAATGACCGCAGCTACCCTGGTTTGTTGCAACATTATCTCGGAAACCCATACGCGATACGGATCACGGTTGGCGCGCCATGGGAGGTCACGCCGATTGAGTTCGTACCATTTCAATAACCTCCGCTGGAACAGCCTTCTCTGTCTTGGATCATCCATTGAGATAGTGTCGCTGTTATTGCGCATGTTGGTTGCACAGCATTGTACGTCTGCGCGAACTGAACTTATGGCGGAAGTTCCATGCGGTTGCGGGAAATCGAGAGCCGTGTGCAGAAGGCCGCTCCACGGGTGCCACAGGTGTCGTTGGCGATTCCACTGGTTGACCCCGCGCTCCTGCCGGGGAATAATGGTGTTGCCTGGTTTCCGCAAACACTTCGTGGCTGTTTTTGTATCCACTGATTCGAGCGACTCTCATGACAGACTTCAACCGTAAGGTGGAAGAGACTACAGCGCGTGTAAACAAGTCGGTATCCGAGGCGGCGGACCGCCTCGAAAAAGAATCCGCCGAGCTAATCAAATATTTGAACGAGGAAGTGGTGCCGGCAGTACGCCAGCACTCGACAAAAGCCTTGCGCACTGCGGCGGAGAAACTCGCTCATCTGGCCGACTACATGGAGCAAAACTCCACCCGTCGCCGATGAGGGCGATACAACGGTGGTTGCGCTTTGCGTTCGTGCTATCGCTCATGTTTAGCGGCTGTAGCCGGCACAAGGTGGCTACAGCCCCTCTGCCAGCAGCGCCGCCGCCATCCAGCACTGAAGCCGGGAACGCTTCCTCAGCCACGCCTTCCGTCCGGCAATCCCCTGTGCGAAATAAACAAGATGACGAACCAGATCAAGATGCGGAAGCCCTGAATGTGCCGCTCGACGCCAAACCTATTTTCGTGGAGACGGGGATCGCCAGTTGGTATGGCCCGCCATATAACAACCGTCGTGGATCGGACGGCAAGATTTACAACATGAACGCCATGACGGCGGCGCATCGCACGCTTCCCCTCGGTTCGATCGTGCGGGTGACGAATCTGAAGACGGGGCACTGGGCGATTGTGCGTATTACCGATCGCGGACCGTTCATTGAAGGACGCATTCTTGACCTCTCGCTGGCCGCCGCCAAAAAGACCGACGTTGTGCGCGCAGGACTGGCCCAGGTTCGAGTTGAGGTTCTGGAGACCCCGGCTGCAATCGAAAGCGGCGGCCGATGGGCGGTGCAAATCGGGGGTTTCGATCAACATGAAACCGCCGTAAAACTTGCCGATCAGATCTCAAGGCGATACCAATCCGCCAAAGTCTTGAGTTTTAGCAGTCCGGTTGGGGATTGGTGGGTGAGAGTCAGGGTTTTGCACGACGATCGCGGGCGTGCGCAAGAAATTGCGAGAGATACAAAATTCGATCAGGGCAAGATCTTTCTGGTGAGGTTGGACTGAAACCGCTTCGTATGTGCGTGGGGCGTGTTTTGGCGGATGGCCTTTACGCGGATAACAGAGGCGCAGTCGAGGCGTATCCTGCTCGCTTTTCGAATTGCAAACAGCCTAACAAAACAACCAAAGCAGTCATCCGCTCATAACCTTCTGCTATACGCAACTTACGCACGCTTGCGCCTGGCATCAATATGGCCAGATAAAGCTTCACAATGCTGTGAAGAGCATTGAGACGGAATCGAATGGCACTGTTGATCAGCTTATTGCCGGCCTCCGCCACTGAGGGATTCGGGCTGTGCCGCGCGGCCTCGCCGAATCGGTGCAATATCGCCGCATTACGCGAGGCAAAGCCAATGTACTCGACCGCAGCCAGTAGCCGGGCGCGCTGAACCACGCGGAATAGCGGAGGTTCGAGAGTCCTCCGCAAAAACTCCTCGTCCCGGGAGTCAATAAGGTTGCGAAAGGCTTCTATGTCCAAGGAGCGCATCTGCTTCCGCAAATTCCCCAGATTCGAGGGAGGCTGGGCGCGTCCCTTCGCTAGAAACAGAATCGCCGCCAGCGAAAGAAACCCAACAAGCACGAGGATAACGGTAATAATCATTGGTGTAGAAGCTGCTCCAACTCTTGATTCCAGGCCTCTAAATCGCCGTCTGGGATTTTGTCTATGATGTGGGCTGGATCAGGTTCGGGAACGAGCAGATAGTACAGCCAGATAATAACGCAACAAAGGTATGCGCTCATCGTGACGAGATCAAGGATGACGGGCCATGAGTCACCCACCTGGGTGCGAATCGCGGTCGTCGCCATCTCCACGCTCGACAGAACTCCCAATCCCAAAGCGATGCCGAAGACAGGTTTGGGCCATGAAACCTTCAGGTAGGCTGCGAACAGGAATAGAAATAACAGCAGACCGCACTGCACTGTGTTAGCAGTTCTATTTAAGACGAAAACAACGAACCATTTGAGATCGGCGGCGGAGTCGCGCTGGGTATAAATGGCTAAACCAAGGGAGACAAGGACAAGCCCAATAGTTAAGCAACGGAGCAGAGGCTTTTGTAAGTGTCGCAATACGGCAAAATTCCACAGGAGACAAGTGAAGGCCTCACCAATAACCCCGAACCGGAGGACGGTGCCTACGCCAAGCCCGAACGCATACCAATGAAAGTATGAGGAGTGTGCAGATGCAGATCGAGTGTTGAAAAAGAGAACGATAAAGTTACATATCGAGTACGCCGTATAGGTCGTGAATATCGGAAACTGCGAAAAAAGCTTCTTCCGGAATAGAGTGATTAAAATTAGGGCTTGCAGTGCATGCGGCGTTAGCCACAGACAATACAAGATAAGGTGCGTGGTAGTCATGGGGTACCGTTCGTGCAATATACCTTCGGACTACGGTACCCCCACAGTTACCTGAGCGCAAGAATTATGTCGTAAACTGTGAAAAATTGCCGATTGGATGTGGAGGGTTCCCATCTTCGGCCAATAGGGTCGTCGGTGTTACAGTCATTGCCAACAATACTGCTGCTACGCACAACAAGAGATATTTTTTCACGGTAAGCTCCTCTGAATTGGAATTACTATGGGGATAGTCTTCCTATGTGCATCAGGTTGCACATTTGTTGCAAATTCTTTCAGTTTTCTGGAAGTGTAACGATGATGGAGTTAAATCTACGATTGCGGATTTACAACATAAACAAACCTCGAAGCGCTTGACGCTCTTTGCGCAGGCTGGATATTTCGGAGGATTACGCTCTGAACGGGGTGCGGAAAAATGAAACTGGTGAATTGAAATTGCCGCGTGATAACCTGCCTATTGGGCGAGCACGTTTTGTGACTAGCTACTCCATTTTTCCGGATGAGTAACTCCAACAATGAAGCTCATATCTGCGCTTGAGGATCTGCACGACACCACGGTGGAAGCGCTAGACGGCTGCTTGAGCCGGTTGGAATATTTTGGACGATTGCGCTGCAACGAGAAAAAGAAGGATGTTGACTACGAGCACTGGGGCTTGACGCGGGTGTATGGGGATTTGCCGGCTATGAAGGCGCTGGCGCAGACTCACCGCTCGCTAGTTTCCCAAATCCTGGCAACTCCAATACGGACGCTGCTCCAGGATATTGATACTTCCAGCGAGCTGGCCGGGTTGCCTCCCGTGACTTACATGGAGAAACTCCAGAGTCCTGATCTTAACCTGCTGCCGCCAGCTCCCGGCCCGGGCTCGGTGCGGCATCTCAATTCAGTGTTGCAGGCGCTTTCGGCGCTGGCGAAGAGTCGAACACGGAACGCCATTCGCCGAGCCTCATAGCCACGCCGACAACTTGCCCTACGATATCTGCTTCTTGTGGAAACTTTAGAATCCTTGCTGGAACTGGCGACAGCGGGTGGGGCTGTAGGATCAACTCCTCCTCCCGCGTTAACGTGCACCAGCAGCAAGTGTGCCCGGCTCGCGTTTCCACGAAGTAAATCGGACGCTCGTATTCCGTCCTCCATCCGCTTTCGACTACCTTATTCTTAGACTCGTCGACTTGCACAAAAGTGCCCGGCGGCAGAAGGGGATACATGGTTAAATCTTCGCCGCCGATGTATCCGTATGTGAATTGGCGATTAGCAAACTGTTCCAGGTAGGAAAGCGGGACTAAGCCCCACTGTTCAATCATTCGTCCAAAATTGGCGGTTCGGCGGGGATCAAATCCGGGATCGATCCGAACCGGCACTTTCACACTGGATACTCCGGCTAGAGCGTGAGAAAAGTGGGAGTTTGGCGGAATCGACAAATCCAGATCATCCGATACGCCATTAAGATCGACATCGTACCAGGTGAGAAGCTCTCGAAAATCCTGACGATAAATGACTGCCAAGGAATACAGCTTAAAAATATTTGGGACAAGTCCTTTCGTCTCAATATCCGAAAGCCGGCTGGGGGGAATTAAAAATTCATCATTGCCACGTTTTTCCGCAATTCGTGAACTGGCGGTTTCGACATCTCTCATCGTCAAACCGAGCTGCTCGCGCAGTACGCGTAAGTTTTGACCGCCAGAGTTCATCGTGACCATCCACTCACCGCCGAAGTGCCTTCAATAATAACAACTTATCGCGGGCTGGCAAAGCTGCGATTTGTTCGGTATTCGTAACGATAAAAGATGTCGAACCCGATTCATGAGTTGAGGTGGTACCTTTTTGAAAAGCGCTTCCCGTGCTTTAAAAGTTGACTTCGCGAAGTCAATGTTACGAGATACAGGCCCTGTGTTATTTTGAACATACGGAGATCTTTTGCGGTGGTTTCGCGGTTCGGGGCGGCAGGTAGCTTGAATTTCGTCGCTCTATGCGAATCTTGGGGGCCTTCTAATCGAATAATTCCGGGCAGAGTTGAACTTAGTTAAGTTCGTGGTAGCCGTTATGACTCCGGATTGAAGCAAGAAAAAGCTTCTACCTTGATGGAAGCTCAGGAGTTCCGGCATTGTAGCGGTCAGGGCGGCGAGCCCAATATCTATCCTGCCGTGTCTTGGAAAGCTCACTATTCTTGCAATACCCCCGGGGTAATCGGTCATAAGGTTCAGTGCAAGCTCGGCGCTCCCACACAGCAATGACGCAGCCGCCGCGCGTTTGTTTGTTCTCCAGAACAGTGCGCCCGCCACAACGAATAGACCGGCGGTGACATAGTCAGCAATCGCATGCCCCCTGGAGGAAACGATCTTCGGAAGTCTGCGAGTAACAGTGTCCGCAACCGCGTACAGTTTTGCCAATTTGCCGCTACCTTTCGACACGCAGCTTCGCTGGCAGCCAGGAACGGTAAACCGGGCACGACCATCCGCCTGCCAGTCTTTCTTTTGATTTTGCCTCTACCCGACCGGGAAAGCTAACGCTTACGCATCCTTACTACAGAGAAGGGTTAATCCTATTCCTCCTCAGCGTCCACAGCCTCGACCAGCGGCATGTTCACCAGATGTTCACTGATAAACCAGACCTGCAATTCATTCGTGCGGAGAACGTCGCTGACGGCCAGGTCGTTTGTACCATCGTCCCCCAGTTTGGCGGCTCTTTCTGCCAGTTTACGACATTCGCCGATTATCACTTGATGCGCATCCACTAAACGGGAAATTTGCACTGGGACTTCTTCCCGCCCGCGAGGCGGCCTTTCGATCTTTGTGGTTTCGGCTACGTCGGCGGCCATGGCTATGCTCAATCCTCCGAGCAGTTGAATGCGCTCGGCAATGGCATCCACGAGCTCAACCTGTTCGTTGTAGTGTTTATCGAATAATAAGTGAAGCTGATAAAACGTTGGCCCGGCAACTTGCCAATGCGATTTCTTATAGAGGTCGCGCAGTGTAATGGTGTCGGCAAGTAACTGGTTGAGATTTTCGGTCATCTCCAGGCGGACGGGTTCTTCCAAATCCAATGGCAGCGCGTGGGTAACGGTGCCATACTCCTGGATCTCACGCGCCCTCTGGTGAAGACGAGGCTGCGAATTCAATTTTGAGTGGTGATTACCGGATGCGACTTTCTTTGGCATAGAACTTCTCCTATTGGTCCCAATCGAATAGTCAATTGTATTCGCCTAGGATGCGAAATGAAGGCAATCGAGCCGGGGAAACTGTGGAAATTCGTCCGCATTCCTGCACCGGGTATATCTCTTCAGCAAAAATCCAAATTATTGTCTATCATTGGAGGTTCCCACAAATAGATGGAGAAAACAGACGTGGCGGAGACTTACAAACTGGCAGAAACTCACCCCAGCAGCAATGGATCGGAAGTCCTTGAAACCCGCGAGTGGCTCGATTCTCTTGATTACGTTTTAGCCAAAGGCGGCCCTGAGCGAGCTGGACGTCTTCTGCAGCAACTCTCGTTGCATGCCCGCCTCGCAGCGGGAGTAAACCTTCCATTCACCGCGACCACGCCATATCAGAACACGATTCCAGTGCGGCAGCAGCCTCCATTCCCCGGCAGCCAGGAAATGGAACGCAGAATCAAGAGCCTGGTGCGCTGGAATGCATTGGCCATGGTAGTTCGGGCGAACAAAATGCAGGACGGTATTGGGGGCCACATTTCGACCTTCGCATCGGCGGCAACTTTATATGAGGTTGCTTTCAATCACTTCCTGCGTGCGAAAACCGAAACAGGCGACCGTGACATCGTTTATTTTCAGGGACACGCGGCACCCGGGATGTACTCCCGGGCATACCTCGAAGGCCGTATTCCGGTGCAGAAACTGGAAAACTTTCGTCGCGAGTTGAGACCGGGCGGGGGACTCTCGTCGTACCCTCATCCGTGGTTAATGCCGAATTTCTGGGAGTTCCCAACAGTCTCGATGGGGTTGGGCCCGATTCAGGCGATTTACCACGCCCGTTTCATTAAGTATCTGGAAAATCGCGAACTGAAGGAATCCACCGGCGGCAAGGTTTGGGCGTTTCTTGGCGATGGCGAAATGGACGAGCCTGAATCGCTGGGTTCGATCACGCTGGCGTCACGAGAGCGGCTCGACAACCTGATTTTCGTGGTTAATTGCAACTTGCAGCGTCTGGATGGCCCGGTGCGCGGCAACGGCAAAATCATTCAGGAACTGGAAGCAATTTTCCGCGGGGCGGGTTGGAATGTGATCAAGGCCATCTGGGGCACCGATTGGGACAATCTGATTCAAAACGATCGCGATGGACTGCTGGTTAGGCGTCTGGGCGAAATCAGCGATGGTCAATATCAGAAATATTTCGTCGAGAGCGGAGCTTATTTCCGGCAGAATCTTTTCGGGAGCGATCCACGGCTTCTCAAGATGGTCGAACATCTTTCCGATGAGCAACTCTCCCGCATGCGATTGGGCGGACACGATCCCATCAAAGTGCATGCTGCGTACCGGGCGGCCGTGGACCATAAGGGAGCGCCCACAATCATTCTTGCCAAGACCATCAAAGGCTACGGGCTTGGAGAGGCCGGAGAAGGGAAAAACATCACCCACCAGCAAAAGAAACTGAACGACGATGAGCTCCGCGTTTTCCGCTCGCGTTTCGGAATTCCCATTCCTGACGCCGAGTTGCACGACGCCCCTTTTTATCGTCCAGCCGACGACAGCCCTGAAATTCAATACATGCAGGAGCGCCGCAAGAAACTTGGCGGATACTTGC
>CAAGKR010059816.1_pt1 | contig 10638 bp, 8 predicted proteins | sample 2556971 | NCBI WGS metagenome assembly CAAGKR01 (sample SAMEA5207829, study PRJEB30636) | soil metagenome | biome: forest; feature: boreal; material: soil | place: USA | collected 2011-09 | depth 1 m
AGCCACCCGACTGACGCTGCAAGCCGCGAACCCGCCACCGTCCGGATCGCGATGTGGAGCGCCCGCCATCGCTGGCCGGTCGTCGCCGTATGGTTCGTGGCCACGATCGGGATCTTCGCGCTCAGCCTCTCGATGGGCGGCATCAACGCGGCCGACGCAAACGCGAACCCCAACGAGCGGAAGCTCGAGGCGAGCGAGGCCTACGACGTCTTCAACGCCGGCGGCACCAACGATCCCTACGAGCAGGTCCTGGTCGTCATCGGCGGCGCCTCGGGCGCCACATCGGATCCGGCGTTCAAGGCGACCGTCAGCGACCTTGCGGCCGCGCTCAAGGCTGCCAGCGCCCCGCTCAACGGCAGCCAGACCCCGACCTTCGACCAGCTGGTCGACCCCTTCGCGGCACCGCCGGCGGCAGGGCTCATCTCGGCCGACGGCTCGACCGTGCGGATCGTCGGCCGGATCAGCGGCGTCAGCGACCGGGTCAAGCCACTCATCGCGCCGATCCGGCCGATCATCGAGGCCGCCAAGGCCGCCAACCCGAACCTGCAGATCCACACGATCAGCAGCACGTTCATCAACGACGACATCAACACGCTCATCAACTCGGGGCTCGATGACAGCCTCAAGCTGACGATCCCGCTGACGTTCATCATCCTGTTGGTCGCGTTCGGGGCCATCGTCGCGTCGGTCGTGCCGCTCGTCCTGGCGATCACCTCGCTCCTGGCGGCCTTCGGGATCCTGGGCATCTACAGCCAGATCGCTGGCGCCGTGAGCCCGAACGCGACCCAGCTCATCGTGCTCATCGGCCTCGCCGTCGCGGTCGACTACTCACTGTTCATGATCACCCGCTTCCGCGTCGAGCGACGGGCTGGCCGTGATCGGGCCAAGGCGATCGAAGTCTCGAGCAGCACCGCCGGCCGCGCGGTCTTCTTCTCCGGGCTGGCCGTCATGATCTCGCTGGCTGGGCTGATCACCCTCGGTGTCTCACTGTTCACCTCGATGGCGATCGGGACGATCTCGGTCGTGCTCGTGTCGGTGGTCGGCAGCCTGACCTTCCTGCCTGCGACGCTCTCGATCCTGGGCGACCGGGTGAACGCAGGGCGGCCATCCACGTGGATCCCGCGCCTGGTCGCCGCGCTGCCGCTTGGCCCGCTGAGCGCGTGGGGCCGTTCGGCACGTGGCTGGCTCGATCGTCGCGCGTCGCGTCCCGAAGGCAGCGGCTTCTGGGCGGCGCTCGTCAACGCCGTGATGGCCAGACCGGTCGTGATGACCGTCGCGGCCTCCGCCCTGTTGCTGGCCCTGGCCGTGCCGGTCCTCCACCTGCGGACGGGGATCACGGACATCACCGGGTTCCCCGACTCGATCGACGGCGTCGCGGGGATCAAGTTGCTCAACGAGAAGTGGCCGCAGGGCCTCGAGCTCCAGCTCGCGGTCGTCGTCACCGGGGCCGACCAGCCGGCCACCCAGGCGGCCATCGAACGGCTCAAGATCGAGGGCCTCAAGCTCGCCGGACTGAGCCAGCCCGTGGACGTCACGCCGTCGCGCGACGGCAAGGTCGCGATGGTCACGTTCACGATGGCCGGCGGCCAGAACGACGACGCGAACCGGGACCTCGTCCGCCAGGCTCGCACACAGCTGACGCCGGCCGTCTTCGGCGGCCTGCCGGGGGTGCGCACGTACGTGACGGGCGACGCGGCCTTCTCGGTCGACGTCACCAAGGTCTACGCCGACGGGACGCCGCTGATCTTCGTTTTTGTCCTCGGGCTCTCATTCCTGCTGATGCTGATCGCGTTCCACTCGATCGTGATCCCGATCAAGGCGATCCTGCTCAACCTGCTGTTGCCGGCGCCGCCTACGGCGTCCTCGTCCTCGTGTTCCAGGACGGGTTCCTCGCCAAGCCCTTGGGCATCACCTCGGGCGGGGTGATCGAGAGCTGGGTCCCGATCTTCATCTTCACGATCCTGTTCGGCCTATCGATGGACTACCACCTGTTCATCCTGACCCGGATCAAGGAGGCCAGGGATCGCGGCCTCGCGTCGCGCCCGGCCGTTGCCAAGGGGATCTCGGTCACCTCGGGGACGATCACCAGCGCGGCGTCGATCATGGTCGTGGTCTTCGCGGTCTTCGTGAGCCTCAAGTTCGTCTTCATCCAGGAACTGGGGCTGGGGCTGGCGGTCGCCGTGTTCATCGACGCGACGATCATCCGCTGCGTCCTGCTTCCGGCGACCATGACCCTGCTCGGCGACTGGAACTGGTGGATGCCGCGCCTCCTCGACTGGATCCCGCGGGTCACGATCGAGGGCGAGCCGGACGAGCCGGTCGAGTCGGGAGCGTCTGCCTAGACCCGCGTCAGCGCTTCGATGCCGCCCGCCGACGAGCCGATCACCACGAGCTGCGAGCCAGGATGCGCTACAGCCCGGACACCATGTCCCCATCATAGGTGGCCGCCTCCCCGACCCTGTCTCGCGAGGTCGCTATCCGATCGCCAGGTTCATGCGCTACTTGAGCGTGCCTGCCGCAAATCCATTGATGAGGTCGGGATAGCCGGCCTGGCCCCGCTCATAGCCGATCGCCCAGAACCCTGCGCCCGCCAGGCCCCGGTCATCGGCGAGCGTCAGTTTCGGAGTAAGCGTCCTCGGGGAGTCGACGTAGATCGCCTGCCAACCGGCGGTCGCACGCGAATCGCCCGGACGTGGGCTGACCGTCGGCCCGACCGCGTAGAAGTCGACCACCTCGATCGGGTCGAACTGGGGAGGGATCGGCGGAGACGCCAGGAAATTCGGATTGTCCGCGGGGACCCAGATGGCCCCGTTACCCAGCGGCAACGCACCGATCTCGGGTCCAGTCACCCGCCAGCGCATCCCGTAGAGCGGGAGGCCGAGGATCGTCCGTTCGACCGGCACGCCGAGGGAGGCATACAGGTCGAGCGACCATGGGAGGTCGCCTTCGGCGCCGTCACGGCGAGCCATCGGCGCCGAGGCACCGGCATCGGACCCGGCGTAGTGATAGTCGTACCCCTGCAGGAAGATGCGATCCGCGCCGGCGGCCGTCGCGGCAGCGGCCATCGCGGCCCCGGTCCGTCCGGCGCCGGTCGCCACCGAGACCTGGGCCTTGGGCATCGTCGCGCGGAGGGCGTCGCGCAGGCGGCCCACGAACGCGCCGTACAGCGGGACCAGGCCTGCATCGAGCCCCTCGATATCGACGTCGATGCCATCGACCCCGATCGTGGGCACGAAGGCGACGAGCGCCGCGATCGTCGCGTCCTGGACCTTCATCGACGCGAAGAGGCGGGCGTTCTTGGCGGCACCGAAGCTCGTGTAGACGAGCTCCACCGCGATGCCGCGCTGATGGGCCTCGCGGATCAGCTGCTTCCCGACGTCGCCGGTGATCCGCTGATAGCCGGCCTGCTTGGTGTCGATCGCGCCGTCCTTCGCATGCGTGACCGAGAACAGGGCGAGCGTGGTCAGGTCGAGGCCGGCGACGTCGGCGGCGATCCCGGCGTCCATCTCCCAATACGGAACGAACCCGAAGACCTCGTGGCCGGGGAGCGGCACCACGGTCGGACGCGCGGTCGCGGCCGCCTGACCACTGGGAGCCGGAGAAGGACCGGGCGGGGGCGGGACCGGGTCCGAACCCAGGACCGAAGCGGCCACGATCGCGATGGCGGCCACGAGGGCACCGACGCCGAGCAGGGGTCGTCGGATCATGACGATAGCCTGGGTCCGGGCGCGGATCGGGTCAAGCCGCCGCCGCGGCCGTCGCGGCCGTAAACGACGACCGCCGGCGGGCCGTCGATCACGACTGACTGGGAGGAGTCGTCGCCGCGATCCGGGGCCCTCCGGCGGTTCGTCCGGGAGGAGAGAACATCCGTGATCCTGGGGTCATCGGATGAGACCACGATGAGAATCGGGGGCGAGGCGTCGGCGCGGCGACGGCGAGGCGACGGCGCGGCGACCACGAAGCGCGCGCCGGCCGCGTCAGGCCGCTCCGGTCTCCCAGACGTGCCCGTCCGTCCGGACCGGCTGCCCGGTCCGGGCCGCCTCGTCGATACACAGCCCGAGGTAGTGATCCTGGGCCGCGTCGGCGAGCGAGCAAACATCGGGACCGCCCTCGAGCCAAGCCCCCATCCGGGCCAGGCAGGTGGCGACGGCGATCTCGTCGTCAGAGAGGCGCGCCGGGACGAACGGATTGCGATAGACCCAGTCGGCACCGAGCGTGAACCCGATGTGGTGGAAGCCCTCGAGGTTCCCGTCGTGCCCGGCATCGTGCCGCACGAGATCGACGACGGCCGGCGTCCGATGATCGATGAGCCAGCGGACGCGGCGGTCGTCGAGCTCGCCGCGGTCGCCACGGACGAGGACGCGGGTCGAGCGGATCCACGAGAAGTATTGATCCTCGGAGAAGTCGTGGACGCCCAGCCGGTCGCCGGCGTCGAGGAAAGCGACCACCTGCTCGGATCCGACGATGCGCTCGTCGGCCGGCGGGCCGGCCCGATCGGGTCCGGCGACGATCGGCGAGATGAACCGATGGGCCGTGATCGTGAGCGGCTCGGCATCGAGCTCGAGGTACCGCCGGATCAGGTCGACGCCGTGGTATCCATGCGCCGCCGAGACCCGGGCCTGTGAGATCCGGCCGAGGCGCCCGGAGGCGGCGACCGCCAGTCGCGCGGCGTGGAGCGGCTGGAAGCGGTATTGCTCCGCGACCTGGATCCGCCCCGTGGAGGCCAGCGGTGCCAGGGCTCGCAGGCCTGCCACGTCGGGAGCCGGTGGCGTCTCGGCGAGGACCGGGATGCCTCGCCCGGACAGGTCGCGCAGCAGCTCCGGCGTCACCGCCCAGGGGGTCGCGACGACTACGAACGCCGGGTCGGTCCGGAGGAGCTCGTCGAGATCGGCCGCCGTCGCTACACGGAACTCGCTCGCGAGGACCGCGCGACGGGCGGCCCCACGTGTGAAGAGGCCGGTCACGCGGAACTGTCCAGGGACTGCCGCGGCGACGCGCAGGAAGAACTCGGCTCGCCAGCCGCCGCCGACGATCGCGAACGGCGTCGAGGTCATCCCTCGCGGGCGATCGGCTCCAGGTCGATCGTGCGGACCTGGCGCGTGCGGCCCGCCGCGGTGCGGACGAGCGCGGCCGGGATGACGCCCGACGTCAGCTTCTCGATCACAGCGGCCTCGCCGGCGTAGAGTCCGCCACCCGCGATCCTGACCCTGTCACCCACCGACAACCCCGCCCGGCCGCTCCCGGCGTTGAGGTCGATCGTCGCCACCGTGGGGCGGATGTACGGCTCGGGACCCGCTCCGGCGCGTGGGGCCGGCTTCGTATCGGTCCGGGCCGGGGGGTAGACGGTCTTCCGCTTGCGTGTCGCCACAGTGGCTGGAACCCTCCTTGGGCCGCGACATCGGAAGCGCGGCGCGAGGCGATGCTACATCGGAGCGTCAACACCGTGGTGCGCCCCGTCCCGTATCGTGTGGTCATGGCAGACCCGCTGGTCTTCGACGACCCGGGGCCGCTGATCCCGGAGCCTCCGAGCCGGGGCCGGCGGGCGCTCACCGTCGCGCTCCTGCTGACGCTCGTCGTCTCGATCGTCTTCCTCGCCTTCATCTCGGGGCGGGGTGTCGTCCGGGTCACGCCGGTCGTCCTGCCGAGCCCCTCGGTCGTCACGGCCTCGCCGGTCGCCGCGCGGCTTGCGGTCGTCGATACCGGCGGGCGCCTCCTGACGACCGACGCAGCGGGTGGCTCGGTCGTGCCCTACGGAGCGGCGGGGACGGTCTTCTCGTTCCCGACCTGGTCGCCGGACGGTTCACGGATCGCGGCCATCGGCGCAAGCGCCGATGGGATCGGCGTCGATGTCTTCACCGTCCATGCCGGAGGCGTGGCCGCGGTCGATCCGACGGTCGTCTACCAAAGCCCGGACCGGCCGCCGTTCTATCTCTACTGGGCGCCCGACAGCCGCCGGCTCACGTTCCTGACGACCGAACCCGATGGCCTCGCCCTCCGCCTTGCGCCGGCCGATGCGAGCGCGCCGGCCGCCATCATCCGGTCCGGCGCGCCGATCTACTGGGCGTGGGCCGATCCGACCCGGTTGCTCGTCCACAGTGGCGATGGCGGACCCGACGGATTCTTCGGTGAGATCGCGGCCGACGGGGCTTCGGTCGAGCCCGACCTCATCGCACCGGGTGGGTTCCGTGCGCCGGCGGTGACGAGCGATGGCCGGTTCCGTGCCTTCGTGGCCCCGGGCGATGGGACGCCGGCGCAGATCGTGGTCGAGGCGCGCGACCGAACGAACCCGCACGCGCTCGATGTCTTCGGCGAGGCCGCCATCGATTTCGGGCCACGCACGAACGAGCTGGCGTTCATCGCCCCGACGGTGGCCGGCGGCGACGTCCCCCTCCCGGTCGGGCCGTTGCGGCTGATGGACGCGGCCTCGGGCCGGGTCCGGACCATCCTGACGGGATCGGTCGTCGCGTTCTTCTGGGCGCCCGACGGGCGCACGATCGCCGCGCTCGAGATCGCGGGAACCGGCGGTGACCAGGTGGCGAGGGTCGGCGACGCGGTATCGGCCGCCACGCACGTCGCCAGTCCCAGTCCCAGTCCCAGCCCGGCGCCCGGCGCGGCGCTGCGCCTGGTGTTCGTGACGGCCGACACGGGTGCGATCCGATCCCAGCGGGCGGTGCGAGTCTCGGACACGTTCGTCCAGCAGGTGCTTCCCTTCTTCGACCAATACGCCCTGAGCCATCGGCTCTGGTCGCCCGATGGCGCGTCGATCGTCCTCCCTGTCGTGGCCGATGGAGGGACGGATCAGCTCGAGGTCCTGCGCGCGGATGGTTCGGATCCGCGGACGGTCGCCGGGGGCGTCGTCGGCTTCTGGAGCCCATGACGGACCGCCTCGGCCCGCACCGCCCCGTGGTACGGGCTCGCCAGGTCCAGGCTAGGTTCCTGGCTCGACCCAGCCGAGCGTCCGTTCGACGCCCTTGTGCCATCGGGCGATCCCGGCCGCCCGCGTCGCCTCGTCCATCTCCGGCTCCCAGCGCCTGGCCGCGCGGTCCATCGCCCGGAGCTCGTCGAGCCCGCTCCAGAACCCGACGGCGAGGCCCGCAGCGTAGGCAGCGCCGAGGGCGCTGATCTCGGTGATCGGCGGCGCGACGACCGGCCGGCCGAGGATATCCGCCTGGAACTGCATCAGCAGGTCGTTGCGGATCATCCCGCCGTCGACCCGGAACTCGCCCCGGGGCAGCGCGCCGAGATCGGCCACCATCGCCACGTCGAGGTCGTAGACCTGGTAGGCCGTCGATTCGAGCGCCGCCCGGGCGATGTTCCCGCGCGACGCATAGCTCGTCAGGCCGGCGATGATCCCCCGGGCATCGCTCCGCCAGTGCGGGGCGAACAGGCCCGAGAACGCCGGGACGAAGACGACGTCCCCACTGTCCGGGACGGATCGGGCCAGCTTCTCGACCTCCGAGGCGTCGCCGATGATGCCCAGGTTGTCGCGCAGCCACCCGATGAGCGATCCGGCGACCGCGACCGAACCCTCCAGCGCGTACGTGGCCGGACCCGTGCCGAGCCTGGCGGCCACGGTCGTGATCAGCCCGTGGTGCGAGCGGACCGGGCGATCGCCGGTGTGCATCAACATGAAGCAGCCGGTCCCGTAGGTGCATTTGAGCTGGCCCGGCTCGAAGCACGTCTGCCCGAAGAGCGCCGCCTGCTGGTCGCCGAGATCCCCGGCGATGGGAACGCCGGCCAGCTCCCCCACCCCGCTCCCGTAGACATCCGACGACGAGCGGATGCTGGGCAGCATCGCGGCCGGCACACCGAAGGCATCGAGGAGCGACGCTTCCCAGTCGAGCGACTCGAGGCCCATCAGCATCGTGCGCGAGGCATTCGTGACGTCGGTGACGTGGATGCCCCCGTCGACGCCACCGGTCAGGTGCCAGATGAGCCACGAATCGATGGTGCCGAAGAGGAGCTCCCCTGCCTCCGCGGCGGCCCGTCGTTCCGGCCCGCCGTCCTCGATGATCCAGGCGAGCTTGAGCGCCGATGAGTAGGTCGAGATCGGCAGCCCGGTCAGCTCGCGGAACCGGTCCATCCCGCCGTCGCCACCGCCCGCCAGTCGTTCGCACGCATCGGCGGTCCGGGTGTCCTGCCAGACGATGGCGTGATGGACGGGGCGCCCGGTCCGGCGGGACCAGACCACGGTCGTCTCGCGCTGGTCGCTGATACCGATCGCCGCGAGCGCGCGGCCGTCCGCACCCGACTCACGCAGGGCGACCCGGATGCACGTCCGGACGCGTTCGAGGATCTCGTCGGCGTCGTGCTCGACCCAGCCGGGCCGTGGCGTGATCTGGGCGTGTTCGAGCTGGTGGCTGGCGACCGCCCGGCCGGAGCGGTCGAAGAGGATGCACCGGCTGCTGGTCGTGCCCTGGTCGATCGCCGCGATGAGCGACCGCGGCTCGACGTCGTGGCGACGACCGGTCGGCACCGTCCTCAGCCTCGCTTCAGCGAGCGTCCGCTCGCGTCCCGGCTGCGGAGCAGGTTGGCGCTTGCGAAATGGACCGCCTTCAGACCGGGTTCGGGCATGGCGGCCGAGAACCGGACCTGCTCCCGGGCGAGTTCGTCCACGAGGTCGCGCATGGTCGCGTCCTGCCCGGCGTACTCGAGGATCCGTCGAGCGGTCGCATCGAGGATGCGCTGCGCCCCGGCGTAGTCACCGGCGCGGTTACGCTGGACGGCCTCCTGCCGGGCACGGGCTGCGAAGAGGCGCGCGACCGCGCCGTCCACCTCGGCGTCGCGCGGCTGGGTGTCGTTCGCCCGGTCATCGGCGTAGGTCCACGTGAGCCGCGCGGGTTCCGCCTCGCCGGCTCCGCCGGACCCGAAGACGCCGTCCCGATCGCTCAGGGCGACGATGACCCCGGTCTCGCGACCGAGCTCGCCGTACGGGAACGAGAGACGCAGGACGACCTCGACGGCCTGGTCCGAACCGAGCTCCCCGAGAGAGACGGCCGTACGGTTGCCGCGGCTCGTGGCCCTGTACGGGCTGATCGGCTCGATCCGGACATCGTCGCGCGCCGTGACCTCGAGGTTGACGTCTCGTGCGACCACCTCGAGCGTCTCGCCCACTTCGGACGTGATCGCGTCACGGATCTGCGGCGCGTCCGCGATGTAGTAGAAATGCCCCCCGCCGGCATCGGCGAGCTCCTGCAGGAGTCGCTCATCGAAATCGTTGCCGACCCCGAACGTCGAGGTCGAGACGCCGCGCGCGCGCAGCTCCGAGGCATGGGTGGCCAGTTGGGCCGCGTCCGTGATGCCGACATTGGCGAGGCCGTCAGTCAGGAGCAGGCAACGGTTGACACCGTGCTCGACGAGGTGGGTCGCGACCTGCTCGCATCCGCGCAGCCAGCCCTCGCCGAGGTTCGTGCTGCCCCGGGCCTCGATCGCGCGAAGACGCTCGACCGCACCGCGTCGGGCCTCGCTGGAGGCATGCGTCGATCCGATCACGACCTCGACGACATCGTCGTAGGCGACGACGCTGAAACGATCGGCCGGCTGGAGCCGTGCGATCGCCTCCTCCACCGCGGACTTGGCGACGCGCAGCTTCTCGCCCGACATCGATCCGGAACGATCGAGGACGATGGCGAGGTTGACGGGTGGCCGTCCGGCTTCGGCTGTCGCGTGCGGGGCAACGACCCGGGCCAGCAGGAATCGCTTGCTGTGCCAGTTCGGCCGGATGAGCTGTCGGTCCTGGCCGACGGTCAGGGCGGGATCGGTTCGAGCGGTCATGGTCGGTCCTCCTCGAGGAGCTCTCGGGCGATCGTCACGAGGCGATCGACCTGCCTGTTCTGTGTCCGCGGGAGCGGACGGCGGATATGGAGTTCGACGTCGGGGGCGAGGACGATCCGTTCCCATTGGGATCGCTCGACGGGCCGGGATGCCGGATCCGATCCCGCCGGCGGCGTGGGCGGACTGATCCGCCGCAGCGCCCGTGCGGGACCGGGTTCCGGTCCCGACCGTGGCGACTGGGGTCCGGCCAGGACCGTCCGAAGGTAGTCCAGGGCCGAATCGGCCGGCGGCGTGGGCGCATCGTCGGCGGCGAGATCACGGATCTCATCGTCGTCCAGGTCGTCAAGACGCCGCCGGATCTCGGCCAACGGCAGGTGTTCGCCCTGGAGCCGGCGGATGAGGCGCAGCCGCGCGAGGTGACCGGCGTCATATCGGCTCCCCGAGCCAGCCAGCCGGACCGCGGGCAGGAGCCCCTGGGCGAGGTAGTAGCGGACGGTCCGCGGCGTCACCCCGGCGAGGTCGGCGAGTTCGGTCAGCGAGTGGCGATCTTCTTCCGGCATGCCATTATCCTGCCAGTGTGACGTCGTACTGTCAAGTCCAACATCGCCACGCCGGCTCCATACCCACTCCACATCGAGGCTCGACGATGCAGCCATCCCGATCGTTCGAGTCGAATCTTCGAACACAAGTCCAAGGAGTCACGCACATGCGCCGGTTCATCGCCGTCATCCTGCTCGTCGCCGTCCTCGCGGCCGGCGGCAGCGTCATCGCCGCCACGGCCTACCAGGCTGGCCTCTCCACGGCCGTCACCACGACCACCGCGGCGGGCGGGACCGTCGTCACGCCGGTCGTCGTCCCGCCGTA